>MDTC01151645.1_pt1 | contig 24100 bp, 18 predicted proteins | sample 811181 | NCBI WGS metagenome assembly MDTC01 (sample SAMN05326644, study PRJNA326480) | marine metagenome | isolation source: seawater | place: Pacific Ocean: North | collected 2011 | reverse complement strand
GCCTCGCGGCATTCGCGCTCGCGCTGGCGCGACGCGGTCTCGCGGCCGAAAGTGGCGAGCTGAGGCAGCTGTTCGGGGATTTCGTCGTATTCGAGCCCGATGGCGAGCTCCTCGAGCAAATCCACGGGGTGCAGCAGGTCCGCCCGCCAGGCGGGCACCTGCACAATCCACTCACCGTCGCGTAGCTCCCCCTCGAGCCCGCAGCGGCCGAACGCGCGGCGTACCTGCTCCTCGCCGGGGTCCCAGCCGAGCAGCCGCGTCAGGTAATCGTGGTCGGCGCGGTGCTCGCGCGGTGCCATGTCGGGGACGATGTATTTCTCGCTGGGGTAGCGGATTTCGAGCGCCTCGGCGCTCCCGCCGCGCTCGACAAGCGCGGCGGTGACAATGTTAAGGCAAGTTTCCACGGCCTGCCGGTCCAGCCCCTGCACGTCAATCAATATGTCGGTCGTGTCCGCGGAGAGCGCGGTCAGCTGGCCGTTGATAATCGGCGGCATCGAGAGCACCTGTTCCTGCGAGTCGACAATCAGCGGGTAGCGCTCTTCATCGGCGATGATATGCGCATACGCGACGCCTTTCGGGTGCTCCTGCAGGATTTCCTCGGGCGTCATAGGCTCGTCGCAGCCGAGCGGGATGAAGGCGGGCTCGTGTGGCGAGCATCCGTAGAAACGGAAAGGCGGCTTGAGCGGTGCCATATCATGGATGCCGATGGACGCCTTGCGCCGCCGCCGGCCGGTCGTGACGTGTAGCTTCTCCTGCAATTCCATCAGCGACCGCAGCGCCACGTCGTCGAGCGTCACGCCGCGGACGATGCCGCCCAGGAACCAGGGGCGGATGTCGGTGATGCTCGGCTCGACCGAGAGCCATGTTTTCGGCTTCGCAACGGCGCAACGCACCAGCCCCGGCGCCTGCCCCGTGAAGGCGCGCAGCGCCCGCGCAACGCCTTCGGTCGAGAGCAGGTCTGGTCGGTCAGGGAAGAACTCGATGACCGCTTCGTGGTCGCTAATCTCGTCGGGGTCGGCGCCCAGCAGCGGAATGGTCTCGCGCAGTTCGGCGGGCGAGAGCGGCTGCGGCAGCAGCCGGTTCAGGTCCTCAAGGTTGATGGTGATAACCGGCATCGGGTAAACCACTCCAGCGGGGCTTTTAGCGCTACTTGTTGCGACGGCGTTCGCGCTTGCGACGGCGCATCTTCTTCTTGCGCCACTTCCAGCGCTGTTGGCCCTTCTTCTTCCAGACGCGGGAGCTCCGTTTCATGCCTGAGGGTGGGCGCACCCAACCACCCTATTAAAAGTCAGACCTTAGCCAGCCAGCCGGGCCGCGGTTCGCAGAGCGTGCCGTCGGCGAGCAGCGCCGCCAGCATCTCGCGCGCCCGCGCTTCGGGGATACGCACTCCGCGCGCCCGTGCTAGCAGCGCCTCCTCCTCGATTTCGCCGTCGGGCAGCACCGCGAGCAGCCGCGTTCGCATATCGCCTTGCGGAGGCGCCTCCGACGGCGCTGCTTCTGCCCGCAGCGCCGGTGCCGCGAGTTCGTTCCTGACGCGCGCGATGGCGCCCGCCAGTTCCGGCTGCGAATCGCACCGCTCCCAGATGCGCACTTTCGTCAGCACCATGCGGTAGCCGCACCGCTGGCAGCCGGCGCTGCGGTGCGCCAGCTCGACCGACCGCACGGAACGGCATTTGGGACAGGCGACGACGCCGAACACGGCTCGGGAATGCGCCGGCCGCATAATGTTTTCACTCACTCCGCCTTCGCGTCGGCATGGAGCTGGCGGTGCTGGCACAGATTGGCGCAGTCTGCGTGTTGGGGGCGATGTCACCCGGCCCGAGCCTCGCCGTCGTGCTGCGCAATACGGTCGCCGGCGGGCGGCTGCGCGGCGTCATGACCGGGCTCGGCCACGGTATCGGCTTCTTTTTCTACGCGCTGATCGCCGTCTCGGGACTCGCAGCGGCGATGGACGCGGGCGCCGTCGCCGCCCGCGCGTTGCAATGGGGTGGCGCGGCGGTGCTGGTCTGGCTCGGCTGGCAGTTCCTGCAATCCGACGGGGTGGTGGCCGACGAGCACGACAGCGGCGGCCGCGAAGGGTTCGTGGCGGGCTTTCTCGTCGCGTTCCTCAACCCGAAGATACTGGCGTTCTTCGTCGCGGTCTTCTCGCAGTTTATCGAGCCCGGACTCCCGTCAGGCGACCGACTGGCGGTCGCGCTGCTCGCCGGCACCATCGACGCCAGCTGGTATATGCTCGTCGCGACCGCGATTGCCGGCACGCCGCTACTCGACGCGTTGCGGCGCCACGCGCAGGGCATTGACCGCGCCGTTGGCAGCGTGCTATTGCTACTCGCGGGCGCGCTGCTACTGAGCCTCGCCTGACGGCAAAGGGTTTTGCACCCGCGCGCGGTCGGCGGCCGGATGGCCTACCCGGAGTTCCCTGACCACTCGCGCTTCACCCCCGTCGCGAGCGTGCTCGCTGGCGCCGCCGAAGGCGAAGTCACGGTGCGTGGCTGGGTCTACCGCACTCGCTCCTCGGGCAAGCTGGCGTTTGTCATCGTGCGCGACGGCACCGGCATCCTGCAATGCACTGTCTCGAAGGCGAAGGTCGCCGCGGGAGATTTCGACGCGGCGTGCAGCGCACTGCGCGAGTCGTCGGTCGTCGTCACCGGCACACCCGCTGCCGACGACCGCGCGCCGGGCGGCTACGAGCTGCGCGTCAGCGGCTTCGAAGTATTGCACTACGCCGAGACATTCCCGATTACGCAGGACCTCGGCGACGAGCACTTGCTTGACAACCGCCATTTGTGGCTGCGCAGCCGCCCAATGGTCGACGCGCTCAAGGTGCGCGCGACCGCCTTTGGCGCCTTTCGGGGCTTCTGGGACTCGCAGGGCTATACTGAGGTGCAGTCACCCTCGTTTGTGTCGGGCGCGTGCGAAGGTGGCTCGTCCCTCTTTGACACATACTACCCCGACGAGTCGGCCGAAGGCGGAAAGTCATTCTACGCACACCTTTCGCAGTCGTGGCAGCTCTACGCTGAGGCGACCATGTTCGGCCTCGAGCGCATCTACACGCTGGCGCCGTCGTTCCGCGCCGAGAAAAGCCGCACTCGCCGCCACCTGACCGAGTTCTGGCACGGCGAGGTCGAGGCGGCATGGGTCCACAACGAGCAGATGATGGCGCAGGAAGAGGCGATGCTCGCCGCCATCATCACGGCGGTGCTGGCGCGTAACCGCCCCGAACTGGAGCGGCTCGGCCGCGACCCCGCCGTGCTGGAGGCGGTGCAGCCGCCGTTCGAGCGGCTGAAGTACGCCGAGGTGCTCGAGCTGCTGAACGGGATGGGGTTCGACCTGGCGTGGGGCGACGACTTCGGTTACCGCGAGGAGAAGGCGCTGACACAGGAGCGGACGCAGCCGCTCTACATCACCCACTTTCCGCGCGAGAAAGGCTTCTACCATCGCCCCGACCCGGCCGACCCCAAGGCGCTGGTCTGCCACGACCTGCTCGCGCCGGAGGGCTACGGCGAAATCATCGGCGGCGGCGAGCGCGTCTGGTCGCCGGAGGAATTGGCGGAGCGTATCGCCGAAGAAGGGATGGAGCCGGAATCCTACGGCTGGTACCTTGACCTGCGCAAGTTCGGCAGCGTGCCGCATTCTGGTTTCGGGCTGGGGCTAGACCGGCTGGTCGCGTGGCTCTGCGGCGCCGACCACATTCGTGACGTCATCGCGTTCCCGCGCACCATGCGGCGCACGACCCCGTAAGGCGATTCCGGCCTCGTTCAGCCGCCGCGCTTGAGCAGCGTGCGCGACACGTTGCCCTGCTTGTCAATGTAGTAGAGCCAGCCCCGCTCGCGCGTGACGCCCGCGTCGGCGACCTTCTCGGCTCCGCCGCCCGGCACCGTGCCGCGCGCCATGCGGGTGCGCCAGATGTTGCCATCCTTACCAAGGTAGTAGAGGTAGCCCGATTCCTTCTCGAGGTCGGTTTCAGCCACCACGCCTCCGTCGCCTTCAGGCTTCGGCGCCGGTGGCTTGTATTTCTGCCGCAGTTTGCGCGAGCGCCCCGGCTTCCAGCCCTCGACCGCAGCCTTGCCGTCCGCGCCGTGCCGCATCAGCGACGCCGCCACGCGGTCACGCACCAGCGGGTGGCGGTCCCGGAGCGCCTCGGTCAGCGCCGCCGTCACGTCGCCTCCGGGGAATTGCGCCAGCCCTTTCGCCGCCTGCCAGCGAACGTAGTGGTCGGAGCTAGTGAGTCCCTTCACAAGGTACGGCACGCCCGCGTCCGAGCCGATGCGGCCGATGGCGTCCATCGCAGCGCGCTGGACGAAGAAGTCATCAGAGTTGAGTCCGCCGTTGATTATCGGCTCGAGCGCCTGCTCGCTCATCCTGCTGAACAGTGCCAGCGCCGACTGCCGCACGAAGTGGTTTTCGTCGTCGAGATGGTCGACCAGCGCCGTTGCAACCTGCTTTTCGCTGTGAGGAATTTTTGCTTCAAGCTGTGTTATCGCGCTGCGTCGTCCAGCGTCGTTATCGCGACCAAGGTGCGAAATCAGTTCCTCAATATCGTTACGGGCCATATGTTCACCTGTCCCTCCCCACTCTCCTCAGCATATTAAAACCTCGCGCATCCCGCCCTGTGCAACTCATCGCCCACCGCGGTCGCTCGGCAGCCGACCATCCCGACAACACGCTGGCTGCATTTGCGGCAGCGCTTGGCGAGGGCGCAGACATGGTTGAGTGCGACGTCCACCGCCTTGGAGACGGCACTCTGGCCTGCTTCCACGACGCCGCTATCGCCGACCGGCCGCTGGCACAGCTGTCACACGGCGAGCTGGAAACGCTTGCCGGCTTCGCGGTGCCGCAGCTGGCGGAAGTGGCGCAGCTCTGCCGCGACCACGGGGCGGGGCTCGACCTCGAGCTGAAGGTAGGGGGCTGTGCGGTCGACGCGCTCTCCGCGGTGGATGGCCTTGCGAGGTTGTGGGTCAAGTCGTTTCACGATGACGTCGTGCGCGAAGTGCGGGCGGCGCAGTCCGACGCACACGTCGGGCTGCTGCTGGGCGTCCCGCGCGGCGGCCTGCGCGTCCGGCTCGGCGAGCTGTTCCCCGCCCAGCGGCTGCGAGCCTGTGGCGCACGTTACGTCGCGCCCAACTGGCGGCTGCTGCGGCTCGGATTCCTGCGCCGGATGCGAAGCGCTGGATTCCCAGTGCTGGTCTGGACCGTCAACGATTCCTGGCAGGCGCAGGCGCTGGCGGCCGCCGGCGTTGCAGCTATCGCGACCGACCGCCCGGCGGAGCTGCGCGGCGTGCTCGAACCGCGCGCTTAAAGCGGCCGGCAGGTGCGCGCGGGCGTGGACCTCAAAGCGATTGCGGAACTTGCACAACGCGAGCGGCTCTGCCTCGGCTGCACCGGCCGGCTGGCTGCCCTGCGGGGTCACGGTCTGGCCAATCGCGAGCGCGGACAGGCGTTACTTGCGACACGGGCGATGCTGGCGGAGGCTGCCGATGAGGCGGACGCGGCGCCATTTTTCCACGGCGCCGCGCCCGCCCCCGGGCCAGACGAGTGTGGCCTTTGCGCGGGGCTCTGCGGCGAGGTGGAATTGCTGGCGCAGCTGGTGCTCGACGCCGTCGCAGGCATTGAACTGGTGACCTTTCAGGTCGGCACGCTGGTTGACGCCGAAATCCTGTCGCGCGAGAAGGAGTTGCAGGCCGAGCTCGGTAGCCACGGCGAGCCGCTCAAGTCGCAGCTGAATCGCGAAATCGGTTCACGCGTCATCGATGAGAGTGAGCTCGAGCCGCAGCGCAACAGCCCGGACGCGGTCATTGTGGTCGACACGCGCTACGACACCGTCGACTTGCAAATCCGCTCGCTCTTCATCGAGGGCCGCTACACGAAAGCGGACCGCACCATCCCGCAGACGCGCTGGCCCTGCCGCCACTGCCGCGGCCGCGGCTGCGAGCGGTGCGACGGCAGCGGTCAGATGTATCCTGATTCGGTCCAGTCGCTGGTCGCCGCCCCGCTACTCGCGGCGGCCGGCGCAGCCGAAGATAAATTCCACGGCATGGGGCGTGAGGATATTGACGCCGCGATGCTCGGTGCGGGGCGGCCATTCGTGCTCGAGCTGCGGCAGCCGCGGGTGCGCAGCCTCGACTTGCCTGCGCTCGAAAAGGCAATCAACGCTGCCGCCGACGGCCGCATCACCGCCAACGGCCTGGTGTGGGTCGCGCGGCCACGCGTTGCGGAACTCAAGGAGACAGTTTGCGACAAGACCTACCGCATCGACATCCGCTGCGACCCGCCGGTTGAAATCGAAAGGCTTAAGAAAGGCGCGCAGCGGTTGGCCGGCGAGGTCGTCGAACAGCGCACACCCACCCGGGTGTCCCATCGACGAGCGGACCTGGTCCGGCCACGCCGTGTCGAGAGCATGAAACTGCTTTCCGCCGACGGTGCGACTGCCGAACTGGAAATCCGCGCGCAGCATGGGACCTACATCCGGGAACTGGTGAGTGGCGATGGCGGGCGCACGTCGCCCAGCCTCGCCGAGCTTGTCGAGGCCGAATGCCAGGTGGAAGTGCTGGACGTCCTGCACGTGCATCTGGAGGAGCCAGAAACATGAAACGGTCGCAGGGACTTCGCAGCGGGTCACGCAAAAAGCTCACCCGAGCCAAGCGCGAGCGCGGGCTCTCGCCGATTACCCGCATACTCGAGCAGTATGGCGTGGGCGAATCGGTCAATATCGTGATTGACCCCTCAATCCAGCGCGGGCAGCCGCACCACCGTTTCCACGGACTGACCGGCACTGTCACCAGAATGCAGGGTAAGGCGTGCGTTGTGAGCGCCAAAGAGGGCGACGCCGTGAAGCAACTAATTATACGACCAGAGCACCTGAGGCGGGCGAAGTAACCATGGACGAACCACAGCCTGTGCCGCTGGGCGTAGTGAAAGAATTGCTCGAAGCAGAGCTTGCCATTCGTGAGAACCGCCTGCGCTGCGTTGATTGCGGCCATTTCCAGCCAGTGCCGGACGAAGAGCTGGAACCGGAGCTGGCGCTCGAGCCAGAACCTGCACCCGAGCCGAAAGCCGAAGCGACGGAGGGTGAGGGTGACGCGGAAGGCGAGGAAGCTGAAGCAGTGCCCGAAATCCCGACAGGCCCTGCTTGCGAGGAGTGCGGCTCATACCGCATGAACCTGATTGAGCAAATCCAGTACGAACACAAGCTGGCGCTGGACCACGTGCGACACCTGACCCGCATCACCCGCTCCGAGGCGGAGGCGGTGATGGCGGCGCTCGACGGACTCGAGCATGTCGATGCGTATTACGCCGCCAAGATCGCGGACATCCTGCCAGCCCATCCCGACGATGTGCGCGCTATATTTGCGCGCGAGCGTTTCTCGGTCGGGAGCGACGAAATCGAAGCTATTATTGCGGCGGTTCAGGAGAACACGGAGGCGTAACGATGGAAGAGTATGCATGCGTTCTGGATATCCTGCCGGAAGGCCGCCCGGATGACCGCCGGCAGTTTCGCCGTGAGGCCATCATCTACGGCCTCGGTGTTGGCGAGTTCAAGATTTTCGAGATGGCGCCGATACCGGGTGCGGTAATCAACATTGGCGACCGCGTCTTTATCGGTAAGGAGATAGAAGAGCGCAAGCAGATCGAGCGGGTTCGCGCCCGCGTCAGCTATGCCGAGCTGACGCACACCGCGCAGTCGGAGCTGAGTTTCCTGCTGGAGGAGCTGGTTCTCGAACAGGAAGAGAAGTTCATCGAGTTCTACAATCAGGCTGGCCCGATTTCGCGCCGCTACCACTCGCTCGAATTGCTGCCCGGGCTGGGGAAGAAGACGATGGAGGCAGTCCTCGCGCACCGCCCTTACACCAGTTTTGCAGAGGTCGAGGAGAAAGTCTCCAACCTGCGGCATCCCGAGAAGTTAATCGCCGCCCGCATCGAGCACGAAATCCGCGAGCCCGAGCAGAAATACCGGCTTTTCGTGCGTTAACCGTCAGAGCGTCCAGCCGTACTCGATAGCACCAGCGACAACCAGCCGTACGTCGGCGTTGCCGCTCAGCGAAACCTGTAGCGTCCAGTTGCCGCTGGCGCCGGTCACGGTCCCCAGCCCCTCGTGGCTGGTGTCCGGCGAGAACACCCAGGTTTCCTGCGCACTGTCGTGGTCGCGCAGCACCATCTCGCCGCTGCCCGACTGGATATCATACTCGAGCCAGTAGACGATGTAGCTCCACGGCCCGTAGCGCACGTGTCCGTCGTTGGCGAAGGCGGTGTCGTAGAACTCGAAATCCGGCCCCATAAACTCGCCCTCGTAGAGGTCGCCACCGCGGCAGAACCACGCCTCGCCCGCGAAGCCGGAACCTGCCTCGAACAGCGTCATCCGCAGGGGCTCGCTGCCGTCGGCGCCAGTCCGCACGAAACTGGTGAGCCAGCCGCTGGCGCGGTCGTAGACATACTCCAGCCGGCCGCCTGATGGGGATTCAGCCACGATGGTTGCCCGCCCGTCGTCGACACCCGTTATCGTTGCGTCGAAACGCTCGACGCCGAAGAGCGAGAAGTTCCAGCTGGCGCCGGTCTCGAGTGGGAACTGCAGCAGTAGCTGTGGCTCGTTCTTCTCGTAGAGTGCCATGTCCGCCACCCTGATGCGGCCGAGCGCCGGGTTGTGGTTCAGCACCGCGTGTCGCTGCGCGTCGACCAGCTGGCTCGACCCAAGATGGTAGTCGGTCTCGTCAACGTCGCCGACGACCATCGTCGTCACCACTTCCGCCTCGGGAATCACGACCACGTAAGTCCACCACTGGCCCGTTTCCCACGCCGGAGCGGCGATGGCACCGGCACCATCGCCGTCATCCCCGCCAGGCGACGCGTCGAGGCAGCCGGCCGCCAGCAGGAGCAGCACCGCGGTCGCGGAAGCCAGTCTCATCACGGGCCGAGTACCGGGTGATATTAGGCTTCATCGCTGCCCGGTAGCCCAAGGTCACGACGCGCTTCAGCGACGAGATAGCTCGACCCCACAACGAGCGTCGGGCGCTCGCCCGCTAGCTCAAGCGCCTCCGCTACCGAGTCGCAGGCGCGGCCGCGCCGCCCCAGTTTCCTGGCCGTCGCGACGACCGCGGCTGCGCTCCGTGCGCGGGGTGAGTCGGGCGCGCACGCCAGCAGCTCCGCGCCGAGTGGTAGCAGCGCCAGCATCTTGGCGAGCGGCTTGTCGCGCAGGCACCCAAACACCACCACCGCTGGCTCCACGATACGCGCCAGCAGCCACGAGAGCGCGTGCGGGTTGTGCGCGCAGTCGAGCATAATATTCCCGGCCCGTTCGCGCCGACCCGGCGGCCGCGTCTCGCCCACCTCTGCCGTGATACCGAGTCGCTCGAGCGCCAGTGTCGCCCACTCGCGCGCCGAAGCGCCGCTGGCGAGGCTGGCGCAGGGCGGGATGAATCGGTGGAATTCCGGCGGCCAGCCGGTGATAACATGCGTCCCGGGCCGCACGATGCCGGCCTTGGTGCGCGCAATCGCCTCGAGGTTATCGCCGAGCCAGTCAGTGTGCTCGAGCGCCAGCGTCGTCAGCACCGCCACCTCGGCGTCAATGACGTTCATCGCGTCCAGCTCACCGCCGAGGCCCACCTCGAGGATGACGATGTCAGCCTCGTGCCGGGCGAACCACACCAGCGTTATCGCAGTCAGTACCTCGAAGTAGCTGGGGTGCTCTGCCATCCCGTGGCACGCCTCCCGCACCTCGGCTGCGAGCGCCGCGAACTCTGCCTCGCCGACGGGCACTTGGTTGAGGCGCAGACGCTCGCGCGGGCTATGCAGGTGCGGCGAAGTCGCGCAGTCGACGCGGAAGCCAGCTCGGCAGAGGGCATCCTCGAGCAGCCAGCAGGTCGTCCCCTTACCGTTGGTACCGCCGACGATGACCGCGCGCAATTGCTGCTGCGGGTCGCCGAGCGCGGCCATAAGCTGGCGGATGCGCGCCAGCCCTGGCTTAACCTGCGTCTCCCCTAGCTCGTCGAGCCAGGCGAGCGCAGTATGGTAGTCCCACTTTTCTCGACGATTCATATTTAAATTTATTCGATGGATTCCCACTCGACCGTATCTGGCAGTACAACACCCTGGTCTCGCAGGATTTCGCGAAACGCCTCGGGACGTAGCGAGGCAATCTCGGCGCCCTTGGTCAGCGTTGCCTGGCCGCGGCGGTAGAGCTCGACTGCCGCAGCGGTTCGGAAGTGCTGTTTTTCTTCGAGGAAGAACCGCAGCGCTTCCTTTACTACGTCGGAGCGGCTGCTGAAATGGCCTGAAGCGACAAGGGCGCCAATCTGTGCAACCAGCAGTTTTGGGAGCGAAAAGGAGCTGCTCATGAAATAATAATTAGTAACTATTATTTATAGTTATTTAGCAACCTTTATATGGGGTGTGTTTGTCTAAATCTCGGTGCGTAATATGCACAATACCAATCTGAACACGCCTGTAAGGGTCGCGCTGCTCTTTGCAGTGGGGCTAGCCATGCTCGTATTCATGCCATCAGCAGAAGCGAGCGAGTCATTCACAGTCGGGGTCACACCATCTACCCAAAATGGCGAGCCCGATGAAACACTGACCTACACAATTACTGTAGAGAACACTGGTGATAATGATGACTCCTATAACCTCACTATAACAAGTACAACCAGGGCGGGCTGGAATGAGTATATCCTTCCTACATCACTTGATGTCAAGGACGGGCAGTCTGAGACCGCCACACTCTATGTCGAAATTGGCGACCGGGATGATGCTCCGGCCGACATCACTGAATTCGTTACCTTCAAGACGGAATCTATTACGCTTGATGCCGGTGCCACGAGTAAGTCAGTGACTGCGAAGGTGGACCAGGTCTATGGCAACACCCTCACGATTAATGGTACAACCACGCAGAATGCGGACCCGGATGCCACTGTGACCTTCGCCGTCAAGGTGTTCAATGATGAAGGCAATGGCAAAGATACCATTACCTTCAGTCAGACCAGCTCCGGGACGGATGATTGGTCGTTTGTGTTTCCTGGAAGTGTCACGCTTGACAAGGATGAGTCAACCGAGATATCTTTCTCGGCAACTCCAGATATCAATGCTCTTGCCGGGCTGAAGAGTATTAGCCTGTTCGCCACGTCCGAGGATAGCAGTACAGCGACATCCGTTACGGTTACCGTGCGCGTGAATAAGCTGCCTGACCTCAACGTGGTCAAGGTTGGCTCCAGCGCCGAGGATGTTGAAGCTGGCAAGCGAGTCGATTACTCCTTCTCAGTGACTAACAAGGGCAATGCCGTCGATTCTTACGACCTCGAAATCGAGAACGGCAGCTGGTACGACAAGGGCTGGGAAGCTTCGCTTGACAGTGATGAAATCAGCAGCCTGGACGTAGACGAGAGCATCAACCTGACCGATGTACTGGTCATCAAGGCGCCCACGAATGCTGTGGCCGATGAGGAGGTAACTATCAGGGTCAAGGTCTCCTCGCAGGAAAACACCTCGGTCTACAAGACCTACACCTCTCGCACCACGGTCCTGCAAGACTTCGAGCCGAAATTGAAGGTGAGTGGGGGGGATACCCAGTCGGCGCCACCGGACGAGGAGGTCTCCTACACTATCAACATTACCAATGATGGTAACGGCGAGGATGACATCACCCTCTCGCTCCACGGCGGAAACGCTACTTGGGGTACCCTCGCCGAGTCTTCCTTCACCCTTGCAGCCGGCGAGAGCGACGAGACTACCCTGCGCGTCACTGCTCCCGACGGGACACTGGCGCAGAACGGCTATTCGATCACTGTCCGGGCTACCTCCGAGGATACTACTACTAAGGCGAACCGCGCTGTTTTCCTGAACGTCCAGCAGGTGTACGAGGTCTCCGTTTCAGTTTCGGGTGACTCGACCAAGAATGGAGACCCTGGAGCATCTGTATCGTACACAATCACGGTCAAGAACAAGGGCAACGGCGATGATACCGTCAACCTTGCCCTGGAGGGCGACAACCCAGACTGGGGTTCAATAGTCGAGGATGTAGATCTCGAGGCTGATGAGTCCACTAGTGTTAATTTGTCCGTCAACATCGATGAGGAGGCTAACTTTGGTGACTACACCATTATCGTCAACGGCTCTTCCGACGAGGCATCCTCCGATGTCTACGATACTACCATAGTGACTGTGACGGTAAACAAGGAATACCAGGTTGATTTGCTGATTAACGAGGCCCAGAAGAGCGGCGACGCCGCCAGCTCAGTTGTGTATGATATTATTGTCAAGAACAAGGGCACCGGCGACGACACCATCCGTCTTTCAGTTGACGAGTGGCCTACGGGTTGGACGGCCAACTTCAATGAGACCGAGATCGACATCGGTCCCGGTAAGGATGCACCGGTGAGCCTGACGGTCGCGATCAAGGAGAAGGAGGACAACCAGGCTTTCTACGTCAACATCACCGCTATCTCGGTTGGTGCCAAGGACGAGGACCTTGATGTCAATGCAACTGCTTCCACGATTACCACAGTCAACCAGTACTACGAGTTCCGCATGACCTCCGTGCTGACCTACACCAAGGCGGACCCGGAGGACACCTTCACTGTTGACGTCCTGCTTGACAACAAGGGCACTGGCGATGACACGATTGACCTAGAGGTCACCGGCCCCGAAAATGCGACCGGCTGGGTAACTGACATAACTCCCTCAGTCGAAGTTCCAGAGGGAGAAAACCGGACCGTAACCCTCACTGTGACTGTTTCGGAAGACGCGGTCAAGGATTCCTACTACATCACGGTCACTGGGGTCTCGGCTGACGAGGCATCCGAGACGCACGACGTAACCATCCAGGTTGATGTCAGCCAGCGCTACGAGGTGCAGATGCTGCCCCGTACGGAAACAAAGGCGGCTGAGGCCAACGACATACTGGAATTCTCGATTACCGTCAAGAACAAGGGCACTGGCGAGGACACCTTCGACCTTGAACTGGGCGGCGAGGTCGGTGTCAGCTGGGGCTCGCTCTCCAACGTCAGCCTCACGATTCCCGCTGGTGGTTCGGCGGATGTAATCCTAACGGTCGAGGTGCCAGCCGATGCGCAGCCCAAGACCGGGGGTGCCTACGAAATCCTGGTGAACGCTACTTCGGTCGACAACACGACTGCTGTCGACTCGGTTGCACGTTATATAGACGTCGAGAAGAAAGAGCTGGACGTTGAGTTAACGGCTGAATCATCTACTACACAGGCTGAACCTGGGGACGTGGCCTATTTCGACCTCAATGTCAAGAACATCGGTAACGATGTTGACACGGTCGTGCTAAGCTTCCCAACTGACAGCCGCCAATGGGCTACTTTTGTGGAGACTGGGGTCGATACGCATTCGGTGAATCTGACGGTGAACCAGCAGAAGACAGTCCGTGTCCAGGTATCCCTTCCGGAGTACTCTAACGCTACTGGACAGGACAAGACTGCTCTGGAATCCAGCACTTATCAGGTACTGGTCAAGGCGACCACGGGTGACGGCAGCCAGTCGGACACAGCGTCACTGAGTACCACTATCCAGCAGATTTATGGTACAGACCTCGTTCCCGAGGGTGGTACCACCGTCATTACCTATCCCTCAACCGAGACAAGTGCTAGTGAACGCCAGGAAAAATTCAGTTTCGATGTCAAGAACCTGGGTAACAAACAGGACACAATCGCTGTCGAGGTGAGCGGTTCTGGCTCGACGTTCCCTGATGACTGGAGTGCTTCCGTTCACTCAAGTTCAAGCTGCTCCGGCACTTTTAATGGTCTAGTCACTGCAAGCAATTCGAAGAAGGTATACCTCTGTATCACGCCCGACGTGGACACTGAACCGGGTAACTACACCGTCTTTATCGAGGCCAAGGCACGCAGCGGTGCTGACGAAGCGGTCGTCACCAATGTGACGGTCGAGGTACGTGACCCGACCCGTAGTGTCAGTCTTTCCGCGGACGAGCCGAGCCTGAATCTCGCACCCGAGGTAGGTGATACCGAGAAGAATACGGCCCGTTTCAAGATCGTAATTACCAACGACGGCAGCCACGATGACAAGTTCATTGCTGAGCTGGACGATGTCCTAGGCACTGGCTGGAGCACTGACTTCTATACCAAGAACACGGCTTCTAGCGGTGACAAGTGGTCTTCCTCCGGTGAGGAAATCGAAGATGGCCAGACCGACGACCTATGGTTCATTGTCGAGGTTGATCCGGATGAGGTTGATGAGGGCAACTACACAATGTCGGTTACGGTCAAGAACTTTGAAGAGGATATTTCACAGTCCGTTACCCTGACACTGCAGATTAGTGCCCCGCAGCGCGGCCTGACAGCGACCGTGATTGACCCTTCCAAGGAGATATCTCCTGAGTACAAGGCGTCTGGCAGTTCCACGAAGAACACGGTCAAGTTCAAGGTGAAGCTGGAGAACAGCGGCACGCACCCGGACAGTTTCATCCCCGAAGTCGAGTCAACGCTTGATGATGACTGGGAGGTTAGTTTCTACCAGGACAGCTCCAAGACACAGCCCTGGTCAACTTCACAGGGCGTTGAAATCGAGTCAGACGAGCTGGACGATTTGTGGATCTTCGTAGACGTTGACGATGGGGCTGACGAGGGCAATTACACCCTCACTATCTCGGTCCGTAACACGGAGGATGATCCCAGTGCACGGCAGGAGTTCGAGTTGACCGTTGAAGTCCAGCGCTCCGACATAACCCTGGCCGCCAGCGACATCCAGCTGGAGGCTGACGGCGTCGTTGGCAATGCCTCCGCTATCAAGGATGGCGACACAGTAACCGTACTTGTCGAGGTCACCAACAGTGGTATCGCCGACGCGGATGACGTGCAGGTGGAGATTTTCTACTACCCCAAGAAGGTACCGGAAGATCAGAATGATATCGATGACTTGATTAACAAGGGCTTCGAGCTGGACGAGGGCAAGAACACCTACATCTATTCACTCTACAAGAAGAGCACCAACCTGAAGGCGGGCGCGACCAAGTCGCTTGCATCAGACGACTGGATCATTGAGGGTGGCGAGTGGTATGTGGAGGTGCGCGTCGATTACAACGAGGATGACGTCGACAACGGCGAAATTCTCGAGACCAACGAGAACAACAACGATGCACGCTACTCCGAACTGCTGCGCATCAAGCCCGACCTCGCCATAAGCGACCTGCGCGTTGACGCGCGCTTCGCGGGCCTCACGTCCAAGACGCCCAACGTCGACGATCAGGTCACCTTCACGGCGACCGTGGTCAACAAGGGCGCCGCTGACGTCGATAATGCGCGGCTGTACATTACAGCTGACAGCGGCGACGAAAGTGGTGTTATCCTCCAGGACCGTGGTACCAAAGACCACGTCGAGTTCAGCATCGACGCTGGCGCGACTGAGACCATCCGCTTCCGCTGGAAGGCGGTGAGCGGTGAGTGGACTACCTTCCGCGCTGAGGTAAACCCGAGCTGTAGCGACGTTAGCATCAACATTTTTGACTGCGAGCAGCAGGGTGACGGTGCCGGTACCGAGACTGATCACCTGTACGACGAGCTGAAGCGATACAGCGATAACATCTATCCGGTGGGCGGCGACGCGTTCCAGCAGGATGGCGTTGAGGTCATGTTTGAAATCCTGCCCGATTTCTTCATCAAGGAAGTGAAGATGGACCCGCGCGTACCGGAAGTGGGTGACGATGTCGAGATTACGGTGGTAATCGAGAACAAGGGCAATGCCGACTGGAAGACTGGCAGTCAGCTGCTTTCGGTGGTTTTCGAAGACGGTGTTGGTGGCACAATCACTACGCAGGTGAGCGGCGACATCAATGAGGGTGACGAGATTGAAGTCAAGTTCACCTGGAAATTCCCCGACGAGGACAAGGACTCACTGCTCCTCACCTACGAACTTGATGTTGGCAGTGGCAACTGGGAGATAGACCAGACTGACAGTTCCAATGACGAATTTGAAGAGAACGTCGCAGTCATCCAGCCCGCAGTAGTGGGCGAGATTGCTGCCCTGGATGTCTTCAGCCGTGAACTGGTGCGCGGCACCGGCTTCAAGGTCTACCACTTCGTGGCGCTGATGTTTGTCGCCGTCTTGGCGATCGCGGTGCCGATAGTTGTTTCCCGCCGCATGCGTCGGGGAGCTGCTGTGGTACCCGAGGAAGATGATGCAGCGCCGGAAGCGGCCGAGGCACCTCCAGTCAAGATTGCGCTCGCGATTCAGTCAGCGGTTGATGGCAAGACCGCGAACGTGAAGGTACCCTCTAACATGCCAGTTGAGCGACTGGTCCAGAATTGCGTTGGAAAGTTCCCGCTCCCGCACGCCAACTTCGCGGTACATGTGAACGGCGAGGCGGTCGATTCAGGCCTCTCGCTAGCTGACGCAGGTCTTGTAGATGGCTCCGAAATCCAGCTGGTTTCGCTCGAAGAGTGATTGACGCGCTGGTCATCGGCGCCGGTCCCTCCGGCAGCCGCGCCGCGTGGAAGCTGGCCGAGGCGGGTTACTCCGTCGCCATCGCGGAAGAGGACGCGCGCGTCGGCGACCCGTGCCAGTGCGCCGGACTCGTAACACCGCGCACTCTTGACTACCTCGGCTACCGCCTGCCGGTGCTACAGGAGATGCGCGGCGCGCGAATCTGGGGGCCACACGACAGTTACCTTGAGTTCGAAGCGCCCGAGACCAAGGCGCTGGTGATTGACCGTCCCGGGCTGGACCGCTCAATCGCGGAGCGCGCCGAAAAAGCGGGCGCCGAAATCTGGACCTCGACGCGTTACACGCGCGGCTGGCGCGAGAACGGCGGGATGGTCGCCGAACTGCAGGGGCCGGACGGCCCGCGGCGGGTGCGGGCGCGGCTGCTGATTGGCGCCGACGGCCCTGCCTCGCGGGTGGCGCGCGATGCTGGACTCCATAACAAGCGCGAAGTGATGGCCGCCTTCGGGGGCGATGTCAGCGGCTACGCGGCGCGCGACGGCTATGTCGACCTCTTTGTCGGCTCCGAGCTGGCGCCGCGCTTCTTCGGCTGGGCCATCCCGACCGGCGGCGATACCGGCCGCCTCGGCGTTGCGACGACGCTGCCGCACCGACCGCGCAAGTTCTTCCGCGACTACTTTCGCAGGGGCGCGCCGTCGCGGCTGCTCGACGGCGCCAAGCTGACTGCGCGTGTCAGCGGGCTGATTCCCTTCGGGCTGCGCGAGCCGGCGTTCGCCGACCACGTGTTGCTCATCGGCGACGCGGCGGGTCTCGCGAAGCCGACCTCGGGCGGCGGCATCTACACCGGCCTCGTGAGCGCCGATGCGGCGGCCGAGACCACCATCGCGGCGTTCGAAGCGGACGACCTCTCGGCAGGTCGCCTGGCGGGTTACCAGCAAATGCTGCGCGACCGCATCGCTGGCGAGCTGCAACTGGGGGCACGGCTGCGGCGCGCGTTCCTAGCGCTGGACGACGAGCAGCTGGCGGAGATTATCGGGATGCTGGGCGACCCGGCAGTCAGGGCCGCTATCCAGCAGGCGGGCGATCTGGACTACGCCTCATGGGCGGCGTTCGCGGTGCTTAAGGCGCAGCCGAAGCTGGTTAAGTTTGCCCCGCTGCTGCTGAAGCCATTTGTTTAGTCCGGGGTAGGTACCTTCTTCTTCAAGGTAGAAAACTACCGCCAGTCCGGCAAACATCACTGTCAGTCCAATCATGACGTAGAGCGGCCACTTGGGAATCGGCTCCTTGACACCGAAGCTCGAGTCGGGAATCACCCCATCCACCTTCAGCGCGGTGAGGTTGATATTGCCGGGCGCCCCGTCGGGGACGTCGCTCGTCGCTGCCTCCCATTCGGCCATACTCCAATGCCCGCGGCTCAGCATGCTGCGCGCGGTGGTGTTGTGGTCGAACTCGAAGCTAAAACGCACGAAATAGGTTCCTTCCGCCGTGCCGGTTTCGCAGCGGCTGCCGAGCAGCGTGCAGCGCAGCCATGACGCCTCCTCGGTTGAGTGGATGTCGGCCGTGAAGTGCACGCTCTCGCCCGGCGCCAGCGTTCCCGGGCTGAAGGTCGCGCGCTGCGGTGCAGGCGCCGCATCGCACTCGCGTTCTCCGTCGGGGAGCCGCGTCCAGCAGCCCTCCTCAACGCGCGGTCGCGCGTCGGCCGCGACGGAGTCGATGGTTTCCGATCCGTCGATGTCGGCGCGCATGTAGATTTCCATACTGACGACGACGTTCTCGAGCGGCTCCGTGTAGCGGTTCGTGACTTCAAGCGTGAACGGGCCGTTGCCGCCCGGCGCCAGCTGTGGGGTCGTGAAGTTGTGGAAGTCGGGGATATTGCCGGGGTGGCTGACGTAGGGGTCCCAGTCGGCCCCGCCCGGCTGCGCCACGAACAGTGCCAGCGCTAGCAGCGCCACGGCCGGTCTGAGCGCGCTTCGCGTCGCTGTTTCCCGTTGCATCGTCGCCCCACGGGGCCGGGGTTTTAACTCTCTGTCGAGAGACTTATATCCCGCCGCCGCTCGCGCCGCGATGCGATTCGGGGCTGGAGTGCTGCAGGTCGTCGCGCTGGCTGTCTTGCTGGGCGGCGCACTGCTGCTGGCGGAGGGCGCCAGCGCGCAGCCGGACTACCGGAACCTGACCGTCGCCGCGAACGAGACGCTGACACTCGCCGATGGCGAGTTCGAGGTTGAGGGAAACATCGAGGTTTTCGGAGAGCTGGCACTCGATAATTGCACCCTGGGAATGAAGATGGCTTCCACTTCGGGTGAGGGAGAGATTCGTATCCAGCCGGGAGGGTCGCTGACGGTCAGTGACTGTTCCATGAACGCGATAGGGAATCTGAGCTTCTACCAGTTGGTACTTGACCAGATGGTCGAGCAGGACCCGGCGAATTCTTCCTCTTATGAGCAGTACTATTCCAGCCTTGCGAACGCCTCGGCGCAGTTCCGCGTCGTCCTCGACGAGGGCGAACTGGCGCTGAGCAACGTCACTGTTTCACAGGGCCGTTTCTGGATGGTGGGGGGCAACGCCAGCATGTTTGACGTTTCCAGTAGCGGCCTCAGCCCCATCTACGATATTGGCCTCTTCATCGAGGACACGACGTTCCTCGGCGACGGCATTGAGCTCGCCAACTACGCGGTCGGCGTGCGCGCTATTGGCACCTCGCCAACGCTGCTCGACACCAGCTACGTCAACTGCACCGTCGACCGCACGCAGGAGTGGTGGCTCACGGTCACCGTCCACGATGGCGATGGCGCGCTGCTCGAGGGCGTCCACGTCGTGCAGCGAGATGCGGAAGGGCAGACGGTTGATATCGGCGACCCGCAAGGCGACGGCAGCAGTGTCCTCTGGGCGCGAGAATACGAAGTGGTCGCCGGCGTGCGGAAGGATACGCTTTCCACCATCTTCGCCGAGAAATATTTCGGCCTCTATTCGCTGAGCGGGAGCTGGACTGGAAGCCTCACCGATAATCAGGAACTCGATCTGGTGGTCAACACCGATACTTCGCAGATTCGCTTCAGCGACCTGCAGATCTCGGTCAATGGCGCTTCCATCACGCCGGGGCAATCGGTCGCCAAGTGGAGCACGCTGACAATCAACGCCACCATCGAGAACCCGACCGACTACACGCTGAATTTCGGGGTGCTGCTGGCGGTCAACAACATCAGCGGCTACGCCTCGGGCTGGGTCGCGCTCGAGCCGCACAGCAGCGGGACAGTGACGCTGGTGTGGAAGGTTTCGCTCGAGGGCTTCCTCGTCGTGAGCGTGCTCGCCGACAACCGCACCATGTCGCTTCCCGACCTGCGCACCAACAGCCATATCCAGGTCGCTTCGACCGCGCCCGTGGCCGAGGAGGAACAGCCGTGGCTGGCACTGCTGCTGCTGCTGGCGCTGGCGGGCGGAGCGGCGTGGGCGCTGCTGAGCGAGGACGAGGAGGACGCCGTCGCAGCCGACGATGAGCCGGTCGATGACGCGCCCGAAAAATCGGTCGATGATGAAAGCGCCGACGACGCAGCCGACGATGAGCCAGTCGATGACGCGCCCGAAAAATCGGCCGATGATGAAAGCGCCGACGACGAATCCGGCGACGAATCCGCCGAAGATTGAGCGCCGCCGTCCTGGGCATCGAATCCACTGCACACACCGCCGCTGTCGGCATCGTATCGCCTGACGGGGAAATTATGGCCGACCGCAAGGCCATTTTCGCGCCTGAGGCGGGGAGCGGCATCCACCCCCGTGAGGCGGCCAACCACCATGCCGTGGCGTTACCGGGGCTCATCCGCGAGGCGCTGGCTGACGCCGGACTGCTCGCGTCCGAACTGGCGCTGGTCGCGTACGCGCGCGGCCCCGGTTTGGGCCCCTGTCTCCGCACCGGCGCGACCGCCGCACGGGCGCTCGCGCACGCCCACGGACTGCCGCTTTTGGGAGTAAACCATTGCGTCGCGCACCTTGAGATTGGCTTGCTCGAGGGTGCGACCGACCCGGTGCTGCTCTACCTGAGTGGCGGCAACACGCAGGTCATCGGCTACGCGCACGGCCGCTATCGCGTCTTCGGCGAGACGCTCGATATCGGCATCGGCAACATGCTCGACAAGTTTGGCCGCGAAGCGGGGCTCGGGTTCCCCGGCGGCCCGAAGCTCGAAGCGCTGGCCGAAGGGCCGGAGCTGGAGCCGCTGCCCTACTCGGTGAAGGGAATGGACATGGCGTTCTCGGGGCTGCTGACAGCGGCGCTGCGCAAGCTCGCCGACGGGATGCCGTTGCCGCGGCTCGCCTTCGCCATCCAGGAGACGGCGTTCGCGATGGCGTGCGAAGTCGCCGAACGCGCGCTGGCGCACACCGGCAAGACCGAGCTGGTGCTCGGCGGCGGCGTCGCCTGCAACGCGCGGCTGCGCGAGATGGCGGCGACGATGGCTGAAGCGCGCGACGTCACTTGCTTCGCTCCTGCGAAGGCGCTCTGCGTCGACAATGGTGTGATGATTGCATGGCTGGGCCACGTGATGCACTCCGGCGGTTACGAAGCGGGGCCAGCCGACGACCGGGTCGACCAGCGCTTCCGCACCGACATGGCGGAGGTGACATGGCGCTAGAAGCGCGCGGTGCCGAGGCAGTGGTCACGGCCTGCGAGTGGCACGGCCGTCCCGCGGTCGCGAAATATCGCAACCGCCGCAGCTACCGCCACCCCGACCTGGAGGCACGGCTGGTCGCAGAGCGGCTGCGCGCCGAGGCGCGTTTGCTCGGGCGCGCGGCCGAGGCGGGGCTGCCGGTGCCGGTGCTCTACGCGGTCGACCCCGCTGCGGCGACGCTGGTAATGGCGCGGCTCCCGGGCGAGCCGCTCGAGCGGGCGCTGCGCGCTTCCGACGGCGCGCGCTGGCTGCCGCAGCTCGGCGAACTACTGGCGCGCATCCACGCGGCGGGCATCGTCCATGGCGACCCGACCACCAGCAATTTTATTGCAGCCGACGGCGAGCTCGGCGCGAATGCCGGGCTCGCCGTTATCGACTTCGGCCTCGGCGCCGCGACCGACGATGACGAGCAGCGCGCGACCGACCTACGGGTGCTGCTCGAATCGCTCGAGGCGCATCACCCCGAGCTCGCGGCGCGCGAACCGCTCCTCGCGGCTTACGGTGCGTGGGACGGCGGCGCTGGCGTGTTGGAGCGACTGGCGGCACTCGAGCAACGTGGGCGCTACAACCTCGTGCGCGGCTAATCCACCTTCTTATCTTTCCGCGAAAAGGTGGGACACGATTTTTATTGGCAATACGATTTACCGTTAACTTTAAATATAATCAGTTATACTTGTCACATCCGTGATTGGTTACCTGAAACTCCTCGTGATTGCGTTGCCCTGGGAGTTTTTCCTGTTGCCACTCATCTTTGGCCACTGAACTTTTTGCGTTGCCGCAGTGCCGCTCTTTTGCGCTTGACGAACCGTTAAGAACGCCGACGGCTTCGCCGGCCGCATGGTGAACGACGGAGGCGCGGGAGGCAGTCGGGCGCACCGCGCTGCTGGCGCGAGCCTGCTGTTGCTGGCGCTGGCGTGCCTCGCGCTTGGGGCCAGCGGCGAGAAGGCGCCGGAGTGGGAATACATCCTGCCGAGCCCGGCGACCGACATCGCGCTCTCCGACGACGGCGTTAACCTCTCGGCGGGCTGGGGCAACCGGCTCGGCTGGTTCTACACCAACTCGTCGGTGCCGCTGAAGAACTTCCAGCGCGACGCGGCGGGGCCGATGGCGCTCTCGGCCGACGGCAAATACCTCTTCGCCGCCGGCGAGGGCAACGACGGCGGGCAGAAGCTGACGCTGTGGGAGGAGCGCGCGAAGGAGTGGAATCCGCCTTACGGGGCGGCGATGACCATCACCGACGTCGACGTTTCGGCCGACGGCGCATACCTCGTGGCGGGCGACTACAACGGCAACATCTACGTCTTCCGCCGGCAATCGAGCACCCCTATCTGGACCGCCTCGCTGAGCGAGATTGGCGTGCTGCAGGTGGCGATTTCGCCCGGCGGAACGTGGGTCGCGGCGGGGACGCAGTCTGGCGAAATCCACCTCTACGAGCGCTCCTCGGGCAACGAGTCCTGGGTCTATCCCAGCGCTCCGCGAATCTACGACTTGGAATTCGCGCGCGAGGCGCCGCTGCTGGCGGTCGCGTCGGGCTCCGCAAACTCGGGCCAGCTCTACCTATTCTCCAACGCCAGCAGTGAGCCGCTGGTCGACTACCCCATCTCGAAGGCGGTCACGTCCGTCGCGGTCCACCGCAACGGCAGCTGGCTGGCTGGTGGCGCCGACGACGGCAAGGTCTACCTGATTTCGGCGCAGGACGGTGGTACTGAAGAGTGGAGCTACAGCCTTGGCACCTCGGTCGACGACATCGCCGCCAACGGCGTCGGGACGCACCTGCTGGCGGGCGGCGGCAACAAGCAACTGGCACTGCTCGCGGTGGCCGACGGCGTGCCACTCTGGACTACGACGGTCGAGGACCCCATCACCTGCGTCGCCGCCTCATGGCGCGGCGAATACCTCGCGGTGGGGCAGGAGGACCGGCTGGCGCTCTTCTACGAAGTGGCGCTCGACAACCAGCCGCCCAACGCCACCATCGTCTCGATATCGCCGTCGACCGCGATGCCGGGCTGGAACGTCACCTTCAGCGGCAGCGGCGAGGATTCGGACGGGAGCGTCGTCGGCTACTACTGGCGCTCGTCGCGCGACGGCGGGCTCTCCAACGAGGCGCAGTTCAACGTCTCGTGGCTCTCGGCGGGCTACCACACCATCTTCCTGAAAGTGCAGGACAACGACGGTCTCTGGGGTGCCGAGGTCTCGACCGAGGTCGCGATTGGCGACTTCCCGACCGCGACGCTCGAGCCAGTCATCCCCTGCCCCGGGGCGGGCGATTGTGTCGTCAATCAGGGTGACACGGTCACCTTCACCGGCAGCGGGACGCCACTCACCAACGTCTCGGCCGCCATCAACGCCTTCTGGTGGGAGTCGTCACGCGACGGCCCGCTCTCGACCGCGGCGCAGTTCTCGACCAGCGCGCTGTCGCGCGGCTGGCACACCATCACTTTCCGCATCAGCAACACCGACGGCTTCTGGTCGGCCAACGTCACCGCCACGCTGCGCGTCAACGGGCAGCCGACCGCCTACATCGCCAGCGTCTCGCCTAACCCGGCGTTGGTGGGGCAGACGGTGATGCTCTCGGGCGACGGCCTCGACCCCGAAGGCGACGCGGTCACCTACCTTTGGAACTCGAGCCGCGACGGCTTCCTCGGCGACAGCACGCTGCTCTACCTAGGGCAGCTCTCGGTCGGCGAGCACCTCGTCACGCTGGCGGTGCGCGACTCCGATGGCTTCTGGAGCGCCTCGGTCAACCGCACGCTGGCGGTCTGGTCGCCGCCGACCGTCACCGCCCTTTGCCCTGAGGACGGCATCGTCGGCGATGAGCTGTACTTCAGCGCCAACGCGAGCGACTCTGACGGGCAGGTCATCCTCTACGAATGGGACTTTCAGTCGCCGACAGGGGTGCTGCTGAAGGTGGACAACTTCGGCGCGACGCCCGGTGCGTACAAGGTCTACGACCGTATGCCGCCCGGAGATGAGCTGTTCTACAACATCGTGCTGAGGGTCACCGACGACGACAGCCTCTCGTCGACCGCCAACTGCGT
>MDTC01055085.1_pt1 | contig 24110 bp, 27 predicted proteins | sample 811181 | NCBI WGS metagenome assembly MDTC01 (sample SAMN05326644, study PRJNA326480) | marine metagenome | isolation source: seawater | place: Pacific Ocean: North | collected 2011 | reverse complement strand
TAGCCTCGTCCGAGCGGGCGAGACGGCACCATTTGTAGTCGGTGTTCCCGTTCACCCCGTTCGTGGTGAGGCTACGGTCGTTGAGGACCTGTGTGAGCGCTCTGTAAAGCGTCCACACGCCCACACGGGTGGGGTGGAAGAGGGTGATGAGGAAGAACTGCGAGACCACACGGGGCACGGCGTCGGAGTCGGATTGAGAACCGCCGAGGTTGGCGGTGCGGATTTCACCGTATTCTTGGGTGATGGCGATTTGGTAGGTTTTCTGTTTCTTGGCTTCCAACCAGCCGTCGTTCACAACGACTGTGTAGGTGCCTATGGCAGGGGTATTGTCTTCAATAAGCCCCTTGATGAGAGTGTGAGGGTCCACCGAAGGAGGTTGTCCTCCCGTCATGGTCAAGCACCACCGTTCCCAAAGACGGCAACGGCTGAAAGGGAGTCTCGCTTGACTCGTTCAAGCATCTCCCGATATTCGGATTCCGTCGTGGCCAAGAGTGGACGCCACATCTCCTTGATGCGCTCCGAGCAGTTCTCGTCGTTGAGAGCGGCGCGAGCGGATTGACGGACCACAAGAAGGATGGTGGCCATCTTGGCTTCAATAGGAGGCGCTGTGCGTCCAGCCGTGTAGGTGATTTTGAGCAGTTGCTTGAGGTTGAGACCGATGGGTCCATGGAAGCGAATGATGCCCGACTCAGTATCATCAAGCCACCAGTCGGAGGTCCCACGAGCACGCCCTTCAACGAGCGCTGTAGTGGTCCCATCGGACTTGGTTTCTTCAACCGATGCGACAGAGACGATGGGGCGTTTCCTCAAGACGAGGTGCTCCATGCGTTCGGTGCCGTCGTGGTATTCAATGTGAGATTCGGTCCCAGCCAATTGTCGGCCTGCGTAGGCATCAACCATGCGTGAAGCATTGGTTATCATCGTAGCGACTTCGGCGTCGGTTGGACCGATACCGTCGCTAAAATTGATGCCTGCGTAGGTCTCAACTTCGGCAAGGGTGCAGTAGTCAATGGCCGTCATTCAGTTCCCTCCCATGGTGCCGCTCGCCCAGCGAGCGTCCGTGAGAGCAAGCAGAGCGAGGTCAGCCTCAGACCGTTGCGATGCCCGTTAGAAGACAGATGGCTTCGGGATAGCGAACAGCGAAGGCGATGTCTTGCTTTGGGATGAGCACGAATCGGTCCTTGGTTGGTTCGTCGTGGAAGCCGATGCTGAATCGGCGGTCTGCAACAGTTGGGTTTCCAATCATTGGGGAACGGATGTGGGTGAGGATGGCCAAGGTCTTGTCGGTGGTTGTGCCGTCAAAGACTCCGGTTGCGTTCAAGTTGCTGGCGATGACACCAGTTCCGAAGACACGGACACCGTAGATGCGACCGATTTCACCGCTGAGGATAGCGGCTTGTGGGCCGTACTTGTCCACAGTTTGGAGTTCAGTCAATCCAAGGAGTTGGACCTCAAGGTTGCGAGGCACGATGAAGGCCAAGTCGTCTCGGTTGTCTGCGTAGACTCCAAGAGAAGCGATGGCGGTTCGCATGTGGCTCAAGGCGAAGGTTCCACCGACTGCGACTGCGGTTGCAGTTGCGGACTTGCGGAGACCATCAAAGAGCAAGAGGTAGTCGTTGGCCGAGGCTGAGACACCAGTTGTGTTGGTGGATGCGTTGTAGGCACCGTTGATGTTGTCAGCGTAGGCCGAAGTGGTGGTGGTGTCGCCGTTGATGAGCAAGGACTGCTCGTTGAAGGCGAGGCGGGAAGCGATGTCATCACGAAGAACAGCCATCAAACCTTCTACTCCGTATGCGACGAGGTAGTTGCCGATTGGGATGTTGGCAATCATGGTCTTGAGTTCAAGGGTGATTTCGTCCGTTGCGTGTCGGGACTCGCTGGCGGCGGTTCCTGCTTCGGACATGGCAAGCGTCTGTTGGTGGAAGTCCACCGAGCCGCTCAACTTGGGCACATTGACCTTGCGACGGTTCATTGGCATGGCTGGGAAGAGACTTCGCATGAAGTTTCTCTCATAGACGATGCCGATGATTTCGTCTGCGGTGTCCGTAGGTAGCATAGTGGCGCCTGTTCCTGCGGCGGCACCAGCGAGGGCGTCTTTCACTCGTTGTGTAAGTTCGGTGAAGTCAATTTCTTGGCTCATGTTTCATCTCTCCTGTGTTCATGGGTATTAACCATTTCTCCTTCAACCGAGCCTCTTGCCTGCAAGGCGGACTTCCAACCAGTCTCCGAGTGAAGCCATTCCTTCGCTCACTTCCGGCACGGGGTCGTGCTTGGTTGGACCCGACTTCACAGTTGTGGTAGTCTTGGTCGTTGGGGAAAGGGACTTGGGCTTAGCGGACATTGACTTGACGGGAAGGCCAATCTCAGCCATCTTCTCGCCGAGTCGGCGGGAAACCTCGGATTCAATCTCGGCTTCGGCCTCTGCGAGAGCCTTTGCTTCGGTGAGTTCAGCGATGGTTGCATCACGCTCAGCGAGTAGGGACTTGAGACTCTCAGTCTCGTCAAGACGAGCCGTGAGTTCTTTCAAACCAGTTTCAACAGCGGTGAGTGATGAAGCGACTTCGGAGAGAACTGCGACTGTGGTGTCTTCCTCAGCCTCTTTGGTCTCAACTTCTTCAACAGCGGACTCTTCTTCCTCTGCTTCTGCGACTTCTTCAACGACTTCCTCGGGGAGTTCCTCTTCGGCGACTTCCTCTTCAAGTAGTTCTTCGGCTTCCTCAGCAACCTCTTCGGCGACTTCTTCAACAGGAGCCTCTTCTTCGGTTTCTTCTTCGGTTTTGGTCTCAACGACAGGTGCGTCGTCGGTTTTGATGGTGAAGGTGTCTTCTTCGGCCGTCAATTCAACGACTTCTTCTTCAACGACTTCGGCGATTTCTTGCTCGGTCATGGCCTGTTGGCTATCATCATGGCCTTTAACGGTATCGCCGTCAATAGCCCCATTCATTCGTTCGGCCAATTCGGACAATTTGGCTTCCAGTCCAGCGATGGTGTCGCTAAGTTCTACGATGAGGTCGGCGTCAAAGCCCAACTCGGTTCCTTCCTGTGGACCTTGCTCGGGCATTGGTTCATCAGCCTTGCCGAACTCAACAACATAAGAATCCTCTCGCTCCTCTACTGCGATGATGTGCTTCTTGCCGCAAGAGCATTCGCCCTCACAACAGTCGTAGGAAATCAGAGATTTGCTCACATTGAATAGAGCGTTAGGTGAGGCAGGGATGTCTACCACGCTTGTTTCAATCCACTCTATGGAGGTGAAGGTGAGGTATGAATCGTCTCCGGTTCCTTGCTTCACGCCAGCCTTGGCGATAAAGCCGATGGAGAACGCTCGGAGCATCCCTTTGTTGATTTTGCGGGTGATGTCCTTCTCACCACTATCAATGCGAGCACGACCGAACACGGCTTGTATTTTGGTTCCGTCTGGCTTTTCGTATTCTCCCATTTCAACCTCTTCCATGAGGCCGATAACACCGTAGTCCTTGCGATGATTGTAGAGAATAACTGGGTTCTTGGCGTAGGATTCCCATGAGTCCATGATGGCTTTTGCATCAACGAGTTCTTTGTGGCGGTCCAGCATTGTCTCGTCGCCAACATATACGGGTCCATAGACGACTACATCATCTTCATCATGGTCGGGCTTGTGTTCCTTGTCCACCTTGAACGGCATAGTGAGACGGTATTCAAATACCGCTTCACGAGCGTCGCCAGCGATGGCGGAGAACACTTGTGAATCAACGACGGTCGCATTGTCAAGACTGTTCATGCCTCTCGGTTCGCCCTATGTGGTTTATGAGCGTTCCCACACAGCAGGACGACCTTCTCCCCTGTGTAGATTGGTCCAACCCTTCATCCGTAGAAGGGCGGCCATCTCGTTAGGTGTGTTGTCCCAATCGCGTGGAGGCCATCGCAGGCTTTGATATTGAGACAGGCGTGCGGTTCTCCACTCGTAGGTGAACTCAATGAAATATACCGTTGGCCACGGGTCCTTTGGAGGGTCCGCTTCCAACGCATCAAGGGCCTCAATGACCCACCGAGGGGCGCGATTGTGTAGCCTCTTGCCCCCGTGTCCCATGGATTAGAGCAGTTGCCCCACCTATAAGACGCCTACCGACTGAGAGCGAAGTAGTTCGGGTTGTTGGACTTGACGACGCCACCGAGCATCATCACATAGATGCTCTCGTAGCGGCAGTTGTCTTGGGTCCAATACACGGAGGTGTGTGGGTCCGTGCTCACTTTTTCAATCAAGCCCGTTTCGGTGTCTGCAAAGACCACGGTGGTGCTACCGTTGGCTTGCCGCTCGCCTCGCTTGAGGACAACGACTCGCCCCGAGCCGTAGGTCTCGCCGACCGTAAAGTTGTCTTCAATCCATGTTCCGTTTTTGTCCGTGAAGTATTGCTTCATGGTTAAGCGTAGGGAGTCCCCCTATATATACTTATTCCTCAAGACTTTTCTTGCGGGCCTCATCAATGACCTGCTTCATGTGGCTGATGCCTCGGGAACCGACGACGAGCCACTTGATTTGAGCGACCACGCCAGCGAGGCGGTAGTCTTTGAAATGGCGGGCGGCCCAAGCCTCACGAAGGCGAACTGCCTTCTCGTCGGTTGGTGTCTTGACACCGCCAGCCTTGACCTTGCGGAGTCTGTTGAACTGTGTGTTGCCGAGAATGTTGCCACCTTTGCGCCATATGTCGGGGTTTTCATCCCTCAATTTCAGCGCATAGGCCAAGGGAAACTGCTGGTATTCGCTATTGGCGAGACTAACCTTGTCATCGCCACCACGCTTGGGGAAGTTCGTCTTGGGTGCCTTCTCGTCGTAGTCAAACGACTTCGTGGACTGCGGGTGTCCTTTGGGTAGCAGGTCGGTGTCATGCTTGCCGCTTCGGAACCTGCCGTTGCGGAGCACATAGAGGAACGAGTTCACCCGAGCATAGGCCCATTGGTCGGCCGATGATACTGACGGACGCACGCTCTGCGGGTTCGTGTTATACGCACCCACACCGCGTCGGAAAACAGCGATGAGTGTACGAGTGCTGGTTCGCTTGCTGGCGGCTTCGTATTTTTCGTTGTGCTTCTTGGCCTTCTCGGCGAGTGCCTTCTTGACTGACGCTGAGATTGGTGCTTTGGTGTGTTCATCTTCCATACGAGGTTCCTCCTCCACCGCCACGCATGCCTCTGCTCGTTATGACCTTGGGTAGTGAAGCCGCTATCGCCTTATCCAATTTGAGTTTTGCATCTCGTTTGAAGTTGCGTGAGGCCCACCTAACAGCGGGGCGAATGTACGGTTTGGGTGGAAATGGAGCGAACTGAATCCGACCGTACTCAACAACGAGGGCGTAGTTGATGCGACCGTTTCCGAATCGGACCTCTATTCCTTTGCGGTCCTGCGACTTGACAACGCGCCCTGTGGACTTGAGGGCGCCTGTGCGAACAGGCACGAGTTCAAGCGCTTTCTTGAGGATTTTTTCACCCATGAGGCGTTGCATGTCCATGGCGCATTGGCGGTCCATGAACACTCCAAGAAATTGAAATGACGCCCCGAGCCGGTTGAATACCCCAGCGTCAATGTCCATTTTCACCTAAAACACCTCCCAAGGCGTCTCTACGGCTCTCTCTTGCTCCTCGGGTGCTTCCGGTGCTTCGGGAGGTTCTTCGTCCTCTGCGGCGTCCCCAGCGGCCTCTGCGGCGGCTTCTGCTCCTTGGTTGATGGACAACTTGGGGCTGATGAAGAATGGGTCGTTGGCTTTTTCGTCCTCAAGGAGTTCGTAGCCGAGAATGGTTCGTGCCTCATTGACCGTGATAACGCCCTCTTGCCTAAGAGCGGCGATAGCCTGTCCTTGAGCACGGACGACCTCAGCCTGCACCTTTTGCTTGGACGGACGAATGCTGTTGAAAGCCCATCGGTAGTCCTTGACGCCGAGGATGGGTAGGATGCGGTTATTTATCATGGAAGCGATGCGATAATGGTACGATTCCACGACATCATACCATGCCTCTAACTGTTGCTCGGGGTTGCTCATCTTGCCCGTCTGCACCCAGCCCAATTTCATGGGTGGGATGCCAAACACAGCGCAGATTTCTTCTCGGTAGTAGTAGAGCAGGTCAAGGTGCTGACCGTCCTTAATGGAGTCAATAAGTCGGTGGGTTTGAAATCCAGTTCCACCGTTCACAGCGACCAAACCAAAAGGAGACTTGCCCGTGCTCAACTGTTGCTCAAGCATGGCCAGCATCGTTTTCATCTCATTGTTGCTGATGTCTCCTACATTGAGGATGGTCTTTGGAAGAGTTCCCGTGAACTGCTCGTTGATATAATTAGAGAGGTTCAATTGGCCAGCGATGGTCTGCATCAACGGAACAATCGGAGAGGTCCCGTAGCCTCGTCCCTGTTTGTATTTAGCGATGTGAAGCACCTTGTTGGCCGCAAAGCGGCGAGTCATTCCGTTCAACTTCTGCACATACGCCATTTCGGGTGGCTCGGGTAGTCGCTCGTTGGGTAGCAGTTCCATGGTGTCGGCTGGGATATTCCACATGGAGACGAGGTTCCCACCAAACACCCAATCCGTGTCTTCGTTCTCACTCGTGTCTCCGCTACCATCCAGTTCAAGGTATGCGTCTCCATAGAGTGTGAGGTCATAGACGAGGGATTCAAGCCACTCGTTCCCCATATCGTCGGGGTTAGGCATGGCAAAGAACATACGCAAACGCTCAAGTTCCTCGGGGTTCCCACGCTCCACGCCTTCGGCGAGGTCAAAGCGATACCCGTTGCCGAGCACATCGTCTACACATCGTCGGATGATAGCGGCGATGACCTCGGACTTGAGGCTGATGTCCCGAATAACCTTGGGGTCTACGAGAGGATGAGCACCGTCGGACTTGCGACCTGTTCGCTTATCGGCTGTGGTAGCGTGTCCAATCCGAGACATGGAGGCGAGAGACTTGTTGAAGTCCACCGTTGGGTCCTCAACCGTTGCACGGCCTCGTCGGAGGAAACCGAATCGTCGCTTGCGCTCCGCCATGTGTAGGGCTTGACGCCCAAGTTCTTAACGGTGTTCACAACCACTCCATTTGACCGAAGCGGTTGCGGGAGCCAGAGTTGCTCCACCCAGCGATTTGTCCGTAGTCCTCAGCGGCCTTGCGCTCGCCAGCCTCAATGGAGGCGACCATGGACTCGCTCTCGGCGATGGACTCCATCTCCTCTTCGGAGACTTGCGTTCCCACTTGCTGGGTGCGCTTCCAAGCCTCACGGGCCAAGCGACGGCGCTCGGAGCCAGCGAATTGCTTTCGGATTTCCCACTCAGCCAATGCGGCTTGCATGTCCTTCCAAGTCCACTCGTTGCCTGTGAGTTCAAACCACTCAGCCTTGAGTTCCTTGGCTTCTGCGGCGAGCATCTCACCTTCGGCTCGGTCCATGCCGCCATCGGGGTTGGTCCCGTTGGGGCAGATGTAGCCAACGGCGCCAACACCGCAAGAAAAATTGTCTCGGTCAAACTCGTTCTTCAAAATGAGGCGTGCGAGGACCTCGGGGCAGTTTGTGTTGTTCGCCATGTATAGTCGTAGGCGCCACTCCTATATTAAGGTAGTGCCTATCAGTTTTCTTCATCGGCTGGGAGTGGGACCTCGGGAGGGGACACGGGCATACGGCCCTCTCGTTGCATGAGCATCTCGTGGTCGTGCTGAGCGGCGGCTCGTGCGAGTTCGTGGTCAAGTCGTGCGGCGGACAATTGCATGTCGGCCTCGTGCTGGGGTGTCATGTTTTGAATGTCGTTTGTGGTCTCCTGCTTGAACAAGTCCAGCAAGTTGGTGATGATGAGCAGGGCAGGACCACCGACGATACCTATGACCGTCAATTGGTTCTCTGTTATCTCCATGCCGTCCACCACGGATTTGTAGACAGCCAACGAAGCAAACGATACCCATGCAATAACGATGGGGACAGAGACAAACCAAAATAGGCTTCTCGTGGATGACTGCCGCTTCGCCATGTTCCTACTCATACCAATAGGCGGTTCATAACGCCATCGGGAGACCGAGTGTCGCGGCGATGAGCGAACCCGCCCATAGCGTGAGGTTGCGAACATACGCCTTAGCCGATTGGACGAACTCCGTGAGTTCGTCAATCTCCTTTTGCTGACGATTCTGCTCAACCTTGATGGATTGAATGTCGTCTGCAATATGCGCCAAGTGGTTGTCCCGAATGACGACAACATCTTCACGAAGGCCCTTGAGCATCTCCAAAAGAACCTCACTATCGCTCGCCATGTTGGGAATGACTGCAATATCCGGTTTATCACACTCACGACGGCCCACAAAAAGAGTGGCAATATGAGTATAGGTAGCAAAAGACTATATACCCCCATCTCATAGGCACTTATGCTCCGAAGGTTTTCATCTCCGGCAAAGCGCCGCCGTCATTGATTTCAAGGGCCAGCCGAGCGTAGAGCAAAGCGTGGAATGCGTGGTCGTCTCCATCTCGTCCGTACTTGGTGAGAGTCTGTCCCCGAATCGGACGGGTGTTCTTCTCGTCAGTCTCAGCGGAACTCGTCAGCGAGCACCACTCGTGCGCCACCCATGCAAGTGATTCGTCTCCATAGGGTAGGCTCACCTCACGGTTCTTGATGGCCTCCACGGTCTGCTCCACATAGGTCGTGCGGTCCACCACGCACATGAAAATGAGGTTGCGGTTGTTGTCTCGCTTCTTGTATTCGTAGGGCGTCATTGGCCGAGACGAGTAGTAGCAGGAACGCACACGCTCGCTGAACTCCTCCTGCAATTGCTTGACCTGCCGAGCACCATACCCTATGTCGGCCACTACCTGCACGCAGTTGTAGTCGGTTATCATCTGCTTGAGAATCTCCACTTCATCACCTTCGCCAGTCTCACGAGAGTCCAACTTGACGGCTTGTAGAATGTTGCTATCGGCGTCAATCACCACAACGGTGGTCTCCTTCCCCCAGTCAATCCCCATGTAGGTCTCGTTCGGTGGAGCGACCCCTCTAACGACATTCCGTTCTCGGTCAAAGACGGGTAGCACCTCGTCAAAGGTGAGCGGCTTGGTGGACCCTGCAAAGAACTCACCGAGCACTTCGTTGGAGTACCGTCGGGGAGTGTAGGTCTCCTTCTTCTGCGCTATGTCCTTGGCCGTGATGTCGGGGTGCATCTCCTGTGAAATGTGATACCCGATGATGTTCGCTTTGGAGTCCGTGTGAACCCACTTGCGAGCCTCGGTGTCCCACTCACCCTTCGTGGACTTCTCCCACAATTTCCAGAACTCGGACCCTTGCTCACGCGCCGTTCCCGATATGACCACCCATTTGTAGTCGGACTGAGCCAACATCTCAATCAGCATCGGGAGCACATCGCCGTCGGAGTCTTGGTACTCGTCAATGCAACACAGGTCAGCCTCAATACCGAGCAGGGCGTGAGCGTCTCCCCAGTTGGAGTAGGCGTAGAGGTGGTTCAGCGTCTTGGCTCCGACATCAAAGGTTTGGTGGCTCACGGAGGTCTTCACACGGGCGTTCATGAGCGTCCCATTGTTGATGGACCCCATCATAGCCCCGTTGAACCGCTCCTCAACGAAACGGCTCACCTGTGGCTGTCGGGGGGCCGTATAAACGGCGTTGAAGTAGGGTATGTTCAGCAGGCCGTAGAGCAGTAGGTTGCATATCGTCTCAGTCTTCTCCACCTTCCGAGAGCACTTGAGCACCACCATTTTGGTGGCGTCGTTCTTCTCCAAGGCTCCGAAGTGGCGATAAATCTCCACGAGGTAGTCCCTCTCGTCCAAGCGGAAAGGCTTGCCGTCAATCGTGCGGAAGTAGCACGACCAGCGGTCGGGGTAGAGTGCAATCTCCCGAGCCTGCTCGGCTGTCAATCGGCCCGTCTCGCCCTCCGCCATAGCCCCCGAGGGGGCGGCGGGGTTTGAAACCGTTGCGCTCGTTCAAGCCTCAGTTCTTGAAGACGGGGCCTTTCTTGGTGTGCTGGACGAAGTTTGGGCTTCCGCCGACATGGCGCTCATCGTAGGAGCAAACCTTCTTGAAGCCAGCGGCGACGAGGAGTGCACCGAAGTGCAGGGCTTCCTCAGCGTTCCACACATTGATGGAGACTTCTCGGCCGAAACCGTCGTTCTCAGCAAAGACCTTCCAGCAATGCTTGCTTGTAATCATCTCATCATCCGATGGAAGCAGTTCGTGGGTCATGTAGGTAGTTCCGAGCCATCGGTCCGATGTGAGGTCCTCAAGCGTGAGGTGTGCCGCCATGGTGTTGGCTTCATCGTTTCGTCCTTCTTCTTTGCTGGGTCCGCCGTTCTCATAGAACAGGAATTGTGGGTCTGCGTAGGTCATTTTCTATCTCTCCTTGTTTAAGCCATGGAGGCACCCCTATATTAAGGTGCCGCCTAAAAGGTATGAAATCAGTCCAGCAATCGCAAATCATGAGGTGGCCGAGGGGCGAGATACCAGTAGATGCCACACCCTTCGTTGCCTATTCGCCCGCATATGGCAACTTGGTTCGGCCATGAAGCACCGTCGCCCAAGGCCAAAGCGTGAATCGGTCCGTTCCGACCACAGTTGGGACAATATGGAATGGTGCCGATTCCCAAGACGGGGACTTCACGGGTTTGGGCGTTCATGGTTGGGTTGGTGGGAACCACCACGGTCCGAGGTATCGGCTGATTGAGAAGCCATAGCGTCATGGAGCCACCTTCTTTTTGATTTTGTCAAACACCTTTCGTTGCTTGGGTGTGAGTGGCTTTCCGAGGCTCGTGCGCTTCTCGCTAATGGAGTGCAAGAAAGAGTGCTCCCAGTCCGATAACTCGTCGTAGTGAGTGTTGAACACCTCAAGTGGCTCGTCCACAAGGGGAGTACCCAGTATGCCAGCCATGATGGCTTCGTAGGAGTCTTTGGTGCTCCACATCAAGTTGTGAAGACCGTATCGGCGAATTGCCTTTTCAATCGTTCCAATCTGCATGGCGAGGACCGGATGGACCTTGCCCTCGTCTACACCACGCTCAGCGTTGAGTCGGAAGTTCGTGGCGTCCTCGTCTTTCTGCTTGCGACGACGAGCGGACTCTGCGGCGAGCAACAGGCGGTCTGCGTGAGCCTTCTTGGAGTCTTCCTGCCAACGAATGACATCAGCACGGAAGTCTCGCTTCTTCTCAGCGAACCACTTCTCAGTCTTGCCGGTGAGGTAGCCTCGCTCACGAATCATGCGGTCGGCTCGCTTGGCGTAGGTCTTGTTCTCCTTGCCAAAGACGGGCCAGCCTTCACGAGCGCCTGTGGCGTAGTCTCGGTATTCTTCCCAGTAGGTTGTGAGGTTTCCCTCAGCGGCGAACTTGGCTCGGAAGAACTTGGCCTTGGCCTTGGCCATGGCGGCCTTGAGGAAGTCTCGCTTGGCGTCGCCTGTGAGTCCCTCAGCGGCGTCGGTCATAATCTCAACATGCTTCCACACACATTCGTTGCCGACGGTGATGGTTTTTCCTTGCACTTCGTCGTGGACTTGACACAATTCACGGATGTGCTGTTTTCCACACAGGAAGCAGTTGTGTTCTCCGACCTTGCCGTAGAGTGAGTGAGTGTATTTCCAATCGTGCTTGAAGTCGTCGTAGGTTCGGATGGTCATGTCCTCAATGTTCACGATGCGTGAGACCTTGGCGAGATTTGCGACCACACGCTTCTCGTGCGGGGCTACGCCTCGTTGTAGGTTCTCTACCACATGGTCGGGGAGGGGTGAACCCAATGGGGACCAGCGCTGAGCCTCGGTCATTCGCTCTCCTCCACAATGTCGGGGTCGTGAACCTCATGGTTGAGGGTGTATTCCTTGCGAGTGCGCTCGTTGCCGTGAGCAGTCGTGCCGTTCTTGACTTCTCGTGCTATGACCAAATCACCGTCTCGCTTCATCTGTTTGAGAACAAAGGACATTTGCTTGGGAGTCTTGCGGTATGTCGGCTTGATAGCACCATTCACGGGTTCGGTGAGTTCGCTGGCGCTTTGAGGGCGAGGGTCTGCTCGTAGACGGTCTACGATTGCTTGGCGTAGTGGCTTGGGGATTTTCATGTTTGTCCGCTCCATTTGTCCGTAGGTGGTTCCTATATATAAGTGTGCCGCAAAGGACACCACTTTCAAGGCCAACCAAATGAGGTCTTGCACGAGGCGCACTTCACGGTCAGCCCAACAGGTTGCCCGCTGGGACACAGGGACGCAGGTGCGTGGATGATAAGCCTTTGGGCGCAGTTCGGACATCGGGTCTGCTGGACCCAAAAGTCTCCTCCAAAGTCAATGTGAAGCGTTGTCCTTTTGTCCTTGTAGATGGGCGGGAGCGCCTCGGGTTCCCTCTCTTCAACGGTCGCTACGACCCCGATGTCCTCGTCGCTAAGCGGGTTGTCTGCTTCCCGCCAAATGGCGTTGTTGAGCGTCATTTCCGAGGAGTCGCCGGACGCTCCGAAGGTATGGAGCGTGATAACCTGTGGGTCCATACGGTATGTGTGGTCCACGAAAACAGAGAACCTAACATCTGTTCCACACTTCACATTGACGAACTGAGCAACGCCTTCTTGGTCGTCCATGGTCAAGCACATAGCAATTCGCCAAGCCATGAAAGCGAGCCACCCATGGTCCGATACGGGGCATTCTCCGTCGGGCCACAGGAGTTTGATTGCTTCTGCTGATTGAGAAGGAGCCAACCTACGGACCACGACTTGAGATAGGTGAAACGGAGCCTGCGCTCCTCCGCGAATGTAGAATCCCAAAGCGTTGTTTCCCATGGACTCAAGAACAGCAAACAGAACCTCTTGCTCATGCCAGCGTTCATCCTCTTCCGAGCCAATAGTTGGTGTTGTTGATGTGAGGATGGTGATAGGATTCTCCAAAGCCTCAGCGGTGTGTCTATCATCGTTCGTCCACAGGTGAATCAAGGCTTCTTGGTTTTCCGTCCTCATGAGGGCCAAATTGAGAGAGTTTAGTGCATCCTGCAAGCCATCCGTAGTGAAGCCTGCGGCCTGTTTGGCTTTGCCCCATGAGATGGGGTAGAGGGTCGGCTTGTCCGTGTGCATGGACGAAGGAATGAGTATCCTTCTCTTCATTGAGCCACCACCTTCTTCTTGCTCTTGAGGGCTTTCTTGAGTGCCGTCTTGAGTGGCAATAGAATGTCAGCGGCAAGCGTCTCCATGCCATTGATTTTAGCGTGGCCGTGATTCCCGTACCACTTGGCCGTGTTCATGCCAGCGATGCCGACTGAGAAGAGAATACAATCATCCGTCTCAGCGTCAGCCAACACAGAGCGAAGGTGGTCGCCGCTTCCCATACCCCGTGGTGCAGGTCCACATGGAGAACCGTCGCTGATGATGAACACCATGCGGCGAGCATCGGGACGACCGAACTGCTTGGTGCGGTTCATAGCCCACTTGACGGCGTAGCCATCGGAGTTTTGTGAACCCGAGAATGGTGTGGCAATTTGCCTCTTGACCGTGGTGGTGAGTGTTTCGTTGGCACCCTTTCGCACATTGATGTAGGTTGCTCCTTGACGGTAGCCACGAACGCTTCCATTGGACGAATTGAAGTCCACTACCTCGTAGTCCGCCCCAACGGCTTCCATGGCCTCAGAGAGCGCCACAGCGGCCTCAGCGGCTTGACGAGCACGACGACCCGACATGGAACCCGAGGCGTCAATGAGAATGACGCACTTCAACTTGAACTCCTCGTAGGTCTTGGGCTTGGTGAACAAGCGGTCGGAGGAGCGAACAGCCCATAGGCGGCGGTCGTCCAATTTGCCACGCTTGTGGTGAGTGGTCTCACGGGTGTCAGCACCTTTGATGAGTTTTTCCATGGTCTTAGCCACACGCTTCACAGCGCCACGGGTTCTACCTTTGGTCGCTTCGTAGTCTTGCACATCAGCCAACCAGCCGTTTCGCCAGTCGGGGTTCTTTTGAGTTATGATGAGGTGGCCACCATCGTTCACACGGTCGCCCGTGTCCTCGGGTTCATGGTCCACGGTGAGGTCCTCAAGGTCCGTGTCCTCGGGGAACCATAGTTCATCAGCGGAGTCAAAGACGGCTTGAGCCTCAGCCTTGAGGTTCTCCGTCAAGTCGTCGCCAAGAAATAATGCCTCGCATGAACCAGTTGAGCCACCGAGGAACTCAGTCTCATCGTTGTCGCCTTCACGGACAACGGTAGTGGAACCGAAGTCGTCGTCAGCGGTGTCGGGAAGTTGGTTGAATGACTTGCCTTCACCGTCGCCCTCACCGTCGCCAGCACACTCACCGTCGCCAGCACCTTTGCCGTCAGCATCGCCGTCAGCATCGCCAGCACCAGCAGGCTCACCGTCGCCGTCGTCGCCGCCAGCACCAGCACCATCACCGTCAGCATCGCCTTCGGCAGGACCGTCGCCGTCTTGAGTGGAGTCGCTGGAAGGAATCTTCTCTACCAAGTCTTTGAAGCGCTTTGCTGGGGCGTCTTGAGCCTTGGCTTTGTTTCGCTTTTGGGAGTTAGCCGCCTTCTCTATGTTGTCAATGGACATGTCGTCCGAGAACAGACCTTCGCCTTCGGCAGAGGTAGAAGCACCGTATTCACTACCGTCGGACTCGTCCTCGGGGAAGTGCTTGCGGTAGACAGCAAGCACGATGCGAGCACCCTTAACCACATTGTTGGTGTCCTTGCAGGCCAAGGCGCCAGCGAACAAAGGACGAGCCTCGTCCATCATAGCGATGACCTTTGGGTTGTTGATGAAGTGTCCGACTGAGAGAATGGCTTCGGTGGCGATAGCGATGACGCCCATTTTTGCCGCCTCGTGGTCTTCAATGACACGACCGGCAACACCGGCTTTGTGAGTCTCCATCATCATGCGCTGAGCCATGTCCAAGCGCTTCTTGGAACCTGCAAAGTCCTTGCCCAGCAAGTAGTTCACACGAGCGTCCTCAAAGATGTTCACGAAGTCGTGAAGCAAGCGGTCTTCTTTGCCACGCTTGATGCCGTCGGTCATGTTCTTCCATGAGTTGAAGTTTGTGTACCGTAGGTGGCCAGCGGCCTCGTGTGCAAGGATTGCCTCGCTGAGAATGAGGTTCATGTTATCGCTGATACCCTGCATGATGGGGTAGGACAGGTGAACGGTGTCCCCGTCGGTTGCACATGGTTCCGATGGACCGACCTTCAAGCGCTTGACGGCTCGGCCTTTGCCTTCGTATTGACCACTCAACACCTTAGCAAGGTTGCCAAGGTGGTGCTGGTATGCAATGCGGGTTTGGTTGCTCCATGGTTGGGTCATGTTTGGTCCTATGCACACCACCTATATTAAGGTGGTGGCCTATCACAAACGATAGGGCGGGTTATCCTGTCGGTCCGAACGAAGCGTAGAAATGTAGCGGCGTGATACGGTGGATAGTTGGTCAATGTCCCACGCATGAGAGTGCATCATGAGTCCATGAGCGACCTGCTCGGGTGGTGTTCCGTTGTGGTGTGCCATACCCAGTACCGAGAGTGGGTGGGTGTCAAAATCGTGCATGAGGCGACCCGATAGAACTGCTTTCGCTTGGTCTCGTGGGTGGACGAAACCGAGGTCCTCGGTCATCGGAACCACGCCAAGTTCTGCGGCGATGATGGCTTGCCTCCACGACTTGGCGGTCTTGGCTATGTCGGCCGATAGGGGGTGGTCGCCCAGCATGGAACGCATATGCGATTCGCTCGGTCGCTTGAGTTCAATGACAACACAGGACTTCCGCACTTGATACGGGACTGATTGCAGGGATTGAGCGAGAATGGCCGTAGGAGGGGCGTGAGGGAGAGCGTTTGCTATTTTGGTCCACAACCCCTTGCGTATGAAATCGGCGTCATCTACGACGGCGTAGCGGCCTTTTCCAAAGAAGGTCGGGTGGCGGGCGTTCTCCATCGCTTTCAACGGGTCCTCGTGAGTCTCAGCATCCATCTCCATGTCGGCTCCGAGAGTTGCGAGGACATGGTTCTTGCCGCATCCAGCGGGGCCAAAGAGAATGAGAGGTCGGATGGGGTCTCGTAGCCATTGACGGACGCCCTCAATGGGGGCCTTGGGTCCAAGGAGCATTTCAATCCAGCATCCGTTGCTTCCGTGGGAGGAGGGTGTCTTGGTCTGGATGGAGGAGTTCTCCGAGTGTCTTCATTCGCATTCCTGTGTGTTTGCACAGTCGTCGCACGAGTTCCTCAAGGTCTTCAATCCGTTGCTCCATTTCAGTAGGTGTCATGGCCTCAAGGGCCACTCCCACCTATTTGAACCGAGGTGGCGAGGGGGGAGGAGAGAAGCATCTCAGCCGTGTCCCCCCTCACCGTGTTCACGGCTAAGAGAGTATCAAACGAAGTCCTCAAGGCGAGCGCGTGCGGCGGCTTCAACGGTCGCCATCTCGTCGGGGAGGTAGCGGCCAATCATGACATACCGAACGGCTTCGGAAAGGCTGAGGTCCTCCAATTCGTCGCAGAGTTGAACGAGCATACGAGTGGAGGTGTCGGTCTCCATTTGGTGCTCCTTCTTGAGGCGGCGGAGGTCGTTGGCGAGGTCCACGAGGTTGCCGACAAGTTCCTCATCGGCGAAGCCTGTTTGGCTCATGACGACCTGCACTTCCAAGTCTCGTGGAAGGTAGGTGAAGGGAATGGAGTAGGTGAAACGGTTCTTGGTAGCCGCATTCATTTCGTTCACGCCAGCGTAGTCCTCGGGAGGGTTCATGGTTCCAATAATCATGAAGCCAGCCTTGGCCTTGACCACACGGTTGTTGTCATCGGGAATGACCATCATGCCCGTGTCCATCAAGCCGTTGAGTGCGATGAGAATGTTCTCACGAGCGGCGTTGATTTCGTCGCAGAGGAGGGGTAGTCCGAGTTCAGCGGCCATGGTGAGGATGCCGTCTTGGAACACGACTTCGCCATTTCGCAAGGTGCGAGAGCCAATGAATTGGTCCTCGGTGATGCCGTCCGAGAGGTTCACTCGGAGCAGGGGCATATTGACCTCGTGGAAGAAGGACTTGGCCAGTTCGGACTTGCCGCAACCCGTGGGACCGACTGCAAGCATGTGAGCCTTGATGGTGTCTCCTTTCAAAGAGCGGCGAACGCGATTGGCAAGCAAGCGGTACTCTTGGCGGTCGGACTCAACAAAGACACGACGGGAAGGAATGAGGGACTTGAGGTACTCGCTCAACTGGGCGACAGCCTCGGGGCTGTTTCGTGGGACTCCGTAGAAGGAGCCGCCAACCTGCACGGTGGCCACGGGGGCGTCGTCAGCAGGAATGGCAGTCAAAGTGGTGGATGCCACAGGAGTGTCAAACAACGAAGGGGTGTGCACCACGGAGTTCACCGTGGGGGCGCCGCCAGCAAGCAGAATGTCGGCTTGGGCTTTGGACCACACTTGGCGGTCGTCGCCAATGGACACACGGCAGATGCCTGCTTTGTCCAAGCGGTGGGCGCTGAAAGCGTTGGACTTCAACGATTTCACAGTCGTCTCACGGCCGCTGGCTGTGATGAGACCGCATACGCTCTCAAGGTATTGTTCTTCGGTCATACGGCCGCCAGCATTTGCGACGGCTTCGGTCATGGCTTCAATGGTAGTTAGGCTCATTTGGGTTCTCTCCAAACCGACCTAACACACCCCACCTATATCAAGGTAGCGGTCAAAGGGTGTCGGGAGGCAAAAATCCTTTGATGATGAGATATGTGCGAAGGTTGTCCTCAGTCCATCGTTTGAACCCTTGAACACCTTCCCATTCCCGCAACGAACGAGCGGCTTCCCACATCTGCCGAATCTGTTTCCTATCCCACTCCATAACCTCGGCTATGCGACTCATGGCTTGAGCAACGACCGTCCAGCAAACAGCAGGTGGCTCCTTGCGGTCGTTCCATACCAAAGACAATACAGCACGAGCGGCAACCCGTGGGTCCTCTCTCATACATTGGAGAGCGACGGCTTCAATCTGTGGTTCCATAGACTGGACGAATGAGGCTCGTTCCTTGCCTATGGCACGAACCCAGCGCTTGGACTGCATGTGCCGATAGGCGATGGTGCGGATTTGATAGTGGGTGAGTCCCACTTCATTCATCAGTAGGCGATAGCATTCCCGCTCTCTGCCAAGTTTCATGAGAACCACTCCTCCAATGTTGATGTCCCGACTCCCGATATGCAACGGTCCCAATTGGTCCCAAGTGCTCCAAGGATGGCGGCGAATGAATTGGACTGAGCGAACAGAGAATCAATGCTCATGAGCCTATCAACCTCAATACCATGCTGGTCGGGGGTGTCTCCCCACTCCACAGCGACTCTGCGATTGTTGGGAAGAGGTGCTGGCGCCGACTTGGCGAAAAAGATGAGTGGTTTGTCTCCCAAGTCAAAGGTCGTACCAAGATTCTCGTTGCTCCACATGGCCGCTTTGTAGGCGAATGTGTCTCGCTTCTTGAATCCAAACGGTTGTCCGAAGTCCTTCTGCTCGGTCTGCTTGGGGTCTAACATGGACTCGTGATGTTCACGGAGCAACTTGCCGACTTCGGGCGCGTTGCCCCCATCCAATATGCAGTCAAAAATGGACTGTTGAACTCTCTTCACCACGGGTGGCGAGGAGGAACGACGAAGTTCAACACCCCGATAACCATGCTTCCCATTGAAGTCTCGGTAGGCGTACCTCTTCTTGACACCCCATTGGAAGTATCGCTGGTAGTAGGCGTCGGGCTTGATGTTGAAGAACTCGTTCTTGGCCACATTGAGCGTCTCCTTGGTGAAGTCGTGAAACGATTCGTTGAGTTCAGCGCACATGATTTCAGCCATGTCCATGACATCTCGTTCGGTGAACGAACGGATAGCCTCCTCAGCCTCGTCGTGATTGACGATGGCAACCTTGCAGGAGTCCGTGTCTTGGTAGAGCGTCGTGAACCGGAGTTCTATACACCCAAGGGATGGGGGTATATAGTCTTTTTCCACATATACCCCTTCATCGCAGAACCAAAGGGTGCGGCGGTTGATGTAGTGCTTGTTCCAATCGTTATGCAGTCGTGCGGTTTCGGTGATGTCAGACCCAATCTCGGGGTCAGCGAGACGGAACGGTCGGTTGCGGGTTTTCTCAGTTCGTCCCGAACCCAGCACGCCATACCACGAGTTCATGTTCTCCTTCATAACTCGTTGCTGACGGTCCAACAGGAGAAGTTTCTCGGGGTCTTTCTCGGTCCTCATCTCGTCCTTAAGTGCTTGACGAGCGCTGGCGAGGTTGCGGAGAACACGGGCCATGATGGACTCTTTGTCTCGGCGATAGTAGCGACCGCCCCGTGTCTTGGTGTAGGGAAACGGGAAGCCGTCGGGATAGTCTGCTGGGTTCACCTTGGTGTCGGGACCGAAGTTTCCGGTGATGATAGCCGATGGATATTCCATGGAGTTGTCCAGTTCAAAGGCGTTCTTCCAAACCCCTGTTGGTGCGTCCATGACGAACCCACCTTGCTCAATGCCACCTTCGGGCATGGAAGAAGCGACTACTTGTACGGATGGTAGGATGATGTTCTCGTTCATCAGTAGGTGGCCCATCATGTCCTCAACGAGCATCATGTTGGAGTGGCTATTGTGTAGCGTAGAGTTGTGGTAGGCGGTCTTCATCACATAGAACGGGAGCAAGTCCAATTTGTCCATGCAACGATGAGCGCAAACATTGTCCCATGCGTTGTAGACTGCGAGCATCATTGGGTCTTCTTGCATCAGTTGAACGATGCGAGTTCTCGGCACCTTGCCGTAGCCCAGCGTTGAGTGAGCCATCCACGAAAGCGATGCCGCTCCGGTCGTGGCGGCGGCACCTTGTACCTGCTCAGCGTAGGCAATTTTGGTGTCAAAGGTTGGCATTCGTCGCATACCCTTGAGGTTGGGGACACCACTCAACCCTTCTTTCCACTTGAGCCTCTTGGCTCTGTTGTAGAGGTATGGAATGTCATAGCCCTTGATGTTCTGCCCTGCGAGGACATCGGGGTCGTAGCGGCGAATTGCTTTGGCCCACCAATCTAAGAGGTGGACTTCCCGTTCCAGCAAGTCGGGATGGTCAAAATTGACTACGACCACCTTATCGGGGTCAATGGCTGGAATAGGGTTCTCGTGCTCTACAACCGACTCAAGCGCCTCGGAGGACCCAAGGAACCTCTTGACCAAACGCTCGCTCGTAGGTGCCGTTGTGGCGATTTCATGGATGCCTGTGATTGAGTCATAGAGAGCGATGGAGACAACGGGTTCGGGCGCGTTCTCCATATCCAACGAGTCGGCTGTCTCAATGTCAAAGTAGAGAAGAGAGGGGGTGAAGTCCGAGGCAGGAACCTCGCTGGAATGAATGTTCACAGGACGCAAGGATTGCAGGTCGTTGCTGAGGTCCACCTCAATGACTGCCTCCCAGCCATGAATCCAGCGGACGAGCGATGCCCACTTGGCGTCTGCGGAGTAGTGTGGGTAGTAGAAGTCCCGAACCTTGCGAATGTGAAACGGAGAGTCCACTACGACCTCCATGAGGGGCGTGCCCTCCACGCTGGTTTTGTCCGAGGCGATGACTTTCTTCACGCCGTCTACTTTGTTTGACCACGGGTGCTCAGCCTTGGGCTTAGCAGTCCAAAAGGCGGCCTTGCATCCATGCACACGCAGGTTCACGGTGTCGCCGTTGCGTCGTTTGCATCGGAGCACAGTAGACCATAACTTCTCGTCGCCGTCTGCGGCCACATCAAGAATGAGCAGAGGTTCACGACTCATCGTCCTTCCCCCACAACAGACGACGCCATGCTGAGCGACGCTTCTTGCTCACGCCTTTGCTGGTCATGAGCAATTGAGTTTGACGAGTTTCCATCTCACGGATTTTGTCATCCAGCGCCTTGCGCTCGTTCTCAATCCGAATGAGAGCCGTGGCCAAATAGACGCAGAGGTCAAGTGCCTCTTCAATGGCCATCTCAACCCATGAGTCTTGCTTATTGCCCCATTGGGTCGTATCGTCCTCGGCACGAAGTCCGTGGCCGTAGCGTTCAACACCGACGGCCATGCGCTCCTTGATGATTTCAATAATCCTCGGGTTGTCATTTGCTTCATGGCTCATGGCGTTCTCTCCCATACGAATCCGTTCTCAAGTCCCGAGCGGTCGCACACGACACGGTAGCGTCGGAGCAAACGGTCAAGCCAAGTTTGACGAACATGGCATGGGATGGCGAGGAAGTTTTCACATTCAATGGCGAGTTCTTCTGCTAACGAGCGGTCTTTTTGGAAGGATAGGATTTCCCACATACTCCTGCGAGTTAGCCCCATATATATAAGGATTGTGCTCAAAGAACCACCTTCCGTAGGAATGCCTTGACGGCCAATGTGTCGTCTTGAGCGACGCTGGCCCAGTAGAGTCCATCACCAATACCTGCAAGGACGGCCTGCTGGATGCCAAGGGGCATAGACTCATCGTGAGCCACGAGGTCATAGAAGGCGTTGAGAATATCAACACCCGACATACCACGCTTAGCCATGGCATCCACCTCTTTGTCCACCTCACGGAAGAGTCTCAGCGAGTCTCCACGGCTGGCTTTCTTGGCCTTGGCCACTTTGGCCAGTAGGGTCTTGGTTCGGATGGGGTCCATCGTGATGATGAGGTCGCTCACATCTTCCTCGTGAACGGGACCTTTGACTCGCGTCAAGGTCCACAGGAGATTGATTGCCTTCCTCATTGAGCCTCGGCTGGTCCTGCACAGCAGTTGCATGGCCTCGGGTGTTAGTGAGTCCGATAGGGCGTTGAGGGCCGTGGACATGTCTTCATCACCAATCGGTTGGAACCTCGTGTCGCTGAAAGCACATCGGTCTTTGATGGGGTCAATCAACTTCTGCGGGTAGTTCGCTGAGAGGATGAAGCGAGTCTGTTTGTATCGCTCCATGGTGCGGCGTAGAGCCGACTGAGCGTCGGGGGTGAGGTTGTCTGCTTCGTCCAAGAACACGACATTGAAGGGCATAGGACGAGTCTCTCCGTCGGGGGTAGTGTAGGTCCCGATGACTCCACGGCTGGCGAACTCCTTGACCTTGGTGCGTATGACACCGATGGAGCGTTCATCCGAAGCGTTGAGTTCCAGCCAGTTGGACTCCCACGAGTCGCCGAAGGAGTGCTTCATGAAGGCGATAGCCGTTGAGGTCTTGCCTGTACCCGCTGGTCCTGCAAAGAGTAGGTGTGGCACGCTGGTGTCGCCGTCCTCGTGAAGGCGTTGAACCATGGCCAGTAGTACCTTGACAATGTGATGTTGGCCTACGACCTCAAAGAGGTTCTGCGGTCGGTGTTGTTCAGTCCACATCGGGTTCACCTGCACTCAACACAACCGCCGAGGTCGTGGTTGCATCGGCGCCCTTCGGCGCCGCATTGTGAACAATGGTCGGGTGCTCGGTCGGGGATGGTGTAGCCAGCCTTGCTCTTGCGTGTCTTGCGTTCAATCACGACGGTCTCGGTCTTGGGGACCTCAGCCACGACGACGGGTTCGTCGGCGGGTGCCTCAATCCGAATGCTCACATTTCCAATGCTGATTTCAACGGTGGTTGTCTTCATAGTTGGGACTTGGTGCCCCACCTACATAAAACAACCGCTCAAGAATTGCTTCCCACGACTCGGAAGCCCGTGGTAAGGTTGGCGTAGGAAGGAATGCGCTCTTTGCCCAAGCCAGCCATGTGGAAAACGATGGTGCCTTCTTCCTCGCGAAGCCAGCCGTCGTCGGTCTTGGTGTTCCATGCCTGCACAAAGACGGGGATGGTGATGTGAACGCGTTGGTTCTTGGAGACACGCACGCTCATACCCGTGTAGTCGTTAATGCGAATCATGCGGCACGCGATGTGCGACATGAAGCCGTCAAAGTGGCGGCCGACAATATCGGGCAGGCTCGGGAGGGAGTTCCTTGAGCGGGCAATTCGGTTTCGGACTTCGGCTTCAATCATGGTTCGGGCCATGATTAAGGGTAGGGTGCACCCCTATATTAAAGCATCGGTCAAAACAAATGAACCCAATCAAAACGGAGAACGGCGCTTGGCGTCCATGGCGGCTTCTCGCTCTGCGGCGAGGCGTGCCTTCTCAGCCTTCTCGGCATCGGCGGCGGCAAGTGAAACCTCAACCTCATTCCACCACACGAGTGTTTTGTTGAGAATGTCTTTGATGAGGGAGTCGGACAGGTCGTGGATTTCAATTTTCCACGCCATGCCTCGCTTGAAGAAGGAGACATCTTGGATGGTGCGGTCATCGTCAGCCGAGACTTTGCCTTCCGCTTTGAGTGCGTTGAACACATCGTCCTTGACCCAAATGGATGCGGCACCACGGCGGTCCCCGTAGATGGATGCGGCCACATACTGAGTGTCCATGTTTGGTTTGAGAGCGATGTAGTTCACCGCTCCTGCACTTCGTTCAACAGCCACGAACCCAGCGTGCTCAAACACTTCTTGAATGTGGGCTTTCGTTCGTCGCTTCATTTCTTGCTTGCCGATTTTTTCTGCGGTCATGTTCTATCGGAGGAAACCACACCTATATGAAGGTTATAGTTCTCGTCGTATTGGCCATTAGCATGTTTTTCACAGCAGGCACGACATGCTATTCGGCCTACTGGGACTGTATTTCTTAACACAACCGTTCCACAGGCGAGGCATGTGAGCCGATATTCGGGGCGTTGCCGTAGGAGCCACCGAGCGAAGTCAAACGACTCCTGTTTGAAGTGCCAGTAGCCATCCCAGTTCTCCTCAAGAACCACGAAGCGTGGTCCATGGCCTTCTTCCGCTCCGAGTAGGTAGTGGCACAGTTCGTGGTGTAGGAGGCCCTTGACGAGTTGTCCTCGTCCAAATGAGGCAGGATGAAACAGGATGAGAGGCTTGCCTTCGCCAAGAATGATGCGACCCTGCACCGCCTTGGCGTCTGCGTCCAAGTAGCCGTAGTCAAAGCAGGTCGGCAGGCCCAAAGCCCAGCCCCGCTCCTTGCATAGGGCATAGAAGTGGTGGTGAATGTGAGTTTGGTGTTCGCTCGTGAGCGCCATTGTCAATCCTCGGTTTGTATCACCAAGTCTCCCCCGTCTCGGGCAAGGACAAAGGTGCGATGAGGGTTCATCAGCAGTAGCGCTTGGACCGCCGAGCCAATCGCCGACGGGTCGCTCATGAGGCTCAGCCTCTTGCGCTCCATGCTC
>MDTC01087453.1_pt1 | contig 24121 bp, 21 predicted proteins | sample 811181 | NCBI WGS metagenome assembly MDTC01 (sample SAMN05326644, study PRJNA326480) | marine metagenome | isolation source: seawater | place: Pacific Ocean: North | collected 2011 | reverse complement strand
GGATCCAGACGACAGCTTTGCTAGCCGCGCAAAAAGTGGTCTGGCCGGACAGTTGCTGCGTTCGGCCTACTTTTCGAGCCTACGCACCGATCAGCAACTGGGTTATGTGGTCAGCGCTGGAGCTCGCCGTTTAGATAAGCGCGGTGGCAATCTGTTCTTGGTGCAATCACCGGTGGCAAGCGCCGCAGCCGTGACAGAGGCGTCACTGTCTTTCATGCAGCAGTACATTGATGCTTGGCCAAAACTCAGCGGTGCAGAGTTTAGTCAGCAGAAAAGCGGCCTGATCAACCGACTAACAGAATCAGACAAGAATCTGGGCGAGCGTAGCCAGCGCTATTGGCAGGACATCTATGACGAGCACTACACGTTGGACAGTCGCGAGCAGATTGCTCGCGAGGTAGGCAAGCTCAGCAAACGCGATATGTTAGCGTTCTTTAAAGATCTACAAAGGCGCCTAAAAGAACAAAGCCTATTGATTTACAGCAGCGGTAAATTCGCGGAGGTGCCATCCACAGGTCGGCTACTGGACGCCGCTACTGCGCTGAAATAGCGCTCAACTGAGCGTCGCAATATCTAAACGAAAGGGCGGCAGCGAGTTGATCAACGCGCGGCCATAACGCTGGGTAACAATGCGCTTATCCAGCATGGTCACCGTTCCATAATCGCGCTCGTGGCGAATCAAGCGGCCACACGCCTGCACCAGTTTCAGCGCCGCATCGGGCACGGATATCTCGTAAAACGGATTACGCCCTTGGGCCTGTGCCCATTCGGCAATGGCTTGGTCTACAGGATCATCCGGTACTGCGAAGGGCAACTTAACGATCACCACATGACGACAATAATCACCAGGCAAATCTAGACCTTCAGAAAAACTCGCGAGACCCACCAAATGCGACCGCTCGCCTTCATCAATACGTCTGCGATGTTCCACAATCAACGCCTGCTTACTGCCATCTCCTTGTATGAGGAGCCCGTCGAAGACGGCCTGAGGCAATGCCTTAGTTACCACATTAAGTTGTCGCCATGAAGTGAACAATACTAAAGCCGATTGCTCTCGGTTCAGAAGGTTCGGTAACAAACGTGTGACTTCTTCGCTGTGTGCGTCAAAATCTCTGGGGTCAGACTGCATCGACGGCACGTGAAAGGTCGCGATCTCTGGATAATTAAACGGGCTCGCGATGCTGGCAGTGGGCGTTTCAGGCGGTAATCCAGAACGCTCTAGAAAACGTTCAAAACGACCTAAGGCGGTGAGTGTCGCCGACGTACACACCGCGCCATAGCAACGTTGCCAAAGTACCTCGCGCAAAATGTGGCCGGGCTCGATTGGTGCACTGACCATATCTACATCGTATTGATTACGCGCAACCCAGCGCGCACAACGATAGGTTTGCTCAACGCCGTATGCGTAATCCTGTAACAGCGCTCGAGTAGCGAGCGCACGGTTCTGCAACTGCCCTACAGGTAACAGCCAATCCTCCGCCTCAAACGCTTTCTCCCAATCTTGATTTCCCGCCACCGCGTCACTGAGCAATTCATGAAAGCGCTCGATGCTGTCGCACAGCCGATCCATGCCGGGCAGAGATGCCTCACATAACTCGGCAATGGTTTGCGGTACTTCTCCCAAGGGGAATCGGTAAATTTCACGCTCTTCATCGCGCGGCTCCATCGGCAAAATCGCCAAAACCTGAGAAAGTCCAACGAAAACATCGCCAAGAGCGGCTGTTTCACTGGCGACGGTGGTGCTCAAACCCACTAAGTTCGCCGGCCGCGCAAATCGTTGGGTTGCGGTACCCAAGACAGTATTAACGCTCTCGAACCATTGCAGGGTGCCCTGAATTCTTGCTGAACTGGCGAAGTGATTCTGGGTCTTATCGGCTAGGTGGTGGGCTTCGTCCAACACATAGATGCAGTCTTCTGGCACCGGTAATACGGCGCCCCCGCCTAATGCTAAATCCGCCAGCACCAAGTCATGGTTAGCAACAATGACATCTGCGCCCTCGAGGCTGTTGCGCGCTCGGAAAAAGGCACACTGTTTAAAGTAAGAACACCGGTTATTACTGCAGCCTCTATGATCCGTGGTTACGCCTGCCCAAGCACCATCGGGCAACGGCTCTACCCAACTGTCCAGTTCGCCGTCCCAACCGCCTTGGGAATAGCGGCTCAGCATCTCTTGATACAACACTGAAAAATCTTCGTCGGTCGCATCAAATATCGGGATTTCCTGTTGATTCTGGTATTTCAGATGATCATCAAGGCGCTTCAAACACAGATAACGCCCGCGTCCTTTCGCCAAACTGACACTGAACGTCAAACCCGCCCGCTGCTTTAGGTCCGGTAAATCCTGCAGCACGACTTGTTCTTGCAGGGCCACCGTTGCGGTACTCAGCACGACTGTTTTTCCGATGTGTTTCGCTAATGGGATCGCCGCAAGGCAATAGGCCGCGGTCTTACCGGTACCCGTACCGGCTTCAATTACACATATCCGCGAATCGGCCTGACCCAGAGTGCGCGCAATTTGCGCGATCATTTCGCGCTGACCACGACGCGGCTTAAACTCTCTGGCCGAGAGCCAAGTGCGATAAGCGTTCTGAATCGCGTCCTTGATTTGGTCTGTGAGTAACCCTTGGCTCATGATCGCAACTGTGCGGCAAAGTGTTCGGCAAGCCAAGCGATAGCGCTTCGATTAGCGCTTGGATCGCGTTTCGACATGACCAAATGCTGGTCGTCCTGCATTGAGCCGCTATTGCGTTTCTGCGACAGTCACCAAATGAAAAAAATTATCCAATTGCTCACCGTCTCTGCTCTTCTAAGCTCAATGAATGCGGCATCCGCCGATGATCGGCTAACGCTTCCGCCCGGTTTTCAGATCGAAACATTGGCCTTTTCAGTGCCTAATGCTCGACAAATGGCTCTAACAAATGGCGGCGTTTTAATCGTCGGCACGCGTAAAGCGGGTAAGGTTTATGCGGTACTCCAGCCATTTAGCGAAAAATCTCAAGTCATTACTTTGTTCAAAGGCCTCAACATGCCCAGTGGCGTGGCCGTACTTGGCGATGATCTGTACCTCGCTGCGGTGTCCACCGTGTACAAAATCACCAATATCGATCAACAACTACGACCCGATCCGACCAAGACCGTGATCACTGACAGCCTACCCAGCGAGCGTCACCACGGCTGGAAATACCTAAAAGCCGGTCCCGACGACCAGTTGTATTTACCGGTTGGTGCACCCTGCAACATCTGCCTGTCTGATGATCCACGTTTTGCCACCATGCTGCGCATGGACCCGACTACCGGCAGCACCGAAATCATCGGCCATGGCATACGCAATTCCGTAGGCTTTGACTGGCAGCCCGGCACTGACGACCTCTGGGTGAGTAATAATGGCCGGGACATGATGGGCGACGATATCCCCAGCGATGAACTCAACGTGATTCCGCCAGGGCTGACAGAAGCGCCCCACTATGGTTATCCATTTGTCCACTCAGCCCCTGACGGCAGCCGCATCAACGACCCAAAATTCGGCGATCATACTGCTGCACAAGGCCTAACATTCATGGACCCAGCAGTGCGCGTGCAGGCGCACGCTGCTGTTGTTGGCATGGGCTTCTATCGGGGTACACAGTTCCCAAGCCGGTTCCATAATGCGTTATTTGTCGCAGAACACGGCTCATGGAATCGCAGCAAAAAGGTTGGCTATCAGGTCAGCGTGGCAACCTTCGATACCAACGGGCGACCCAACTACCAACCCTTTATCACCGGTTGGTTACAAGGGGAAAACGCTTGGGGCAGACCTAATGATGTGCTGCCAACGCCCGACGGCGCATTACTGATTTCAGACGACCAAACAGGTGCTATATACCGAGTGACAACAAAGACAGCAGAACCGGAAGCGTCTTAACGCAACGAAGCCCCAAGTAGCTCCCGCGCGATGACGTGACGTTGAACTTCGCTAGGGCCTTCGCCAATTCTGCGAATACGCATCTCTCGAAACCAGCGCTCAAATGGCAGGTCTTTTGCAACACCCAAGCCGCCAAACATCTGCATACAGCGATCGACCACGCGACCCCCTGCTTCGGTAGCGACTAATTTCGCCATTGCGGCTTCTTTACGAAACGACTCGCCCTGCTGTGCCTTGCTCGCCGCTTCTAAGGTGATCCACAGTGATTGCCTTATATCGATGTCATTATCCACCAGCATCCATTGAATAGATTGCCGAGTCGACAGCGGCGCTCCAAACGTTTCCCGCTGAGGCACATATTCCAAAGCCATTTCCTGGGCTTTGATGGCAACACCGATACAACCCGCCGCATACGGAATGCGCTGCCGGGTCAGGCGATCATTAGCAATCGCAAAACCTTTGTTAAGTTGGCCAAGAATATTTTCGTCGCTAACGCGCAGATCTTCGAATTGCAACTCGGTGGCGTAATGCGCAGAGCGCAGCGTGTGCACTATTCGACGAACATGAAACCCAGGCTGATCGGTATCGACAATAAAACAGGTAACCCCGTTGCGGCCTTGATCGCTGTCGGTACGCGCGAACACCAGCCCAAAGTCTGCTTTGTCGGCTCCACTGATCCACAGCTTGCCACCATTTATGACCCAATCATCGCCGTCGCGCACCGCTTTAGTCTGAATCGCCCGCGCCGGATCGGAGCCGCCTGAAGGTTCCGAAAGACCAAAAAAGCCGCGTTTTTCGCCGCGTAGTGTTGGGTATAGATACTTTTCTTTTTGTGCCTCTGTCGCTTCAAACAATTGCGCCAATCCAGCACCGCCAAACGTGCCATAACACGGCGCGTACAACCCCGCTCGATGTTGCGACATCTCCACGGCCATCAGCGTTCGAGTCACTAAATCGATGTCCGGACCTCCGTACTCTGGCGGAATGTCTAATCCATAGAGGCCCATCTCTTTAGTTTTTTCCACCAGCCGTAAACGATCAGATTCTTCCAGTTCGTCGGCATCCGGGTCCAGATTCTGCTCTAACGGCAAGACTTCATCGCGCACGAAACGCCGCACCATACCAATAATCAAATCTTGTTCTGGTGTTAAATTAAGATCCATTTCCACCCACTCCTGCTGGGCTGAGCCGACCCAAACGCACACTTGGATCATGTGCTGGCAAGCCGCCATACTCGGCCTGATGTAACATCAACAACTCTTTATATCGGCTTAGATAACTGGTGGTGATCTCGTAGCGCACCCGACTGGCGTTAGTGTGCTCTGCCAAACAACGTGTTATTTCGCCACGTAAGCCGCCCAAACTGCGGCCACCCGCGTAGCTCATATAAATCACTTCACCGGCATCGTTGGCGAACTGATAGACACCCATTTGGCCACGAACCTGCGCCAACGCACGCGCGCTCGTTAGCCAAGGCTTATCTAGATGCAAGGCCATATTGTCAGTCTTTGAGGTCTACTTCTAAGGTGCGTTTTGGCATCACTGAAATCTCCATTGGCGCAAAGTGCTCCATATCGATATCAATCAAATAAGGGCCATCTGCAGCCATCGCCGTATCCATAGCGGCCGCAAATTGATCAACGCTAGCTACGCGCTGCCCGGGCACGCCCATACTTTGCGCCATCTGGGCGAAAGCGACCTTGCCGAGATCGGTTTCGTTAATGCGCCCGAACTGATTTTGCTGCAACCAACGCAGAACCCCGTAACCCGAATCATTAAACACGCAGATGATTAGGGGGACCTGATACTGGGCGCAGGTGGCCAGTTCCGTCGCATGGAACATAAAGCCCCCATCCCCATGAATGACCAGAGTTTTACGCTGGCTGGCGATCGCAGCGCCGACACTCATCGGAAATCCCGGTCCAATTGCTCCGGATGTTGGATTAATCGAGGTGCGGGGCTCAAGAATCGGAAACTGTTGATTACCCCAATTATAGGCGGAAATTGTCTGATCGCGGACGAATACACTGTCCTCCGGTAACTTGTCGCGGATACAGTCCATCACACGGGGCCAGTCGTCACCCAGACGCGCGCGCATAGCGGCGCGGACACCGTCTCGCGCTTGCCAAATACCGTCGTTGAACTGGCTGTCGTTGGGCGAAGGGTCCTGCAAACCTGCGTTAACGCCCGCCAATGCTTGTTTAGCATCTGCGATGAGGCCGAGATGCGCCGTGTGGGTGCGGCCAATCATGTTGCCGTCAATGTCGATGTGCACCAGTTCACCAGGCGGCGTCTGCTCGGCAAACTGGCCACCCACACCCACCGCAAACTTGGTACCAATAGCTAGGGTTAAATCAGCCTCCGTTAAAGCGTTATACATGCCAGCGGAGTTATAGTAATTGCCAATGCACAATGGATGGGTTTCTGGAATCACTCCGCGCCCATCAACAGTTGTCAGCACCGGTACATCCAATCGCTCTGCCAACGCTTGGAGTTCTTTATGCGCGCCAGCGGCGATAACCCCACCACCGGCAACAATAATGCGCTTACGCGCACTCGCGAGTTTTTCAATTACTTTGTCTAGGCCATCGGTGTCTGGTTGAAACAGTTCTGCCTTCGGCAATACCACCTGAGTTGCTAAAGTCTCGGCGTATTGAATGTCTATGGGGATTTCCAGAGCGCCAGGCGCCCCGCGTCCCGTAAACATGTCGTTAACGACAGCATTGAAAGCATTACCTAATTGATCAATATGGCGCGGGCTTTCAACTCGACGGCACACGCTTGCAAGCATAGGCACCTGATTTTCGGCTTCATGAACATAGCTCAAGCCTCTCCCATAAAATGCCGTTTCCGCTTGGCCGGTGATCACCAATACCTTTGACGATCCGTATTGCGCTTCGTACAAACCCGTGACCGTATTGGATGTACCCGGACCTGTTGAAGCAATCATAACGCCCAACTTACCGCTGGCCCGAGCATAGCCGTCGGCAGCATGGGTACCCGCTTGCTCATGGCGTACATCAATAATTTTGGTTTTACCTAACCGATTGATTGCATCAAGAATAGGCATGTTATGAATACTGACGATGGCAAAGACATGGTCTACATCCAACTGCGCCAACGCGTCAGCGATAAGGTCCGCTCCGGTAAATTTGCTGCTCATAATGCCCCCTAATGAGTAATTCTGTGCGTTTTACTGATGATGCAAATCCGGCCATGGGTGTCGCACAAACACCCTCCTCAAGGCGCGGTGCCCGTCGTCCAATACGAATCTCGATAGCACCTCGATCAGCCCCGTACATCATTAACAACCAGGTTTCTTAGCGTGCCGATAGGCTGCACTTGAACCTCGATCTCATCACCCTGATCCATGAACACCGGCGGCGTCCGCGCGGCACCCACGCCACCCGGTGTGCCCGTAACGATCACGTCGCCTGGTTCTAATTCGATAAACGTCGAGCAAAACTCAATCAACTCATCGAAGCCGTGCACCAAGAGATCCGCGGTGGCATGTTGCATCACCTCACCGTTCAAGCGCGTGGTTATTGCCATTTTTGACAGATCACCGACTTCGTCCTTCGTCATCATCCAAGGTCCAAAACCGCCGGTGTTGGCGAAGTTCTTACCTGGGGTAAATTGACTGGTCTGCCGTTGGTATTCGCGCACGCTGCCGTCGTTATAGATGCCAAACCCCACAACGTGATCCAGAGCATTTGCTCGCGCAATGCGTCGACCACCACGACCAATAACCATTGCGATCTCACCTTCGAAATCTAAACTCGCCGATTCGCGCGGCCGCACCATGGGCTCACCGTGACCCATCTGCGCGGCGGCAAACCGAACAAACACTGTGGGAACACCCTCGCCGCCACGACCGGTCTCCTCTTGATGCGCCTTATAATTCAGGCCTACGCAGAGGATCTTTTTAGGATCGGTAATGGTTGGGGCGAAATGCAGCCCGTCGAGCGACAGGTCCGATTGGTCACCGCACTGTTTAACTAATGCGTCCAAAGCATCCGCAGCGATGGCTTCGCGAAGCGTACCGAAGTCACTACGCGCACCCACATCCACTACACCTTCTCGCCCATCGCCGTCCCGCTCTGCGGGAACAACGTAACCAAAAGACGCCTGATTATAACTGGACGCCTGGCTACGATCGGGTGCCGAGCGATAAAACGATAACCAGCGCATAGTCTCCCCCTTACTGCACTTAGGCTCTAGTCGAACATGATCACGCTGCGCGCGATTTCTCCCGTATTTAAAGCGTCCATGCCTTCATTAATGTCCTCCAGAGCAATACGTCTGGAGATTAAATCGTCCAGATGCAGGCGACCTTGCAGATAAAAATCTACAAATCGAGGCATGTCCACACGGAACCGATTGGAACCCATCATGGAGCCTTGGATCTTTTTCTCATATAAGAAGTCGACGCCGTGTACCGATACCATTTGTCCGGGCGGAATCATACCAATGACGGTGGCAGCGCCACCCATACGCAGCATTTGGAACGCTTGCTCAGCCGTTGCTTTGAGACCAATGGCCTCAAACGAATAATGTACGCCACCGCCGGTCATTTCGATCACTTTAGCGACGGCGTCACCGTCGCTGGCATCCACAACGTCCGTTGCACCGAACTTCCGCGCTAGATCGAGCTTAGAAGCAACCATGTCCACCGCAATAACCCTCGACGCGCCAGCAATTGCAGCGCCGTTAATTGCCGACAGGCCGATTCCGCCGCAACCGATAACGGCTACCGTCGAACCGGCTTCTACCTTTGCAGTATGAATAACTGCACCTACGCCAGTCGTCACACCACAGCCAATCAGCGCAGCCTGAGCCATAGGCATGTCTTCACGAATTTTTACCAAGGCATGCTCATGCACAAGCATCATCTCTGCAAACGACCCCAACTGTGCAAACTGCGTAAGCGCTTCGTCGTTGTGGCTAAGCCGCGGCTGTTCTTCCTCACTGCGGTTGGTTTCCGGCTCTTGGCACAGCGATAGATGGCCGGTTAAACATTGTTCGCAGTGGCCGCAAAACACCGACAAACAGGTAATTACATGGTCACCCGGTTTGACATAATGAACATCGCTGCCGACCTGCTCGACAATTCCTGCACTCTCGTGACCGAGCACCATGGGCACCTTGCCCGGATAGCTACCATTCCAGAAGTGCATATCACTGTGGCAAATACCCGCTGCCATAGTGCGAATCAGCACCTCTCTGGGACCCGGTTTCGCAACCGCGATCTCCTCGATTTCCATTGGAACGTTTACTTCGCGAAATACGGCTGCTTTCATCGAGATCTCCCCTTTATCTGGCACTTATTTGATCGCATCTATGCATTTGAGTGTGCCACAGACCTCTGCCTGCGCATAGATAACACCGGGTGTTTACCGTCGCTGTTTCTTTTCGGAGTTAAGTTGCGGCTTGCAGACGATGTGAGTTGACCCGTTCAGGCCAGCCGACCATCCACAATAGCTTCTGCCGCCTCTATTGCCGCCAACAAACCCGTAGGATCAGCGACCCCTTTGCCCGCAATATCAAACGCCGTGCCATGATCCACAGAGGTCCGCACAAACGGAACTCCCAGCGTTGCGGTGGTCGATTGGTGAAAATTATGTACCTTGATCGCGATATGGCCTTGGTCATGGTAAAGCGCCAGCACAACGTCAAACTCACCGTTAATCGCTCGATTAAATACCGAATCTGCTGGCACGGGGCCCGTGACATTAATCCCCAGAACAACGGCCTCGGCTACTGCTGGCATCAATTGCTCAATTTCCTCGGCACCAAGCAATCCGCCTTCGCCTCCATGTGGGTTCAGCGCCGCCAGCGCGATGCGCGGTCGTTGCATGCCCCAACGCGTGAGCGTGTCGTGCATCAGCTGTAACTTATCCAGCACCGTGTCATAACGGACGTAGTTAACGGCTTGCGCCAGTGACTTATGGGTCGATAAATGCACAACCTTAAGCCCCGGCGTCATTAACATAGTAGCGGTTCGGTTAACGCCGGCTATGCGTGCAAGAATCTCTTGGTGGCCGATGTCATCCACATAGCCGGCCGCATGAATGGCCTCTTTATTAATCGGCGCAGTCACCATTGCGGCCGCCTCTGTGGCGAGGCAAGCATAAGCAGCGCGCTCTATTGAGCGCACCGCTAGGTCACCACAAGCAGCTTGAACTTGGCCAAAGCAAAAGTCTGTAGGTATCGCTAGATGTGCCGGTTCGAGGATGCTTACAGCAGACGCCACTTGGCTAAATGCCTCTATTTTATCGACATTCGGCATCGCTAACCCAAGCGCCTCAGCGCTGCGCTGCAAACTCCATAATGCGCCCACCAAGACCCACGGATGTCGCGGAAGCGGGTTCGCGAGCAATGTCTTGAGCACCACTTCCGGACCAATACCGGCCGGATCGCCCAAAGTGATTGCTATAGGTCTCGACACACTTGCCTCCCGACAACCCTTGCGCAAACGGCATACGGAGTTGGTTGCGCCCGAACTGTCAACTTATAGTGTACATTTATACAGTATCTTTGTATGGTCTGAAGCCGCGCTGACGCGCCAAAGCATCTGCCGTACCGATGCATAGCCTGAACGATTTACTGGAGTCCTTCCATCTTTATGCTGAATGCGAACGCTGTCAGCGCAGTATGCAACTGAGCGTTGAAAAACTGATTGCACGACTCGGCAACGACTTCCCTGTCACCGATCTGCGTCCAAGACTACGCTGTACTGGCTGCAATATTCGCGGCCAAGATCTGCGTATTGTTTTTGTTGGTCCGCCTGGTAAGCGAATGGTGTTTCAGTACCGACGCTGAGAACTCTATGCGCTACAGAATCTCGGTGGACTGCAGAGTCAGACCAAAGCCTTCAACCCCAACATAATCGACTTCGCGACCGGCAATTAAACGAATGTTGCTGACGCCTAAATCTCGCAGAATTTGCGCGCCAACACCAACTTCAAGCCACTCACTGCGACGCTCTTCTTCTTTACTTTGCGATGCCAGGTTCTCATGCGGCACACCAACAAAACCCGTTCGCAGATAAATTAAAACGCCGCCTCCCAACTTCTGAATGCGATTCTGCGCGGCCTGCAAAACATTCGTTTCGTGCTCGCCCTGGGTGCCAAAAATATCCTCAACTAACTTCTCGCGGTGGATACGCACGGGCACCGATTCCATCGCGGCAATGTCACCGAAAACTACGGCAACATGCTCTGCATCTTCGAATTGCGTGCGATAAGCAAACGCTTTGGCATCGCCAATGGACGTTTTAACGGCAAACTCATAACTGCGCTCCACGAGCTTTTCGCGCTGCTGCCGATAGGCAATCAAATCCGCAATAGTGATGATCTTAAGGTTATGGGTTGCCGCAAACTCCACCAATTCCGGTAAGCGCTGAACGGTACCGTTGTCGTTAACCAATTCTGCCAGCAAACCGACCGGCGGCAGTCCTGCCAAGGTAGCCAGATCGGTGCCGGCTTCAGTATGCCCAGAACGGACTAACACACCGCCCTGACGAGCCACCAAAGGGAAAATATGGCCCGGCCGAACAAAGTCATCTGCTGCTACATTATTTGATGTCAGCGCCACTACCGTTGCCGCGCGCTCCTCTGCCGAGATACCCGTGGTAAGGCCTTGTTTGTAGTCGATCGATACCGTGAATGCAGTGCTCATGGGCGCATCATTACGCCCAACCATCGGATCGAGATGCAATGCTGTCGCTTGCTCCTGAAGAATTGGCGTACACAAAATGCCACTGGTGTGCCGAATCATGAATGCGACTGCTTCCGGCGTCGCCTTACTGGCAGCCATAATCAAATCGCCTTCGTTTTCACGATCGTCATCATCCACCGCTACGACCATTTCGCCGTTGCGGATGGCAGTCAAAGCTTCTTCGATGGTGTTAAATTCGGTGGTCACGCTGTTTGTTCCAACAAAATGGGGGCGAAATTTTAGCACAAGCCGCCGATCACAGCTTGCCTTAGGACTAAATCGCCCCGTCTGTTCTCAGCTTGTCTACCTCTGCAGCCGACAAATTAAGAAACTCGGCCAACACACTTTCACTGTGCGCCCCTAACTCGGCTACCGACTGGGGTGCTGGCGGTTCGCTGCCTTTAAACCGCAGCGGCGTAGAGAACAGCACCGTATCACCTAACGACTCGTGCTCATGCCAATGCAGGGAACCTCGGGCATGCAAATGTTTATCGTTCACCACATCCTCTAAATCCTGAACAGGCGCGCAAATCACACCGTGCTGCTGCGCCACTGCAAAAATCTCTGCTTTATCGTGCTGCAGTGTCCAGGCCTCAATGGTGGCGTCCAGTTCATCCATATTCTCTGCACGCAAACTGACCTTGGAAAAACGCGGGTCGGCTGCAAGCTCAGGTTGCTTCATAGCCGCACAAAGGTTGCGCCAATGGCCTTCGCGAATACAGATCATTGCCACATGACCATCCCGCGCTCGGTACACGTTATATGGCGCCGTAGACAGCGCGGCATGGCGGTTGCCGGTACGCGGGCCCTGCTTGCCCGACTGAAAGAACGCACCTAACTGCGTCGTCAACGTGGGAAACACACAATCCTGCATCGAAATGTCCAGAACCGCGCCGAGTCCAGTTTGTTCACGCTGATAAAGGGCAGACGTGATACCCCCGTATAAATGCACACCACCGAGGAAATCGCAAAGCGCCGCACCGGCTTTCATCGGCGGGCCGTCATCCGCACCGGTGACACTCATAATGCCGCTCATGGCTTGCAGGGTAATGTCCATACCCAGATAGTCACGATACGGGCCGGAACTGCCATAACCGGTGCTGGCGGCATAAATCAGGCGTGGGTTGAGCGCGCGTAAATCGTCGCTGCCAAGCCCATATTCCGCCAAAGTCCCCGGAGCAAAATTTTCCACCAGCACGTCTGCGTGCATGACCAATTGCTTCAGCAACTGCTGGCCTTGCAGATTTTTGATATTCAGCGTGATGCATTCCTTACCGCCATTGAGCATGGCAAAAGGAAAGCTGCCCGAAATCGGGTTGCCGCGCCCGCGCAAAGTCTCGCCCTTCGGCGACTCGACTTTAATGACTCGTGCGCCAGCCTGGGCCAATAAAAAGCCACAGTAGGGGCCGTTATACACCTGACCGAAATCCAACACCGTGACGCCAGCTAAAGGTTGTGCTACCGACATTCTTACCCCAAAAACCCAAGTTTATTTTTCGATCCTACCGCAGGCGGCACGCAAAACCACGTCAAAAACAGTTCATGACGCGCCCTAACGACCCCATTGGCCGACCTAGTTGCCGCTCTTTCAAGTACGAAACAAATCAAAACGGGGAAATGCCGCACCCAACACAACTTGGCTCGAACCTCCTAGCCAACCATCAATAACGCTGGCGTACACACGCCTGAAATCTACGGTGTGCGCAGGATTATCCTCGGGACCCAGAGCGCTTAGATCCATTGGCGTCCCATAGTGTCCGCCACGAATGGGCTTACCTGCCAGCATCATCAAATTAGCGGTGCCGTGATCAGTGCCTTGATTCGCATTTTCCGCAGGGCGGCGCCCGAATTCGGAATAAAGCATCACTACAACCTCATCCGCGCAGCCTTTGACCTCCAAATCTCTAACAAACCCGGTCACCGCATCGGCCACATAACTTAACAATCGCCGATGCAGCGCCGGCTGCTGTACATGGGTGTCAAAAGCGTTGTTTCTAACCGAAACGTGATAGAGCTGGGTTGGCAACCCAGCGTCAATACAGGCAGCGACCTTAGGCAAATCAAAGGACGCCACCCCGTAGTCCGCGTCAGCGACATAGGCCTGCCAAGCCGAGCGAATGAGTTTGGACGACGCTTGAGCACTCGCATGCACCGTATGTAGGTAGGCTCGATTCGAACTTGGATCCAACCCTGAGGCCCTAGGACGGGCTTGCTCCATTGCGTGCGCAGCCATCCATCGGTCGCGCTGAAATTTGTCTGGGTCATCAAATACCACAGGCGTATGAACCTTACTGTTAACCGCCAACGACTGGTGGGTGCCAACATTCACAAGCATATTGTCGCGGCGCTGCTCAGCCAAGTTATCCGCAACACGACCGAGCCAACCAAATTCATTGCCTCGATTCGGCGAACCCGTATGCCAATAGGCCATAGAGGTAAAATGCGAATAGGACGGCTGCTGGTATCCGCAACCATGAACAATGGCCAATTGCTCGTTGCGCCACAATGACTGCAACCCAGCAACACCCGGATTGAAGCCAAATTCGGCGTCCAATGCCAAAAGATCCGCAGCCCGAATGCCTATTGATGGCCTTAACCGATAGTAGTTATCGTCGCGGAACGGCACCACCGTATTCAGGCCATCGTTACCCCCGGACAGTTCTAGAGCAACTAAAATAGGTTTTCTACCGTCATTGTTGCTACGGCCCCTTATAGACGCAAAGGCAACTGCATTAGGCGCGAGCGCCAACGTAAGGGCACCCGACAATCCTTGAAGCAGGGTTCTACGTTGCACCTGTCAATCCATCACTCACGACACACCTCGTCCTCTGGTCTAGCCCAACTGATAGTCAGGCAGGCTCAACATCTTGTGCAACAACCGACGCAAGGGCGCCTCGAGATAGCTGCGGGCCGCTGCAACCTCGTTACCCGCGAGGTCTTCTGCCAACGACTGTTCTAATTCTTGCAAAACCTCTGGCGCCAGTTCGACACTGAAATACTTATCCGCAAAATACCCCACGACGTCACGCGGTGTTTTTACTCCAGCAGACAGCACCTCTGTACTCAACCGAACCCGGGCTGGCGCTCGCAAGATCGGCTTGACCCGTTCCAAGGCCATCTGCCAGCCGCGCATACTGCCTATTCTGGTATTGAAGTCCTCATCGCGATCAGCAAGCGCGTTAGATTGCGCCATCATGCCACCTTGTTGCACCCCTGTGGGGCGCGTTGCAGCGCTGATGGTCATACCCTGCCTGAGCCGCTGTTGCACTTGAGCAACCTCCGGGGTGTAAACAGGAAATCGATCGGGTGGTACGAAACTCATATCCGGAAACAAAACATCTAAAACAAAATTCCCTCGCTCATAGAGCAGCGATGGCGTGACCCAACTTCGGCCATGCGACCAACCCGCTACAGTCGGCGGATGCATCAATCTTTGGCCTATCGCCTGAGTGGCCTGATTAAAATCCGGAACACCCGGAATTTGCTCGAGACCCAGTTTTTTGTAAGTCGATACGACCAATTCAACCGGCCCTTTAATGCGCGCACCACGGCTTTGGTAAAAATCTTCGGAGAGCAAGAGCACCTGTAAAAAATCCGCGATCTGATAATTCTTTTGCCTTAGCAGACGCCCTAACTGCTTAACCCCCGCGTCGCCAATTTCTACGCTTACAAAATAACGATAAATTTTCGCGGCTATGAATTCACTCGCAACGGGCTGCTGCAGAATAATGTCAATGACATCGACACCATCGAATAGTCCAACCGACCCAAGAATTTTTTTGCGCTCGCCATCATGCAATTGTTCGTTAACGTAAAACGATAGGTTATCCACCGACCATCCGGTAAACGCCCGTGCCGCCTCGCGAACATCGCTCTCACCGTAATTGCCCACACCCATGGTGAACAATTCCATAATTTCCCGTGCAAAATTCTCATTGGGCGAGTCCTTGGTGTTCACCCCAGCATCAAGGAATACCAACATCGCCGGATCTTGCGCGACCCCAATCAAAAGATCACGAAAAGAACCCAAGCCGGCCTGTTGAAAGAGTTCCAGTTGCTTGAGCATCTTTCGATAGTCACGAACTTTGTCTTCATTTGCGGCGAAGTGTCCATGCCAGAACAGCGCCATCTTTTCCGCTAGCGGGTAGGGCTGGCGCAGCATTCTATTTGCCCACCAATAAGCAACTCGATCGCTCTCTAGGCGGCTGGCTCGAAGCCAATAAAAGAATTTATCGACCACAGGCTGCAACGGTCGGTTACCGCCAGGTTTAACCATTATGCCCAGCGCCGAACCTGTCTGTTTCGCCATACGGGTGGTCGCCGGACGGCTCGCGGGAAACGGATCTAAACCCGGGTCAAAGATCCCAGAGTGGTCGAATTGCTGCAGTTCCTGCGGCGGACGCGACGTTAGAAATGCTTTAACGGCAGACTCTGGTCCCAGTTTTAACAACGTGCTGATTTCTTCTGGAGTAGCGCCAAATCCAGCGCGAGAGGCCAAGTGCCGCACTTTGTCCCGATCCCAGTCCGAGTCTTGAATCGGTCGAAGATCCAGCGGGTCAGCGAACGCAGAAGCGCTATAAAAAAGTCCCACCAAAGCGAATATGACCACTGCTCTCACCCAATACCCTCCTGCTGCTCGGTTTTAACGGCTGTCCAAGCACGCCGGACACCATTAAGTTGGACAAAGATTGCAGGATATTAGGCGTTCTGAAAAGAGCAAACACGAATAGCAAAAATGCGGCCAGAACTTGTTTATTCTGCAAAAAAAATATGGAGATTGAATCGATGGAGATCTTATATCCAATGTTCGGCATGATCGCGTTATCGGGCATCATCGCCACGTTTCTTCTTGCGTCCAGAATGCCGGTGATTATCAAGATGTGGGGCAACCTGCAGCACGCAAAACACGCCGACGTCCTGCGGCCACATCTACCCACACGGATGCGCTACATAACTGACAACTACAACCATATATTCGAACAACCGACGTTGTTTTACGCCGTCGTCGTTTACCTATTCCTTATGCAACACACAGATGAGACCCATATCATTCTCGCATGGGTCTTCGTTTGCTTGCGCGCAGTGCACAGTGTCATTCAGCTGAGCAATAATAATGTGACTTGGAGAGCGACCTGCTTCGCCGCATCAACCTGCTGCTTGATTATTATGATCGCAAGAGAGGCGGCGCTTTTTATCTAACCGCATAGGCGGGTATTTAGGCGTCAAAAATGGAGTTGCAGTACAGGGTTGTTCGACGCTCTGCCAGTCGCGTTACTTTTGCACCTCGGTAACGTCAAAAGTACTGGCGGATCAGCTAAGGATGCTGCTCATCCACTCCTTGGCGTCCTTCTCCGGCGCGTAATTTATCGAGGCATCGAGCTTCAGCGTTGGTTTTATCGCAGTCGCGCCAAATCCAGCAAACAACTCTTCAAACTGAACGATCGCACCGTTAAAAATTTCATAGCTGCTGTCACCTAGGCCGACCAGTCCGTATTCAAGATCCGGCAGGTAAGCCGACTCTTGCAGTTCGAGAAACCACGGGTAGATTTCGTCGGGCAAATCGCCGTAGCCGGTGCTGGAACAAATCACCACCAGCAGTTCGTCTTGCGGCGGTACCCAACCCGCTAGCTCGTCCTGTTCCACCAGCCTATGCTCCACGCCATCAGCGCTAAGTTGCTCCGCTACTTCTCGGGTGACGAACTCTGCTTCGCCATTCACGGTGCCGTAGACTAGGTTTATTTTCTTCATATCGTTTTTTCCTAAAACAGGATTTAGTTGCCGCTTTTCAATAACAAAACGGTCGAAATGCTCATAGCGTCTTTGCCTCGGCAATTCGCTGAGGGGTCGCCGAAGTAGAATCTAGGCGGAGCCCAGCCAAACTCACTTCGCAATGCCTGTGATCGATTGCGGTATAGCACCTTAAGGGACGACTTCGTCGACTACCTAAGACCCTAGGCTCGCCCTGCCAAGATCCACTATTCGCATAACGAGTTATGCGATTAAGCGTCATCAACAGGAGGCCCTTAAAGGCCATTACACACCCATTAGACGCGACCCAAACACATAGAAACCGCACGAGGGCTTTGCTTAATAGGACGTTCTAAACGCATCTATGTCAGAGCATGGATGTTTGACGAATTTTCCCACCCGGCACCCGCCCAAATAACAACGATAATTATTCTCATCTAGATACGCCAATGCAAGCCCTCAGTGCAAAAGCTAATTCTCATGCTCTGAACGAACACACTCGGAATATGCCGAGAATGAGTGTTGCTATCAGACCTATGTGACCGATCAGACCTGCGTGCCCGATCATTTGAGATTTCATTGCAAAGTATGGCGCACCCGGCAGGACTCGAACCTGCAACCCCTTGGTTCGAAGCCAAGTATTCTATCCAGTTGAACTACGGGTGCATGGCGAGCATGTTGCCCTAGGGTACTAACCCACGCAAGCATCGGCTGCGCAATGCGCGCCGCGACACTGCTCCCATATGTTCGCTGTTAGTGAATGTAGCCTCGTCGGCGACGATCGAATATTCTACGCCGTCCGCAATAAATAAATCGTACAGGCCTCCCCTATTTCAGCACCATACCCATTTTTTCGGCCGTGCTAACATCGCTTTTTGTTTGCGCAAACCAACGGTACGCTTATGAGCCGTCACGGCAGCACCGAAGAAAATCCGACCCACACACCCGAATTGAGCTACACCGTGCACCCCGGTCAAGGCCCGTACCTTCTATTGGTGCATGGATTTTTGTCCTCTAGTGCCCAATGGCTACTTAATTTAGACGCGCTAGCTGAGGTGTGCCAACCCATCACTGCAGACCTTTGGGGTCACGGTAGGTCGCCTGCACCTAGTGAAATCAGTCTCTACAAACCTTCGAGTTACGCCGAGCAATTCGAATCGATTCGCTCCAAATTAGGCATAAACCAGTGGTTCATCTGCGGCTATTCCATCGGCGCCAGTCTTACCCTGAACTACGCCCACACTCACGCGAAGCGAGTTATGGGCCACATCTTCACCAATTCTACCTCGGCATTTACCGACCTAAACCAAGTCGAGGGTTGGCACGAAAGCATCGAAAAAAGCACGGACAAAATCTTTACCGGCGGCCTTGCGGCCATTGAAAAAATTCCTGTGCACCCAAAACGCGCCTACACATTGCCGAAGCCCGTTTATGAGGCTTTGCTCGCGGATGCTGCATTGCTCTCGCCCGTCGGCGTCTCCAATACCTACCGTGGAACCATGCCGTATACCAACATTTTGGATATCGCTGGCGACAATCTGCGTCCTGCGCTGATGTGCTGGGGCACAAAAGAGCGCCGTTTTGCGCCCCTTGCCGAATGGGCAGCGACACACATGGCGAACCTTAAGATCGTCAAATTGAACACCGGTCACGGTGTTAACATGGAAGACAGCAGCGGCTTCAACGACGCCGTGATCGAATTTATCCGCGCCCACCAAACATCTTAGGCGGTCTACTATGTTGCAACTACCAACCCCACGCCCACAGCCGCTGCGTCCGCGACGTTGCCAACTTTCAGTACCCGGCAGTTCAGAAAAAATGCTGGCGAAAGCAGCGAATTTCGCAGTCGACAGTATTGTTCTGGATCTGGAAGACGCTGTGGCGCCCAATGCTAAAGAACATGCTCGAGAACTTGTCATCACTGCGTTAAACAGCCATGACTGGCAAGCAAAGGCCGTGTCGGTGCGCATTAACGCCACCAATACCCCTTGGTGTCATGACGATGTAGTACAACTGCTGACGGGCGCCGGCGCCAGCATCAGCACTCTCGTCTTAGCCAAAACCAACCAAACCGCCGATGTGCATTTCTTGCACCTGCTCCTAGACCAGCTGGAACAAAAACTTGGAATGCGCAATCGCATCGGCATAGAAGGGTTGATTGAAGACGTTCGCGGGCTGATCAATATCGAAGACATAGCATCGGCATCCGACCGTTTAGAGTCACTGATTTTTGGCATGGGCGATTATTCGGCAAGTCAGCATATGCGCTTGGACGCGATAGGCGGCAGCAACGGCGACTACCCGCCAGATATCTGGCATTACCCGCGCTACAAACTTATTGCCACGTGTCACGCCCACGGTTTAGACCCTATCGACGGGCCCTACGCTATATTTAACGACTTGGAAACCTTACAGACCGAAGCAACTCAGGCCGCCACATTGGGGATGTTCGGCAAGTGGGCGATTCACCCAAGCCAAACCGAAATTCTGCAGACCGCGTTCGCACCCAGCAAAGCCGCAGTGGCCACCGCGCGCCAGCAAAAGAGCGCTTTCGAAGAAGCCGTTGCTGCAGGCCAGGGCGCCATAGCCGTAGACGGCGTTATGGTCGACGCGGCGAGCATTCGTCTAGTGCAGAATCTGCTCGACCGCGCCGAGCTTTACGGCCTTTAACACGAACTTATCCACGCAAACCACGGCGCCACAAAAATCCGCCATCAACTACGATGATGAGTGAACGTCAAAATTTTCCTGCTGCCAGCGCCGCACAAGGCCAAAGCATTGGCGTGCGAGAGACCACTCACCAACGCCACCCAAATAACTCGCCGCATGGGCCCATTGCTCAGCGATTTCGGCTTGAGCGATAAAATCGTCCGCTGAGGATATGAAAGGCCTCGTCAAATAGCGACGGGTAGCGCCTATTGCCGTGGCAAGCGCACGCAACGCGGCCTGCTTTCGCAATCCATCGTCGGGCAAAAGTTCGTCTGGTAACGCGTTACTGTCTTGAGAAATTTGAGCCGACACGCTCGTCCAACACACCTGCAGAAAACGCCTCGGCGTCCACTGTCTATTTATAATGAAAAGACAGTGCCCGAGTTGACAACGATACGCCTGTGTCTACTGACAGACGGTAGCATTTACGCGACAAGCACGCGTTTGCGCGTCCAAATAAGAATCAAATCAATAGGAGCGCGGCAAATCCAAAACGTGCTCGCTGACAAAGTTCTGGATCATTTCTTGAGAAATCGGCGCGATTTTCATCAACCGAGCTTCACGCCAATAGCGCTCAACATGATATTCCCGCGCATAACCAAAACCGCCATGGGTTTGTACCGCCTGATCCGCCGCTAAAAATCCCGCGTCTGCGGCCAACCATTTCGCCATATTCGCTTCTGCGCCACAGGGCATACCATTATCGAGCATCCATGACGCCTTACGAATCATCAGCTCCGCGGCATCTAAACGCATCTTTGCCTCGGCCAATGGAAACGCTACACCCTGGTTTTTACCGATCGGGCGGCCAAATACGACGCGCTCGTTAGCATAATTAACCGCGCGTCGCAGCGCCGCCTTACCGATACCCAACGCCTCTGCGGCAATCAGAATACGCTCGGCATTCAAACCGGAAATCAGATAACTGAAGCCCTTGCCTTCTTCCCCCACTCGATCTGTGACTTTTACCGGCAAGTTGTCATAGACCACCTCGCAGGTGGCGACAGCGTTACGGCCAACTTTGTCGATCGGCGAAATACTCACCTCATCACGCTGCAATTCCGCCAGCAACAGGGTCATACCATCGGTGCGGCGCTCGACTTTGTCTCTAGGCGTGGTCCGTACCAAGAGCAATACCCGTTCGGATTGCAACGCCTTAGTGGTCCAAACTTTACGTCCCTTAACGATGTATTCGTCACCCTCACGCCGCGCGGCAGTAGTAATCGAGGTGGTATCGGTGCCGGCATCCGGCTCGGTAACGCCAAAAGCCACATGCAGCTCGCCCGCGGCGACAGCGGGCAGATAAGCTTGTTTCATCTCTTCAGAGCCGTACTTCACTACCGGCTCCATACCAAACATCGACAGATGCAACGGCGTCGCGCCGTTCATAGCGGCCCCACTGGCCGCCACTTCTTCCAGCACCAAACTGGCCTCAGTAATTCCCATGCCACTGCCGCCGTAGGCTTCAGGAATTGCTATGCCGATCCAACCCGCATTCGCCATGGCATGGTAAAAATCCCAGGGGAACTCATGACTTTGATCTTTTTCGGCCCAGTATTCGTCAGGGTAGTCCGAGCACACCTTAGCGACAGCGCTACGAATTAACTCCTGATCATCTGTTAACGCAAAATCCATAACCCCTGTCCTTTTTTGTTGCGTACTGTCTGCTCTTTTTCCTGAGTGCTTACTGCCAGCGCTGAGCAAATCTAATACAGTACTGTGATATCGCTGTCGCGAAGAAAAAACCGTATTTTTCGCCTGAGTATAAGGCGGCCGGCCGCGAAACCAAATATCATCGACCCTTGTTCTTGGCATACTTGGCTTTCTCAGACGGAGTGCACGCCCATGACTTTGCAACTCGCCACCGAGCGCATGCTTGCACATGTCGACGCTCATGGCATCGGCTGGATGACATTCAACAACCCCGCGCGCCACAACGCGCTGTCACTGGAGATGTGGCAGGGCATCGGCGACATCCTCGAACATTTTCAAAGCAACAACGCCGTACGTGCGGTGGTCATGCGCGGAGCGGGCGGTAAAGCCTTCGTCTCTGGGGCGGACATTTCCGAATTCGGCGAAAAGCGCGCCAACGCAGACCAGCGTCGCAGCTACGGCGAGATTGCCGGGCGCGCAACCCACTGGTTAGGCAAAATCGACAAACCTCTGATCGCTTTAATTGAGGGCTATTGCATTGGTGGCGGCTTGGCTACTGCCCTGTCGGCCGATATACGCTTTGCGACCCCTGACTCTAGTTTCGGTATTCCCGCAGCGAAGCTAGGCTTAGGCTATGAATACGAGGGTTTGGCAAAGCTAGCGCGCCTAGTGGGACCGAGCCGTGCTAAAGACATTATGTTTTCGGCGCGCTTCATGCCCGCTGAAGAAGCCAAGCATATGGGGATTATTAACTTCATTGCAGAACGCGACGATATTGAAGCGCAATGCATAGAATACACGCAACGCGTCGCGGGCAATGCCCCCATGACTGTTCGGGCAGCCAAAGCCGCGGTTAGTACCTGGGAGCGTGGCAGCCGGATCGATGAAGTCGATCAGGTGCGCCAGATGGTAGACGCGTGTTTCGACAGTGACGACTACAAAGAGGGCCGCCGAGCGTTCGCCGCCAAAGAAAAGCCTCAATTCAAAAACAGATAAATACGGATCCCCAATGACCGAAGCTGTAACCGCCTGCATTTTAATCATCGGCAACGAGATACTTTCCGGCCGCACCCAAGACGTAAACGTCAGCCACCTAGCCAAAACCCTCGGCGCCTGGGGAATACAGGTGAAGCATTGCCGTGTGATACCCGATGTTGAAGACATCATTGTCGACACCGTTAACGAGGTGCGCGGGCACTACGACTATGTATTCACTACAGGTGGTATTGGTCCGACGCATGACGATATTACCGCCGAATGCATTGCCAAAGCGTTCGGCGTAGCACTTATTGAAGACCCTGACATCGCGGCGCGCATCCGCACACGCCCTGCACCCGAAGATGTCATGGCCTCGCGTCTGCGTATGGCTCGAGTACCCGCAGGTGCGGTGTTAATCGATAACCCGACTGGGGGTCCCCAAGGTTTTGCCATGGACAATGTCTACGTTATGGCGGGCATACCAATGATCATGCAGGCCATGCTGTCGAGCCTTGACGGCCAATTGCGCAGCGGCCCCGTGGTGCGCAGCCATTCGGTCCGCGCGTACACCGGCGAGAGCCAGATCGCCGATGCGCTCAGTGCTCTGCAAGACGAATTTGTTGACGTCGACATTGGCAGTTATCCATTCTTTCGTGATGAACGCTACGGCACCGTACTGGTTATTCGCGGAATTAATACCGAACTGTTGGCAACTGTGGCGGGCCGGATCATGGCTGCCGTCGAGGCCAGTGGCGAAACACCTGAAGACATGGGGTTAACTGAATGATCGCGAAACTCGTTGGTTTAATTTTTCTGCTGGTGCTCGCGCTGCCGGTAACGGCAGCGCAGCATTCTAGCGAAGCGATCCTCAGCAGCGCGCCAACAGAGATTTATCGTAGCACCGGTCAACCCAATCGCCTTGCGGCGTCGATGGTTGCCAAACAACAGTGCGAACAAGCAAAGGGTTCGCGTGTTGGCTATTGCGAAATTGTCAGCATGGATGGAGAACCGATCGGGCGGGCGAGCGAGCTGAAGCCTAAAAGCCTTGGCCATCCACTATTTTTATGGCGCTATACGCACGGTCGCGCCACTGTTTATCTCGCCGGCACCGTACATGTGCTTAAAGAAGGCTTTTTTCCGCTACCACGCCAATACGAAGAAGCCTTTCAAGCCTCTAACAAACTCGTGGTCGAAGCCGCTATAGAGAAAATAGAACCCCAAAAACTGCAGGACATGCTCTTGGGGTACGCGCAGCTCCCAGAGGGCACCTTGCGCGAGCTACTGCCGGCAAAAACCTACGCGCGGCTAGATAGACATGCACAAAATTACGGTTTGCCGCTGGCGCAAATGCAAGGCTTCAACCCCGCTTTCGTGTCACAACAACTGTCTGTAACGGCCATCAGCGCCATGGGC
>MDTC01242929.1_pt1 | contig 24146 bp, 29 predicted proteins | sample 811181 | NCBI WGS metagenome assembly MDTC01 (sample SAMN05326644, study PRJNA326480) | marine metagenome | isolation source: seawater | place: Pacific Ocean: North | collected 2011 | reverse complement strand
TGAGGGCTTCAAAATTGACCAAACAGACATCGCAACCACAACAATAAGACTTATTGCCATTCCAGAGTTTACCACCCTTTGTGTTTTAGCTGGCAGATCTAAATTGTTGACAAAAACACCCGCGTACAACCAACCAAAATGGAACAAAACCCAGAAAAGATTTGAGACTAGAAGCTTTACGCAAGTCTCAAAGATAAAGTTGTCTGGGTAAATCAAAAAACCACCAAACAATGTGGAGTGCACGGCGTAAGCTTTTGGGTTGATTAGTTGTAAGGTTATACCGTTTGTAATCCCCGGCGCATCCATTTGGATGAAGGCAACTCTTGCACCAGCAAACGCGATCCTGAGGGCCAGATAAAGAAGATAAGTCGCTGAAATCAATGCCAGAAAAACTCTTACCATTGGGTCCGCCAAAACTAGGGCCGCGAAACCTAAAATGACGGCAATAGAAACCAAAGTGTTTCCAATCCATAATCCGAACAGAAATTTGGTTGCGTTTTTGCCACCATATGAAGCGCCCACGCCAGCCAGAGATAACACCGCTGGACCAGGCGTGATTATCAAAAGGATTACGGCAAGCGTGAACGCTAGCATTCTGTGAAAGACCTAAAGTGGGCTAAATGGACAAGAGCTTAACTTTTAGCAGTCACATGAACCCCGGTCCACGGACCTTAAAGCTTTGGGAATGGCGCACCCATGAGGATTCGAACCTCTGATCTCTGCTTTCGTAGGGCAGCGCATAGTGCTGGAGGTTGTCAGTTATTTTGCCGTTCGCAGCAGCTTGGCTTCCACCATGCGCACCCACAGGCTTGCCCCCATTGGGAGCAAGTCATCGTTGAAGTCATAGAGCGGGCTGTGAAGATTTTGTGAGCTTTTGCCAGCCCCAAGCCAGATATATGCGCCTTCTTTTTGCTGCAGCATATAGGAGAAATCCTCCGAAGCCATGGCCGGACTCATTTCGGTTTCGAGGCCGTCAGGACCCAGAACATTGGAAATAACCCCCTGCGCGAAGAGCGCATCTGCTTCATGGTTGATGGTCGGTGGGTAACCTGGTCGGACTTCAATGCTCACTTCACACCCGGTCACTTTCGCGGCTGATTTTGCGACAGTTTCAATTTGCTTGAGGAAGGCTTCTCGTGTTTCCGCCTGCATTGTTCTCAATGTGCCGCCAACTGTTGCCAAGCTCGGAATGACATTAAAAGCGCTTCCTGCTTCCAGTTTGGTCAGTGACATGACCGCTTGGTCAAAGGGACTTAATTGACGTGAGACAAGTGTCTGAAGCGCTACCGTAACCATTCCTGCGGCCACAATCGGGTCTCTTGTCTGATGAGGCATTGCCGCGTGGCCACCGACCCCCTCGATATTCAAGACGAAGATATCCGCTCCTGCCATGGCGGGCCCAATATGGGCAAGCGCCCGCCCAACTGCGAGACCCGGCCAGTTATGAATCCCCCAGACTGAATCCATTGGGAATTTGTTGAATAGGCCGTCATTTATCATGGATCGAGCGCCTGCATTGCCGGCCTCTTCAGCCGGTTGAAAGACGCAATAGACCGTGCCATTGAAGTGACGATGCTTAGCCAGGTACTCCGACGCACCGAGTAACATGGTTGTATGACCATCATGGCCACAGGCATGCATTCGATTGGGGTGTCTCGACGCGTAAGCAAGATTTGTCTGCTCTTCCATAGGTAGAGCATCCATATCCGCCCTAAGCCCAATAGATGGAGATGTGCCGTCACTGCAATTCTGCCCATGGATGACGCCAACAAGACCGGTTTTGCCAAGTCCGCGATGCACCTCAATGCCAAAACTCTCAAGCTTTTCAGCCACAAAACCCGAGGTCATTACCTCTTCATAGGCAGCCTCTGGAAACTGATGGAGATGATGGCGCCAGGACGCCATTTCTGCTTTTTTGTTTTTAAGCTCAGCAATCAATTCCATTTGCGTCATCTTGTTTCGACTTATGGTTCAGTTATCTTATCTGGCAACAAGAGTAGCGAATTTAGATAACGCAGTTCAAGGAACCAATCAACTTTAGGGCAGGTATATGGCCGGTCAGTTTTTTCAATACAGTGATTCCGATCGTATCACGGCATTCGTCAATGCGCTGGCTGGGATGACTGAGCCTGATAGGCCCTTTACACGGCTTGTCTTCAGCGCTGAATATAAAGAGGCAAGGGCATGGCTTCAGACACAATTTGAACGGGTCGGTCTTGCGTGTCAGATTGATGCTGGTGGCAATCTGATTGGCACTCGCAAAACCGCCAACCAAGCAGAGCCGCCCCAAAAATTAATTATTGGTTCTCACATTGACACAGTGGCCACAGGTGGCAGATTTGATGGCATCGCTGGCGTAATTGCCGGTCTGGAGACCATTCATTTCCTTAACAAACAAGAAATTGATCTTCCCTTTGATGTTGAAATCGTTGATTTCCTCGGAGAGGAACTGAATGTCTGGGGGACGTCATGTCTTGGCAGTAGACATATGGCGGGGCTCCTCAGTGATGAATTGCTTGCCCGCAGCGATCAGAATGGACGGCTCCTCAGCGATGAGATTGGGAAGATTGGAGGTGCCGGCATAGCGGCGAATGTGCCCAGACAGGATGCTGAAAAGATCATTGCCTGTTTGGAACTCCATATCGAGCAGTCAAGCAGGCTGGAACGTGAAGGGATTGACATAGGTATTGTGAGTGACATTCCCGGCACAAGCAGATATGCGATTTCTGTTAGCGGCAGCGCTGGCCATAGCGGCACAACAACAATGCAGGAGCGGAAAGACGCGCTAGTCACGGCAAGTCACCTCGTAACAAGGATCCGTGACTTTGCGCTGGAAATATCGGAACAGGACAACCGGCACTTTGTGGCAACCATCGGGCGGCTCGAGGTGTATCCTAATGGTGCAGCTATTATCCCGGGCCATGTCAGCATGATTTTGGATTTGCGCGCCTCTAATGAAAAATCCCGAGACAGGTTTCTAAGTAATCTTAAGGTTGCTTGCAATGAGATCAGCCATAGGGAATCATGTGCTATCGGTATAGATCCGACATCGTCGGCAAGTGTAGCCTCTATGGACAGTTCTCTGAGAACACATATGGCCCGTTCAGCTGAGGCGATTGGGTTAAGCCACATCAGCATTGCAAGCGGGGCAGGCCATGACATGGCACATATGTCACGTATAGCTCCTGCAGCTATGATCTTTATCCCTTGCAAGGACGGGCTCAGCCATTGCCCAGAGGAATTTGCGACACCGGAGGCCATTGCCAAGGGTAGCGCAGTCCTGACATGCACTGTGTTGAATCTGGCTGGGAAGGGTTTCTGGAACGCATAACGAGTATGGTGCTCTTCAGTTTGAGAATGTAGGCCCAGATGACCATCCCTGCGATTTCTTTTTCCCATCGCATTGGTAGACTGGTGGCAGAAAATTGCACAAAAAACTTTGGTGGTAATGAAAATACGACTGAAAAGTACCGATCAAATCTTGATTGCAATTGGGTCTCTCGAGCTAGGCTGCCTTTTAGTAGGCGCGACATTGCCCTTAGCAAGCATCACTGAGTTTTGGATATTCGAGAGCGATTTTTCTATTCTCAGCCTGTTTTATACTTTGATCTCGTCTGGAGAGATTTTGCTTGCAACCATTGTGTTTGGTTTTGGATTTTTATTTCCACTGGCAAAAATAATTACCAGCTTCTTTGACGGCCTCGGGTCTATCCCGGTAACCGTTCAACGGTTCAGCATGGTTGACGTGTTTTTACTAAGCTTCTTGGTCTATGGGAGCAAAGTATCAGAGACTTACGACGTGGCGCTTGGTGCCGGCTTCTACTTTCTCTGTTGCGCTTTGGCAATTGGTTTTGCACGCTCGTTTTTTTGGAAAGAAGCGATAGGGAAATGATTTTTGAGGCCAATGTAGGACGGCCTAGCCCTATCCTTAAAAAGCTTCAATTGTGTCTTTGAGATTTTTCTTCTTGCGCATAACGTGCCCTATACGACCAACATCGATGCCATAGGCGGCTGGACCACCAAAGGCGTCGGTCATCATATGGCCAAGGGTATAGCCTTGCCGTCATGCATGGGTGGATGGGCAGACTTCAAGGGAATTAGCTTTTGCGGCCACCAAGTAATCGCTTAGTTTTTGGGTGTTGAACACCAATCAAGTGGCCTACATCACTGTAGATTGGCGTACCACCCGCCTGCAGGGCCTTGATCATGTTTCGCTCTGAAAAGTTGCTGATCTGTCCCAAAATCAGCAGAATTCCAGCGCCAGGAAAGAGAGTAGGGCGCGCGCGTCTGGCTGCAATTGAGTGCTTTAACTCCAGTATTGCTAGCGTTACTGCTTCATCGCTGTTTGCTTGGGTTCCCTCTAACCGTTCGATTGTTGGATTGCTCGATATAACGACAGATCTATTTTGGCCTAATTCATGAGTGCCCAAGTTGGAATGGATAGTCTGCTTTTTCAAAAGCAGACGAAGATGGTTGATCTTTTCGATATGTTTTAGCAGGTCCGGCTGGCTCTTTAATGTCTTAAGCGCAAATTGGGCCTCAATGTTTTTGTTTACGACCATGGCATCGATGGTCTTTGAAGCAAGCGTAGCATCTGTTTGTCCTGCAGCTTCAAAAGACACCAATGTGACAGATAACAGACCAAACAGGGCAGTAGTAAAACGACCGATAAGCGTTTTGAATAGGCTAAAATCCATGTCAGCATAGAGCAACAAACATGCCATTTGGAGCTAGACTGGTCTCCTAAATTTTTGAGGTACAATACATTTAAGCTGGTGATCAAAAGTTCAAGAACCGTGAACCGTAGAAATAGGCACTTGAACCACGGTCCAAGGACCTTTAGCCAAGGCTTAGAGTTGCTGTGGGCATTTATGAGATCTGGATTAAATTGGCTCGAGGAGTGGCAGCATATGTTGGGGGTGCTTGTGCGGCTCAGACCTCCGACGGGTCATCAATGGCTTGAGTTAAAACTTGGAATTTTGTTTGGGATTCAAGCATATTTAGAAATGATGTATGTTTAATTAAGGTATTAATTCATGAGCTTCGACTATCAGCCATTGATGGGCGTCCGTGTAGTGGAAATGAGCCACATGATCATGGGCCCTTCCTGCGGTATGTTTCTCGGATTTCTGGGTGCCGAGGTCATCAAGGTTGAGCCGCCGGAAGGTGACAAGACGCGCCATCTGAGTGGCATGGGGCGGGGTTTTTATCCAACATTCAACCGCGGCAAACATTCCATCAAGCTTGATCTGAAAACCAAGGACGGGCTCGAAGCTATGGACAGGCTAATAGCAAGCGCCGATGTGTTTGTTGAGAACTTCCGTGATGAATCTCTCGCTAGAATGGGTCTCGCCCCCGGAACCCTCAAGGAGAAATACCCCCGTCTGATTATTTCCTCTTGCAAGGGCTTTCTGAACGGACCCTATGAACATCGTACCGCGATGGATGAGGTGGTGCAGATGATGACTGGCATGGCCTATATGACGGGCCCGGTTGGCAGGCCACTTCGTATTGGATCTTCCGCCAATGATATCATGGCTGGTCTGTTTGGTGCCTTTGGTGTTCTCGGCGCGCTGCTTCAGCGAGCGTCTGATGACAAGGGACGGACGGTGCGGACCGGGCTGTTTGAAAACTGTTTGCTTCTAGTTGCACAGCATATGGTCCAGTTCGATATTGAAGGACGCGAAGCCCCACCGATGCCCGATCGCGAGTTCTCCTGGCCAGTCTATGACATCTTCAACACTTCCGATGACCGGCAGATTTTCATCGGGGCCGTCACCGAAGGCCAGTGGCAGACGCTATGCGACATTCTCGGGCTGGCTGATCTCAAGGCCGATCCACAATTGCAAAAACGGATGGATCAGATCGAAGCTCGGGACTGGACCATTCCTGTCATCGCTAATGCTGTGGCCACACAGACCTTTTCTGACTTGGTTCGTGATTTTGATAAAACGGGTATTCCCTTCTCGCCCATCAGCCGCCCTGCCGAAATGTATGATGATCCACATGTCAACCGAGTTGGTGGACTTTATACTTCAGCCCTTCCAGAGGGTCAGACCTACCGGGCGCCGGGGTTCCCGTTTGAAATAGATGGCGTAGCTCCTAAACCCTATGGCGTCGATATTGAGGACATTGGCCAGAGTACTTTCGATATTCTATCCTCGCTTGATATGAATGAAGCACAGATCAATCGCGCATCAGGAAAAACAAAGGGAGAGGCATTATGACCCGATCATCTGCATTTTATCCACCTTGTCGCGTGAGCGTGCGCAAGGTAGGTCTGCGTGATAGACTTCAGCTGGTCAAGGAATGGCCAAATACAGATGCAAAGCGCGGTTGGCTGGATGTCGTGTATAAGGCAGGCGTCCGCCATTTTGAAATCGGGTCGTTTCAGCCGGCGAAACGCTTCCCACAATTCTTTAGATTCTTGGAACTCAAAGCCTTAAGGTTATGACCAGAAATGATTTAATTCTACCCCATGATCGGGGTATTTTATGCTTGCAAAAAACAAAATGATGCTAGGGATTTAATGTAAAAATGGGGTTTCCAGTACAGTACCCTTTCGTTTCTTTGGATACACTACCCACATCCATTCCATGTCAACGGTAAAGAGACTTGCGCCATGCTGGGTTTGTGGTCGCCTGATTTCTATCAGGGCCATTCACTGCCCGCATTGTGGAGAGCCAGAACCTGGGCCGTACTCCTTTGAAAAGGCGGAACGAGAACATGCCGAAGAAATGGCTGGGCTGGAGACGAACAAGCGGAAGCAAGAGCAATGGCTGCGGGATAACCAACTGATCGTTTTCCTCGGTGGTGTGCTGTTTGCAATTCCTCTGATCTTAATCTTCATCGACCTCTTCGACCTTTGGTGGGTATTCGACGGTTGATTCACCATCTGTGGAGCATAGGGACGAACTGATCGAAATTGCTCTGTTGGCCAAAGTCCCGTTGGACACGATCAAAAATCTCTGCGGTCTCTATGGAAGGCGGGGCGCTGTAGAGCGCGGCACCATCGTGTAGAACGCTTTTCCAAGCAGCGTCTTTCCTATTAGTAAGCGGACGAAAAAAGAATCACCGTGATGGTGACCTTTGTAAAGGCGATATACGGCACAGGTTATAGGCTGGTGAAATCGATATGGCTCTCACCATGCCGTTCGTGGACCATCTGTATACCACGATCACTAGTCGACTCCGAGTGGTGCTCCTCCTGAAAGGCAAGATTAGCCTCATAAGCTTCTTTCGAATGGTAGATAGCGACTGATCCGTGGATCATTTCGTCGATCTCCTACCAGTGAATTTCGGCGACATGTTGATTGTCTTTAGCTCCAGACATGGTCCGGCGCATTTCCTGCCAGTCGATAATCTTAGGATGCTTCCAGACTGACGTAACGACATATTTCATCTTTGCCTCCTTTGCTATGGCCACAAGTCTAGCGCACCAAAAACAAGGGGCCATCTCATAGTTAACACCTTTTCCGAGTATCGGTGTATTGGTTAGATGGCAGCTAGTGCATCCAGAGCCGACTGGCCTTCATATGCAAATAGCCACGAGTTGTGCGTTCGCTCCTGTGGCCGGGGATGTTGCTAATCAGGAAGGTGCTGTCGTTTGCTACTCAGTGCCTCGACAGCGCAACCCCGAAGACATACAACGAGGGCGAAGACGTTGCATTAGAAGAGTTTAAGAAACTGTACTGCGACCTCTCTAACCATCGTCTAGTCACAGTCAGACTAGATCTATCTGTAGCCGATAAGGCAGTGATGTAGGTCAACCTGTTTCGACTTAAGCGGGTTATGGGTGTCAACTGATAGCGATAGTTTTCTCAAGCAAAAAAGGTCCACCGAAGTAGGCTTAAATCGCAAAAGGAAAGCAACAGTCATAGGCCGTCGTGTTGGTGAAGCCGGTGAGTGCTAAAGCCTCAAGAGATGCGGAAGGCAGCCGACCACACCAACCTTGCCTACATATTGCGATTGACTCTCATTATCAATCGCAAAAATGTCGCACCATCACTCCCAGTTCTGTATCGAAAAAATCGTAAACCATGCCAACAAATTTTTCTGACGTACTTTATTTCAACGGGTTTCTTCCTCGTCACAAATGGAATCCATCTGATTGCCAATGTCTCCGTTGCAAGATTAGTTTTCTTTGCACAAAAAAAGACCGGCTTTTGCCGGTCCGAGTTAAGAGAGGGACACTATTAAGTTCATGCTACTCGTTTGTTTACGACTTAAATCGTGACCTGATTAGGGCAACGCTGAGGAAATATCACGCAGGAGCATGGAATCCTCGTCAGTCTGATTTTCGTCACCGCTTTCCCAAGCGGAAGATAGTTGCCAGTACATTTGACATTGCTTTGTCCATAATAATTGCCGTAGCTAACGTTCACTTAAACTAAGTGCCATTATTAACTACTCAGCAATTTGAATGGCTGAGAAAATTTTGACCTTCCAAGTGTCTCTATCTATTGGATCGCCTGAACCTGTTTTTCGTGAGGCTTTCCTGATTGCCATGTAATTATTGTAATCTTGTATGTTGCTCCAATTACCCCAAACGCAAAATTCGTTCTTTTCTACATCCCCAGAAAACTCCAGTGAAAGACAACCTGGTTGCTTTCTTGTCATGGGCAAGGCTGTGTTGGCCATGTTTTCTGCGGCTTCTTTTGCTCTGCCTTCTTTTGCAGAAAACTGAATATTTACACGGATTGTCATTAGCTGATCACTGCCCATCTAGTACCAAGAATAATTATCGACAAAACTGCTATCAAAACAGGCCATCTATTGCGGCCTGTATAAGTGTATTCGTAAGGTGGATCCTTTTGAAGCTTTAATGGTTTTCTGACATCGGTTTGGTTGGTTTGCTTTTTGATAAAAGAGGCTACTTGCTTCAAGAATGTAATGAGGTTTGCCTGCAGATCGGCCGCGGTCAGCCCGTCATAGTCGGCGATCGCAGCACGGATTCCCTCGCGACCATGTGACAACCCCGAGCCAGGCAGCCCGTCGATGATGGTCAATTCTAGCTGCTTGACTGCGGCCTCGTCCATGCCCACGTGCAAGGCCTCAGCCTTCGCGATGATTTTGGAAGTGTATTCTTGTTCAGCACCGGCTCGGCGCAGGACGAACAGGTCATAAGCAGCGAATTCCACCGGATCGAAACGCAGAGCCAGCCCGCCGCGGCGGGCCTTCCAACGGAGATCGGTGCGGGTCTAGTCAACCACTGGCACAAAATTGTAACAGATGACTTTCAGCCCGTTCGCCGCCAAGTTCTGCATCGTCTGTATCCAACCGTCGATATACTGCGCAGCCCGGCCATCGCCCAGCTTGATTGCGGGGTGTATCGGAATACTTTCCACCACGGACCATTTTAGCCCTTCAGCCTCGATAAGACCCCTACGGGCCGCAATATCATTGGGCTGCCACACCTCTCCCGGGGTGGCAGCATGAAGTGCAGTGACGATCCCGTCGGCGCCTGCCTGCCGGGTGTCTGAACATGTCACCGGATCGTCCGACCCGAACCAACGCCAAGTCTCAAGCATGGTCTTCGCACCTCCTAATAGCCCGATATTGCGCGAGCGAGAAATCCAGATCAACTCTCTGTTTGCTTTCACCAGCGTAGCTATTAACAAGTGGTTAAGGCTCGTGCTCCTGACGGCTGTTTGTTCACCGCTTTCGCCATAGCCTTTGCGATAGGTTACGCTGTGTTGAATGTCCATCAGACATCGCTGATGCCATTTTCGGTTAAGCACCGTAGGCGTGGGCCAGAGATATGTAAGTGGCTATGGCCTCCAGGTCAAAGTGCGATGGTTGAGAGCGATTGTCGGCAATAACTAGACATTTCTATCCGGCAGACCCTTCACTGGAATGTGATGCTTTTTCAACACGTATGTCAGGGCAAGCGCACCAGCTAGGCTGCCAATGAATTCAGGAAGGTAGGGAAGATCCAGCCCTACTAGTAACAGTATTTTGTTCACGGCTATTGCTGCAATTCCACCGATGAACATGGCCGCTAGGATGATGGGCACCCACGCGAGAACGAGATAGCGTGTGCCCTTAAGCTCCAAGCCAACCTCGTGTAGAAATGTAGAAGATGTAGGCAAAAACAATCAGAAGAAACACAACGCCAAAACGATTCGGCTTTTTAGATCTATTCGGCCTGCCAATTGACAGCGCATTTGTAGCAACGGTGTTACGAAATAGGCCCTTTTCCATGTCTCCCTACCTTTTGATAACCCAGGCTAGTGGTGAACTGGGGTGACCGATAGGTCACATAAGAATGCTTTGAAGATTGGGGTCGTTTCAGCCTCTGTTATGAGTTTTTTGATACAGCTCCGAGACGATCCCACTGGCGGTCTTTTCGAAAATTGCCGGTATCGCAGCATGTATTGTTGCTGCCCCTGCAGCCAGAAAAAGTTTCGCTGCAAAGGTCAGGGCAAAATGACCATGCTCTAAGTATGTTTCATTTACTTTTTTTGGATGATCCAGAAATATTTTGTTCAGCATTGGTACCATCTCCATTTTTGTTTTGAGGATAATTTTCTTGATTAAAACTGAACTTCGAATAGTTTTTTCTAAGTACGAAAATAAATCAACAAATTTATTCTTTTGTTTCGGCGCGGATCTAAAATTCTACCTCTAAAACACGAAACCAGTATCCGACATAATGTATAAGCTAAAAAACGTGCATGACTGATCGGCGGATGTTTGGTGTGATGTTTGGCACATAAGTCCTTAACGACGGTATTTAATGGCAATGGCACATCTTGATCGACAGCGAGCTTCGGAGTTGATGTTTGAGGCCAGCATTGATGGTCTGATTTTATTTTCACCGGAAAGCTTTATATATGCGACTGGCGCGTCATCTGGAGTAGCGACGATGTGGCGTCGAACAGGTGCTGTCGCTGTTCTGGTACCTGCCGCCCCCAACATTCCCGAAACAGCGATTGTCAGCGATTTGTTTGCACAGAATTTCAAAAAGGCCAGCCACATCAAAGACGTTCGTGAAAGCCCAATTTGGGTGGAAACTACTGACCTCAATGGACTCGATCTCAGTCAGGATCCTGAAGAAATCATAGCATCTGCATGGCAGGAAGCCGGTCGCGCCCATAAGTTTGCCCGACCGACCACATTTGACCCATTAGTTTGTTATCAACATTTGGCAGATGCTCTGTCAGAGCGCGGCCTTGAAGATGCTAAGATTGGCTTTGAAGCATCCGCAGTGTCAGTAATTGATTTTCCCGCGTTGAAACATACGCTTGGCGACGTAGAGCTAATAGACGCAAGTGAAGTGCTAGCAAAACTTAAGATGGTCAAATCGACTTGCGAGATTAAGAATTTGAGAAAGGCCGTGGAAATAGCCGAAAGTGGAATTCGGGCAGTGCAGGGGGCGATTGCTCCCGCAGTAACACGGCAACAATTGGCAGACACTTGGAATACAGCTATTAACCGACACCCAGATTATGCTGCTTTGTCGGGCGCATGGGAGTATATTTCGGTTGGTCGAGACCCATGGAGTGGGAATGCGTCGGCGAAGGTAGGGGATCTGATCAAGATTGATGTCGGCTGCCTTGTGAACGAATACACGTCTGACACCGGAAGAACCTACGTGCTCGGCTCTCCCGAAGATTTGCACGCCCGTATACATGATGCATTGATGAAAGGGTTCATAGCTGGATCAGCGTTGTTGGCTCCGGGCACCGCTTTGTCGGAGGTCCACTTTGTGACTCAGGAGGCTATCAGGGCAGCAGGGTTTTCTGATTACACGCGAGGGCATTTCGGGCATGGCCTTGGTGCAGGCCTTGGCAGCGAGGAATGGCCCTTCATTTCTGCCGACGCAACCACTCTCCTTGAGCCGGGAATGGTGATGGCCTTTGAGTGCCCCTGGTATATTACTGGGGTGGGAGGTCTTATCATCGAAAATCAGGTTTTGATTACAGAAACCGGCCACGAGATGATGAACAGCCTGCCTCTCGATCTTATCGAAATCTAGGTGATATCCTCACATAAGGGCCCGTGGCAGAAACAAAGCGATCTCTGGCGCGGCGGTTAAAATCGCGATTCCGAAGAGTAGAATTAACCAGTAAGGCATAGCCGCCACGGCAACCTCGCCCAGTGATGCCCTCTCCTTTGTGACCGAAACAAGAACCGAAAGATTCAACCCCACTGGGGGTGTCACCTGGCCGATCTCAATCAATATAGTGATAATGACGCCAAGCCAAATGGCGTCATAGCCAAGTCCGACGATCAATGGCACCACAATCGGCAGCGTCATGATCATTAGCGACAACCCGTCGAAGAAACATCCCAACACCAAATAAATGAGCACAACGAGGGTAAGAACCGTGAAGGCGCCATAATTTGCCGTCTGGACCGCTTCCAAAATCGCCTGTGGAACTCCAAGAAGGCTGACCGATTGCGCCAGTATCGTCGCGCCGATAACCACAAAGGCAATTGAGCCATACAGCAGGATCGCGGCGTAAAAGCTCTCGAGCAGTTTTTTTAACGTCAGCGAACCCCATAATTTACCGATGAGTATGGTGGCGATGACTCCAATGCCAGCAGCCTCGGTCGGCGTGGCAATCCCGAACGCAATGCTTCCCATGATGGCTAGGACAAGAAAGAGAAAAGGCCACAGTGTTATTATTTTGATCAGGATAACGCCGGCACCTACGCTGAGGCCAGCATCTGGAACGAGTTCAGGCTTTGTCCGGCACCGAAAGTAGATGTACCCCATGAACATCAACGCAAATAACAGCCCCGGCAGCAGACCAGCCAAGAAAAGGCGGCCGATTGAGGTTTCGGTTAAAGCGCCATAAATTAACAGGGAGAGACTGGGTGGGATCAACAGCCCCAACGTGCCGCCGCCAGCAAGTGAGCCAACAACCATTTTGCGGTCATAACCGCGGGTCGTCATTTCGGGATAAGCTACCGATCCGACCGCGGCTGCGGTAGACAGGCTGGATCCACTGACCGCGCCGAATAATGTGCATACAGCTATGTTTGTATGCAAAAGTCCGCCAGGCACACGTTGAAAAACAGGTGATAACGCAACGTAGATCTTTTCACTGATGCCGCTGCGTAACATAATTTCCCCAAGCATGATAAACAGGGGAATGGCGCTTAATGTGAAGGAATTCAGCACGTTCCATACTGCATCAATGGCAACGAAAGTCGCGCCATTCGACAGAAACTGCAGAATGAGCAATCCGGTCAATCCAAGAGCCGCGCCAAGCGCCACGCCAGACCCTGCCAGAACTACCAAACCTCCGATCAGGATACCCCAGAACGTGCCCATTATCTTGGACTGTCATCGACAGAGAGGCCGCGCAAGACAAAGGCGAGGCCGCTTAAAAGCATTGATATTGGTAGCAACGCCATCCAAGGATACATCAGCAGTCTTCCAACCTCAGTCTTGATCTTCCGGTCGAAGGCAAATTCAAACCAGGGCAGACATAACGAAAAGCACCACAGACAGAACATCAGACCAAACAGGCCGGCAATGATGTTTATTGGTCGCTTTGTGCGTTCTGGCAGGTAGCTCAAAAGCAAGAGCACACGCACATGCTTCGAACGAAGTGTGATCAGTGGCAGGGCGAGGAAAAACGCTGCAGTCATCAAGAGGCCAACAAGCTCCTCGGTGAACCGAAAGGGCGTGTAGGCGAGATACCGCATTGTGACGCTCGCGCCGATCAGTCCTACGATCATCACGCCGGCTGTCGCGGCCAAGACGCCCATGGCTACGAAAAGTGACTCAAGCCACTTTTCGCAGATTTTCAAGCTTGGCGCCTGTCGAGTAGCGCGGTGTTGATCTGCCAAGCTTAGCGTCCAAGGACATTAAGGATCCGCTGGCGGTATTCAGGTGCCTTGCCACCTGCTTCGGCTGCCAATTCCTGCCAAGTTGAAGACGCCGCGTTCAGAAAAGCCAGTCGGTCATCGTCAGAGAAGGCATCCAAAAACTCAATGCCTTGAGCGGATAATTTAGCCCGCGCGGCCTGTTCGTTCTCTTCCGCCTTGGAATACTCATTCGTGCGTTGCCAGACATTGGCAGCTGCGGTGCTCACAGCCGTGCGTTCTGCATCGGTCAGGTCATTCCAAGCACTTTCAGACGCGCCAAGCACATAGGGGACTCCCGCAACAGGGTATAGATAGGACGCGTATTTTGTAACTTCCTGAAGCGAGATGGTGTGCGCAAACAAAGCCGGATACACAGCGCAGTCGACAACACCAGTCTGCAGCGCCACATACAAATCATTTTGACCGACGATCTGTGCCGACACACCAAGTTTGGAGAAAGTCTCAACCTGATCGTTGCTCCAAACACGAAGCTTTCTTGTTCTCAGATCATCCAGTGTCCGAACTGGCCTTTCACGACAGAAGATCGACGCTTTTAGCAAAGGCAGCGCCATAAAGCCGGTAGGGACGATGCCCCATTCAGCTAGTACTTCTTCATAGATTACCTGAATTTCAGGCAGAGCCGTGATCAACTCTTGTGGACTACCAACTGACCCCTGAACCATGACAGCGTTAAGAGCCGGCACGTCGCGGCCCAGATAATTCGCCCAGACAAGCCCCATTTCTGCGGCACCGCGAGGCAGCCAGCGCACCACATCATTGTCTTTCAGATTGAGTGAGCCGCCGTGAAAGACATTGATGTTCAGACTGCCGCCTGACAGATCAGCAACTTCGGCCGCAAAAGTTTCAAGCTGCTTGGATTCACCTCTTCCTTCTGGCAGACCGTTGTTGAATTTCCAATCTGCCGCTTGCGCTCCCGATGCGGAAATGCAGATGCCCAGCGCGATTGGCAATGAAAAACGTAAGAACTTGAGCATGGTTAATGACTCCTTTTTGAGTTCAGAATGATTTTATCGTTAAGAGCTAAAGTTTGAATAGTTTTTTTTAAACATGAAATTAAATCAATAAAATTGTAATTTGATGTCGATGCGGATTGAGCAATTTCGCCCCTTGGGCACAAAGCCAGTATCCAATATCATCTACCTAGGTTGGGCAAATTTCGTCCGTTATTTTTGAATCGACACAAAAATACCTTTTTCTCGCTTAGACCCCTAAATACTTACGTTCGATAAGTTTTGTTAGGACTGTTTGCCAAATTCTAACACCAGTGATCAAGGGCGCGCGGATCATCCCTTGTTGTATACGGTGCCGAATTAGTGGTGCCCACGCTTTTGGAAAGTGTGGGTTGGCAGCCATGATAGTCTAGAAATGCATGTCAGTGCAGGAAAGGATCGGGATTCGTGCGCCGAAGTTGAAAAACCGCGACGCTTGAAAGTCAACTCTTGCATTGGAGACTGCCAGCTGGCTTGCAGCCTTCTAGTTGCAATTAATTCCAATCTAATATATTCTAAAAACGACAAAATTGAGAAAAAAGGATAGTTTTGTGATTGCTAATTCAGGAGATAACGTCCTTTCAAGTGTTGAACCAGAAAGCACCCTTGGTGAACGAATATGTAATGCCCGACAAGAAGCAGGACTTACTTTAAGTTTAGCTTCCCACCTAGCTGGTGTTAAAGCCTCAACATTGAGAGACTGGGAAAGAGATAGAAGCGAACCACGTGTCAACAAACTTGTGGCTTTAGCGGGCATCTTCGGTGTTAGCCCGACCCATCTTTTGGCAGAAGAAGGCAACTCAAACAATCCAGTTGTGGTTACCAAGGGGCGTCATGAAAAGGTGATGGCTTTATTAAAGGCTGAGATTGCTGACATAGAGAAACAACAAATTGCGTTGACCCTGAGGCTAGGCGAAGTATCGAAATTGTTGAAGAAGGTTAAGTGAATTTAGTTTGGAAAAGCCATTTCAGCTGAGAAATTTAGTTGTCTGTGTTTAGGTATAGATAAATACACCTATCGCCCGACACCGTTCTTTATACTCGGCTGAAATTCAGGATTTAATCCATCTGCATTCACTGTCTCTATACTGTCAGTGCACGTCAATCGGCTTCTTTGTGGAGAGTGAAGGCAAGAAAAAGTTGTTGGCTCAATTGAAGGGTCATGCGACGGCATTGGCAAAGAGCGATGACGTTTTAGACGTCAGTGCTTTCAAAGCAATTATTGTATCTACGGGGCGAGGAGCGTTACTGAAAAAAACTCCCTGATGTCAAAATCGTAAAGTTCGAAATTGTGATGCTCGTTGAATTCAATGCCAACGATGCCGCGAGAAGCTATTATCACACACCTGCATGGGCTTCAGTTAGGGCGTCGAATTTACCCCAAGGCACCATGTACTAAAAGATTTTTGAGAATTGTCTCAATAGCAAAGTCACAGCGATGCTGAACCACTGCTGATCGCCTGCGTGACCGGTTTTCTTTGGAAGAAATTACAGAAGACAGGTAGTGGGTAATTTCGGTAATTATCCCCATCTGAAATCTCCTGACATTTTTGCTGGCGCTGCAATTATTTCGTTATTACTGGAATTTTTAAATTGGCGCAGGAGTCTCGTAAAGGGTTTCCAAGGTGTGTGCCGTATAGTGGATTTAACATGCCGTTAAAGGCTGTCAGCAAGCATTGGAGAGTTATGCACGGCTTGTCTTTAAAGCTATTTTCCATCGGTGTTGGAAACTTATGGATTCAGATATTTGGGTAACAATTTTGTAACGGCGCAAAGTTTTTTGGGCGAGCGAGCCAAAGATTTTAACCAGTAAAACATTTCCCGGAGAAAATTGATTAAGGCAGCCTTCATTATCGAAGGTATTTATTTTAATCTGTTCAAGCCAGTCGAGGGGAAAGCCCATGAGAAGCATTTCAAGCCTTTGCGCAGCAGTAATTATACTTCTCAATTTTTCCAATTCGAATTTGGCAGTGGCTATTGATAGTTCGAGCGACAAAGCTCAAGGAGCACCCAACACGATCTTATTCAAGGTTACAACGGGTGAATGTTGTGGGGGGGAGGAATCGGATCCTCACGCTGTTCATGGTCTGGAAACTGACGATCAAGCCTTTATTCTGTCTGGAAAGAGTACCGACGGTGATGGTGCCCGAGATGGATTCGTTGTGCGGTTCACCGATTTTCGTGATGAGGAAGGCATCCTTTGGCTCTTACCAGAGGAAGATTACAGTTATGACTGGGTCTACAGATTTGGATCTCAAGGACAAAACGATGGCGTAAATGCCGTGGCAAACATCAAAGACTCCTTATTTGTTGCTGGGTACCGCGCAGACAAAAAAGGCGTGACCCACTCATATTTAGCCAGATTGAGGCTCTCAGATGGCGCTGAGATTTGGAATACTATGTTCCCGGCTCCAAAACGAGGAAAAGAGAGCGCTTTTGAATTTGTCCAAAGCACGAGTGAAAATGGCTTGGTGCTCTCAGGTGTCACCAATGCAGAAAAAGACTCCCTGGAGGGATTTAAATCTTACGGAAATCCAGCAACGGGCAACGCGTTTGTGATGTATTTTCAAGAAAGCCAGTTGATGAAGGAGGATCCCCCCGTAAATCCGAATTGGATGACAGAAATTCGCGGTAACCTGAGTGGAAAGACGGTAAAGGAAGTGGAAGGCGAGGGGGCATATATAGTGGCCTCTTCAACAAATGACGACAACCACACGGCTTCGGTCATAAAGCTAGACAAGACTGGCAAAAAAAATTGGTCCAAGACTTATCCTGCACATGGAGAAATCACAGATATCGCTCTTTCCTATTTTAACGGGAAGGTTGACGGTTATTTGATGGTTGGCCACGTCGAGGGCAAAAGCGGGGCTCTGGACGGCACCATAACCAAACTTTCCAAGGAAGGTTCAATTGTTTGGTCGGAACAATATGGAAATCCGATTTCTGGTAAGGGAATTTTTTTCGGCCTTGGTAAAGAAAATGATCGTTTCATTTTTGACGAATGCTGGGGGATTGATTCAACTAGTGATGGCGGTGCTATCATGGCTTGCGGTACTGGCACACATTGTGACGAGTTAAAAGATAACGAACGGCCGTTTGCACAATGTACTGCTGATCCGCGGGAAATTTGGAGAAGCCTGCTGGTCAAGGTAGATCAACAGGGAAACATAGTTTGGTATAAAACCGACTCGTTCATTGAAGAGAACGATGACTGGATTCCTAACACTGCTAGTGAATATGTCTTTTTTACAAAAGATGGAAGAATTGCGTCGGTGCTGGATCTTGATTTTGGTTTTGGGTTACAGATCCTAGAACCGGACTGAACGAACTGTTTTGGTTTTAAGCTTTCTGCTGGAACATTGACCTTCCAATGCCAAGTAGGCTGCAGCGCTCTCTTCTATTCGTATAAAACCCCAACAACAACTTTTGAATTGAGACACCGATCAATGTTGAATCTGGCTCATCCAAAAGCCCCGGGTCTCATACTTTTATGATGAGGTGGTTACATGAAGTCCCATAAAATTGCGACCATTCCCGCTGATGGTATAGGCCCCGAAGTCATCGATGCAGGTGTTGGCGTTCTCGAAGCGCTTGCCTCCCGGGACGGAGGCTTCACATATGACTTCATCAATTACGACTGGGGGTCCGATTATTATAAGGCACATGGCCTGATGATGCCCAACGACGGGCTAGAGCAGTTGAAGGACTGTGACGCCATCTTTTTTGGAGCCGTGGGGGCGCCAGATGTGCCGGATCATATCACGCTGTGGGGCCTGCGCCTGCCGATCTGCCAGGGCTTTGACCAATATGCCAATGTGCGCCCGACACGCATTCTTCCTGGTATTTGCACGCCGCTCAGGGACAAAGGGCCGGGTGATCTAGACTGGGTAATTGTACGCGAAAATTCGGAAGGTGAATATGCTGGCCATGGTGGGCGGGCGCATCGCGGCCTGCCCGAGGAAGTGGCAACGGAGACCGCTATTTTCACCCGTGTGGGTGTGGCCCGCATCATGCGCTATGCCTTTCGTTTGGCCCAGGCGCGCCCGCGCAAGCTGTTGACCGTGGTGACCAAATCTAACGCCCAGCCGCATGGCATGGTCATGTGGGACGAGATTGCGGCCGAAGTGGCTAGCGAATTTTTGGACGTTGCTTGGGACAAGATGCTTGTCGATGCCATGACGGTGCGGATGACGCTGCAGCCTGAAAGCCTTGACACCGTCGTTGCCACGAACCTGCATGCCGATATCCTGTCCGACCTTGCCGGTGCGCTCGCTGGCAGCCTCGGCGTGGCGCCGACGGCGAATATCGATCCAACCGGCCGGTTCCCCTCCATGTTTGAGCCGATTCATGGTTCCGCCTTCGACATCACTGGCAAGGGGATTGCCAATCCGATCGCCACGTTCTGGACTGCCTGTCAGATGCTGGACCATCTCGGCGAGGCGCATGCCTCGGCACGGCTGATGAAGGCCATCGAGGAGGTCTGCGCGGCCGGTATCATGACGCCCGATGTTGGCGGCACCGCGACCACGGCCGAAGTGACTGATGCGGTCATTAATGCCATCCGCGGGTCGAACGAATAAATGCTCAAAGGTGTAGGCTAGAGCTCTTTACCCAAAGCTAACTTTTGCCGTTGAAATATCAGTGATGTAAATTGAAGAATGTTGCCGGTTGAGGAAACTGGTTCCTAATGTAGGCACTTACATGCACTGCTTTGTGAACAATACTGCAAATCTACGTACCAGTCAGTCTCCGTCATTAAGCATATCTTGCACGTCAGTTTGTAGGCCAGTCCGTGTTTATCGTTTCTAGTACAAGGAAACTTTCTGCATTGAGATGCCGCACAGAAACCTTCTGGTAATGGAAAGGACTTACCATAGATAAAAGTGGTTAAGAGATGGTGAGGGAGGAACCATACCTATACACGTGGGTATTATACATGTGTTGTTACACAGATTGGTGTGGGGCATTCAATTTGACGGTGATAACATGAAGCCAGTCGGTGGAACTATAAACAAGGACACCAATTTCAGATGAATAATTATCTACTTCAATTCATGTTTTAAACATTGATTTCTAGATAAATATTAAAATTCCAAAGAAATATTATTTACCGGGACGCTGACTTAAGCGTTAACAAATTCATTTCCAAGGGCAGCGAAAGCTGCTGACATATAAAGTGAATTCATAGAATTTCTCATAGAGACAGATTCGCTCCGTACGCTCTTAGACATGATAAATGGTGGGTCTGGAAACATAACAACACCGGAGAAATAGCCCGCAAAGGCAGTGCTTAGCATTGGCTGATCGGCCGATGCTTTGTCCGAAACCTTTTCCACCATTTCGTCAAGTAGATCTCGTTTAAAGATTAACGCAGTTTGAACCAAAAGATGAAACTGCAACGCATTTTGCTTTAACTTTTTATTCAATAAGATTTCTCGTCGGTGTGGATCATATCTGCGTAACGCACTTCCCATTACCGTTGGAGGTATAATTCTGACCCGCAAGCCGAGCTGGTTATCTACAAAATGTGAAATCAGTGGAAAGAAATTTACAATGCCACTAACTGCATTTTTGGAAAAAGGAATAGGGAGGACTTTTCCAAGTTTGTAGAGATCTTCCGTGAATTGATGGGCACTAAACTCAAGAGCAGCGAAAGAAGTCTGATGAGCGTCAAAAGTTTGAGCTATCGAATTGAACGGATCTACATTTGATTGAGGTGAGCTTGTCGCTTTTACATTTATGAATTTCTCGTGCAATCGGTTGTAACTATCATACAAGTTTATGATTGCTTCTGATATCGAAGGGAAATCTTTATTCAAATCACCTAAGTCTCGTTGAGAGATAGGAGTTGTGGCCGTAACCGGATCATTAAAAACATTAGCTAGCCTAGTCTGGAGTTCAGGTGTTTCGTCAGTTGCGAAAATCTTCATATCCACGTCGAAAATTGCGTTTAACTTTATCAATACGTTTAATGTTAGATGCCGATTATTATGTTCCAGCAAGTTTAGATAAGTGGGGCTTATATCTAGAGCAGCTGCCATTTTACTCTGAGTTAATCCATGGAGATCTCGCAGGCTGCGTAGTTTTCTTCCAACAAATATTTTTGCTTCCATTTAGTCGATCCGTTTTTTTATTGGCGTGGCTTTGGATGAAAGAGGAAACGGTGGATAAATCAATCTGTGGAACGTTATAGAATAATTTACAAACTTTTTTAACAAGCCTGTTTTACGGTGATCGACACAAAATCACGATCACTGTCACCACCACTTACATGATCAGCTTTGACAATGCATGTCCATTGCCGCTCACGATTTAGTCAACAGGGGCGGAATTATACATGCCTTACGTGACCGTCTGATAGTCATCAGCTACTCATCAGAGATGATTGAACATATAGGCGGGCCGTCGAAGTTGTCTGCGGGTGAAGGCTAATGGGGGGGATAAATTGTTCCACAAATGAACAATGGGACGACATGAATAGTCGCAAAACAGGCTGCGAAGTGTTGCAGATATTTAAGATTTCTAACCAGCACTACCGAATGAATAAAATCCGACAATGGTTAAACTACCAGCTATCTTCAGAAGGAAAATGCTTACCGACAATAGATGTAGGAGACTAAAAATGCGCTTCGCGGATACGTCACCGCTGAGGTCACGGTCCCGGTAAGTATTAATCCATGGCGTTAATACAAAAATATTAATCGCAAACCCTGTTGCGATAAAAACTGAAACGGCCGACTGCCAGTGGGCTTCAGCTACGAGCGCAACGATACACGCCGCTAGCGACAGAACTAAACCAAAAAGAAACAAACGCGGAAACAAAACCCTTAAAAAAGCACTAACAGCTTTTGCCGATAATGTCTTGAAAGCTGCTTGCGGCACCACCGCCATGAAGAACAGCATGAATCCAGCAATCGCCGCATGAATGATGACTAAAAGGGACACTGGAGTTCATCAAATCCACTAATTAGCCAAAAAAACATTCTAAGTTCTCTAATTCTAAATAAAATATTTGAGACATGTGTGTTGTTTTGAAGTTGCCTCGCAAATAAAGATGAGCATCAGCAAAATAATTTCTAGCTGTAATCATATTGAACGACGCATCTGTGCGGCGCTACTTTTCCAACCAATCCCGACTTGCTGGCTTTTTCTGTCATGAATTTTGCCCAAAGACCGTCACATGCCTTGTAGGATTCTGCGTCTTTGTATTCTAGCCAATTGCCAACAGTGAATTTCCCCTCTTTGTTGAAAACCCGCGTCACATAGAATTTTATCATGCCATTTGCCCGTAACTCGTCAGCGAGGGCTTCGATGTTATTTTCAAAAAAAACAAAAAAGGCTGTCATCTCGCTTTCGCTTGGAAAATCAATCAGCGTAAAGCTGGTAATAACACCTGTAGACATCACAAATCCTCAAAAATATTATAGAGTTTAGGTAAACCAACATTTCACACATGATGTGATGGGAAGAATGGTGCTGGCGGATAGACGGACTTCCTCAATACAACACTCATGACCCTATTGGTATCGGCAACGTTAACAGATTATGGACTGTGAAGTCACAGTTAACAGGCACTTAACAGGCACTAAATGTAAATCAGTTTGTAGATCACTTGAGTGATATCTGAGTTTCTTGTGATTATAGGCTGACTAATTTACTGTCACAGTTATATATCTAACTTAGAATAACCCTTACCTGCCCATCTAACTGCCTTAATAATCTTTATTACCAGCACACAACTATCATCATTGACCCGCCCCATGCACAGGCTATTGAGTGTGTTTACGTATTATGATGTGGGGTGTTACTTGGATGAGCCAAAAGCAATAATTTTATTTGACGTATCGCTCCTTCATTCTCCTGCCAATTGTTTGATGTGCAATTAACAGAGAATGTCTCGATCTAGTAGTGTCCTTCTGGTTCTTCACTGCGTAGGCGTCGACAATTTTTTTAGTACTTTTAACAAGTATGTGCGAATCATCTTGTCTTATGAAGCCGTATAAAACACCCACCATCGTCCATGCATCATCAATCGCTATATTTTGCAAGTTACTTCTCTTTGTTTTGTCTTCATCAATCGTCGCCCAACCAACAGCTGTTTTAGCTCTTGTAACAAATTGCCTATGTAAATTCCCTGTTTGATCGACTCTATTAAATGCCGCCTCTCGGAATTCAAATTTTTTAGTTGAAGGCCAGTCTTTACCAGAAAATTGCTTTGTCATTGCGAACTCTACAAAAGCAAAGGAGAAAAAGAAGGTATATTCATCATCAAAAAAGTCGAGTGGTAGTTCTGTTTCAACGAGTGGTTCAGGAGTCACCTCCGCCAAGACAGTACAGAGTTGTTGTCGGAGGTTTCTTCCAACCTCGTCACCATCTCGTTTGTGGGAAACAAAAAACAATAATTACCACCTGTAGTCGAAAGCACTTTTAATTTTTGAAACCAACTGCATTTACGCGCCAAACGGTTCCTGATTTGATTTATATATATCCTTCAAATGCCGAACCAAACAAATTTCAAGGTCATTGAAGAGATTGGGGTGATGCTAACCTCTCCGTTTGACGATAGGGCAATGGAAGTTTTTCCAGTTGAAGAAGTTGCCACTGGTCCAGTTGAATTTAGCCTTCGGAATGGGAGGAGCCATTGAGTGTTTATTTGCATATTTACCAGAACATCAGAAACCTGAAAAACTTACGGACATTTTGTGCCCCTTGACTGTGACCTAACACGCCACAACTCATCTATACCGTCCACCCTGGGTGTGGCATTGGCGCCTTGGTGAAGAAATAACGCTCTCAGCGGGTACCACTTACCATCACAATTCATGTGTATCACATTCATTTGTATCTATTGTGTAATGATAGCGAGGATTTGTGAGGCACAGAGTGATGTAAAAAAGGACATCGTCATGCACGGCTTCAGACATGCCATGCGTGACCGCTTGAGAGCCGTCAGGTGCCCATCAGAGATGATTGGCCAGATTAGTGGGTGGTAATCAGGAAAAGTCGGTGAAGGCTATGGAGGGGGCTAGTCAGATTTACAAACCAAGCAATGGATGACATGATTGCAATTCAATCAAAACCAAGGAGAAACATCATGAAGTTTCTAGGTCTGGCAATCTGTTTGGGAACTTTAGTCGGTGCTGCGGCAACAGTTGGAATCCATTTATATTTCGATGTTTTCCATATTTTATTTGTTCTTGGCGGGGCGATTGGCTTCTTAGTCATGAAGAACAAATCTGAAAATCATCTCCAGAACTTTGGTCAAGGCGCAGTGTATTTTGGTTGGCTTGGCATAGTCTTAGGCTTGATTGC
>MDTC01111407.1_pt1 | contig 24155 bp, 25 predicted proteins | sample 811181 | NCBI WGS metagenome assembly MDTC01 (sample SAMN05326644, study PRJNA326480) | marine metagenome | isolation source: seawater | place: Pacific Ocean: North | collected 2011 | reverse complement strand
TGTAGTATTTGTATCATTTGTATCATTTGTATCATTTGTATCATTTGTATCATTTGTATCATTTGTATCATTTGTAGTATTTGTATCATTTGTATTGGTTGTATCATTTGTAGTATTTGTATCATTTGTATTCTTTATTTTATTTTCATTTAATTTTTTTTGTAGAAAATTTATTTCTTGTGTTAATGATTCATTTTTCATAATTTGTGCTTGATTTTTTGAATTTAATTCTCTTAATTGTTTATTTTCATTTTTTAATTGTTCGATTTCTAATTGCAAAGATTCATTTTTTTGATTTGTTAATTCAAATTGTTTTATTTCAGATTTTAATTTATAAATTTCTTCTTCTTTTTCATAAATTGTTTTTAATTTCTGCTTTAATGTTTGTATTTCTTCATTCAAAGAATTTATTCTGTCATTATTCGAATCAAAAGTTTCTTTTGAATTAAAAATAATATCAGATTCAAATCTATTTACCGGTTTAGTATCTAATTCTGTAGCTTTTGTTATATTTGAATATGCTGCTCTTGATAAATCATTCATAGAATTTAAAAACGGATTGTCATTACTGTATTTATTCATTTATTTATAAATTAGGATTATTAATTTAAATAAATTATAAACTTAACAGATAAATTTTATTAATTTAAGTTCTTTCTTTTTTTACCCTTTTCTTTTTTGTCTTTTTCTTCTTTTTCTTCTTTTTATTGGATACAAATTGAATTGGAGGAGGAGTTTTATAATTTGTTTTTTTGGGCAAAGAATCTAAATATTTATTTAATTTTCTATCAGAATGAATCGATAATTGTTTTTTTAAATTTGAAATTGTATCTTCTAAAGATGCTTTATCTAATTTTAATTCTAATTCTTTTTTTTTTACAATTGTAAATTTATCATTTAAAAGTTTTTTTTCTTTTAAAATATTTTTTTTTTCTTCTTTCATTTCATCAATTAATTCAGAAGTCTTTTCTATATGATATGATAAATCGGAATATTTTTTATCTTCCAAATTTCTTTTTAAAATTAAATTTTTAAATTCATTCAATAAATATTCTTTTGTAAAATTCATATTTTCATAAGTTTTATTTTTATTTCTATTTAAATCTTGAATTATTTTTTCTAATGATTCTTTCGTATTCTTTTGAGCTATTTTTAAATTATTAATTTCTTTTATATCTTTTTCATGTTTTTCTTCTAATTCTTTAATTTTATTTTCATCATATTCTTTCATATTCACAACTTCATCTGAAAGATCATCTTTTTTTTGTTCCGTCTCTTTTTGTTCCATCTCTTTTTGTTCCATCTCTTTTTGTTCCATCCCCTCCAATTTTGGTTCCGAAATTAATTTTGCTTGGTTTGCTTGTATATCTACATAAGGAGAAAATGTTTGTAATGGATCTAAATAGTTTGATTGTGATTTTTTCAAATCATTTCCAGAAATAGATTGTTTATTTTCAGATATATTTTTTGATCCAGTTGATCCTTTTGATTCTTTTTGATAATATTCATGAACCTGTTTTGCTGCCATTTTTAATCTTGAAATTTCATATTCATCAAATCCAAATTTTTTACCATATAATTCAGCTAATCCAGGTTGAATATGTAAATTTTCAAAATCTGATACAGTTGTACCATACATACTATGTATCAGTGGTATTTTTGATTCTAATTTATTTTGTTTCAAATAGTCAACCACAATTGAAGATTTTTTATCTAATTCTAAATTTTTGTCTTCTTTTACTAATTTTTCAACATCTTCTTTTGATTTTTCAAGTGTAGATAGTTTAATTCCTAAATCTTTCAATGCTGTTCTATTTTTATTTAATTCTTCATATTTTTCCTTGTATTTTTCAATGAATTGATAAAGAATTTCTTTTTTTTGAAAATAATTTAAATAAACATCTTTTTCACCAAATGAATTCAAAAGATAACTATTCATTACAATTAAATCTATTAATATAGGTTTATCTACATCATCTACCTTTATTTTTGTTGTTCCGAAAGTTGAAGTTTTATTTAATACTGGAGACATTTCTCTTATACACTCATTTCTATAATCTTGATATAATGGCTCTAAAGCCTTTAATCTTTGTGAAGAAATATTATTTCCTATTGAGATATTATGTTCTTTTTTTCTTTTTGAAATTGAATTAATAAATTTTTTTTCATTTGCAAAAATTTTAGATTTATCTAACTCTGTTTTTAATTGGTCAATCGATTTTATATTATTTAAAGGGCTTTTTATATTTTTTTGATATTTTTTTGAACCAAATGATAAATGATTATTTATTGATTCCCAATTGTCGAAAAAATCTGATACAGATGTTTTTTCAATACTTAATATAGAATATATTTTTATTAATATCTTCAGTATAGTATCCTTCTCCTTATCATGATCAATAAAAATTGTTAATTCTCTCCAAAAATTACTGATTTTCTTATCCTTATCTTGGTCCAGCTCATCAATGTAATGATCCTTATTATCTGCTTTTTTTCCCTTTATAGTTAATGATCTCAGTTTTGCGTTTGTTAAGCCATTTCTTTTTTTTACTGTAGCTGTTCTCCCTCGGACGGGGGAATCTTTCTTATCAATTATAATACTCTGATATATATTTTCTCTAGCATTTTCCGGTAGAGGAGTTAGTTCTGTATTGCTAACTGGAGCATATCCTGCACGTGGTTGATTGAGGGCAGCCCGCGCCGTCAAGTGATATGCCCATCCTGGTCTTCCATGATTTTTTCGAATATATTCTTCCAGGTGATCTTTATGTTGTTGATTGTTCAGATTTAAATTTGGAATCTGAGCATTCAGCACCTCTAATGGGGCTGGGCCTCCCCCTGCGGCTCCTGGTGCTGGAGGGGGGAGCATGCCTTCCGTCCTCTGTCCCCATTTTGTGCTTGATCCAGCTAAACCTTTTAACATCGTCTTTAGCTGCGCCGGCTTTCTATATTCGGGTTTTATTAATGAAAAATCATCCCCATCGAATGTTGGAAATCTAAATTCTGAAAATTTTTGGTCCTCAGTTGTTATATTATTTATTATTTTTTCATGGTCAACACGATCCGCCCGAACTGAAAGAGAAAAAAGATTATTATATCTTATCCGATTAAAATATTCTTTAATAAATATTGGGTCTACACTCTCTGTAAAAAAATGACGAATATTATCATCTTGAAACCATCGATTTTTAGCTGCGGCATCCACACCGTCGGCCCGCGGCCACCCCACCCCTCCTTGCCGCGGATCGACCAGGGGACCAACTTTCTCGTCATGGAGCGCGACTAAACCCAAAGCATTCCAATTTTGATCTGCATTACCACTATCCCCAGCGGTAAAATTGGTTGAGGGTTGAATTCTATGAAGTCCATTTAAAAATGTATTATTTTTTTCCTGTTTTTCGATATTTTTTAAAATTGTAGAACTTTTAGAAGTTTTCAAGTTATTCAATATTTTTTTCTGATTTAAATTGTAAGAATTTAATTCTTTAACACATTTGGTAATTTGTGTATGTATTTTTCTTAATTCATTTTCAGAATTTTTAATATTTTGTTCATATTTTAGTTTTTCTGGATTACCTGAAGGTTTACTGATTTTTGTAGACATCTTATTAATATTAATAAATATATTAAATTTTTAATTTTGTTTCTAACAATTTCCAAATATTATGATCATCCTTCAATTCAATAATTATCTTATTATCCTTAATTTTTTCATATTTAATATTAATATTAATATTAATCATAGTAGTATTTATTGGAAAAATAAGTTCTATTTTCGTTTTATTAATTTTAGTATAACAAATAATACTTTCATTTTGAAGAATAAAAATATCTTTCTGATTTGTATTTAAATCATAAGATGAACATAATTTTATAAATTTATCTAATAATTCTTTGTGTTTCTGATTTATTATTTTTTGAATAAATAATTCTTTATCAAATGAATGAACTATATTTTTTTCACAATGAATATTTTTTATAGTTCCAAGAATAGTATTCAATGTAGTTTTTAATTCTAATAAAGAATTAAATGAACTATTTTCTAAATGATCAATTGATTGATTAATTTTAATTCTTTGTTCTACAATTAATTGTTTATGTTTGGTATACATTTCAATATTCTTTCTTAACATATCTACTAATAAAGATATATTATGAATTATATCCTCTAATTCATAATTTTGATACAATAACCAATGTTTATCTTTTTCTAAAATATTAATATCAACTAATGCTAATAATAATTCAGTTCCTAAAATACAACCATAACCATTTAAACCCAAATTAGAAATAAATATAATTAATTTATCATTTATAATTTCCCATTCAATATTTTTTTTACCAACGATACCCGAAGTATTGGAAACAAAAATTCCATATTGAATATTTGTATGTTCCATATCTCGAATAAATTTATTAATTTGGTCTCGATTCACATTATTATCATAACTTTTAAATTCATATAAAATTTGTCCAATTGGAGTTTCAAATGCTCTACAATCTCCTTCATAACCACTTGTCGAAACATCAATAAAATTCCAAGCTGGATATTTCTGAATTAATAAAGATCTACATATATCTTCTGATAATTTACCCTTTCTAGATGAATTTGATTTAATATGTAAAAGATCATCTAATTTATCTGAAATATTTATTAAATAATTAGTATTTTCTTGAGTCTTATCTTCAACAATATCTTTAATAGGATCAATATAACTATGACAATCCATATTGACTTCACTCATTTGAATACTTTTTAATCCTATAGTGATTGCAGTTTGTAATATTTGATTTAAATTCTTTTCAGAAAGTTTTTGAAGATAAATTATATCTTCTGTATTCTTAATTTGAAGATTAATATTCATAGTTTTTATATCATAATAATAATAAGTATTAATTGTTTAAATTAAATCTAACTCTATTATAAATGGAATCCTTAACTAATTCGTTGCCAACAACAAAATTTACAAAAGATTTAATGAATAAAATTGATCGTAAAGATTTTGTAATGAATAAAAAAAAATCTTATATTGATCAACCACAACCATTAATTCAAAAACAAACAATTAGTGCACCTCATATGCATGCTAGGGCAATTGAATATATGGAATCTGTCTTAAAACCCGGATCTAGTATTTTAGATATTGGTTCGGGGAGTGGTTATTTAAGTGCATGTTATGCTGAAGCAGTTAAAGTGTATCATAAAGATATTCAAAAAAGAGGAACTGTAATTGGAATTGATATTTTTCCAGATTTAGTTAATTATTCAAAAAAATGTATTCAGGATCAATACAATCATTTCAATACCTACAAAAAAAATTTTAAATTATTAATTGGTGATGGTAAATTAGGATATCCTAAATCAAATAAAAAAGAAAAATATGATGGTATTCATATCGGTGCAGCGTGTGATTTTATACCAAATATATTATTATCACAATTAAAAAAAAATGGTATATTATTATTACCACTAAAAATAAATAATAATTTATTTTTTACTGTCGTTCAAAAAGATAAAAAAGGTAATCTTTCTTTATTCATTAAAGAATCTGTTCGATATGTTCCTTTATTATAAGAAAAAAAAATATACTTCTTATAAATATGAAAATTAAAAGAAAAATATATCCTAAAAAAGATATTCAAATTCGAAATATTAAAAATAGTCTTCAAGATAGAGCATTCATTGAAGGAAATATACCAAAAACTGGAAGATCAATTACTAATTATGCAACACAATTATTCCCGGATATAGAACCAAACCAATTATTGAATTATTTAAAAAATAAAAATTATTTAGATCTGGCTTGTGGTGTAAATCATATGTATGATAAATCTTTATTATGTCAATTAGGAAAAAAATCTAACAATAAAAGAAGAGATGGTTTAGATATTCATTCAGATAAATTTTCTCTTTCTTCAAATATTAATTATTATAAAGGATTAAGTCATAAAACAAATTTACCAAAGAATACATATGATTGTATTACAATCAATAATTATTTATATTTTTGGGAAAATAATACTCAGAATTTAATAAAAATTTATAAAGAATTATTTCGAATACTTAAATCGGGAGGAGAATTAAGAATATTTCCAATCTTTTATTCAAATTATTATAATGATACTATTGAACTTTTTGATTTATTAAATCAATTCTTTTATATTCAATGTTTACGACCAAAATTAGATTATTCAAAAGAATCACCTATTTATATTCAACAATCTAACAATGGTTCAAATTATGGTTCGAATAATCCATCTGAAATAATACAAACTGATCCTAGAAATGGTTTAGTTGAATATAAATTAAATCATGAATTAATGGCACAAGTTTTAATTCTTAAAAAAATTTAAAACATACAATTTGGACAAACTAAACATAAATTAGAAATATCATTTTGTCCCCCACTTTGAAGAGGTATTAAATATTTTAATTTATAATAATTAATATCATTACTAAGAATATAATTTTGACATTGTGCACATCTTGAATGTTGATTGTATGCTAACATTAATTTTAAATCTGAATTAGAATTTTGTGTGAATGAATTATATAAATCTGAATTTGATCCTTTTGCATTGAATAAAGCAAGAGGTTGTTTTTGAGTATCATGAATATTTTGAAACATTTTATACATAAATTGTTTTTCATATGTAAATAAATAAAGAATGAATAAATAAACAATAACAAATCCACCAAAATAATAATTATATTTTTCATTTAAATATTGAGGATACCATCGATAAATACAATAATAAATTAAACAAAGAATAATTAAAAAACTAAGACTATTCATTATTTATTTATTAGAAATAATTTATATATTTCCAAAACAATGATTCACAAAATAAGAAGGCATATTACAGAATTTATATTCATGATTCGAATTATAAATGATTCCAACTTTCATTACTGAATCATAGATCTGATGAAATGAATTGATAATTTCATTCGATTGTGTTATATTTCTTTGACATAATTCATATTGAATATTTAAATCTAAATAATTAAATCTTAAATTCATATATAAATCAAGTAAAGTTATTCCTCCAATAACTAAAAAATAACAAAATAATCTAAGTTTTAAATTATAATTTGTTAAATTCTCGATTACTTCAGAAACAGGTATATTATTAATACGAACATTTCTTATATTTTGTTCATTTCGAATAACAATTAAACGAGTTTCTTTCTCATCTAAATTAAATTTATGAATATTATCTCTACAAATAGGACAAGAATTATTACCACGATTAAACCAAGTTATTAAACACGATTCACAAAAATTATGATTACAATTAGTAATACACAATTCATTCAAATCTTTGTCATCTAAACAAATACTACAAGTATTTTTTTTATCTGAAATAATTATTTCTTCCATTTATTATATTAAATTATTTTATGTAAATGAATTAATGCTATCTTAATTGTAGGAAATGCATAATCTAAATAAGGATAACGATATTTATCTTCAAAATTTGGAGAGATCCATATTGTGATCCATTTTCTTTCTTTCGCTGTTTTTAAATTTTCTAACAAATCATCAAAAAAATAATATTCATGATTTGTTGAAGTATTTGTATTTAATCGAATATTTTTTTCAACCGATATCGCAGAATTAATATCCGGTTTCATTGATGGAATTGTATCTCTCGAATATATTTTTGAAAATAAATAATCAATATGTAAATTATTTAATACTACATTTGCATGATTGTATGTCGCGTTTGTATATATATATTTTGAATAATTAAATTTTTTTAGTAAATATGTTAATTGTTTATCTTCTTTAATTTGATGATACATAAATCCAGGTTTATAATAAATTAAAGTTTCATCTAAATCGAATAAAAGATGTTTCATAATAATTAATCTTATATTAAAATATATTCTTTTGAATCAAATAATTTAAGCAATTTTTAAACCCATTTAAAAATTAACATATAACTTATTATAAGTGAATACACGCAATGGAAATTGAACCTCTATTGAAAGAAGAAGAAAATAGATATGTTATTTTTCCTATTAAAAATGATGAAATCTGGAAAATGTATAAACGAGCAGAAGCTAATTTTTGGACTTCTGAAGAACTCGATCTATCTAAAGATCATTCCGATTGGGAGAAATTAACAAAAGATGAACAATATTATATTAAACATATTTTAGCATTTTTTGCCGCGTCAGATGGTATTGTAAATGAAAATTTAGTTGAACGATTTTGTCAAGAAGTAAAAAGTTTAGAATCAAAATTCTTTTATGGATTTCAAATTGCAATGGAAAATATTCATTCTGAAACTTATTCTCTATTAATTGATACTTATATTAAAGATAATCAAGAAAAACACAAATTATTTAATGCGATTGATACTATTCCTAGTATTAAAAAAAAAGCTGACTGGGCTTTGAAATGGATCAGTGATAAAAATAGTCCCTTTGGGAATCGAATTATTGGATTCGCAGCAGTTGAAGGTATTTTCTTTTCTGGGGCATTTTGTTCCATTTTTTGGTTGAAAAAAAGAGGACTTATGCCCGGATTATGTCATAGTAATGAACTGATTTCTAGAGATGAAGGACTTCATACTGAATTTGCAGTATTAATGTATAAGAATCTTGTTAATAAACCCGATTCAAATATTATTTATGATATAATTAAAGAAGCGGTTGAAATTGAAAAAGAATTTATTACTGAATCTTTTTCTTGTGAACTATTGGGGATGAATAATAAATTAATGACACAATATATTGAATGTATTGCTGATAGACTTCTGTTAATGTTTGGATTAGAAAAAGTATATCATAGTGAAAATCCATTTGATTGGATGGAATTAATTGCCGTTCAAGGAAAAACAAATTTCTTTGAAAAGCGGGTTGGTGAATATGCAAACAAAGCAAATCCAAATATAGATCAAGAAAAAAATAAAATTGGTTTTGATTCTGATTTTTAATTTACAATAAATTTATCGTTTGGTTTCTTTACTTCTTGAAAAATGTCTTTCTACATTTGTTTTTGATTTATTATTATTTTTTTTCTTTTTTTGTTGAACAATATATTCATATTGCTTACTTTGTTTATCATAAGTTAAATTTTTAATCGATTCAATTTCAAATGTTTCCGATGAATAATTAATTTCTGAAACTTTATTTAAATTACCTGATTCAAATATTCGTAATAATAATAGTTTTAATTGTTTTACTTGTTTTTCAGTTAAATCTTTAGTCTCTTTTTCAGATCGAATAAATAAATGAATTCGATTTAATTTTGAACCTTTATCTAATTTAGACCAAGATTTATTAAATCTTTCTTTTTTTTCACTATCAATTCCTCTTAATAATGTTTCCATAGATGTTGTTTTTATTGGTGTTTTCATTGGTGTATCTGTTTCTTTCTCCATTTAATTATTATTAATGATGTTTCTTTAAATTTAAAATAAATTATAAAGTATATAATTGTTATGAATAAAAAATCATCAAAAGGTATTGACTTTGTTCGACCCGCGGAATTAAAATTTAAAAAGATAAATGAAAATAACGACTCTATTCAGTATGAAATTGAAACTAAAAAAGATTCAAAATCAAATAATACAGAAAATGTTTTTATAAAAGATATTGATACATTAATATTCTGTAATAAAACTTTAACAATTCAAGTACCTAAACCTAATTTTATGAAACAAAATAATAAATCGAAATTCGCTTATGCGTTTGGTATGTTTCCTAATCCTAAAAATGGTAAAGCCGCTTATCTGGATGGATGCATTTTAGGTGCTCTTGGATTAAAAAGACAAAAAACTTTAGCTGATGTTATCTGCTTTATAACTCACGATATTACTTTAAAAGATAAACAAAAATTAGAAGTCGTTTTTGATAAAGTAATTTATGTTCCATATATATCTCCTTATGATATGGGCGGTGAAGGGAAATTAAAAACAATTCTAATGGATCCTAAAATTTTTCAAAATTGTAATAATTATACAAAAAATCATCCATATTCTCATGTATTTTTTAAAATACATATCTTTAATCCAGATCTATTTCCTTACGAAAAAGTTTGTTTTGTTGATTCGGATTTAGTCCCCATGAATTATTATGATTCATTATTTATGTTAGATACACCCGCAGGATGGGTCGAATATAGAAAAAAATTCCCCTATAAAGAATCCTTTCACTGGGATCGATGCGATTTTCTAAAACACGGTGAAAAAATTCCTAATATATTTACTGATATTGATAATCCAGGAGGAGCCGATGTTAATGCAGGATTAATGGTCGTCAGTCCAAATAAAAAAGAATACAATGCTATGATTAAAGAATTAACATCACCCATTCATCAATGGATGGGCGAAAATAAAATTCATAAGGGATTTCATGATTTCGATTTTAATACACCCAGTGGACAAAAATTTGTTCAAAATTCTTATTGCTACCCAGAACAAAATTATTTAACAAAACGATATTCTGGTAAATGGACCTATATTGAATTCGCATTTCAAAGTTGGACTCTCGACCCGTGTAATTCATTTGGTATTCATATGGCAGCATTCAATCCTAAACCATGGTTTAAACAGCCTGTAGGATCAAAATTAAATATTAAAAAATCTGAGATTACTGTACCTTATTTAGATATTGATGATTTTGAAGAATTAGATTTACCAAAAGCATTTATTTCAGAAAAAACGAATAATTATTATGAAAATATTTCTTATTCTTATGAAATCTTTAATGATTTAATGGTTTGGGGTTTAATTCAATATCCGGAATTAAAAAACTTTTTTCTTGAAAATATGGAAATTAGAGGACCAAAAATATCTTTTGATAAAGATATTTTTAAATCATTGACACAAAATGATACATTTATTCTTATGAAAGATATTAATAAAAATTCAGAACCATATAAAAAATTAAGTCTTTCACAAAAAAATATTAATCAACTCTTGAATAATTATGAAAAAACTAAAAATAGATTGAAAAAAAAATATAAAAATATTTGTTATAAAAAAAAAATTAATAGATACGGACAAAAATCATTTGATCCTACTATAGTTACTTGGCCAGATTATAAAAATCAATATTCATTACTATTTAAAGCAGGTAAAACTAAGGCAAAAACTAAGAAAAAAAAACAATTCAACAGAAAATCAAAACAAACGAAACAAAAAAAGAAGTCAAAACAAAATAGAAAAGTAATCTATTTTTATATGAAAAATTGTAAATATTGTGTCAGATTTCAAAAAATTTGGGAAAAAATAAAACAGAATAAAAAAAATAAATTCATTCAATTTAAGAAAATTAATGGTCCCGAAAATAAATTATTAAAAACAAAATATAAAATTAAAAATTATCCATCCGTTATTCTAATTTCAAACCAAAAACATATTCCCTTTCAAGGAATTTATAATTATCAAAATATTCAAAAGTTTATTTCTGATAATATTTAATATCTACTACTAATATAATGACTAAATATAATATTTATATAATCTGTAAAGAAGAAAAAACTTATCTTACAAAAGTAAAAGAATTAAATTTAAAATATAAATCTAAAATATGCTACACTCAATGGATACCCGCTGTATATCTTAAATTAACATCGTGTAATAAAAAAATTATTAATGATTTACAAACTCGATACAATACACATAAAAACAAAATTTTAGCTAAATTAGGCTGTATTGCTGCTCATCGAAATACTTTATTAGCTATTTATATGAATAAAACTAACAATAATATTATCTTAGAAGAAGATTCAATTTTATCACATAAATTACCGACACCTCCTAAAATATCTTGTTATATGGGAGGATGGATTGTTCCACCACAAATAACTCAAGCCGGTAAAAAAATACCCTCAATCAATCCTAAAAATGGACTGAATAAAATAAATTATGATAAATTTAAAATATTAATGACACATGCATTATTTATTAAAACTCATGAAGAAGCAATTGATTTATTTCAAACAACCATCACCGATAAAATTAAAAATTATGATATTCATTTAAATTCAATTCAATTTTTTGAAAATTATTATTATCCTCCTCTATTTGTTCAGGGTAAACATAAATCTGAAATTGATCAAAATATGAATAAAAATGATCAATATTCTAAATTATATGGTATTTAAAAAAAACTTAATTCAAAAGTTCCTTTATTTGTTTTTAATTTATCTTCAATTTCTCTTAATGTATTTCCCTCTTCATCGGATTCTTCCTCGGATTCTTCCTCGGATTCTTCATCTTCTTCTGATTTATTTATTAATTCTGAAATAATATTTGAAGTCTTTTGATCGACTTGTTGAACTTGTTGAACTTGTTCTTCTTCTTTTTTATCATCAAATGAAAATAAATCTAATAAACTTTGTAATGGATTTTTAGTCTCGATTTTCTCTTCTCTTTCTGGAGTTTGTTCTAATAATTTTGCAAGTATAAATTGTTTCTTTCTTATATTTCCACGAAGCATTTCTAATATATGTTTATAATATGCTAATTCTTTTCTTATCATATTTGGAATTAAAACTAAATTTGTAAACATACTATTTATTTGTAATGGAACCGATCGAATTCCTCGTTTTGCTGATAAATTTAATAAATTATTATCCGAATCTTCTTCTTGAATATAAAATTGTTTTTGTTTTGTACTCAAATCCATTAAAATATTCGATAAATGAGGTTCATAATCATCAAAAATTAAATTTATTATTTCATTGTATTTTATTAACATCTTATCACACTCTAAACACATTTTTTGTAATTGTTTTATTTCTTCATATAATTTATCACTATCTTCTGAAATTAATTTCTCTAAATCAACCATTGACTTATCTAATGATTTGACAGATTCATCACATTGAATAATTGAATCATAATTAAATGATTCACAATGTTCAGGAGTACGAAATAAATCAACCGTATTAATACGATAAGGCCATTCATTAATCACTGATTGAACTTTTGTTTCAAAAGAAGGTACATTTTTTGAAATTTTTGTCATGTTTTGATTTGTTTTACGATGAATATCAACCAAAAATGATAATAAATCTTTATTATTCGTTTGACAAGTAGATACCGCCTGATCTAAAAATGGTATATAATTCGCCGATTTACCTAATTTATCCATTATTTTTATAGGTTGATTTGGACATATTTCACCCAATGAACACATATTTATAAAATCTGTATAATTTCCATAATCAAATGCTGAATTCATTATATATATTATAAATAATATTAATTATTTTAATAAACCAATCAGTTTTATTTTATCTTTATGATTATTTTTAACAATATAATCTTGAAATATATTACTATGTGCCCCTATAGATTTAAATAAATCTGTTGGAGACTGAGTTAAACCGGAACCTTCTTTATAATATTGATTTGCTTGAATACCTTCTCTTAATTTATCTCCTCCACCTGGATGATTTGAAAACCAGTCCTTTTGAATTTCATAGATCCACTTTTGATTATCGTGTTCAAATATAATCCAAGTTTTATTCTTTAAAACTTCATCAAGTGAATAAGTTCTTTCTCCACCAATTTTATTTCTTTTCTTTTTATGAGTTAATCTTTTCTTTTTATGAGTATCTTTAATTAATTTATTGGGTTGAGATTGATAACTTAATTTTTTAATTTGTATTCCAAGTCTTTTTAAAACATCTTTTACCATCAATAATGAACCCTCTATCCAACATTGATGTTTCGAAAATGATTCATTTGCTAAATAAATTTCTTTTTCTGGAAATGGTTTTAATAATTTTGAATAAGTTTGATCCATAGAATATCTTGTCCTCCACATATGAACACCATCCTTCCAATAATAAACTTTATAGTTTAAAGGTGTTGGAGGATTAACTTTTAAAATTTTTTGAATTTCAGTATGTAATTTTTCAGTTAATATCTTTTCACCTAATAAATACCAATTATTCCACATATCTGCTAGATATAAATCAGTATAAGATATCATTATTATACCTTTTTCATAATCAATTGGAATAATATGACGAATATAATTATCTGTAATAGTTCTTTTAATTTTATGAAACCATACTTTATTTGTTTGTTTATCTTTTGGATATTGAGCATAAATTCGAATTAATGGTATGGGTTTTACACAATGAATATATTCAAAATCATCAAAAATATCCATTTTTCTTATCGCTAAATAAGGAATTGTTGAAATTATTTTTAATCCACGAATTATATCTGATTGATTATTTATTTCTACTTTTAATTTTTTATCTTGAATATCCTTGACTAAAACATTTTTTTGAATCTTAACTGATCCCGATTGATTACAATAAGACTCCAATTTATTTATTAATTGAGATAATCCATCTTGAAGAACATAATAAGTTGTATCATTATCTAATAAATCTTTTTCAAACATAGTTAATGCTGAATAAGCTTTTAATTTTAAAAATTCTGCATCATAACCAAACATTTCTTGAAGTTTTTTAGATTCTTCATATCCAATTATTTCAACTGAATATTGAAATAATGTAATTTTTTCTAAATATTCTTGAGAATATTCATTCATCTTATCATATAATTTTTTTAAAATTTTATTTAAATTATAATTAATCTTTTTATTTTTATAAATACGAGTTATTTCTGTCGGTAATTCAATCATTTTATCTTTTAATCCAAAATCATACAACAAAGATATTAAATTTGTATGTTGATCTGAAAATCGAGCAGCTCCTAATTCAATCGGATAATTATCAATCTTTTCTGTTCGAATTCGTCCACCTAATACTGAACTACTCTCTATTAATAAAATATCATTATATTTCCTGCTTTCAATTAACTGATATGCTAAATATAATCCAGATATTCCACCACCAATTATTATAATATCATAAATATGCATTATAATTTAAGATAGATTTATTTTCTAGTTTTTCTTAAGAAATTCTAAATTGTATTCAAATAAGATTAATCTGTTGATAAAGAATGGTTCGTAAATAAACGATAACCATGATAAATTGCAACAACTATACCAATTACTACTTGTGCGGTTAATAATCCATTGATCAAACTTTCATATTCACTAAATTCTTCCTCACATTTATTCAAACCTAAATAAGCAATTGCTGCAAGCATAGGACCAATAATTATATGCATCGTAAATACCCAATTATGTCCTCGTATTAAAAAATTTTTTTTATCTTTATCCCACGATCCTTCCATTTTTATATATATATATATGGAATAAAAAATTATAAAATTATATACACAATATTAATAAATAGAAACAATGGTTAATTTTATTATAACAGCTGATACAGGGTCAGGAACGAAAGATCAATATAAAGTTGCTCATTCAATGAAACAATTAATTCAAAAAAAATCAATTGATTCAATTTTATTATTGGGAGACAACATTTATGAAAATGGTGTTCAATCTGTTAATGATCCACAATTTAAAACAAAATTTGAAAAACCTTATGAAAAAATAAATAAAAAATTTTATTTATGTTTAGGAAACCATGATTATGGCAATGATATTTTTCAAAAGAATGAAAACTACCAAATTCAATATTCAAAACAATCTAAAAAATGGAATATGGATGATAAATATTATTCAATTCAAAAAGGTAATTGTGAAATATTTTTCTTAGATACAAATTTTGAATATCTAAAAGAAAAAGATATTATTCAACAATTCAATACAATGTCCAATAAAATACAAAATAGTAAAAAAAAATGGAAAATTTTATGCGGACATCACACTTGGAGATCAGTTGGAGGACACGGTAATGCTGAAACAAGATTTGAAAAATTTATGAATGATTTATGTTCACAGCCTGATATTAATATTGATTTATATCTTTGTGGACATGATCATTGTAAAAATTATATTATAAAACAGATACCAAATAAAAAAAAAACAATAGGTTTAGTAGTTATCGGAACGGGTGGCAAACAATATGATGAAAATTTATTATATTTAAAAAATATGAAACAAAATGATTCAAAATTATTATTTCATTCGCCAAATTTAGGAATATGTCATTTAATGACAACTAAAAATAAATTAAAATTAACTTTTTATAATGAAAAATTACAAACAGAATTTAATATTACACTCCCATAAATAACGATTTGAATAAGGTTCAATTATTAATTGATAATTTTTACTTTGAATATTATAATCGTGTAATTTATGACTTTCATTTGGAAAAATATAAGTCAATAATTCTTTTAAATTATATTCTTTATTTTCTTTTTCAAATGATAAATTAGTTATCGTATTCAAATAAATTGAGAAATTTTTTAATGATGGAGTATGATCATATTTTGTATTCCATTTCCAATGAATACATTCTTTAAAATAATACTGACTTGTCCATATTAATGAATCTAAATAATCTTTTGATAAATCATGGTTTATTTTTTCTTTAATTTTTTTTTCTTCCGGCCAAAATAATAATGGAAGATTATTTATCATTTCAGAACATTTTTCTGTATTATTCTCATTTTGAAATTCATAAATATTTTCTAAATAAAGTATGGATGAATTATTTTTCATATATTTATTTTTAAAATCATTGAATAATTCATGATATTTATTATAAATTTTTTTATATTGTTTGTCTCGTATACTATTTCTTTGTTCTATCATTTTTGTTTCTTTCAATGATAATTCATAAATAAATTCTTTCAAAAATGTTAAATGAATACAATGTTCGAATTGAATATCTATTAATTTAAAATAACCCTGATATCTTTCTTGTAATAATTGATATGTTTTCATTAAATAATCATAACCTTTATATCTTAAATTTAATGAAGTTAAATGATTAATAAAATCATTTCCTAATAAAAAACACATAAAAATATAATCATTTAAAACTATTTTATCCGGTGCAGAAACACCTATATCTTTACAAATGAATTGTTTTAATTGATCAATCATTAAATAAATATAATCATTTTTTGTATCTTCAATATTATATTCTGTTCTTTCGCGAAGTAAATATATATTTTCTTTTTGAGATACAATTGATAACATAATTAAATCAGCATCAAGACCATAAATTACACTTTTTTGAATATTATTTTTTTTAATATATTGTAAAATTTTATGTTCACCTTCTCCTCTTTCCGTTGTATCACTTAAAATTATTTTTTTTATTGTTTGTTTATTCTTTACAAATAATTTTAATTTATGATTCAATGTTTTCATAAAATAAGTACCAGGACTTATTGAATTCGTATCCCATAATTTATTTTCTAAGACTGACTTATATCGTCTCATCCTTTGTTGTTTCATTTTACCTTTTGGTGGCACACCATCAATTGCAATATATAAAAGATCTGATACTTGTGTATATTCAATTAATTCTTCTATTTTTGAAATAATTTTATCAATCATAATTGTTTCATCTGTTTCCCCATGACAACACGGATGAATCGCACAATTAAGATCTAAAAAAAGTGAATTTATATTTTCTAATTTATCTTTCAAAAGAATCGAATCCTGATATTTTTGAATTAGTGTTTTAAAATAAACTGGTATTCCCATTTTACTTTATTCTAGGGAAATAACTTTAAATTCTTATTTTTATTATTCTTATTTAAAAGGATAAATTTGAAACTCTTTTGGTTTCATAATCTCTTACAAAACTATCTGGTCTTAATTCTACAATTCCATATTGATAAATTGGATTCTTTTTTAGATCATTAATAATTTTTTCTGTACCAAAATAATCATGCTGAATTACCATTTGATCAGTATAATTATGTCCATATGTGGCAAATACATATCCCTCAACAATTAATGATTTTCTATTTTCAATAACAAACGAATACATCGAAGGAACAAATACATTCGAGGGTTTACCTTTTGAGATTGGAAAGATCCATTCTTTTTCAAGATTAATTAAATCAATTACTGGATGATACGGCGTAATCATTAAATTATTTAATTGAACCATAGTCGCCTGACCATTTTTACATTTTGTTTTTACTACACATTCAATTTTACTTGAAGAATAAGTTTCATGAAATCTTCCTTGTTCATCTTTTACTGTATCAAAAGTAATTACTTCATCACCTTTTTGAATCTTTTCAACCAATTGATAAGTTCCATCTTTCATATACACTCTCGAACCTTCAGCACAACAACCCCCAGAAGCAATATTGTATGACCTCATACTTGTTGGAGCGGCCGCCTGAACAACCCTAGGTCTACTCGTCTCTTCACGAGAACCTCTGCTTGCACCTCCTCTGTAAACCACCGGAGCTTGTTGTCGAATATCTCTCTTTGGAGGTGGTTGTTCATCAAAGATAGTTGATATTTCGTCAATTAATTGTCGGAACAATGATCCCCCAAAATTAGATACTCCCTTATCCTTAAAATTATTACAAATTTCAAGCTGATAAGCACCTCGTAAAGAACGAAGATAATGATTACCCCAACGAGTAAACCAATCTTCTCTTTCTCCTTGTGAAGTCATATTTAAGGCTTCTTTAACTTGTCCATCAAGATCAAATAGTATATTTTGAATATATTCATTTGTAGATTCTTTCTTTAAATGTTCTATAAATTGGTTCAATTCGGAGATAAATGAAGTATCATTGTATTTTTTCTTCTGAATACAATTATCAATCAATTGAACTGCTTCAATTCTGTATCTATGATTAATATAATAATCTCTTAATGGCATTAGATTTTCTGTAGTGATAAGTTTTGTTGATCCTAAATCAAGTTTAATCTTCGCAAAATCATTCAAATAATCGTGAGAACGACTACTCGCATAACGAGTATCTAATTCAAATACCAGATTCTTATCTTGACCATATTTTAATGAATCTAATTCTAATCGTAAACCTTCCATTGAATTAACAAATGAAACACCCTTTGTTAAAGTAATCTCTAACTTCGGATTCTGAACAGCCGTAGTAAATATATTACTAATACCATTAATAAATACAGAAGCTAAACAGGAAGCATCCGGTATAAATGAATATCCATCTCCTCCAGAAATCGTTGAAAGTTCAGAAAGCAATACTGAATTCAAATTGTATCCAAATCCATAACACGAGATCATACACTTAAAATTATAATCTTTGAAATATTTTTCAAGCATATATCCATGACCTCGTGGTGGATCAACATTTGGAACTCCGTCTGTTAAGAGCATAATACCTTTCACTCTATTTGGAGGAGAAGTTGTTCTCAGAATATCAAGAGATTGCATAATCCCCTGCCACATATTTGTACTACTAATCGGTTTCAAAGCATCCAATTCTGTCTCAATTAAAATTTTATTTTCGGGTGTACAAGATATATTTTCAAAAATAGTCTGTGCTTCACTACTATAAGTGACAACGGAAAGATTATCATTCTCATTCAAACTGTGAAGGATCGTCTTCGCAGCAACAATAGTCAAAGACAGAACAGAAAATCCATGGGTAATTGTTTCATTACTTTCACCCTTTAAAGTTGCAGGGTCAAACATAGAATAAGATACATCAATACACAATACAAGATCAACAGGAGGTCTTACTTCAATATCGGGAGTATGAATAGTAACAAATAATTTATCATCAAAATAATATGATTTCAATTCAATACTCCCAAGTGAATCGGTAAATGGCTTCAGTTCAACCTCTGAAAGTTGTGAATCAATATGTAGCTGGTCTTCTTGAAGTTGTTCTTTTACAGAGTCAATACTTCTCTTTAATGCGGGATTTTCCGATAAATGAGTTTCATCAAGATAATTACGAGTTATTGGTGAATTTTTCTTGATTTGCAACCATTCTAAAATTTTCTCTCTTTCATATGAATTTCCTTCTCTGTCTGTGACAGGATCATTCATTAAATCGCCCGTAATTGGACAATAAAAGTTTGTGGGTACTGTTATTTTTGATGCTTCCATAATTATCCTTTATTTTTAAAGAAACAAATTATATTTAAATACTATCAAATTTATAATACTATTTATAGTATGGAACAAACACCACTAAAATTTTTAAATTATGATGTTTCACTCTATTTATATGATACTTATTTTCCAAGTAAACAAGCAAAAGAAATTAAAAATAAATTAAATATTGAATTTTTAAATAAAGTGAATTCATATTTATTTCGATATCAAATAAAGAATATTTATGATCAAGATGTAATGTTTTGTATTCGTGGTAGTTTATATAAACGGGTTCCATTTTTATCTTATTTATGTCAAAAGAAACCAAAAGAAGTAAATATTTTAAGAAAATTAACTGATTCTGAAAAAAGAGCCATAAATTATAAAGCGGAAGCAATCTTATTAAAAGAAAAAACACAAACTTTTTCTTAATTATCTGAAATCATCATCGGATTCCAAATTCATTTGTAATAAATCTTGTTGACTTGATGTTTTTTTCATTGTTCCAAAATTTTTTTTCATATAAATTAAAGATCCCTCTAATGTGATTACAGAAAGACAATTTAACATAATTGGATATTGTTCATTTACAATCATATAAAATAAAAAACAACTATTTGCTGTTATATTGATTAACATTGTATTTGTTGAAAGATCTCCGGCCGATCTAGTTGTATATGTTCTATATACTTGAGGAACTCTTGAAAATAATCCACATACTGTTCCTATCATTGATATTGCATTCGCTATATCATAAATATTCACCATTTTTAATAGTATATTTTTTATTATTTAAATAATTTAATTTATATTTATTTTTATTTATTTTTTATAATCCACCTCGAAGAGCAGTTTGATTGCAATTGTATCGATGATAATCATAGTGAACTTTTGTTTCAAAATGTGTATCACATTGATAACAATATTTTCCCTTAATTAAATAAGAATTATTATAATTATTTTTACGACAACACGAAAAAACTAATCCCATTTTAACATCGTAAATATTTAATATCCCGATGAATTAACCAATTCCAAAAAATATATAAAATTTCCATATTAACTATTCTTTCAAAAATATTTAAGTATTTTGAATAAAAAATATTATCTAGTGTAAAGTATAATATGCCTGAAACTATTGGATCAAGAAGACAAGTATGGAATGGAACCGCAGATAAAACTTCTGGTGGGTTGTATAAAAAAAATTTAATCAAAAAAAAAGGAAGAATTCGTTCAAAAAAAGCAATCCGTAGTGCAAAAAAAACAAATAATTTAAAAGAAGCCGGATGGACATATGAAAAAGGTAAATTTGGCGCGATTCGCGTTGAAGATAAACCGAAACGATCTAAAAAAAATAAAAAAAAATAATTTCTTATTTTTGAATTAAATTCTCTTTTAATAATTTATGAACATTTATAATATTTGCTCCGGAACATTCACCTAATTTTTTATTTTCACGCAGTAAGATAAATGTTGGAACACTTCTTATTTTAAATTGTTCTGCAATTTCTTCATTTTCGTCTATATCAATCATAAAAACTTTAATTTTAGTCTCTATTCTTTCAGCAATTTTTTGTATCATTGGTTTAATTTTTTGACACGGACCACACCAAGTTGCTGTAAAATATAAAAGATTTAAATATTCTTTATCATTACTAATATTAATATGATTATCATTGACTATTTCCATTATATTGTAAGAAATAATATAAATTTTTATTATTAAACCTAATAATCATCAAATTCACTATCAGAACTATAGTCTTCCTTATTTTCAATTAGATATGTATTTATTTCTTCCATTTCTAATTCTTTATAAATCATATCTTTTTCTGAATTAAAATAACCAATTTTGTCTCTTTCCGAATAATAGTCTTGTTTTTTTTCATCGGATAATTTTTGAATTTCTTCAATTGTAAGATATTCAAATTCTTTTTCTTCTCTCTTCTGAATTAAAGGACAAAGATAATAAGATTTAAAATCATCCTTATTTATAATCAGATTACCATAATTTGAAACCGTTTTTGTATATTTTTTTGAACATAAATAAGAACAAAATTGAAGTGTTTTACCAATTGGTTTATTATCATCATCGGTATATAAATAGTCATTTCTAAGAATTAACCATGGTTCATTTTGTTTCTTACAAAGATGACAATTCATCCTAAAGAATTCAATTTACCAAATTTACTATTTTAAGAATAATATTACAAACTATTCAAACAATATACAATCAAATTTGATAACTATTTAAATATATTATTCTATATTTATAGTATGACATATGATGATAATTGAAGAAGATATTCAACAAATAATTGAAGACTATTCTGATATTTTGTATCAGAAAATAAAATTAAATGAATCACTAGATCTTTTAATTACAGAAATAATAAATAAATTAAGAAATCATTATGAAATACAAGATACAACTTTATTTCAAAATTCTCAATTGTATTATATTCATAAAATTGTTCATTTTAAGATTCAAACAATGAAAGAACAATTACTTTTAAGATTTCATCACAAACAAACAATTCAATCAAAAATAGAAACATTGAAAAATTTAAAATTACCGGATCAAAGAACACCCGAATGGTATGAAATGAGAGATAAAATGTTAACATCGAGTTCATTAGCGGATGCAATAGGAAAAGGTCATTTTAAAACTCGAGATGATTTATTAATTGAAAAAACAAGTAAAGAAAAAAAACCTAGATTTTCTTCATGGATAATTGAATGGGGTGTCCGATATGAACCAGTTGCAACTACATTTTATGAAAAATTAAATAATTTAAAAGTACTTGAATTTGGTTTAGTTCCTCATCCAGAATTAAAAATATTTGGAGCTTCACCTGATGGAATTTGTGATATTGATTCACCGGAAGATTATATCGGAAGAATGTTAGAAATTAAATGTCCACCAAAAAGAGAGTTTACTAAAGAAGTTCCGAAACATTATTGGATGCAAATGCAAGGGCAATTAGAAACTTGTGATCTAGAAGAATGTGATTTTCTTCAAGTCAAATTATTAGAATATGAAACAGAAGAAAAATATATAGAAGATCAATTCTTTGATGGAGATATACTTAAAGAAGGTATTAGTTCGAATGGATTGCCAAAAGGATTAGTTATTTCATTTGTTTCTGTGAATGATACTTTAGAAGAAACATATCATTATGAATATTCTGAATTTTATCAATCTTTTGAACAATTAAAGATTTGGTCTGATAAAATAATAAAAGAATATACATTCAATTATTCATCCATTTGTTTTCATTGGTGGAAAATTGAAAGATATGAATGTACATTAGTCGGAAGAGACAGACAATGGTGGATAAATATTGTTCCAGAAATATTAAATTTTTGGGAAGATGTTGAATATTATCGTAAAGAAGGAAACCAATTGTTAATTGATAAAAAAGAAAATCGAAAAAAGAAAAGAAAAATAAATAAAGAAAAAAAAGAAAAGAAAGAAAATAAAAAAAATATAATTACAATCAATCAAGAAATTAATCAAACAATTGAATCCTCTTATTTATTAGAATCAGATTCAGAAGATTAATTAAAATTATTATTTATATAATAATGACAATGAATTTAATTTACCCTGCAATAATTACTCATTTAATTACAATTGGATTATTTATAAGCAGCAAGAAACACGATCAATATTTATTACTAATGATGTTAATAGGACAATTATTTTTTATCGGTGGAGAAATTAATAAAAATGTAAAAGCGATCGAAATATCTCATATATTTTTCACATTAAGTATTGTAATTGGACCATTTTATTTCAAAGAAAATAAAAATTTATATTTTGTAGGTCTTTCTATTTTAGTAAGATTTATTACTTATTTTATATATGAAGATTGTTTATTTGATATAATTGGCGATCATTATGAATTTAATTTTGTAACCAAACTGAATCAATATATTAATTGGCATCTAGTTTATTTAGTATCATCATTAGTTATCATTTATAGATTGTATATCCAATGAATCATTTGATGGCTCAAATTATGATATTCAAATTTAAAAATTCTTTTTTTTAAATTTTTTTTTATTGTGTAAAGTATAAAATGAAATTATTACATACTTTAGGACATGTTCCGATTTTAGGTGGCGGTTTTCGTTGGATGGAATCTGAAATGCAAAATAATTTAGTCAAGCATTCTGTTTTTGCGGCTTTAGCATATTTATTAGTTTCTCAGACTAACTTTATGATGTCTTTGGATCGATATTTAAGTGTTCCGAAATATTTAGTTTCATTATTTC
>MDTC01206521.1_pt1 | contig 24162 bp, 24 predicted proteins | sample 811181 | NCBI WGS metagenome assembly MDTC01 (sample SAMN05326644, study PRJNA326480) | marine metagenome | isolation source: seawater | place: Pacific Ocean: North | collected 2011 | reverse complement strand
TTTGGTCAAAACGAAAATGATGGAATCATCAGATGCTATGAGCATTGCTTCGGATGTAGATCGAGTTTATTTCTATGGTGCCGGAAGCAGTTCCGAAGTACTATGTCAAATTATCGCAAATGGTCTTGAGCAGGTCTTTTCTTCAGCGAAAATTCATGTAGGACACGACCTTGATGGAGCGGCATATAGCACGTACAGTGGTGTGCCTGCGATTACTTGCATCATTGGAACCGGTTCAAATTCTTGTCACTTTGACGGCAAAGTCACACGGGAAGAAGTGCCTGCCTTGGCCTACATATTGGGTGATGAGGCCAGTGGTTCTTGGTTTGGAAAGCGTTTGTTAGCGCTTCATTTGTATCACAAGCTTGATCCAATTGTGGACAATGATTTCAGGTCAGTCTTCAATTTTGACAAGGATGACATTGTCAATCGAGTTTACCAAGAGCCAGATGCGAATGTTTTTCTTGCTTCATTCATGACCTTTATAGGACGCCATCAGGAAGTGCCACAAATCATTTCTCTGTTGGAAGAGGGATTCCAGTCCTTTGTTGATGTCCATGTCAAGTGCTATGAAGGCTACAAAGAATGTCCCGTCCATTTTGTAGGATCCGTAGCGTATCATTTTCAAGACGTTTTACGTCATGTTTGTGCTCGAGAGGGGATTCAGGTTGGGCAAATCATTAAGCGGCCGATTGATGGCCTTGCACAGTATCATATGGATTACATCTTCAATGTAGCGTAAGATGCTGAACTTAAAGGCTTGCATTTTTGATTTGGATGGTGTCATTGTCGATACAGCTCGGCATCACTTTGCAGCATGGAAGGAACTAGCTGACGAGCTTGGTGTCCCATTTACGGAAAATGACAATGATCGGCTTAAGGGAGTCTCTCGGGTCGATAGCCTTGAGTACATCTTACAGAAAGGAAATTTGATTTTGGATTCGGCAACGAAGATTCGACTAATGGCGAGGAAGAATGCGCTTTATCTGAATTTAGCAGAAGGTACATCGTCAAACGATGTTTTAGCTGGTATCCTTCCTCTGATGGATGAAATGGCGGCGTCCAATGTTCAGATTGGACTTGGCAGTTCATCGAAGAATGCGCGAATGATTCTCGACAAACTGAATCTGACTTCACGGTTTAATGCCATTGTTGATGGCAATAACATCACGCTGTCAAAGCCAGATCCGGAAGTTTTCCTGAAAGCTGCATATGCCATGAATGTTACACCAGGAGAGTGTCTTGTGTTTGAAGATGCCCAATCAGGCGTGGAGGCAGCTTTATCTGGAGGCTTTATGGTTGTTGGTGTTGGTGACGGTTTGGAAACTGCACATGCTACCTATGCCAGCTTGAACGGCCTGACTCTTAAGGCAATTTTCAAACAGCTCGCCCCTTCGATATGAAGATGGAGAGCCTTCTTGACGAATGGAAAGTTGGGACATCGGGATGGAGCAGTGAGTCAGTAACGAGCTTTGAATCTCTTTTATCCATTGGAAATGGCCGTTTTGGTCAACGAGCCAATTTTGAGGAGTTGTACAGTGGTCAGAGCCTCCAAGGGTCCTACCTAGCAGGAATCTACTATCCAGATAAGACACGCGTCGGATGGTGGAAAAATGGATATCCAGATTACTTCGCTAAGGTTCTAAATTCAACCAATTGGATTGGAATTGACGTTGAAGTGAACGGTGAGAAGTTGGATTTGAATGCAGCAAAGAGCATTCGTGATTTTCAATGGTTCATTGACATGAGAGAAGGTGTGCTACGCCGGTCGTTTGTTATCGAAATGAGTCAGGGGCAATTGATTGGTGTAGAATCAGAACGCTTTTGTTCAATGAATCAACCAGAAATTGCCGCACTGCGATACACAGTCAAGGCACTTTCGAATTCGTTATCTATTCAAGTTAAACCTTATCTGGATGGAGATGTCCACAATCAGGATTCAAATTGGGATGAAGCATTTTGGAGGTTCAATGCGAGTGAAGTCAATGAGGATGGAGTAGGTGTTGTGCACAGTGAAACAGAGAAGTCTGGGTTCCATGCCGCTTTGAGTATGGCGAATCAAGCGAAGTTAATTTGTGCCGGCGAGGAAATTCCACTGCCCGTTTCGGATCACTGTGCTCAGAAGGCGAAGTCTCAATGCACATTCACGTGTGATCTCGAGATGAATGACGCCGTTGTTCTTGAGAAATTCGTAGGTGTTTTGACTTCATTGCAAATGGAATCCAATGCCATTGTAGAAGAAGCAAGAGGTTTATCAACCAAAGCCATGTCTGAGGGTTTTGATCAATTGCTGTTGAATCATGTGGCTGCTTGGTCCAGCGTGTGGAGCCGTGCCGACATTCGTATTCAAGGAGATGTAGCGTCACAACAGGCCATTCGGTTCAATATCTTCCACTTGAATCAAACCTACCGTGGGGATGACCCTCGACTGAATATTGGCCCCAAGGGATTCACGGGAGAAAAGTATGGCGGTGCGAGTTACTGGGACACGGAAGCATACTGTCTACCATTTTTCCTTGCAGGACATCAGTCAAATGTTGCGCGTCAGCTTTTATTGTATCGCTTCAATCACCTGGACAAGGCCATTGAAAATGCGTCGAAATTGGGTTTTTCGGATGGGGCGGCATTGTTTCCAATGGTGACAATGAATGGTGAAGAATGTCACAATGAATGGGAAATCACATTCGAGGAAATCCACCGAAATGGTGCCATGGCCTACGCGATTTGGAATTATGTGAATTATACGGACGATAGGAATTATCTCCTGACTCATGGTTTTGAGGTGTTGCTCGCGATTGCGCGTTTTTGGAAGCAGCGTGTCCAGTGGTCCGAGGCGAAAGAAGCTTTTGTCATTCTTGGAGTCACTGGGCCTAATGAATATGAGAATAACGTCAACAACAATTGGTATACGAATTATATCGCCGGGTGGTGTTTGCGTTACGCAAAAGATGTTGCTGTAGAGTTGATGCAGAATCACCCTCTAAAATGGCAGAGCATGGCCAAGCGTCTATCATTTGACTTTGAAGAGGAAACTCAGAACTGGAGATCCATTGAACGCAGAATGCATTATCCGCAATTGGAAGGCTCAGAGGTTTTTCTTCAGCAAGACGGTTTCATGGATAAAGAACAACTCACGGCGAATGATTTAGGACCTAAGGAGCGTCCGATCAATCAGCATTGGAGTTGGGATAGAATCCTTCGTTCAATTTTCATTAAGCAAGCAGATGTCCTTCAAGGCATGTACTTTTTTTGGGATGATTTTACGGAGGATCAAATTGCAGCGAACTACTCGTTTTACGAGCCGAAAACACTCCATGAATCAAGCTTGTCACCCTGCGTTCATGCGGTCATTGCTTCCCGCTTGAAGAAAGATGATGAGGCCTATTCTCATTACCTCAGAACGGCACGTCTCGATCTGGATGATTACAATTCAGAGGTACACGAAGGATTACACATTACTTCAATGGCAGGAACATGGTTATCTGTAGTCGAAGGGTTCGGAGGATTTCGGGTCAAAGAAGGAACCCCATGTTTTGATGGAAGGTTACCGAAACAATGGAAAGAACTCACTTTCCAAATTTTATTCAGAGAAAGGTTGATTTCTGTGGAGATGAATGAAAATGGAACGCATGCAAGTTTGGTCAATGGAGAGTCAATTGACGTGCAAATAATGGGTGAACTTCAAACATTGAAATCTGCCCAATGTGATTGATTCATTCTGTTTCAGATAAACCCCACATGGAGTTGGAAGAACCTGGAGTTCCTCCAATTAGAAATGATGCGGCCCAAGAAGCAACTTCGTCGTTTGGAAGAAAATAATCCATGAGTTCTAATGAAGGGCCACCGCCATCCGGCTCGTTAACCCATCCGTCGTTGTCTTCGTAAGCAATCGATATGACCACTTCGTCGTGAGGGTTCAATAAAGTAATTGTTCCGCCTGTATTGTTTAAGTTGTCACCGCTGTTCCATGACACGACAGGTGTCTCTATCGGGGCAACTGATGAAATAGTATCGGCATTATTTGCAACGACAAGAAATCGATGCGCTTCAATGCTGTCAAGCTCTGAAAAATTTACGCTAACAGCATCGGCTACTTTCCAACCTTTCAAAGCTACCGAAACTTCATGTGGATTGAAGAGTTCTAAAAACTCCCAGTCGCTGTCGTTTCCTTGATCAGAATTCGGATTGTAATGAATTTCCGAAATTATCAACGTTGGAAAATCAATGGTGTTATTTGTGCAACTGTCACCATAATGTACGAGCATCCCTAATAAATCTTGAAGGTTGACAATTTGGTCACCGTTTATGTCTGCATCGCAGCTTGATTGTCCCAAGGCCATCGCGGTGCCTAGGAAAGGAGCAAGTGCCCCTGTAATAACTTTCCTCATCCTCTCTGTTTTGATTGATTACAGAGCAAATAAACTTCACTGCAAAGTATGAGTTAACGGAAATTTACCAATGAACGTGGAGGGATTACAGCTGGAAATCAAGTGTGACAGGGCAATGGTCTGATCCTTTGATGAGGCCATGAATTTCAGTGGATTGAATGAACGGCTTTATTCTAGCACTGGTGACCATATAGTCCAAACGCCAACCAACATTCTTTTCACGTGCGCCACCGCGATAGCTCCACCAAGAATATGCCACCTGCCCTGGATGAATTTGGCGCCAAGCATCGATGAAGTTCCCTTCTTCTAAAAGGTGCGAAAGTCCGTCTATCTCGTCTTGTGTGTATCCAGGGGTCTTGTTGTAATTGGCATCAGGGCGCGCCAAGTCGATGGGTTGATGAGCAACGTTTAGATCTCCACAGCATACCACAGGCTTTGTGGCATCTAAGGCCATCAGGTAGGATGTGAATGCGATGTCCCATTTTTTTCTGAATGGCAATCGTTTGAGTCCCGAAGATGAATTGGGCGTGTATACCGTCACAAAGTGGAAACGGTCAAACTCTGCATGTAAAACGCGTCCTTCGGTGTCAAGTTCTTCAATGCCGATGCCTGCATTGACCTGAAGTGGGGGAGTTTTGGTAAGAATTGCCGTCCCTGAGTATCCTTTCTTGATTGCAGAGCTCGAGAACACCTGATAATCTTCTAGGCCATGAAGCCCAAAAAGAGCTTCTCGAACCTGATCATCCTGGGCTTTCGTTTCTTGAAGGCCAATGACGTCTGCTGCTAGTTCTTCAATGGATGACGTGAAGTCTTTCTTTACGATTGCTCGCAAACCATTTACATTCCAAGTGGCTAATCGCATGTAGGTGCTAATTTATCGGATCTCTGCTGCCAAATTTGGTTGGCTTGCATCAAATCATCTAGGCTTTGGAAAGTAGTTTTATCTCCATATTCCATAAGATGACCCAAGTAGACGTTCGGATCATCGAATTCATTGGCTTGTTCCATGCTTATGAAGTGTTGCTCGTCTGGACATGGTTGAACATGGCAGAGCATAAACTCTTTTTTTTCAGGACAAAACCCTGCCATCATTGTGCCGTCCAAATCATGTCCCAATTCAAGCACCCACGGCATGTGTAAAAAACGATCTTTCCACAAGGGCATGTAGCCCATGCTGAAATAGGGATAATACCAGTTTTTAAAAGCGATATTTTCTTTGAACAAACTGGTTTTTAAGGATTCCATTTGTTCGCGCAAAGCATGGGCAAAAGTTTCTTTTGGATTGAATTTTGAATGCTTTCCCCATCTTTTGCTCGGGGTGTAGTATTCCATTTCTCCCATTTCCAGCTTGTAGTCAAATCGGGAGGGAAGATCAAGCACATATCCTGGGTAGTATAGTTTCCGACCGGTTTGGATGCCAAATTCGATTTCCTTGAGCATCGTATACGTCCCGAGGCTAAAAGAATGGAAGTTGGAATCATAGACAGCTAGCAACGAGGCCATGCTCTTGTCGCCGAGATCAAAGAAAGACGTCGCTACAAGACAATCGCCGTCGTATATGCAAATCTCCATCGTCTCGAAAACCGTGGAATGGAATCCGGCATAGAGGTATTCTTCCAACGTGTCGTGAATGAACCCTTTGAATTTTGACTTGTGTTGCTCGTAAAGTCGTTGCTTGTCTGGAGTTACTTTGGCGGGGCCGTAAGTGATGTTGAAGCGTTGTTCAACCCTACGCTGGATCTTGCGGTGACGCTTTTTGATTTGATATTTCTGTAAGTCAAGCCTAATGTTCACCACCGAAAAAACATTGGCGTCAATGCACAAGAGATCCATTTTGTACAGCATAACAGAACCACGGAACCAACCAGATGCTAGGTACTGATCATATCGGCTCCTTGTCAAGCGACGTGGAAAGTGGGTTTGAACCAACAACTTTGTATGCGTTTTTGGTCAGGCCTTTGCAGCGGACAAAAGTTCTGTCATCCCGCCTACACTGCTCATGAGGCCGCTCGCCTCGTAAGGCATGAATACCGTTTTGCTTCCGGCCCCACCATCGCGAAGCACTTCCTCCAAAGTATCGATGTACTTGAGTGCTATGAGGTATTGCGTAGGGTCTGCTTTACTTCCCTCAACAGCCGTCGCGATGCGTTGAATGGCCTTTGCTTCTGCATCAGCCACTTTCAATCTCGCTTCCGCATCTCCTTCGGCCTTTAAAATACGGGCTTGTTTCTGACCTTCAGCTTCGTTGATGTCAGCACCCTTTTGCCCTTCAGCTTCAAGGATTGCCGCGCGCTTTGTGCCTTCTGCTTCAATGATTTGAGCACGACGCGCTCGTTCGGCGCGCATTTGCTTTTCCATAGCCTCTTTGATGTCTACTGGGGGATTGATGTCCTGCAGCTCAACCCGGTTCACCTTGACACCCCACTTATTCGTTGCGTCATCGAGTATTGATCTCAGCTTCATGTTTATGGTGTCTCTAGACGTAAGGCATTCGTCAAGCTCTAACTCTCCAATCACATTGCGCAGAGTTGTTTGCGTCAATTTTTCGATTGCATTGGGGAGGTTGTTTATTTCATAAACAGCCTTAATGGGGTCGATGATTTGGAAATAAATCAAAGCGTTAATTTCAGTGACAACATTGTCTTTGGTGATTACACCTTGCTTCGGAAAATCAAAAACAGTTTCGCGCAGGTCAACCCGATCCTTCATTTTGTATTGGGTGATTTTAAACCCATCGGGACGCTGCGAAATTACCCTCCATGCGATGTCTCGAGGACGATCGATGATGGGGATGATGATGTTAATCCCGGCGTTCAATGTGGTCCGATACTTCCCCAATCGCTCTATGACGACCGATTCACTTTGCCTCACTATCCGAACACCTTTAAGAACAATAACCGCGATAAACAGGAAAAAGATTGTAGCAATGATGGTTCCGGCCATAATGTGTTATTTTGAATGTTTGAGATATTTGCGTCTTTAAGATTTGGCGCGAACAATGAGCGTGTTGCTCTCGACTTTTTCAACAATTAATACATGCCCTGAGTTCGCTGGCTCACCGCGGTGGGCATCAACGAATTTAGCACGCCAATCATCACCATCGATTTTACAGCGGCCCATTCCAGTTTGTTCATCGAAATCGAGGGTGACAACAACTTCTTTGCCAATGAGGGCTTCGGTTCCTGAAACCGTCTCATCTCCAGAAAATCCCATTTTTTGAACTACTGGCCGCAGAAAGAGGAATGCGAGTAGACTGGTAATCCCAGCAACTGTCATTTGCCATTCGAATACGAGACCAAGCCATGCGGCAAGTGCTCCTCCGAATGATCCAATTCCGAGACACGCCAGAACAAATCCAGGCATAAAAACTTCTAGAATTAGCAGAGCCAATGCGCTTGCTGTCCAAATCTGCCATGCTTCCCAAATCATGGGTGTGAAGTTAGATGCAATTGCCGAAGATGCCAAGAATGAGAGGTCAATTACAGAAGGCTTTGCGAAAGAGAGTTATGGATGTGCAACACCTGCTGCAGAAGCGCATCATTCGCATTGTTTTGAATCACATAGTCGGACCTTTCAGTGCGTTCGATGTCTTGCATTTGACGTGAAATTCTTGCTTCAACATCTTCTATGTTCCATTTGTCGCGCTTCGTTACTCTTTTAATTCGCAGTGGCTCTTTGGCTTCAACTGAAATCACTTGGCTGCAATCCATGTGCGAATTGCTTTCAAAGAGAATGGCCGATTCTCGAATGACATAGGGGAAACTGTACAATTGGTCGTTCCATTCGTGCCATTTTGTGAAGATTTCTCGGATCAATGGATGAACTTTTTGATTCAGTGCCAATAAAGAATCTCTATCACTGAACACGATGCTGGCCAGTTCTTTTCGGTTGATTCCAAGTAGATTCCCCTCGGACCATTCGCCGCAAGACTTTCCGAACTTCTTGACGACCCATTGCTGCAGTTCCTGATTTTCAGAATAGAGATGTTGGCCTGCCAAATCTGCGTCCCAAACCGGTATTCCGAGCATGGAAAAAACACGGGCAACCGTTGATTTTCCGCTGCCTATTCCGCCGGTCAATCCAACTATTGAACTTCTGGCCATTGAATCTGTGGAAAAGTTTGACACCTTACAAAGGTCAATGAAATGATTGGAACCTTGAACTTTGTGACATGGAACATTTACTTGCACCGTCAATTTTAGCTGCAGACTTTGCCAATCTTGAGCGTGATATTCATATGGTCAATGCGTCTCAAGCTGATTGGTTTCACCTTGATGTCATGGATGGCGTCTTTGTTCCAAATATCAGTTTTGGTATGCCGGTGATCAAAAGCATTGCAAAGCACGCAAAAAAGCCGCTTGACGTTCATCTGATGATTGTTGATCCTGATCGCTATTTGTCCGAATTTGCTGATTTGGGCGCGGATGTGCTCACGGTTCATGCCGAAGCGTGTAGTCACCTGCACAGGACGCTTGGTCAGATTCGAGATTTGGGAATGAAAGCTGGAGTGGCATTGAATCCTCACACGCCTGTGGAATCACTTGTAGATGTCGTGGATGAAATAGACCTTGTTTGTTTGATGTCAGTAAATCCTGGCTTTGGTGGTCAACGATTTATTGAACGGACGTTTCAGAAAACGAAGGCGATGCGAAGACTGCTTGATCAGGCAAACTCAAAGGCGTATGTTGAAATTGATGGGGGAGTTGGGCCAGATAATTGGTCAGATTTGGTCGAAGCAGGAGCAGATGTGCTGGTCGCGGGCTCCTCAACTTTCAATGCATCAGACCCACACTCAGCAATCATCGAAATGAAAGGTCTATAAATCGTGAGTCGAGCACACAAGCGTTCGTTCAAGCAAAAAATCTAACGTGCTTTGGCCTCAAGCCTCAATTTCAGCGGTCAGATCAGCCTTGAGCAGTTTTGAGCACTTGGGCTCTAATTCGTCATATGTCCCAGACATCACAGCGCACTTGCCTTTAAAGTGAACCATTAATGCACATTGCTCTGCTTGAAGTGCATCGTGTTCACAAATGGAAATCAGCATCTCGATGACATGATCAAAAGTGTTGTGCTCGTCATTGTAGAGCACTAAATTCCATCCTTCAGTAGTAACTTTGTCCAAGGCGATGTCTACCGCAACATCTTCATCAATTGAAGCGAAAGGAGCGTTCATCCGGTTTACACCTATTCTGATGTGTTGGATTGCCATTGTTTCATTCTCTCTCATGCGCATTGCCAAATTTAACCAAAACTGTTCGATTCCGATTTAAGAGAAGAACAATTGTAGTGTTCAGGGGTTTTAAAAGCATGCAAAAGTTGAGATTGTTGGTTATCCAGGAAGGTAAGGTGCCAAAGGCATCGTCATTTTTAGCAGAAAACGGGTACGATGTCGCGACAGTGACCACGCCTGAAGATGCCATGATTTCGGCACTCGAAATCGACCCTGAGGCTGTCATCTGGCCTGAAAAGTTCTCAGGCATGACCCAATGGCAGCGCGTGAAAGAGGTTTTGGAAAGTAGAAAACCGCTGATTCCAGTCACCAACAACATTTGGGAATCACGTGTCATTCCAGAGCAACAAGATTTAATCGGAGTGAGCCTAAACCATCTTAATGATGAAGCTGATGGCAACCTACCCATGACAAGCACAACTGCCCTGTTGAACCGCCTCGAAGGGTTCCAGAGCAGGAAAAATGTTGCAGATGTTCACTTCTACACCAAGGTCGGCAACAAATTGAAACGAATTGACCTCAACAAAATTCGTTACATTCAAGTTGAAGGAAAGTACAGTGCCATTCAACTTGAGTCGAGACAATATCATGTTAAGGCCTCACTTAAAGACTTGCTCGGTGTTCTAGGTTCGCCAGATTTTGTTCGTGTCTCACGCAACTTCGTAGTCAACTTAGAACATATCACTCATATCGACGTCTATCAAAGCACGGTTCAAATTGCTGGAAATGATATTCCAGTGAGCAGGACTTATAAGGAAAATCTTATGAAAAATGTGCGCTTGCTCTAATTTGCAAACGTTGTTGACGAGGCAATTTGAAGTTACCTTTGCGTCATGTCCATTAAGTCTGAAACCACTGACGGTACAAAGGAACGTCCACTCAATTTCATCGAGCAAAAAATAGAGGCCGACATTGCTTCTGGCAAGCATGGTGGCCGTGTGCACACGAGGTTTCCTCCTGAACCAAACGGTCACCTTCACATTGGGCATGCCAAGGCGATTTGTGTGAGTTTCGGCTTGGCTCATAAGTATGGCGGTGTCACAAACCTCCGTTTTGACGACACAAACCCTGAGAAAGAGAGCACGGAATATGTCGATGCCATTCGCAGAGATGTGTCATGGCTGGGATTCACATGGGAAGGCGGTGAATTTTATACAAGCGATTATTTCGACCAACTGTATGGATTTGCTTGCCAGTTGATTCAATCTGGGAAGGCATACGTGGATGATCAGTCGTCCGAAGAAATGGCGGCTCAGAAGGGAGCTCCAGGAAGGCCCGGGAAGAACAGTCCACATCGATCGCGTTCACCAGAAGAAAATCTTGAGTTGTTCAAGAAAATGAAAGCTGGCGAGTTTCAGGAAGGTACGCGTGTGCTGAGAGCAAAGATTGACATGGCGCATGACAACATGCTCATGAGAGATCCACTGATTTATCGCATCAAGTATGCAAGCCACCACCGCACAGGCGATGATTGGGTAATCTATCCGATGTATGACTTTGCACATGGTCAGTCTGATTCAATAGAAAAAATCACACACAGTTTGTGTTCATTGGAATTTGAAAACCATCGTCCACTGTACGATTGGTTCATTGAGGCCTTGAATATCTATCCAACCGAACAGACGGAATTTGCACGGTTAAACTTGAGCTATACGTTGATGTCAAAGCGAAAGCTTTTGAAACTCGTTGAAGAAGGAGTTGTAGACGGCTGGGATGACCCGCGAATGCCAACAATTAGCGGATTACGACGCAGAGGTTATACCCCTCAAAGCATCCGTACGTTTGCAGATCGAATTGGAGTAGCCAAGCGTAACAACGAAATCGACGTGAGTTTGCTTGAATGGGCGCTTCGTGATGATTTGAACCGCATCGCGCCGAGAGTAATGGGAGTTTTAAACCCCATAAAATTGGTTGTTTTGAATTACCCAGAAGGTCAGAAAGAACAGCTTGTGACGCAAAACAATCCGGAAGATCCTTCAGCTGGTAGCCGAGAACTCCCATTTGGTAGGGAGCTCTGGATGGAAGCGGACGACTTTAAAGTCGACGTAAACAAAAAATGGTTTCGCCTTGCACCGGGTCGAGTAGTTCGCCTCAAATCAGCATACATCGTTGAATATGTGAACCACATTGAAGATGATTCAGGCAAAGTTACCGAGGTGCATGTGAACTATGTCAAGAATAGCAAAAGCGGGCAAGATGTATCAGGAATTAAAGCCAAAGGAACGCTCCATTGGGTTTCATGCGCCGATGCCGTGGATGCCGAGGTTCGACTTTATGACCGCCTCTTTTCGGAAAGTGCTCCAGAAGCAAAGGGTGATTTCATGGACTGCTTGAACCCCGGCAGTCTTGAGATAAAAACGGGTTGCAAACTCGAGCCTTCGCTTTCTGCAGCAAAGATTGGAACAGTATACCAGTTTACCCGCTTGGGTTATTTCACAGTGGACCCCAAGTATAGCGAACCTTCTGGCTTGGTCTTCAATCGTGCTGTAACGTTAAAGGATGGTTGGAAGGGCTGATGGTGCAGGTTGATTGTGAGGCAAAAAGAGTTGAATTACTTCTTGAGTTTCAAACCCATTTCTGCTCCTACTTTAAGCATTAGTTTCCTCGCTGCAGTTGGCTTGTTTGGGATGGTGCCTTCAAGAATGGCCTCTTTTATGGCAGACTTGATGGTGCCGATAGGTTTACTCGGTGGAATGCCGAAGGTTGACATGATTTCTTCACCCGAGATGGGGGGCTGGAAATTGCGTAGCTGATCTTTTTCCTCGACATCCTTTAGCTTCTGGATGACAACATCGTAGTTGGCGAGATAGCGCTTTACCTTTGTTTCGTTCTTGGATGTTATATCCGCACGGCACAATATCATAAGAGCATCAATGTCATCTCCAGCATCAAATAAGAGACGGCGCACTGCACTGTCTGTGATTTGATTCTTAGTGAGAGCGATGGGACGCAGATGAAGTAGAACCATCTTTTGTACAAACTTCATTTTTTGGTCAAGAGGGAGTTTCATCCTTTTAAAGATTTTCGGAACCATTCTGGCACCTCGATCCTCATGACCATGGAAGGTCCAACCTTGCTTCGTATGAAATCTTTTCGTTGCCGGTTTCGCAATGTCGTGCAGAAGAGCAGACCACCTTAGCCATAAATCATCTGACGCTTCGGCGACGTTGTCTAGAACCTCCAACGTGTGATAAAAGTTGTCTTTGTGCCCAATCCCATTGCGCCATTCCACTCCTTTCAGATTGGATAGTTCGGGAAAAAACCGATGCAGTAAGTCCCCTTTATCAAGCAGTTTGAAACCATTGGAGGGCTTTTTTGACTGTATGATTTTATGCAATTCAGTGTGAATCCGTTCTTGTGTGATAATGTTCAAACGACTGGCATTATTGCGAATGCTTAGCAGATTTGAATCTTCAATGCGAAAACCTAGTTGAGATGAAAAACGAATTGCACGAAGCATTCGCAGTGGGTCGTCGCTGAACGTGATGTCCGGTTCAAGTGGTGTTCGAATGCACCTGTTTTCGATGTCACGCAATCCATCAAACGGATCAATTAGATTGCCAAATGTATCTGCATTTAAACTCAACGCAAGGGCATTGATGGTGAAGTCTCTGCGCCGCTGATCGTCTTCGATCGTGCCGTCTTCAACAATCGGATTTCGGCTTCCACGTTCGTAAGATTCCTTTCGGGCTCCGACGAATTCAACTTCCCAATCTCTGTACCGAAACATGGCCGTTCCGAAGTTTTTGAACACCGTCACCTTGCCAGCACCTAGCGCTTCAGATGCCTTTTTGGCCAGTTCAATCCCACTGCCTTCAACGACTACATCAATGTCTTTACACGGTCTTTGTATCAATAAATCGCGCACGAAACCGCCAATGGCAAAGGCGGGTTGTCCGTTTGTATCAGCAATCTGACCGATTGTTTTGAAGAGGGGGTGATTCAGATGCGCTGAAAAATTCATGGACTTATTTTCACTAGCGAAGGTACGGACCGAATCTTCTGGTTTGGACGGATTTTCAACTCCGAATTATGGTGATTCGATTGTGCTCATCGAATTTCACGATCATCGAAGCAATGCCGTCGGATTTGCCGCTCCTGCGGTATTTGGCTATAGCACTTACACTGTTCGTGATTGTCGAATGGATGCGAACAAATGAATCAGGTGTTGGCTGTCCAGATGGGTTGGCACTAGAAGATGCGAGCGGTGAGCCAAGGCCTTGAATAATAAATGATAGGTAATCATCCTTGACAAGTCGAACAGCAATGGTGCCGTCTTCCGCCACCATGCCTATGGCCAGCTCTTCTTTTATCCGAGGTGGACATGGCGCAACAATCGTCAGCGGACGATCACTGACTTCCATCAATTCCCAAGCCGCCTCTGGTAAGTTGGGGAGGAATCGCTCGAGCATTCCTGGCGAATCAACAAGCATAATGAGCGATGATTGCTGTGAACGGTTTTTCAGCTCAAAGATTTGACGGACAGCTTCATTGTTTTTAGCATTCGCTCCGAGACCCCAAACGGTATCAGTTGAATGCAATACAACCTTACCGGCTTTTAATTGCCGGACCATTTCAAGAGCATCCCTCTGCCATTCTTGCTGTTGTTTATTGCGCTCCATCGATCAATTTGTCCGAATCCAATTGTTTACCGCACCATTGATGTCGCTCTCCAAATGATTCAGCGGTCTCCGTATAAATTCTTGCCCGGTCACTTTTTCGTACAAATGAATGTATCGGTCCGAGACCTCTTGGATGAAAGCATCGGGCATCTCAGGGACGCTTTGGCCTTCAAGTCCCATGAAGTTGTTTTCCATGAGCCATTCTCTTACAAACTCTTTGCTCAGCTGTTGCTGGGGAGTTCCTGATTTCTGACGTTCCTCGTAGCCTTCCAAGATGAAGTATCTTGAGCTGTCGGGCGTATGGATTTCATCGATCAGCATCAATTGTCCATCAAGCAAACCAAATTCGTACTTCGTATCGACCAATATCAGGCCTTGCCTTGCGGCCATTTCTGTTCCACGTTGAAATAATGCATGCGTGATTCGCTCCAATTCATCATACAATTCAGTAGATACAATTCCGCGATCGAGAATTGATGCTTTGCTGATGTCTTCGTCGTGCCCTTCCTCTGCTTTGGATGCTGGAGTGATGATGGGTGCCTCGAATGCGTCGTGTTCTTTCATGCCATTCGGCATGCTTTCTCCGCACAAAATGCGTTCGCCTGACTTGTACGTTCGCCATGCATGACCGGTCAAATAGCCTCGAATGACCATTTCGATTCGAATGGGCTCACAGGCATATCCGACGGTAACTTGGGGATGCGGGGTAGCTTTCTTCCAGGTGGGTACAATGTCTTGCACGGCATCAAGAAAATGGCTGGCAATTCCATTCAGCACCTGTCCTTTGTAGGGTATTCCTTTGGGCATGACAACGTCAAAAGCGCTGATCCGATCGGATACAACAGCAACAATATTGCCTTTTTGAATGCTGTACATGTCACGTACTTTGCCGTGATAGGCATTGTATTGTCCATCAAATTGAAATGTAGCTCGGTGCAAAGTGTCGTTCATGAACTTTTCTTTTTATCACTGGGGTGGGGAGTCTGTTCATCGGCCTTTTCAAATGCCGAAATCACAGCCTTCACGAGTCGGTGTCGAATCACATCACTGGCTGTTAACTGCACGAAGCCGATTCCATCAATGTTTTTCAAATGTCGCTGGGCATAAGCGAGTCCTGATCCTTGATGACGAGGCAAGTCGACCTGCGTTGCGTCACCGGTAATGACAAATTTCGCGTCCCTCCCCATGCGGGTGAGAAACATTTTTATTTGCGCAATGGTGGTGTTTTGCGATTCATCAAGAATTACAAATGCCTTGTCCAAAGTTCTTCCGCGCATGAAGGCGAGTGGAGCAATCTCAATGACACCTTTCTCGAGATGATCCGCCACTTTTTCAAATGGAATCATATCGGTGAGCGCGTCATAAAGTGGCTGCAGATAGGGGTCGAGCTTCTCTTTCAAGTCACCTGGCAAGAAGCCAAGATTTTCACCCGCTTCGACGGCGGGTCTCGTCAGTATGATTTTCTTTACCCTTCGGTCCTTCAATGCTGCGACCGCCATTGCCACTGCGGTATAAGTTTTCCCCGTTCCAGCAGGCCCAACGGCGAAGCACATGTCATTTGCTCGAATCGAGTCGACCAGCGTTTGCTGGTTCGGTGTCCGTGCCATAATGCGGTTGCCTCCAGGTCCATATACCAACGTGTCGTCCTTTTGCGATTGTTTCATGACAGCAGACTCATCGGACGACATCAGACGATCAACATCGTCGACGTTCAATGATTGGTACCGCTCAACGTGCCAAACAATCATTCGAATGACCTCCTCAAAGCGACCTAGATCTTCATTGGAGCCCTTGGCTGTAATCGTTTCGCCACGCGTCACCAAGTGCAGCGAGCCAAAGCCATTTCGAATGCTGCGCCAATTTTCGTTCTCAGGACCTAAGAAAATCAAAGGATCAACACCGCGAATGGATATCTCTTTCTGTTGCATATTGAAAGACAAAAATACGTTCCCCACCTTTGCAATGTGTCAATCATCACATTAACATCTGATTTTGGGGAAGGAAGCCACTACACTGCAGCATTAAAAGGTGCGCTGCTATCGCGTGCCGGAGATGCACAGATCGTGGACATATCCCATCGCATTCGCAAATTTGATGTCATTGAGGCCGCTTTTGTGCTTCGTTCTGTTTACCCGGAATTTCCCAAAGGAACGGTGCATTTAATCTGTGTTCAGGGTAGCAATACGCCCGAGACTCCTCATCGATTGGTAACGCTGCAAGGTCAGCACTTCATAGGATCCGATACGGGTGTTTTTCGATTGTTGTCAAATACTGAGCCCGAAGGAGTCTTTGATTTCTCTGGGCTTAGTCTGGACGTTGATTCGCCAACATTTCCTGAGCGTGAGGTTTTTGTCCTCGGCGCGGCGCACCTTGCCAAAGGAGGTCGTGCAGATTTGATTGGACGTCCCGCAGGTGCATTGCGCAAGGTTGAGCCTCGTAGGATGAGTTTTGAGGAAAACACCATCGTGGGACACGTAGCCTTTATCGACGACTACGGCAATGTCATTACCAACATTACGAGAGAGGCCTTTCAAAAGATTGGCAAGAACCGTTCTTTCGAAATACAAATGCGAACACCTCGGATGACCATAAGGCAAATCAGCGAGGTTTATCATGATGTTGCAATCGGAAAGGAATTGGCTTTGTTCAATCACACGGGTTTTCTTGAAATAGCTGTAAATAACCACAGCGCTCCAGGCGGTCATGGCGGTGCTGATGCGCTGCTTGGACTTCACCGTGACCAGGCGATACGAATTGTTTTTCAATCTGAAGACGAGCTTTAATGGGGATTCTAAGGATTGTAAGAATGGAATTTACTCTAGCTTCAGTCGAAGTGTTTGACGAAATGTTTACTGACGTCAAACCACTTATTGAAGCCATGTCGGGATGTCAAAAGGTTGAATTACTCAAGACCCCTGGTCATCCTCAAATCAGGACAACGTTCAGTTGGTGGGCCAGCGAAAATGACCTCAATACCTATCGAAAATCAGATTTATTTGGACGCATTTGGCCGAAGACCAAAGCAAAATTCTCAGGACAACCTATTGCGTGGTCGGTTGATTGGAATCTTGCTGACGGAATGAGCTTAGGCATGTAAATTTGCAATTCACAATGAAGGCACTCATCCGAAAGGAACTCCAGATTTTTTTCAGCACCCTCATGGGATACGTGGTTGTTTGCGCTTTTTTGTTGCTTACAGGTGTTTTTTTGTGGGTATTCCCTGGAGAATGGAACGTGTTGGATCAAGGACAAGCCAACTTAGATGCATTGTTTATTTGGACTCCTTGGGTTTTCCTTTTCTTGATACCGGCAATTACCATGCGCAGTTTTTCTGAAGAGAAGGCAAGTGGCACCATGGAATTGCTCTTGACAAAGCCAATCTCAGAGATACAAATTGTTTTTGCTAAATACTTGGGCGCACTGCTTGTATTCATTCTCGCCTTGGTTCCCACATTGCTGTTCTTGCCTGTCATTGGATGGCTAGGGCAACCGCAATGGAATTTTGACAGTGGTGCGATTGCTGGGAGTTATCTTGGACTGGTGCTGCTTGGATCTGCGTTCACCGCTTTGGGAGTATTGGCTTCGGCTTTGGCCACCAACGCCCTCGTGTCATTTCTTCTGACAGTGGTTGCGCTGGTTTTGGGCTTCATTGGATTCAGTGCTTTAGCGAGTTTTGATTGGCTTGGCGACTGGGAACTGTCGTTTATACAGTTGGGGATGCAGTCACATTATCAATCCGTTAGCCGAGGTCTGATCGATGGAAGGGATGTGGCCTATTTTTTATTCATTGATTTTCTGTTCTTGTGGCTGGCACGCTTGGCGATTGTCTGGAAGCGAAGTGTTCGTAGGACAGAGGTGGTCAAATGGGCTTTGGGAACTGCGATAGCCTCCATGGTATATTTCATCGCACTGACCTTACCTGTGCAACTCGATTTCACGAGTGATAAACGTTTTACCATGACCTCGGCCTCGGTAGATCTGCTTGAAAATCTAGATGACGAGATTTTCATCACCTGTTATTTGTCCGGAGATTACCCGGCGAATTGGAAGAGGTTGGAACGTGCAGTGCGTCATCAATTGCAAGACTTTGCAAACGCATCCAATGGAAACGTGAGGTTTCAGTTTGTTGATATCTACGAAATTGACGACCGCCAAACCATTGGCCAAAATGAAGAGAAGCTTGTGGAGCAGGGCTTGCAGTTCACTCGAATTGCATTTCAGGAAAACGGATTGCAAGCATTCAAAACGGTCTGGCCAGCAGCCATTTTGAATTACCGAGGAAAAAAAGAGATTATCCAATTTTTCAAATCTGCAGTTCCTGAGCCTACGGATGCAATGATTCAAGGTTCAATCAATGCCATTGAATATGAATTGACTAGTGGAATCAGAAAGCTTATCCGTTCGGAGCCTCCTCGCATTGCAATCATTGAAGGGCACGGTGAGTTGAGCGAAGCTGATATGGCTGATTTGACGATGGGCCTTGACTTTGATTACAGCGTGCTGCGCGTCGAAATTGATGGTCAGTTGAACATCCTGTCGGAGTTGCTTGAAGGCTCGAAACGCAGAACGAATCGATTTGATTTGGCGATAATTGCGAAGCCAAACTCTGCTTTCGACCCCAAGGATCAGGTGATATTGGACCAATTTATTATGAATGGAGGCCGTGTGCTATGGCTTGTTGATCCAATGCTGGTGAACCGAGACAGCCTGACTTTGAATCAAATGACCATGGCTGTTTCCAACGAACTGAATGTTTCGGATCAGCTGTATCAGTATGGTGTCCGATTGAACCGAAATTTAATTGTCGATGCCCAGTGTGCTCCGGTCGTCATGGATGCGGGTCCAAATGGTGATCAGCGAAACATGCAAGTGTTCAATTGGTACTTTGCACCCATTGCAATTCCTCAGGGTATCAACCATCCAATCACGACCAACCTTGATCCCATTCACTTCGATTTTGTCTCGAGCATTGATACAGTTGATTCCGGGGGGCTGCTCAAAAAAACAGTATTGCTTACAAGTTCTGAGAGGTCCCGTGAATACAAATCACCGGTCCGTGTTTCTAGCAGTATAGTTGAATTAACACCTGATTATTTTACACAGAACAATGAACCAAACCAGGCGTTTGCCGTGCTCGTTGAAGGAACTTTTCAATCTGCTTTCACAAATCGGCTACCATCGACTCTAGTCAGCGATCCTGAGTTTGCCTTTGTTTCTCAAAGTTTGCCGACTGCTCAGATTTTCGTTGCAGATGGAGACATTGCGAGAAATAAGGTAAAGAATGGTCCGAATGGTCCCATGATATTGCCGCTGGGCTATGACCGCTATGCGGGTAGAGTGGTCTACGACAACAAAGAGTTTTTGCGAAATGCCATCAGTTATTTGTTGAATGAATCTTCGGCGATATCCGTCAGGTCTCGAACAATTGCACTTCGCCCAATGAATCGGGAGCGCATTCGCAAGGAGCGTCTGGGGTGGCAATCATTCGCTTTAGGTCTACCCATCGGAATTACTTTGCTTTTTGGTTTGCTTTTTATCACCTTAAGACGTCGAAGATTCGCGAAAAACCCTCAGAACAATATTTGACAAAATGCATAGAAATTTACGCCTCTTTTACATCCTGTTGTTTGTGACGGCTGCGGCAATCCTTGTTCGTGAATATGGCAACAATGCAAAATCCGAAATGGACAATGTCGAGGCATCAGCGTTTGCTATCGCCGATACTTCGGCGGTCAATAAGATTTTCATTGCTGATAAGGATGGCAAACAAGCTCTACTCGAACGTGTTTCGGGCCAGCGATATTGGTCTTTAAATGGCAAATATTTTGCGCGAAAGGACGCTGTTGACCTTCTGCTGAAGACATTCAAGCGTGTGAAAGTGCAGAGTCCCGTTGCGCATGCAAAATTAGAAACGGTGAACCGGATGCTCGCTGGTAGAGCAAAGAAGGTCGAGATTTATCAAGGAAAAGAATCCCCTGAGAAAGTCTGGTACATAGGAACGTCAGATCAGAGCCATACCGGTACATACATGCTGCTTGGCGATGCGATTGGAAATGTTGCGGAAGAACCCTTTGTAACTCATATGGAAGGCTTTACGGGCTTTTTATCAACACGTTTCTTTACAGATGAACGCGAATGGCGGTATACAGGAGTTTTTGATTATCCTGGCAGGTCGCTTGGTGGAATCCATGTGCAGCATCATGAAAGTGGACTGGACTATACCATGCGCGTCGATTCTATTGGAAACCTCACGTTCACGGGCTTAAAGCCACGAACGAATGCTTCAATTGACACCGTGCAAATGCAGGATCACTTCAATCGATTTCGAAAGGTTCACCTCGAAACCTACAACAATCACCTAAGTGATCTTGCTTTGGATAGCATTATGCAGGTGCCGGCCGCTTTCACATTGTCCACATGGAATGCAGATTCCACGATAACATCCAACATAGAATTGCTCTGGAAACAGCCAACAATGGACACTTATGACAATGATGGAAACCTCAATCCTTGGGACGGTGCGCGCATGTATGCGCGGTTCAAGGGCGAAATTGTGCTTGTACAAACGTTTGTGTTCGATCCGCTGTTAAGAGATTCATTTTAAAAGTCCAATGGCAATTCGCAAGGAATTCAGTACTAGCCTTCAATGTGTGAGCACCGAGGCTCTTCCTTCTATCTTTGGCCAACACATTGTGGTAATCTTATGAATGCATATATCGTAAACGGAGTGCGCACTCCTATTGGAAATTTTGGTGGAACCTTGGCTCCAATTCGCACCGATGATTTGGCGGCGATGCCAATTCAAAACCTGCTGAATCGATATCCTCATCTCGATAAATCTGCAATTGCAGATGTTTTAATCGGTTGTGCGAATCAAGCTGGCGAGGACAATCGCAATGTCGCCCGCATGGCCGCGTTGCTATCCGGATTGCCTGCATCTGTCCCCGGTGAAACCATCAACCGTCTTTGTGCTTCTGGAATGGCTGCTGGGGCGCACGCGGCGCGAATGCTTCATGCGGGCGATGGTGAACTTGCAATTGTCGGTGGAGTCGAACATATGACGCGTGGTCCTTGGGTGATGTCCAAGGCTTCGAAGCCTTTTGGTCGCGATAGCCAGATGTTTGATTCGAGTTTTGGCTGGCGATTTATCAACCCCAAACTTGATGCAGCTTATGGAACAGAAGGCATGGGGCAGACGGCAGAGAACTTGGTCGCTATCCATGGCATATCGAGAGAGGACCAGGATGCCTTTGCACTTTGGTCGCATCAAAAAGCTGCGGCATCAAAGCCTCTTCGTCGGGAAGAGATCATGGATGTTGTCATAAATAGCAGAAAGCAAGAAGACTTGATTTTTGGAGAAGACGAGTTCATTCGTCCCACTACGACCCTAGAAGCATTATCCAAATTACGACCAGCTTTCAAACAAGAAGGAGGAAGTGTAACTGCGGGGAATTCGAGTGGATTGAATGACGGTGCTTGCGCACTTCTTTATGCTTCTGAAAAAGGTTTGAGTCATCACAATTTAGAACCCCTGACAGAAGTCTTATCAACCGCGGTTGTTGGTGTTGAACCGAGCATCATGGGCATTGGTCCGGTCAAAGCCTCAGAACTGGCTTTAAAGCGAGCGGGCCTGACTATGGAAGACATGGATTTGATCGAATTGAATGAAGCGTTTGCGGCGCAAGCCCTCTCGTGCACCCGGAGTTGGGGCTTATCCGACAATGATTCTCGCATCAATCCACAAGGAGGTGCGATTGCATTGGGACATCCGCTCGGGATGACCGGCGCGAGGCTTTTGTTGACCGCTTCGAAGCAACTTGTTCGAATCCGTAAGAAGTATGCGCTGGTGACTTTGTGCATTGGTGTCGGACAAGGCTACGCGACCATTCTAAAAAATGCGCAAGCAAACTGAATATTCAAAAAACGCTAAACAGTGATACAATCGTTCAAAGGGATGGTACCCGTTGTGGATTCGACGAGCTATGTGCATCCGATGGCGACGGTAATTGGCCATGTCACCATTGGAGCCCGTTGTTTCATAGGTGCCGGAGCAGTCTTGCGCGGGGATTGGGGGCGAATCATCCTCGAGGAAGGATGCAATGTTCAGGAAAATGCTGTCCTTCATATGTTTCCGGGAACTACCATCAAGTTAGAGACAGGAGCTCACATCGGCCACGGTGCTATGATTCATGGTGCTTCCATTGGAGAGCAGTGCATGGTGGGAATGAACGCAGTGGTTCTTGACGATGTGCAAATTGGAAAAGAATCCATTGTTGGTGCATTAAGTTTGGTGAAGGCTCAGTCGCATTGGCCAGAGCGAAGTTTAATCGTGGGCAATCCTGGTAAGCGAATAGGCGACGTTTCTGATGAAATGATTGCCCATAAAATTGAAGGAACATCGCTGTATCAAAATTTACCAAAGGAGATGCACACGATGTCACAAGAGGTAAAGCCATTCGACCAAGAGCCGGAGAATCGTATTGCTGATTTTCCAGAATTTGAAACGTGGCAATCGCGCAGATCAAAAGCTTAGCCGTGGGAAAATCTGAAAACCGCTGCTTTGATTTCAAGCAGTTTTCCATCAAAGACGACAAATGCGCGATGAAAATTGGCACGGATGCCTTGTTGTTGGCATCGTGGTGTAGCGTCGAAAATGTTTCACGCATTGTTGACCTGGGAACCGGGTCCGGCATCATTGCACTCATGCTAGCACAGAGAGCTCCGGAATCCATTGTTGTCGGAGTTGAGCTTGAGGAGGCCGCTGCGCTTCAGGCAGAAGAGAATTTTCGTTTGTCACCGTTTCAAAGCAGACTGCGTGCCGCGCAGCAAAGTGCTCAAGAACACGCGCGTCAATTCAAAACTTGTGATGCATACGACCTGGTCGTCAGCAACCCACCTTATTTCAATGAAAAACCCAAATCACCAGATCATGCTCGAAATTTGGCACGACACGACGAGTTCTTACCTTTAAAAGAATTGTGGTCAGCGGCAAAAAAGGTCATGAAGGAGGAGGGGAGATTGGCCCTGGTATGGCCCATGGATCGGAAAGGCGCACTGCATAAGGTAGCAAAAGATGCAGGATTCGCAATGACACGATGCTGCGAAATCGCAGGCACGAAAAATCATGATCCAAAACGGTTTTTATCTGAATGGGTGCTTGCATCACGTCTTAGCTCAAATCAGCCTTCTCTTAAAATAGAGCGACTGAATATTGAGTTGGGGTTACGGCAGCAGGGAAGGCCAAAGCATACGGACCGCTACAAGGAACTCCTCAACGATTTCGTTATTGAGTGGCACTAAGGTCAAGAGAAACTTTCGGCAGGAATTAAGCTCCTAACACCTGCTTCAGGCGGTCAATTTGTGCGGACCAAAGCTCTTTTGCATCATCAATTTCATCCTCCTCAGCATAATCGGTGATGACAATGGCAGTATCTCCTGTGAGGTCATCAATTTTGATTCTGAATTCGAAAAAAGTGGAAAGTCCTTCTTCTTCGTCTTCAAGCCAACGAAATTTGACATATTCATCGCGCTTCTTCGTGACGAGTCGTGCACTTTCTTCGCTGCCATCCCATAAAAAGATATGGACATCCTTTTTGATGTTAACATCATCACAGAACCATTCTGCTAAACCACTAGGCGTGCTAAACATGTTGAAAAGCACTCCTTTGGAACTATTGATCGGGTGTTCTACTTGAAATTTTTCTTTGTCCATGAATCAATTGTCTGTCAAATGGCAAGATAGTGCGAATCTTTTCATAGCACGCGGTGTTTTTGAAAAATTGATTTTTCAGGAGTTTTCATTCGTTGAGCATTATATTTGCGCGCGTTTGGCGGGATAGCTCAGCCGGTTAGAGCGCAGGATTCATAATCCTGAGGTCGGGAGTTCGAGTCTCCCTCCCGCTACCAAAACAATAAAACGGTT
>MDTC01201663.1_pt1 | contig 24169 bp, 29 predicted proteins | sample 811181 | NCBI WGS metagenome assembly MDTC01 (sample SAMN05326644, study PRJNA326480) | marine metagenome | isolation source: seawater | place: Pacific Ocean: North | collected 2011 | reverse complement strand
TGTCGGGATGTAGTATCAAACGTAAGTTCTTTTTCACCATTACATCCATCAGTATCAATTAATCCTTTTAGAATGTATTGAATTTTTTTTATTGGTAGGTGAATCCATCTTTTAGAAATATGTTTTTCTTTATTTGAATCATAAATATCCGAGTATCTAAATGGCAATGTATTGCTTTTATTCCATCGAATTCTTACCGAATCGGAATTATCTTTCGATTCTTCAATAGAATATTCTGTATAATTATTTTGGAAATATTCTTCACATTTTTCCAGAATGTGTTGTTTGGTAGTGTGATTTAATGAAATGTATCCATAATCTTTGTCATTTGATAGAGAACCATCACCTAGAATAACACCATAAATGTAACAATCTTTCTCACTTAATGATGAATCGTCTTTTTCGTATTTTGGAATACTATAAATCATCATATCATCCTCGTTCAAGTCTTTTACTTCCTTCCATTCCATCTTAATCAGTTTTTTATCAAGGCGATTTTTAATTACATCATAATTTACTCCTTTCTTTTGATTTGAAAGAACAAACACTGGATGTTCTCCCGTTACTTTTAGAGAGTCAATACAATGCATTGTATTAATATTATAAATTGTGCCATTATGTGAATGTTCTAATACTTTTTTAATAGTCTCAATATTTCCTGTTGAATTATAAATTTGTGTATTACCTTCTACAACATCTTGTATTGCCAATGGTCCATCTGTCGTATAAATATACGTGTTTGGTGTAACACATTGGTCAACGTAGCGTGCAGTATTGTTAAATACGCGCAACATAGGTACAATTCCATTTGAAATACCCGTACCACCGGCAATTTCAGCACCTCTTGCACGAATATCGTGAATATGGATACCAATTCCCCCAGAATTCTTAGAAATAAGTGCCGTATCTTTCAAGGCATCGTAAATAGCACTAATACTATCGGAATTAATACCCATCAGAAAGCAAGAAGCCAATTGACCATTAACCGTACCCGAATTGAACAATGTTGGTGTTGCGTGAATACATTTCTTAAGTGATAAAGCATTATAACATTGAATCGCGGATTTGATATCAGAGCCATGGATTCCAAGAGAAACCCGCAAGAACATATGTTGAGGTCTTTCTACAATTTCTCCATTTACCTTCAATAAATAGCTCTTTTCAAGAGTCTTAAACCCGAAATAATCGATATTATAATCCCTTGAATAGTCAATAATTTGATTCAATTTTACCTTATGCTTCATAACAGTGTTATATAAGTCCTTTGTAACTAATTGTACTCTTTTTCCTAATTTATTTGTGCTTTCATATAAATTTTGAATAGTCTCACTAAATGATGGGGAAGTTCTTTTATGATGGTTTGAAATCGCAAGACGGCTGGCAAGAATACCATAATCAACACATTCCGTTATAAGACCGGCGCAAGTTTGAGCTGATAATTCATCAAGTTCAAATGTATGAACTCCCGAATACATATCTCCACATACCTTCTGAGCAAGTGAAATGTAATCTACCTTCAAAGTTTTTTGATTTCCATCTCCTTGTACTAATGTATTAAGTCTATTAGAGACTTTATCAAATGATACGGTTTCTTTTGTGCCATCACGTTTAATAACATGCATTACTTCCATGGTATAGTTATATTTAACATTCGATATATCTTAATCATTTTTTTCCACAATTTTGATTAATATTATAACTTAACATTAGTACATTAAAAAGCATAATATGCGTATTTTGTCAATTGATGTTGGTATTAAAAATTTAAGTTATGTATTGATAGAAGTTGATTCAATACGCCCAGAATTAAAGTGGAATATTATTGAATGGAATAATGTCAGTATAAATGAGTCTTTTAAGGATCTTAACTATGTTTATTTAGAGTATTTGAAATGGTCAAAACCAAAATTAATTGAATTTTTAGAATATTTGTCAAAAAATGGCGAATTAACAACACATATACCTGAAAAATCTACTAAGAAAGATTTACACGATATAATAAAAACACATTTAAAAATGAAAAAGGTAAAGAAAATAACATCTATAGACCTTCAAACCACAGTCAAAAATGTTGCAAATCATTTTAATTCTGTGTTTTCTCCCTTATTGTGTGATGCTGTAATAATTGAAAACCAGCCATGTATGAAAAACCCACAAATGAAATCTATGCAAATGATCGTATTTGCCTATTTTTGCTTATTGAAAGATACTAAACATATCGTAAAATGTGTTTCTGCATCAAGAAAGATGCATTTTTGTAAATCAATTGGATGGATAGATAGTATACCAAAAGGATATGCTAAAACGAAGGAATGTTCGATAAATGTAGTCGGGAAATTATTTGGGGATTCTCCGCCAGAATGTTGGATTAAGTCAAAAAAGAAGGATGATTTGTCAGATGTTATAATTCAAGCTTTTGCTTACTGCGACAAACTTGTATAAACTAATATTGTTAAATAAATCATAAGATGGATAGTGTAACAGAAGTTAATCTTGATGATTTAGATTCTGGTTTATCAAGTGTATCTATAGAAAAGACTGACGAATCATTTAATGATATTTCACAGCAAAATTCCGTCGATGGTATAGAAGATCTGGATCTTCTAGTCGATCCAAATAAATCAAGGTCACCAGTTCCTCCACCACGGAATGATATAAATAATGAGCCTGTTGCAAATTTACCAATACGTTCATCATCTCCACCATCAATTATTGAGAAGAAATATGATGATGATTTAGATTTACAAATAAGGGTGGAACGTCCTCCAGAAAGACCAGTAAACACATTTATGCCTTCGTCTACATTTACTCCTGTTCCAAATAGAGTCACAATCAATGATGGTGTAGAACGTCAAGAAATGTTATTTAAATTAAAAAGACTAGAATCAAGAGGTATACCTCTTTCAAAACATTATAGTGCTTCATCCAGTCTTGAAGAAGTGAAGGAAGAATACTCGCGTTTAAAAAATCAAAGAGATGTTGAGAATAGTATCAAATTTCAAAGAAAAACAATGGTTGCCTTCGCATCAGGTGTTGAATTTTTAAATAGTAAATTTGACCCTTTTGATGTAAAATTAGATGGCTGGTCGGAATCCTTACATGAAAATTTGAATGATTATGATGACGTTTTTGAAGAATTACACGAAAAATATAAGGCAAAAACAAATATCGCCCCAGAATTAAAATTACTTATGATGCTTGGCGGAAGTGCGGTTATGTTCCATATGACAAACAGCCTATTCAAAAATTCCATGCCACAAATGGATGATATTCTAAAAAATAATCCTGATTTAGCAAGACAATTCGCATCCGCCGCGGTATCTTCATCAACAGAGAAAAATCCAGGACTTGGTCATATTTTAGGGGATATGCTTGAGTCAAATACTCCACCAACATTTATTCCACCCCAGCCAAGTTTCGTACCAGATGCTCCACCTCCTCCAACAAATCAAGAAATGAGTGGTCCTAAAGATCAAGATGTGGAACGCATCCTTAATCAAATAAAAGAGTTTCGCGATACTCCAGAACCAGTTATAAATGTACCTAAGCCAGAACCTATGAATCCTCCGGCAACACGCGAAGTTATCACAGACGCACCAGTTAAAAAACGCCGTGGACGCCCACCAAAAAATAGAGTTGAAAGACCAGATACCAGTTCATTTGCACTAAATATTTAATCATACTATCTTTGGAGCAATGGCTGACTGAATAAAAGAATATACTATTTTTATAACCTTTTTATATATGTGTTTCTCCAGATAGTCTGGAAAAATATCAACTTTAAATAAACCAAAGTTAATTACACCAATATCTATATTATCCCTGTTTTCTTCAAACCATTTTTCCACAAAAACATCAATATTCTTTGCCCATTGATTATCAGATTCATTGAGTCTTTCCATTAATAATTCATTCTCCCGAATTAAGTCTCCATTTATTGAACTATCTTGCTTTAATGCCTCATTTTCATTCAATAGTTTGTTAATAAACTCGGATTGTAGTTCTATTGTAGCTAAACTACTTTTTATTTCCTTTTCCATTTTTTCAACTCTTTTTTTTAGCTCATCATCTTTATCTTTAGTACACCAAAACATGTTACTTAACGATATTTTCAAGTATATCCAGAATTTAAATTATGTAAATCTTTCAAAATTCATTTTAGAAACAGGAATCTCAACGAATTTTTTAAAACCACATGGGCGCGTAACCTTCAAAGGTATCTTTCTCTCAATTAATTCTTTTTGAAATGTATCTTCCTCTTTATCATCTGGATTAACATCCACAAATGGTGGAAAACCATCAATCAATTGCTGAATACGAATACCTTTAATGCGAGTAAATTCATATTTTGTCATAATCGGGGCAGTTTCTTCCATTCGTGTTATTAACTATATAAAATATACTTAAAATCATTTTTTTATACTTATTCTTTTTTAGCACACATTATTACTAATACACGTTCACCCTTCTTTGGTAAAGACCATGCATCAATATCATTTACATTTGTCACTACCTTATAAACCCAAGTTCTTTGATCTTTCGTTGTATTCGTAATTTTAATCTTTTTACCGGCGTTTTCGCGTATTACTTCTAAGAAACCCTCACCATTATTCTTTTTTATCATTTTCATACAAGAATTTACTGCTTTCTTTAGATTCTTTTTATTAATAGATTCATCGTCTTCCTCTTCCCCCTCTTCTTCCTCCCCGTCTTCTTCCTCCTCTTCTTCATATTCATCCTCCTCCTCTTCCTCTTCCTCTTCTGCCCATTCTCCGGATTCGTCATCTTCTTCCTCATTTGAATCATCCTCCTCATTATCTTCCCCAATAAGTCTCATAATATCGGATTTATTACATCTATAACTCTGAATCTTAGAACAAATTTTTTTTAGAGCATTGTCTGCAACTTCACCAAGTGTTGCAAATCCAATATTTTCAAGGATTTCATTATCATTATCTGAAATAGTTACAGAAACACCAAATTTTTCAAGACTAATTTTTGTCATTATAGTTTGTATTAATCAATTATTACTTAATCATTTTTCAAACAATTTAGGTTGGTATAACGGTTGGAAATATATTTCTCCATTTTTTTATCAACTTCGCCAAAGTCCTATTAACATTTAGAGTTTCAAGACTCGAAATTGGAACCCATTGAACAAGGAATATTTCATCAGTATCATTTGGAATGAACGTAGGATTCCAATGCCTATCTAATGACAAAACATAATATAAAGTGTCATAAATTGATATGGAAAATGTTCCATCTGCTATAGGCAAAAATATACCGGTTTCTTCCCAAATTTCTCTTTGTGCTCCTAAATAAGGCCACTTTCTTTCATAATCATATAAATGCCCTTTCGGAAGTCCCCATTTATATTCCTTTTTATAATAAGAATCTTTATTCAGAACCAAAATAATATGAGTGTTATCTTTATCAAAAATTATTCCTCCAGCGCGGGTTGGTGTTTTACGAATTGTATTCCGCATTAGACTAATAGTAATCTACAAAGTTATTCTTATTATCTCATAATGCAAGAAGTATTGCACGTAATTCTTTTTTCTTCATCCCTTTAGTAACTGGTGTTCCAATCTCAGCTAATTTTTCCTTTAATTGTGCTACAGTCATTGAATTGATATCATCTTTTGATATACCTAAATCCTTTTCAGATTCACTTGCATCATTAGACACAGACTTTTCTTCAACTTCATTATACTTACCCTCTCCAATAAGTTCAACTTTCTCAATTGGTTCTTCTTCGATAACAATTTGCTTTTCAATATCAGTATTCTGTTCAGATAAGGATATTTCTTCTTCTTGAACCTCAGGAATCGTACTTAAACCTTCATTCGATAACTCTTCAACTTCTTCAACTTCTTCAACTTCTTCAACTTCTTCATTACTCATATTTGCCATCTGATTATTCATATTACCATTCATGAAAGGGAATTCCAAAACCACGTTTTGTTCTGGTTCAAAGGGTTCTGGATTCAAATTTAGTGAAATAGTCTTTAACGCTTTTTCAAGCTGTATGTTTTTTTGTTCAAGAACTTGGATCCTTCTTTTATACATCCTTCTTACAATAAAAAAAGCGTATGCTACTAAAAAAATTAAAGCTCCACCAATTACAATGTTGTTCGGATTATACATGGACTTTTGACACATTATTAATTTTTGAAAACAAACACACATTCATATTAATACAACCTTACACCTTCAACGCAAGGTATTGCTTCTTCAAGACTATGATTATATACAGGCACTGCGATTAGTATATTTGGTTCTTTATAACTTATCATATTTGAGGTATACGTATCACCAAGTGCAATATTTATATCCTTTACACCAATATTTCCTTGACCAAATTCAGTTATTGGTAAAATTATATCTTTCAAAGCCATTTCAGTATATTCGGACTCATGTCTGTAAAAGGGTTTGCTATCGATAATACTATCGCAGAATGTAGGCATCTTCTAACTTTCTATATAATTTTTATGTAGCTTCTAATCATTTTTTAACTCATATTATAAATCATCTTCATAATTTTATCTCTATGAATACTCGTATAATCTTTTAATACTAACTTTCTTGTTTCATTACCTGAAATTGTTTTTTGTTTAAAAATCCATTTCAGGTATTGATCTATGAATTTGTTAATATATTCTCGATTTGTTATATCATCATCACATTCATAATCGCACCATTCGTCAAAATCATTCATTTAAAAAAATCTATACTCTTCTTTAATAGTTATAAACTTATATGTATTACGAGTAAGACTTAATAATTACCTCGTTTGCAGAAGATTCTGGTTTTTTTGAATTTATGGCTCTTCTACACTTAATTTGTACTATATCATAATTGCTAAACGCTTTTCTAACTTTCTCAGTATCAGAATTGCTCATTACAAAAGAGATTTTATTGTCTTTAAATTGATGACATTGTGTAAATAACGAATTATGATTTTCATCATTGAAACCCCCAGATTGATAATTAACAAAGGATTTCTTGTTTATGGGAACATATGGTGGGTCCATATACACAAAATCTTCATTTCTGATATTTGTGATTGCATCTGTAAAATCAGAAGTTCTAAAATCAACATTTTGTATCATATTACTCATATTCTGTAGCTCATCCGAACTAATTATAGTCTTTAATTTCATATAGTTACCGAATGGAACATTGAATCCATTCGGTCCCATTCGATAAACTCCTCTAAAACAAGTTTTATTTAAGAATATAAATATTGCAGAACCAATAACACTATTTCTATCTTCGTCATTCATATTGTTATACTTCTTTCTTATCCAATAATAATATGACTCTTTTGATATTAATGCCTCATCATAAGTGGTCGGTTTAACAATTTTCTGTTTTTTATCTAAGGATTTTAATGCAGAAATAGATGCGAAATATGCATCTGATTCGTCAATTAATGCTGACCGGATAAGAGTTTCATTATCATTTGTGTTATCATTACTTTTAAGGCAACGCTTTTTAAGTTGAATTTTAAGGTCTTCTAAAGACAATTCAAGAATCTTTTCCTTAGATAATGGTTCTCCATTTGATAAGTTCGTATATATATTCAGAAATTCATTCATAGAATTCTCTAATGATTCGCGATTATTCTTGATATTAATGAACATATTGATGAGTACTGGATTTTTATCATATACATATATATTACCTTTGACTTCAATCTGATTATTCTGAATTCTTTCAAGCAAACCAAGTAAAACACTCCCACCACCTAAGAACAATTCATGATAATTATTGATAATTTTTGGAAAAGTATCTAATATTTGGTCCAGAATCTGAGTTTTACCACCAACCCACTTCAATATTGGTTTCATTGTCCTTTAGTTTACTTTATAACTTTAAAATTAAGTTCATTTTTTCTTAATTTATGCCAAAAATTTAGACATGTCATTTTAAAACAAATATTTTGAACAAAATTTTTGCGATAAAAATGAGTACATAAATATATAATACCGAATATACAAATGACGATGAAAGTTTTGCTTTGGTCGCCAGAAGCCAAAAAAATAGAAAACTTATTAGACTGGGCGATAACTCCATTTCCGAATGGAATGGCAACAAACGTGACGCGAAATGAAGATTACAGTGTTGGAATGTTAAGAAAACAAGCTCAAAAAGCAGAAAAGCAGTGGGGAAACGCGATTATAAATCAAACAAATAATGGTAATTGGACAACAAATCTTGGTGAAAATTTGGTATTTGAAGTCCTTAAACTATTGGGAAAGAATCCGAGAAGGCCACCTGAAAGAGGTGGGTATAGGCCAGATTGGGAATGTGATGATGAAATAGTAGAAGTTAAAACAAGAAATTGGACTACAACTGGAACGGCAGGAGAAAAGGTACCCGGAGTTATATATAAGTACAGTGATATACCTGATATTTATGGTAAAAAATTACTGGTTGTATGTGTTGCCTATCAAGAATATGAATATACGCATGGAACTACAAAACTATGGGGTAATATTTCAGAAAAGAAGCAAGCTCATTTAGATTTAGCAAAAAAACATGGTATTGAGTTTATTAAGTTTAGTGAACTGATAGAACCGTTAATTTTGGTGAAAGATGATGAATTTGGGCGGCTCGACTCGCCGGAACGGCGACAACGCATACAGCAGCGGCGCACTCAGTTGGCGGAGACATGCGTTGAAAATAGCGCCCCCATTCCTGGATGAAAATAAATGATGATTACTTACCTCTAAGTATAAAAATAAGTATAGCAACAGCAAGAATAAATGTGAAAAAAAACAGAATAGACGTTATAATGATATAGGGGTATAAATGGGCGAAGGCGTAATGTATAATTGGGTCAATAAGATCACTTTGTAACCGCTTCATATTCTTTTTTTCTCTAACTTCATCAAGTGTATGATGTAATAGATCGTGTATGATTTCACGAATAATCATCTTGTGCGTTTAAATTTACAAATATTTTTTAACCGCTAAATACAACCGCATGGCTTCTAACGTAGAAGAAGATTATGACTCAGATACTGAACTTGTTCCTGATTATGATATGGTGGATTTAAATGATTTTAAGTTAACAAAGGGAGATGAATTAGCGGGTGGTTCTTGGGAATTACCTGTAGAACATAAGCGAGATGATACGCTTTGTTTACAATTTGCACTTCCAGTATTTCGGATTGGTGATTCTGTTGATATTCAGACCGCATCAAAGAACGGTTTTTTCAGAGTACAATTAGATGATAGTAACACAAAACATTCTGATTATAAGCAATTTATTAATAAATTGGAAGTTTGGCTTGTAAGTCAAATTGTGAATAACCATGACAAATGGTTTGGATATATGTGGCAAACTGGTGGTCCATTAGAAGGTTATACTCGTCCATCTCCTTCTGCAATTAAAAATATGTATCATCCAATGATTGGGGATGATAATATCTTCTGTTCACGTGTTCATATTCGTAAAGGCAACTATCAACTACAATGTATGGATACTGACCAGAATATGATAAGTCTTGAATCTATTCAAAATTGTAATGTAGTTCCTCTTGTAGAAGTTAAAGGAGTTTTTATGAAACCTCACGGATATAATCCAGATATTGTTTTGCGTGGTCTTGTAAAAATACCGCCAGCTACAAAAACTACCACACCAAATAATGATGATTTTCGTCTTTTCCATACAACAGACAAGGATGATAGCTATGCTTATTATGACTATGCTACAGAGGATGAGGATACGGACTGTGAAGAGACTATGATTCCAATAACTCCAGTGGAAACAAAAAATATAGAAATTCCTGATTCCAGTTTAAAACCAACTCAAGAAACTCAAGAAACTCAAGAAACTCAAGCTACTCAAGAAACTCAAGCCACTGAAGCTACTCAAGAAACTCAAGCCACTGAAGCTACTCAAGAAACGGTTCCAGTTGCGGTGTCTCCAGATGAGGTCACTCCAAGCACAAATACAGAAGAACCTAAGGAAGAGTCTAAGCCAGAAGATAATGAATCATCAAAGAAAATAGATAATGAAACATTACAGGCTTTAATGCTTGCCGCTGAAGAAGCTAAGTTAAAGGCTGCAGCTGCTGCCGATGAATATCAAAAATATATGACCCAACAAGGTTCGGTCTAATTATGATGATTTATGTGTAAATGCTGTAAATTTATTAGTTTTAACTAGTGGTAAATCTTGTGGTAATATTGTATTAGCATTTCTTATTCTATCTTTCAACCATAGTTTTAAGATAATGTGCCCACTCTTTGGACTTAAAGATATTCCATGAGTAATCATTTTCTCATTATTTGTAACAGATTCGGATATTAGTCTTTCAAACCAAGTTTTGGTAATATTTTCAATTTTATAATTTCTTGATTTAGTTTCAATCTTAATTGATATAAATCCACCATTCTTATTTTCAGGACTTGACCAATCGGGAAAAATATCTCCCCTCATTATAAATACAATACCTGATTCATAATGTTTTAAAGATAATTCCTTAAAAATACCCCAAAACTCTTCAGCATATTGAGTCTTATATATAAACTTATAACTCTCTCGTTCCCAATTTTTTACTTTAGAAGAATGATACCAAAAACTCCATTCGGAATGTAACTTTATCATCTACTTATATTACACCAAGAAACAACTTTTATACTTTTTTACGGATGTGGTATAGATTTCCCCCAGAAATTAATAGGTGTTTCAAGTTGATAACCACTTGCTCTAAGTATACTTTCTTGACTGCGAGGAGCTTTTAAATGACTTCTATCATAAAATTTAGGAGTCATACGTGGTACAGGTTTTGATTGATAACTCAATGTTCTAAATGGAGCATTTTCACCTAATTCAATAAATTCGACATTAGATTCAGAATTATGAAATATAGTTAAACGCACATGTGGGGGTATTAATCTTGTACCAAGATGTGAATAATAAGAATTTGGGAATTGAAGCTTAATTGAAAATTTTCCCGATCTTGGTTGAAATTTGCCACTATTTCTTGTATTTTCATACGCGGAAATAGCATCTGGAAATGGCAAACCCGCACCAGTATAACTTTGTAAATAGTCCGGTGATTGTGCGGCAATATATGACACAGTTGTAGTTTTGTTAAATTTTGTAAGTTCACATTCAAGAATTACAGTTTTTGTATCAGGACGAACAACATTAACTTTAATAGAAGGAGATGTATACTTCATTAAGTATATTCAATAAAATATTACAGAGTTGCGCTTAAAATTGATAAGTTTTTTGATATTAAAATTATGGAATTAGTAGAAACTTTTAACACTACCCTTAACGATTTTATTGGAAATTTAAAAAGATGTTTTCCAGAAAACACTGAAAAATTGTCAGTAATAACAATGATTCAAGATACGCGACCATTGCAACAATTTATGAAATGTGTTGTAAACAATACTGATAAAATATCAAGTAAAGACCCAACATTATTCGATACACCATTCGTATGTATATCTGATCTTGCCCTTTCGATTATTATTAAAAGTTCGGAAAACAATAATAATACAGACGCCATATGGAAATTTCTACAAACTCTAACACTCATTGGAACAACTGTCCGTTCAAAATCAGCAAATTTAGAAGATTTTTTTCAACAATTTGAAGATGAAAATTTTATGAATGGAAATGAAGGAATTCAAGAACAAATGATGAATATGGTACAAAAATTGATGGAACAAACACAAGATATTGATATCGAAGAATTAGACAAATCCGGTAGTGATACAGATAGTGATACAGATACTGATACAGAAAAGGATACTGCAAATGACACACAAAAACAACAAGAAGAATACGAAAATATGTTTAAGGACACTAAAATTGGTACTTTGGCTAAGGAAATAGCCGAAGATATTGACATGTCCGCATTTGATATGTCAGATATGCAGTCTCCTGATGTATCAGCTGTTATGCAAAAATTAGTCGGTGGCGGTGGACTCAAAAATCTTGTCAAAACAGTTGCTGATAAACTCAAAAACAAAATGGAATCCGGTGATATTAATCAAGAGGAATTAATAGGCGAAGTTCATGAAATGATGGAAAAAATGCAATCCGACAAAAAATTCAAGAAAATGTTCAAATCGAAAGATGTTCAAGGAATATTTAAAGAGTTTATGAAACAAAAGGGAGAAGAAGTTAATGATGATGATGACTTTAGTGCCCTTGAAGAAATGTGTGGTAAGGAACTTAAAAAGGGAAAAATACCAACTAATCTACCACCACCCGGAATGAGAGGTGGACGTAGAGGACATGGTGTTCGCAATCGTTTAAGAAGAAAATTAGAAGCAAAGAATAGAGATAAGAATTCTTCCATCAACCAAACGGGTTTAGAAACCAGAAACGGGCAGTCTCAAGTACCCCAATCAGTACAAAAACAGGTTAATACTGTAAAAGACAAAAAATCAGACATTCTCAATGACTTGGAATACAAACTTCAAAATAAGAATTTTGAGGTAGTACCTGATAATCAAGTTATTTCAGACGAAGATATAGAAGTGATGGGTAATAATTTTGAGGTAATGGCAAGGAGTGGTCCAGATGGCAAGAAAAACCAGTCATCACATATATGAAATTTAGCAGTTATGTGAATCTAATCCTGCGAATATTGATTAAGAATATTACCAAATATTGGTTCTAACCTACTACTTTTCAACCAACCACCGTGATATCCTTCTCTGTAAAATACACATTTAGAATCAAAATTATTTTGAATTACATTTGTATCTGCAATATCATTTATAAGAAAATCACTATGTGAAACAAACAAATATCTTTTATATGGATATTTATAGTTTTTGTTTTTACGTTCAGTATAAAATAAATAATCCGTACTATTTGCACAGCCAATCCCAAGAGCAGTATGTACAAAATATCCCATTATACAGTTCAGTAAATAATATTTGTAACTCAGATGTGGCGTGCGTGAATTCACAACATTTATTGTTCTAAATATTGAACGTTTGCTTGTAAAATGCATATCTATTACTGATCTTGATGTTAAAAGAGGTTCAAATAAATATACGGCCTTTATTTTAATCTTTGATTCTAATTTATTTAATATAATATCCTCAAAACATAAATATTTTATACCCCCTAAAGACCATGCGAATATATGAATCTCATATAATCCTCGCTCTTTTAAATAGTCTATTATTTCATAGCAATAATCATATTGGTTATGACAAAGAGAATGATTCAGAGAAACATCTCCTGGACCATATTGTGGCAATATAACACTATATCCATTTTTCAACATAACACCAATGCCATTCAATAGTTGTACTATTGAACCGGATAATCCAGGAAAACATACAATAATTTTTGAATTATTACTTATATTTTTGGGAGTTAATCTATATATTTTACAATTTCCATCATACAATTCAATATCACAATATTTTGATAAAATCTGAAATGTACACCAATTTGCCAAACTCATCATAATTTGAAATGAAAAGGGCAATGGCATATGTAAATAGTCATCTATCTCTGGCTCTTTTTTATAAGGATGATTATCATGTAATTCTTTCACAAGTGACTCTAAACTATTATCATTAACATTAAAACATTCTTTCAACGTTATCAACATGTCTCTCTTTTCAATCCCTTCAGCGCGCCTAATATCTTCTTTTAACATTTCTAAATCGCCTAAACTAGGAGATTTTGAGAATACTTTTTTTTGTTTCTTCATTTGTTTTGTTCTAAGTTTATGAATACAGTATTCAAATAATACATATGTTCCTGTTAAAGTTATTAGTGCCACTATTCTGTCCCTTTTAAACATATCTGAATTCTACATAAAAATGAGACTTAAACACAAACGAATAAATATTAAATCATGGCATCATATGAGAAAAATGTTGCTGAAAATAATGTTTCTAAATGGCTTGAGTTTAAGAAAGCGATTAAAACTCATCAGAAAAAAATTAATGAATTGAAGTCTGCTCAAAAACTTGTAGAAAATCTAATCATTACTTCGATGAAATCAAATGAAATTCCGCAATACCAACTACAAAGTGGAGGTTCTCTTGAATTGGTTACAAAAAAATCTAAGAAATCTCTAACTACAAAACAGATGAAAGAAAAACTCACTAAGTGTTTGGGTAGCAACGACACTCATGAAACTAAAGAAATGATTAAAAAAATTATGAGCGATATTGAGCATCCTCCAACTACTGAAAAAGAATCACTCGTTCACAAAAATTAAGCCGTTCCTAGTAAATCAGACATACGATCCGCATGTTCTGATGATGCGCTTGCACCTTTTCCAAACAAATTAAATACACCACTTGACAAATAGTATAATACAACTATTAAAGCAATAATTGTTATAACAACTTTTAACATATCACCTTCCATTAACTCCTTCTTTTATTTTTTTTTGAATCTCTTCACATCTTTTAACCGTCCATTCACCTGTAATATCTGATACAGGATAGAATCTTGCTTTCTTTCCTTTTAAGTACATCAAGAAATAGGATTCATTCTTCTTACGCAATATCCAATTTTTGTTAATCTGTTTTATAATACTATTTTGAGGACCTTCTTCAAAGGCTTTTAATGCATACTCAATCGATGGCGGATTTCTATCTTTTCCAATACTAACACTCCTTTGTCCATTTGTCACATACCATCCATATTGACCCAAGCGAATCTCCATATTATTTTCCAAAACCAGTGGATAATTAAACATATTTTCTGCTTCATCTAATTCTAAATCATCTTTAGTACTATTTGGTGGCATTTTTGAATAAACTATATTCCCATCAGTTTCTTTACATATACATAATCCATATTGAGTTCTAACAATACCAATTTTACCTTTATCAATAGACTCATTCAATATATTTACCCAATTTATCTGCTTTAAACCTGAAACAGGTGGAGGTGGTTGTAATGCCAACTTATTTGATAATTCATTGTGAAACTCTCTTACCAGACTTCTCCAATCTAATTTACCATCTGCAACCAAATCCAATTTATCTTCTAATTTACTTGTAAATGAAGAATTTACCATAGGTTCTATTGGACTTTTATCCATAAATTCACACGCCCTTATACCAAGGTCAGATACCACAAATATGTTCTTCTGTCCACCAATTTTTTGTATGTATTTAGATGCGTCTATTTCTTCATGATTCATCTTCATATTCCATTCTAATAATTCTAAATCTAACTTTGGATTTGTGCCTATTGTTATATACCCCTTCTCTTGAATACGCTCTACAATGCTACTATATGTAGAAGGTCTTCCAATCCCAGTTTTCTCCAGCATTTTAACAAAACCTGCAGGATTAAATGGAGCCTTCGGCGTTGCTGCAGTTTCGCGAACACATACACTCATTATCTCTAATATATCTCCGCATTGTATTTTCTCCTCTTCAATATTTGTTGAAGGTATACAACCTTTTAGACGATTAAAACCTGCAAATGTTAACTTTTTGTCTACAGACTCCCATTTATCCATTTCAAATTTATTGTGAATTGTTTCAAGGATTATTTTAGATTCAGAATAAACTGCTTGACTCATTTGAGAAGCAATCGCTCTTAATTTAATCAATTCATACAATTTATATTGCTCCGAATCATTCGGTGAATCTTTATTAATATTTATTGGTCTTATCGCCTCATGTGCATCTTGTGTTTTCATATTTCCTCTTTTTCCATATTGTCGTTTACAAGCATATTCTTCTCCAAATTCAGATTTTATCCACAATATTGCAGATTCTTGAAATTGTAAGGATAATGATACTGAATCCGTTCGCATATATGTTATATATCCTCCTTCATACAACTTTTGAGCAATTCCCATAGTCTTTTTCGGATTATATGAATATCTATTATATGCCATTTGTTGCAAAGAAGATGTAATAAATGGCGGAGGAGGAGTCTCCTTTACATCTCTCACTTTTACACTAATCACTTTGAATCTTTGTGACTTTAAACCTTCTAACCATGAAATTATAACATCTTTAGAATTTAATTCTGGCTCAATATGAATTATGTTTTTCAATTTATCTGAATCTGATGTTGCCTTTATTCCTATTTCACCCACTTGTTGCTCTTTCTGTCTTTCCATACATATGCGTACAGCAGGTGATTGACCCCTTCCAGCCGATAAGGCTCTAATGTTCAAATGACGCGACAAGAATGGAGAAACCATAAAACCAAATACAATATCTATTACAGCTCTCGCTTGTTGTGCATGGTACAAATTTACATTTAATCTTCCAGACCTTTCTAATGATTCCTTCAAAGCTTTTTCCGAAATCTGATTAAATGTTATTCTTTCAGTACTTTTTACATTTAGCTTTAGTAATTTCATCAAATGTGCAGCTATTGCCTCACCTTCTCTATCCAAATCTGATGCAATTATTACTCTTGTCGCATTGTTCGCCTTCAGTTTTAAATCCTTTATTATTTTTTCCTTTCCTTTGTGAATTATATACTCTGGCTCAATATCATTCGGATTAAACCACTTCAACGTTGGCTTTAATGCAAATACGTGACCAAATGAAGCTACACATTTATGTCCTGTAAATTTCTCAATCTTCTTACACTTACCATTACTTTCGACAATTATTAAAGTTTCACCACCCATCCCCTATTAACACTTATTATATCTTGTATTTCATTTTTATTCCTCTATTCCCCAGAATCTGTCCAAACTTCCATTAGTATTTATTGCCTTACCCTTCTTCTTCCTCTTTTCTGGAATAATATCATCGATATTATCTAAATTCAAATTACCTACCTTCAAAGAGGTTGATGAAAGAAACAAAGGAGAATGCTCATCTTTTTCAGTTGGCGTATCGTCCATTTGCATTTTTAGTGAAACCATTGGAGGATATATTATCTTCCAGTTTGTATCCCCCCTAAATTCATTTATACCTAATTTACCCCCAAATACTGTAAGCAATTCTCTTCGAGGTGCCGGATTTATTTTTTCATTTACATTTATCATTTCATGTAATAACTCATATTCCTTCCAACGCTCACCATATCGAGAACCTGAATCCATTATATACGCACATGTACATTCCGGAGAACAGAAACTGCCTACACATTCATAGACATCTTCATTCTTTTTACTTATTGGTAATCCAATTGGTTTATTTGAAAATTCATGACAACACCACCAACACAAATTTCTTATTGGTTGCGTATTTTCATTAGAATCCTCCTCCTTTTACTTATGTTTGGTTTCCACATAACTGAATTTAGAAACGTCTATCGGATCATATGCACTAGGTGTTGTTAATTTTGGATTATATTCCAAGATATTATTCTCGGTATATACATTATTTGTTTCATCAATTATCTTTCTTTTTAGATGTAATATCAAATTTGAAGGTAATTGATCCGGACTAAGAACTGTTTTATTATGTATAGAAACTGCATCAGATACAGTTACTTTTACATTTGACTTTCCTCTTTTCTTAACTGACAACATTGTTGAAGTATGAAATACTTTTAACTATTTCTGCTTATACCGAAATTATTTATAATTATGCGTTAGTTTATTAAGGACTAAACTTATCTATTCAATAGTAATGGATGAAAAGTTCTTCGACAAGTCAAATTTTGAAATGCTTTATAATTTGATTGATGACCATATTATTAAAACCAATCAAACATCACTTGATAGTTTACATATCAATGCAAGGGGATTAATATTTAATTCTATGGAAAAAAAATTCACTCAACGCACTAAAGATATGTCTATTGAAGACATTAATAAAATGGTTCTTCGAGATTGCGTACCTGAATTTGCGAAACATGTACCTAAAGTCCCTATTGCAGATGAACAAGTCAATGTTTTTATTAATTCTGATAAATCAAATAATGACCCTGTGAATCATTATAAAGAAGACCTTGAAGGAACCGTCCTAAATATTGAAAAAGAACAACAGCCCGAAACTTCTAATATACATCGGGATTTAGATATTAGTAGTTCTGACAGAAGCGAATGGTCTACAAACTCATCCGATACCCCATATGAATTTGTTGTTAATCTTGGAGTAAGTAGTACATTCCCCGGAATCGGAACACCAACCAATTTCCAAAATGTAGTATCTGTCAATATTACTCATGCAATCATCCCAGATACTTTATCTAACTCATTAGATAAATACCCTTTTCTTTATTTACAAATTGACGAATTACAAGGTGCTTATCAATCAACATCTGACCACGGTAGACGCTCATTTGTTAAATTAATTAAAGACAAAAAATGGTCAGAAAATACTAATTCTAATATTAGCTACAATCTCATGAATACCAAGGGTAATGGTGCAAAACCTTCCGTTGGTTGGAACGTAGATACGCCAATCGCAAAGTTATCAAAGCTTACATTGAGAATACTCAGTCCCAATGGATTCCCTATACAAATTCAAAAAGATGTTCTTCAAATCGCCACCATTCAAGAAAAAGCCAATACTATTGAGATTACATGCACTCAAGATTTCATACTTGACACAATTCATGTTCAAAATAGAATCGGATTTAGACACTTAGAATTTGATGCCGGTAATGGTCAAAGTATAATTGACTTTTTACAAAATAACGAACATAATGTCGTTTCTGTCGCAAATAACAAGAAAATTACTATTAATAAACCATCGAACGCAGATTATGGTCTTATTGACAATAGTCAAAACACATATGGTTTCTTAATGAATCTTTCCTTTCAATCTAACTTTGGATTTAATATCCAATCACTTAGACATACTTTTCAGGATTCTCCACAAATAGTTTAAACAAATATTAATACGATAAATCATATTAATCATTCATTTAGTCAAGATACCAATTTAAGACTCATCTTAGATTGCGATATCCCATCCAAGGATAAATGAAACCGTCACATTCGCCGCAGCGAAAGGCGATGGGCTAATTACCGCAGCATTGCTTTCTAATGCTGATAGATTGGCATTATTAGCAAGTGCGGTACCAGCCTCGAATGTACCAAGACATTCATATTTAATGTAGATAACATCTCCATTGGCGAATGGAATAGTGTTGGTTTCTGCGGCGTTGGAAGCACCACTATTAGTATGTTCAGTACGAACATTCCAGTAGTCGTATTCGGCGTCAGCGTTGGCGTCGGTGCCACCGGTGTGAGTAACAACTCTGCCAAAACCACAATTTGCTGCGGCTCCTTGCGAATCTAAACCCTTTGTTTTTGCAAGGACCTCAGCAGCTACTTCGGAACCAGCATCATCATCGAAGAATAACCCATTTCCTCTTACGTTAGGGTCAGTTACATCTAAATTTTGTGTGAGTGCCGCCCCACCGGAGAAAATTGCCTGAACCATATAATTAAATATCATTCCCATCAATACTTCTTTTGGTTCGGCTGAACCATTTGTCACAGTAGTTGGATAATCGGCCGAGACTTCCGTACACGAAAATTCATTAATAGACGCGGCGGCTTCGACTTGGCCAATCATAGAAACATTAGCTGTCTTCTGAGTTATCGTAGTGAAAGCATATGTTACTGTTCCCGCCACACGATCAACCGTAATGGAGGGAGTATTTATTTCACCATAACTGTTAAGCGCAAAAAGAGCACCAGCCATTGTACCAGGGGAGCTAACATCTACCTTAGAAAAGGCAATGTCCGCAAGAGAAATTGTCACAGGATGCAAGTATGTTGTTGAAGCCATCGTGTATAATTTATCATATCTAAATTTTAATTACTAAATTTTAAATTTGCGAATTTTAACATGCGGCAATTCATGGTATTTTATATATTGTATATAAGATGGAATCTTTAGAAAGAATATATGATAAAATTCGAGATTATAGTCTTGAAAAAAATAAAGAAAAGCATGTATTAGATAAAATTGATGCAATAAAATCACATATACTGGATGTAATTACATATTCAAAAGAATATGATGATATTAAAGATAATGTACCATTTCCAGCTTTTTTTGATAAAGATAATGGGGTTTTATACGCATATCAAACACTCTATAATAATCAACCATGTTTTTTAATGCTAATTTGGAAAAATGGTGTACTTGATGTAGACATTCTCAATATTTCTATTAACGCGAAAGGCTTTTCTAATAAAATTGAAAATTTACTAGAAAATGACACCATAGGTATTCCTGAGGAAAAAGACGATGTTTCTACTAAAGCAATACTACAAGGTATTCCTGAGGAAAAAGACGATGTTTCTACTGAAGAAATACTACAAGGTATTCCTGAGGAAAAAGAGTAATTTTTTTAGCTATATTACATATATTCCGTATTAAATTTATCGTCCGATGCACCATATTTGAGTATAGCATATTGTACATCATAATTTTGAATAGCTTCTTTGATTTCAATTAATAAGTTAATATCAAAAACATCTGGAGCAATATTCTGATACATACGTGTCCATATTGGTACTTTGAATAACAAGTCCTCAAGACCAATTTCTTGAGCATATGTTTGTGCCGTTATTATATCTACTATCTTAATATAATATGTTGCAGTGACAGCTGAATTTTGTGAACTATTTACAAACTTAGAATTATCTGAGTAATGTAATAACTGGGCAATACCCATATTAATTTTACTTAATGCATCTACTGCCAAAATAAGCTGAAATGAAACGACATCATTTGCTTTATACCCATCACCCTTTTGATCTATGAATACTTCACCCCCACTTATTCTAATGGTAAGTCCGATACCATCACTATCTACATTCACGGTTGCTATTCCTTCTTGTTCTATATTATCAGGTATCGGAGTTAATACTTTAATATTCTGGACTTGTCCTAGTTGTACCAGTCCAGATATTGTGTTTTCTAAATTTGTCTTTTCAACTTGTAATTCATTAAGTTCACCTTTTAATTTTACAATACTTTTATTCAAAGATGTGATTATAACTCCTGCTGCTTTATATCGAGCTATAATTCTTACAAGTTCTCTTATAAAAATTTGCTCCTCATTCGCCGATGTGTTTCCATATTGAAAGTCATAACCCACTTCAGCGCTTACTAATTGCTGAAGTTTATATGCAAATTCCCTAGACTTTTCATCTTCATTACAACAGTAATCATATGCCAATTTAGGGTCAATATTTTTATTTATAACCGAATTATATACATCTGGGTAATGCTCTCTTAAATATTTATGGAAATCTGACTGTTGAGTAGTCTCGCCAGATAATAATTTTAGTCTAACAAGTAAACGTAATATAACATTCAAGTGTAGAGGTGTATTTTTTGATTTTTCTGTTCCTTGTACTTTAAATAAAACAATTACAACATAATTTAAAATAACTATTAATCTTAACATAACTGGGTCAGTTAGCTCAGATTCAGTTACCTCATTACGTAATTTTTTTGCCAAGTATATAATTACATTCACTTTTGATGGATCTGTACTTAACATTATATAGTATACCATTTTTTAAACTTTCGAAAAGTAAAAAAATGTTACACGCTCTTTATGTAAATTTAATATATTATGACTTTTTAATATAGAATGGATGTAGATACATTTATTGAAGAACTACTTGGAAAATTTGTAGATATTGCAATTTATGACTTATATTGGAATAATTCACTATTTTCAAGCAATGAATTTTCAACAATAGTTACAGAACTTGTAGCTAAAGATAAAGTTTTGAAAGTATCTACAGAGAAAAAAAAAACTATTTAGTGTCATTATTAGAAATATTGTATATATGGCAAAATGTAATAAATGTACTACAGGTAATTTTCGTGTACCTTATATTTTTGAAATGTATTTCTTATATGGTCTTTATGTGAAAAACCCCATGTACTTTTTTAACATCGGTACAGATATACTCTTAAATCAACAAGAACATCAATTAACATTTTTACATAAAATCGTTCACAACAATAACTTTCCAAGTAAGTATGATTGCCATTGCGATCTATATGATTTTGCTATAGAATGTGAACACATGTCTAAATTCGTAGTCGAAAAGAAGAAAAAAACAGCAGGTGTATGTGGAACGAGTAGTACAACATCAACCTCATCAACCAATTCTATTGATAAAATTATAGAAACAATTACCAAATTAATAGAATCAGAAACTCCAAATTTGACAACTGAAGAGCAAGAAATATTAAATGAAATTGATAGTGAAGTTAACAGTATGATTTAGTGTAAACTAAGGCCTAAAATATCTCATCTCCATACTTGTTTTACTCTCACGCTGTAACTTCAAATAATCTATAAATTGTTTTATTGGAATATTTAAATTGTGTCTATTATTAAAATGCTGTAAATTTTTCTCTAACATCGAATATGACAAACTTTGATACGTCTTATTATTATATATTTTCAAATTACTTCCATCTGGTAAACTTATCTGATTCTTAGACACTGACTGACAATACTTCATTATTTCATTACCAATTGTTTCTCTTTCTTTCTTTTGTTGTTTTAATCTCTGATTTAGTGCCTCGATTTCTTTCTCAATCTTTAGATATTGTTTCACTTGTTCTTTCATCCTCTTCCTTCTTATATTGATTATTATTTTTCGAACTTTCAATATCTTTGATGTATTTTTCCATGATATTTATTCTCTCAATAAGCTGCTTATTTTCGTATAACAACCTATTACTATTTTCCCACAGGTCCACATCACTAAACTGTTCTATTGGTTGCAATTCTTGTATTGTAATGAATTCTTCTATTTCGTTAAAATTGAAACAATACCACAATAACACTATTAATGATACAATTACACTTACATTTATGAAATTATTCATAATTTCATAAATTTAATATTCTTCGTACTAATTCTACAAAAACTATTTCATATAAATAATATGAGTACCTCTAATACTACCAACATTATTCTATTTTTAATACTCCTATTACCATTAATCTTTATTAATACGTCTAAATTAATTGAATCTTTTACACAAAAAAACCCAGGACAAGAAGGAGAGAAAGGTAATGATTCCAATTGTGGAGGAACCCGTAGTGGTGGAAAAATGAGAGATGGTAGATGTTATTTTGAATATACTGACCAAAATTCTTGTAATGGTATAAAATGGAAAAAATGCGACGCATCCCGTGGAGACCATAAAGGAGACCCTGATAGCGGAAGATATGTAGTTAATGGCAATAAAAAAATCTTTTGTAGACTTGATGAATCCAAAGGAAGCGAGTCGGAAGGCGAATGTGTATCAGATTGGGAAGAAAATATAAACAACTCATCTCCAAATACAAATTCTAATAATCAAAATACATGTCTAGAAAGACCAGATGGTCTAATTAGAAGGAATACATGCTATTATAAATATACCGATCAAAATTCTTGTAGTGGTATAAAATGGAAAAAATGTGATGCAACTCGTGGAGACCATACAGGAGACCCTGATAGCGGAAGATATGTAGTTAATGGCAATAAAAGAATCTTTTGTAGACTTGATGAAACAAAGGGAAGTGATACTGAAGGCGAATGTGTAACCGATTTTGAGGAAAATATAGAAACTGCGACAAAACCTGCGCCAACACCTGCGCCAACACCTGCAACAATACAACCGACTCAAGCCCCTATTAAAACCAAATGTCCAGATACCTGCGGAATTCATGGAGATATGGATTCTTTACGAGAACAAATTTCATTCGTACAAAACTCACTTATTAGTGTTTAAATTTTTTAAACACTGTAACCAACACTTTAAAGTATATATAAAAATAAAAATTAGTACTAATGGAAAGTAATTATATAAAACCACTTCTATCTATCACGTCAATTACTACTAACCTTATTCTATTTTTAATTTTTGTATTGGTTTTTCTTAAGGTTTTATATATGTGTACCTGTAAAAATACATTGACTGAATCTTTTGCTGCTGCTGGAGGTAAAAAAAACTGTAGTGGCTTGGAATATATATCAGATTGTGAAGATGCGAGTGACTGTCATAATTATTGGTCGAACGTGCCGAAGAAGGGCCCCACCGGAAATGATATGAAAGATGAGGGAGAGCCTATGGGATGTAACTACGACGGTAGCACAAATAAGTGTAGCTTTAAAGTCAACAAGGAGAGTAAGGGCGCGAATAAAGTTAATCCTACCTGGCTGTGTGAGGAAACTCCAGAAGAAGAAGAACCAGAGCCTGAACCGGAACCAGATACAACACCCGCTCCAACAGC
>MDTC01188396.1_pt1 | contig 24172 bp, 18 predicted proteins | sample 811181 | NCBI WGS metagenome assembly MDTC01 (sample SAMN05326644, study PRJNA326480) | marine metagenome | isolation source: seawater | place: Pacific Ocean: North | collected 2011 | reverse complement strand
GAGCGCTGGATTGTGGCTCCGGAGGCCGTGGGTTCGAACCCCATCGCTCGCCCCATTAAATAAGGTTTAAAATGAAAGTAAAAATAAAAAAATTAAAGGACTTAGAAAGAAAAATTTCAGTTTCAATTCCAGTTACTGAATATGATAAAAAATTTGATTTAAAAATTAAAAATATTAGATCAAAGGCTAAAATTGATGGCTTTAGAAAGGGTAATGTTCCTTTGGATGTCCTTAAAAATAGATACGGTCAAACAATTCATTCAGAGATAATAAATGAGCTAATACAAGAGTCTTATCCAAAAGCTATCACCGAGAATAAAATTAGGCCAGCAGCATCACCTCAGGTATCAATAGAATCTGAAGATCCAAAAAAACCTATTTTGTATTCTGCTATCATTGAAATATTTCCTGACATTGCTCCAAAATTTTCAAAATGGAGTTCATACGATGAATATAAAATTGAAATTGAAGATAATGATATTGACCTTGCAATATCAGACATACAAAAAAGGTATGGAGAGTGGGAAGATATAGAATCTGAGGCAAAAATAGATCATCAAGTCGTAATTGATTTTGTTGGAAAGATTGATGGAAAAGAATTTGAAGGAAACTCTGCAAAAGACTTTAATTTAGTTTTAGGAAGTAATTCGATGATAAAAGGTTTTGAAGAGGCGATTGTTGGGAAAAAACCATCAAAATTTAATATTAAATGTATATTTCCTGAAGATTATTTTAAGCAAGATCTTGCTGGCGTTGAAGCAGATTTTGAAATTAATTTAAAAAAAGTACAAAAGAATTCTGAAGCAAAAATTGATAAAGATTTATATAAAAAACTACAAATGGATATCAAAGATAAGTCTAAATTTAGAGAAGAAATATATAAAAGAATGCAAAACGAAGTTAAAACTCAAGAAAAGGAGCTTACAAAAGAATCTATGTACGAGAACCTTCTGAAAACAAATAATTTTAAAGCACCTAAATCAACTATACATGAGCAATCTGATTTAATGAGAAAAGACGCTTTGATGAGAATCGGTCATACTGAAGAAAATGCAGGAGATGATTTGTTTCCGATTGAAACATTTAATGATAAAGCTGAAAAGAGAGTCAGATTAGATCTTCTTTTTGGTGAATTAATTAAGTATTTTGAAATAAAGATTTTGCAAAAAGATATTGATGAATTTATTGATGTTGAATCAAAAAGGTATAAAGATCCTGCTCAATACAAACAATGGATTTCAAATCAGCCTAAACAATTAGAGCAGCTTAAAATGATTGTTCTTGAGAAGCAGCTAGTTGAAAAATTAGAAAATGTTCTTAAATCAAAGAAGAAAGTGATAAAATTTTCTGAATTAGCAAATTTAAAGTAATAATTATGAAAAATATTCAATCCGCATTAATACCAATGGTAATAGAGCAAACACCTAGAGGTGAAAGATCATTTGATATTTATTCAAGACTATTAAAAGAAAGAGTAATATTTTTGTCTGGACCAATTGAGGATAATATATCTAATCTTGTTGTTGCTCAATTGCTTTTTTTAGAATCTGAAAATCCTGAAAAAGATATTTCTATATATATAAATTCTCCCGGTGGAAGCATATCTGCAGGATTGGCAATTTATGATACGATGCAATTTGTAAAGCCATCTATATCAACACTTTGTATAGGACAAGCTGCGAGCATGGGTGCTCTTCTTTTAGCTGGCGGTGATAAGAAAAAAAGATTTGCACTTCCAAATTCAAGAATAATGATTCACCAACCACTCGGTGGCTTTCAAGGACAGGCGTCTGATTTTGAAATTCACGCGAAAGAAATTTTACATATGAAAAAAATTGTTAACGAAATTCTATCTAAACATACGGGCCACTCAGTTAAAAAAATAGAAAAAGACACTGACAGAGATAATTTTCTAAATGCATCTGAAGCTAAATCATATGGTATCGTAGATGATATCTTAACCGAAAGGAATTAATAATGAGCAAAGATACAGAAACCAATAAACTAAATTGTTCATTCTGTGGCAAAGCTCAGGATGAGGTTAAGAAATTAATAGCTGGCCCAAGCGTATATATTTGTAACGAGTGTGTTGACTTATGTAATGATATTATTGAGGAAGAAATTAAAAGTGATGAAGTTAACGCATTTGAAGAGCTTTTATCTCCATTAGAAATATATAATCAACTTGATGAATACGTTATTGGACAAAATGAAGCAAAGAAAGTTCTGTCTGTTGCAGTATACAATCATTATAAAAGACTACGAAAGACAAATTTAAAAGAGAATGTAGAGCTACAAAAAAGCAATGTTCTTTTATTAGGTCCTACAGGATGCGGCAAAACACTTCTTGCTCAAACTTTAGCAAAAATATTAAATGTTCCATTTACTATTGCTGATGCAACCACTTTGACTGAAGCCGGTTATGTGGGTGAAGATGTTGAAAACATAATCCAAAAGCTACTTCAAAAAGCTGATTATGATCCTGAAAAAGCAGAGTTAGGAATTGTTTACATCGACGAAATTGATAAAATTGCTAGAAAATCTGATAATCCATCAATCACAAGAGATGTCTCAGGTGAAGGCGTTCAACAGGCTCTTTTAAAATTAATCGAAGGAACAGTCGCATCTATTCCACCTCAAGGCGGCAGAAAACATCCTCAACAGGAATTTATACAAATAGATACTTCAAATATTCTTTTTATATGCGGTGGGGCTTTTTCTGGTTTAGATAAGGTTATAGAACAAAGAATTAATAAGACAGGCATTGGATTCTCTGCTGAAGTTGATTCAAAAAAGAATATTAGTTTATTAAAGAAAAATATTAATGATTTGGAGCCTCAAGATTTAGTTAAATACGGATTAATTCCAGAGTTTGTAGGAAGATTGCCAGTTATTTCACATTTAAATGAATTAGATGAACATGCCTTAGTAAGAATACTGAAGGAACCAAAGAATGCACTTGTAAATCAGTATAGTCACCTCTTTAAAATTGATAATGTTGAATTATCTTTTAGAGACGATGCATTAAAAGAAATTGCTAATCAAGCAATAAAAAGAAAAACTGGTGCACGAGGTTTAAGATCAATTATGGAAGAAATTCTAATGGATGTTATGTTCGACCTCCCTAACAATGATTTAGAAAAAGTAATCATTGATGAAAAAACTGTGTCGACTAAAACAGAACCAATAAAACTTTTAAAAACTAAATCTAAAAAAACATTATCAGGTAATTGATATTTTTTATATCGCCCATATAGTTATTTAATGAGTAATCTTAAATCCGATCTTCCACTTATACCTCTTAGAGACGTAGTCGTCTTTCCTGGAATTGTTACAACTTTATTTGTTGGACGACCTAAATCAGTTGAAGCTTTAAATGTTGCGATGTCCTCAAATAAAAAGCTTGTATTAGTTAGTCAAAAAGATGCTGCAAGCGAAGATCCAAATATTACTCAAATATATAAGTATGGCTCTATAAGCAATCTTCTTCAGTTAATTAAACTTCCAGATGGAACTATGAAAGTTTTGATTGAGGGTTATAAAAGATGTTCAATAGAAAAAACTATAGAGAAAGAAAACTATACAGTCGCGAGAGTCCAAGAGGCTGAAGAAAAGCCTCTCAAAGATAATGATTCTAAGAATTTAGTTAGAGTTTTAAAAGCGAAATTCGAAGATTACATTTCAATTACCAAAAGAATACCTCCTGAAATTGTATCAACTGTTGATTCTTTAGATGATCTATCAAGACTTATGGATACAATTACTGGTCATTTATCAATTGAAAATTCAAAAAAACAAGATGTACTTGAAACGATCAGCCTTTCTGATAGGGCAGAGAAAGTTCTAAATTTGCTAGATTCACAACTCGATGTTGTAGATGTTGACATAAAAGTACGAGATCGAGTCAAAAAACAAATGGAAAAGTCTCAACGTGAATATTATCTTAATGAACAGATTAAAGCTGCGCAAAAAGAACTAGGTGAAATTGGTGAAGAGGGAGATGAATTAGAAAATTTACAAAATAAGATTAATAGTGTTGGTATGACAAAAGAAGCACTTAAAAAAGCAAAAACTGAGTTTGCAAAGTTTAAGCATATGGCACCCTCATCAGCAGAAGCATCTGTTGTTAGAACATATCTTGATTGCTTGGTTGATATACCATGGAAAAAGAAATCTAAAGTTAAAACTGATATTCAGGCATCTATGAAAATTCTTGAAAACGATCATTATGGTTTGGAAGAAGTAAAAGAAAGAATAGTTGAATATTTGGCAGTTCAAAAAAGAGTTAAATCTATGAAAGCTCCTGTGTTGTGTTTGGTTGGACCACCTGGAGTAGGTAAAACTTCTTTGGGTGAGTCAATAGCCAGAGCCACTAATAGAAAATTTATAAGAATGTCTTTAGGCGGAGTGAGAGATGAGTCAGAAATTAGGGGCCATAGAAGAACATACATTGGATCAATGCCAGGCAAGATAATCCAAAAACTCTCAAAAGTTGGAGTTAAAAATCCTCTCTTCCTGTTAGATGAAATAGACAAAATAGGTATGGATCATAGAGGTGATCCAGCTTCTGCATTGTTAGAGGTATTGGATCCTGAACAAAACAATACATTTAGCGATCATTATTTAGAAGTTGACTATGATCTATCTGAGGTAATGTTTGTGTGTACTGCAAATAGTTTAAACATTCCAACTCCCTTACTTGACAGAATGGAAATTATTAGAATACCTGGATATATCGAAGATGAAAAAATTAATATTGCTGATAAGTATCTTTTACCTAAACAAATGAACAGAAATGGCTTGGAAGACAAAGAAATTACATTTAATAAAAACGTGTTACTTTCATTAATAAGATATTACACCAGAGAGGCTGGAGTAAGAGGTCTTGAAAGACAGATTGCTAAGATTTTGAGGAAAGTTGTTAAAGAAAGACTTATTGAAAAAAAATCTATGAATGATCCAACATCGATAACTGTGAAAAATCTTGAAAAATACTCAGGCGTCAAAAAGTTTAAATATGGTGTTGCTGAAAAAGATAATGCAATCGGACAAGTTACCGGATTAGCGTGGACTGAGGTTGGTGGAGAACTTTTAACAATCGAAGCATCTAATATTGATGGAAAGGGGAGAATTATTAAAACTGGATCTCTAGGAGATGTTATGCAAGAATCCATCCAAGCTGCATTTACAGTTGTTAGATCAAGAGCTGAATCATTAGGTATTAAACCTAATTTTTATGAAAAAAATGATGTGCATATTCATGTTCCTGAGGGTGCTACTCCAAAAGATGGACCTAGTGCAGGTGGAGCCATGGCAATTTCGTTAATTTCAATTTTTACAGGCATTCCAGTTAGATCTGATACAGCTATGACAGGTGAAATTACATTGAGAGGACAAATTCTGAAAATAGGTGGACTTAAAGAAAAACTTTTAGCCGCTAAAAGAGGAGGTATAAAAAATGTAATAATACCTAAAGACAATGAGCCTGATTTACAAGAAATACCTAAACAAATTACAAAATCCTTAAACATAATTCCTGTTGAATGGATAGATGAAATTATTTCATCTGCTCTCATTGAAGAACCAACTCCTATTTCTAAAAAAGTTACAAGACAAAAAAATAAAAGTACATCTAAATCAGAAAATAATCCAGCGCATTAAAAGCCTTTATTTACTTGACTTTTTGACCTAAAAAGCTTTTCATAGATAAGTATTTAAAAAAATATATATACAGAGGAGTATTTAAATATGAATAAATCAGATTTAGTTGATGCTGTTGCAGGAAGTGCTGACATGTCTAAAGCAGAAGCAGGAAGAGCTGTTGATGCAGTTTTAGATGGTATTTCAGGAGCTTTAGGTAGCGGTGATTCAGTAGCATTGGTAGGTTTTGGAACATTTTCAGTAAGACATAGAGCAGCTAGAGAGGGAAGAAATCCCCAAACAGGTGCAGCTATGCACATACCAGCTTCTAAAGTTCCAGGATTTAAAGCAGGTAAAGGCCTTAAAGATATAGTTAAAAATAGTTAAAATTTTTTAATAAAAAAAGGGGTGCTATTGCACCCTTTTTTTATTCTATAATATTAGTATTATGATGAATTCACTAAGAAACTTTTTGTACGGTCCTTACGGTATAATCTTAATTATTATTTTAGTTCTACCATTTGTGTTTTTAGGAACTAGTTCTCTAGGTACTGGATTTAGTGGATCATTTGGAAGTATTAATGGAGAAGATGTAAACGAAATTGATTTGCAGATTGCTTCCAGTAGCGCAGTCCAGAGATTTAAAAGTTTATATGGAGAAGATTTTGATTTTGATTCTCTTGACAATGACTTTAAGTCAGAGGCTATTAAACAAGAATTAATTATTCAAAAAGTACTGTTATCAGAAGCTAGGAAACTCGGATTTGTAAATGATAACACTGTTAATAACGTAAAAAAAAATATTACTCAAAGCCCAATTTTTCAGTTAGATGGTGTTTTTAGTGAAGATTTATATGAAGCTCAGGTAAATTCAAACGGATACACAAAAGAAGGATATATTGATGTCATGACAAATCTTTCAGCTGGTGATATTTATAGAAGTTCTTTAAATATTGTTGACTTTGTATTAGAAAATGAAAAGAAAAATCTAATAAACTTATTAGAAACTTCTGCTGATATAAATTTTGTGAAAATCAGTTTTGACGGATTAAAAAAAGAAATAGTTAACTCAATTGATGAATTAAAACAATATTATAAACAAAACGAAATTTTATTTTTTTCTGAAGAAGAAAGAAACTTTAAATATTTTGTTATTGACCAGTCATCATATGTAGACAGTATAAAAATACCTAATGACTATCTTCAAAATGCATATAATAATTATTTAGAAAATTTTAACGACGATGCGCAGATTAGAATTTCACATATTATGATTGAAAAAAATAATTATGATTCAAGAGAAAAAGCACTCGAATCAATAAAAAATATAGATAATTTATTATCTCAAGGTAATGATTTTTTTGAGATGGCTAGACAATATAGCGAGGATATAGTTACCAAGGATAGTGGTGGAGACCTTGAATTTTTTGAACAAGATATTTTCCCAACTGAATTTGATGAAGCAATTGAGAGCTTGGATTTAAACGAGATTAGTGAAATAGTAGAGCTCGCAGATAGTTTCCATATTATCAAAGTTACTGAAAAAAATATTCAAACACCTCTTCCTAAAGATCAGATCACAAAAGAATTAGAGGAGAATTTGATTGAAACAGAATCATATGCATTAATGCAGGATGATGTTGTATTAATTGAAGATTTAATAAGCAATGGAATTAGTCTGGACCAAATATCTGAGGATATCTCAAAAGAAATTTTCGTGTCACAATTTTTTACAAAAAATAATTTTGATTTTGAAATTAATAATTCAGAATTAAAAGATTTTGTTTTTTCAGATGTCACATCTATCGATGAACCTTATTTAATAAATTTAGACAATAAATTGATAATTGTTTCTGTAAATGAAATAAAAAGTCCGTCACTTAATTCTTTTGATCAATCCAAAGATGATGTTTCAGAGTTATTATCACAATCAAAAACAAAAGAAAAAATATCACTTTTAAATAATGAGATAAATTCTTTTCAAACTGAAGATGAAAAAATTAAATTTATTGATTCTTACAACTATGTCACTAGTGAATCTTATATTGATGTAAAAAGGTATTCATCTCTTTTACCAAGAGAAATACTTACTGATATATTTAAAAATAGTTCAGATGTTTCGTTATACTCAGAAGCAAGAAATGGGGATAAATATCTCATCGATGTAGTTAATTTTAATAAGCCTTCTGATGAAATAACCGAAAATCTTATTAGTGAATACGATTCTTATAACAAAGAAATAATAATGAATAATATGTCGCAAATAGTTAATGAAGACATTTTTCAAAATGCTAGTGTAAACTTGAAAGAATTTATTTTATAAACAAACAATATGAACTTTAAATACTTAACATTTCTATTAATTATTTTTCTGCTTGGTTGTTCAACATCAGAGTCGCCAGTTGATTCTGGCTTAAAAAATCAAATCTTTCATTTTGGAAACGGAGCAGAAATTCAAGGCTTGGATCCACACATTGTTACAGGAGTTCCTGAGCATAATGTATTGATATCTTTATGCGAGGGTCTAACCATATCTGGTCCTGAAGATGGAGGAAGACTTCCTGGAGCAGCTTCTTCATGGAAAGTCAGTGACGATGGTAAAACATATACATTTTTCCTTCAAGAAAACGGTAAATGGTCAAATGGCGACGCATTAACAGCAAAAGATTTTGTCTGGTCTTGGAAAAGAATTTTGACACCGTCTTTAGGGTCTCAATATACAGATATGCTTTATTATGTTGAAAATGCTGAGGAATACTTTAATTCTGAAGGTGATATGTCATTTGATGAAGTTGGAATTAAAGCTTTAGACGATTTTACTCTAGAAGTAACACTTAAAAATCCTACTCCTTTCTTTTTGGGACTATTGAGTCACTATAGCACTTGGCCAGTTCATAAAGAGACTGTACTAAAATATGGTGATATTGATGATAGAAATGGGGAATGGACGAGGCCTGGAAATTTTGTCTGTAATGGACCATTTCAACTAAAGAGTTGGGAACTAAATAAAAAAATCGTTGTTGAAAGAAATCCACATTATTGGGACAAAGATGAGGTTCAACTAAATGAGATTCATTATTATCCTATTCAGGTTGCTATGACAGAGGATAGGATGTTCAGAACAGGTCAGCTTCATGTTACTGCAACGGTCCCAGTTCAAAAATGTCCTGTTTATTTGAAGGAAAATAATCCAAATCTTAGAATTGATCCATACATGGGAACCTATTTTTATAGATTCAATACCAATATACCGACATTATCTGATAAAAGAATTAGGAAAGCTTTAGCATTTTCTATCGATAGACAATTAATATCCGATAAAGTTGCTCAGTGTGGACAAATACCAGCTTATTCTTTTACACCTCCAGGCTCATCTGGTTACGAACCAGATACTCAAATCCCTTTTGATCCAATTTTAGCGAAACAACTTTTTCAAGAAGCTGGATATAGTGATCCAAGTTCTTTTCCTAAGTTAGAAATATTATTTAACACAAGTGAGGGGCATAGAAAAATTGCACTTGCAGTTCAACAAATGTGGCAAGAAAATCTTGGCATTGAAGTTGAGTTAGTAAATCAAGATTGGAAAGTATATTTAAACAGAGAAATGATTGGAGATTTTCAAGTATCAAGAGCTGGATGGATTGGAGATTATGAGGATCCTAATACTTTTCTTGATCTTATGAGGCCAAATAGAGGAAATAATAAAACTGGTTGGGAAAATATGGAATTTGATAATCTAGTTCAAAAAGCAAATACTTTATCTGATAAAGAAGAAAGACATAATTTATTTAAAGCAGCTGAAAATATACTCATAGATGAAATGCCAGTTGCTCCAATTTATACGTATGTTAGAGCATATCAATTATCCTCAGATGTTAAGGGATATTTTCCAAACTATTTAGATAATCATCATCCTAAATTTATATATTTATCCAGAGATTAGTTTTTCAATGTTAAAAATTTTTGCAACTAGAATATTGATTGCCATTCCAGTTCTGATAGCAGTGGCAAGTTTAACATTTTTTTTAATAAAGCTTGCACCTGGAGGTCCATTTGATGCCGATAGAGCGGTTTCTCCTCAGGTAATGAAAAATTTAAATGATGCATATAATCTGAACGCTTCTGAGTGGGATCAATATAAAGATTATATGATTGGTGTTATTCAAGGTGATTTTGGTCCTTCCTTTAGATATCCTGGTCGATCCGTTACTGAAATGATTGGAACAGGATTACCGGTTACTTTTGAGCTTGCACTTTACGCATTACTAGTAGCTTTATTTGTTGGAATTATTGCAGGAGTATTAGCTGCACTAAAAAGAAATACTTATTTTGATTTTATACCAATGGCATTTGCAATGATTGGAATATGTGTACCAACTTTTTTAATGGGACCACTTCTTGTATTAATATTTGGAATTACTCTAGAAGTTCTTCCTGTTTCGGGGTGGGGGCAATTACCAGGCGATAAGATATTGCCATCATTGACTTTGGGTTTTGCATACGCAGCATATATAGCTCGCTTAAGTAGAGGTGGAATGTTAGAGATACTTAACCAAGATTTTATCAGAACCGCTAGGTCAAAAGGTCTTCCGGAGAATAAAGTGGTTATTAAACATGCTATGCAAGGTGGCTTGATACCAGTAGTTGCATTTATGGGGCCTGCTATTGCAGGTCTATTATCAGGATCTTTTGTTGTTGAAACAATTTTTCAGATTCCAGGACTCGGCCGATTTTATGTTGAAGCTGCTTTTAATAGAGATTACACAATGATTCTTGGGACAACAATATTTTTTTCTGCGATGATTGTTTTTTTTAACTTACTATCAGATTTAGCAACTTTATGGCTGAATCCAAGGTCAAGAGATTCATCATAATGAATAATAATCCTTCATTATGGAACGATGCCTTATATAGATTAAGCAAGAATATACCTGCAATGGCGGGAGGTTTTTTATTAGTTTTTTTAATATTAATTGCTCTTGCAGCTCCATTAATTGCACCATATTCATATTCAGAGCAAGATTTATACCTTGGAGCAACACCTCCATCATCTGATCATCTTTTGGGAACTGACACACTTGGAAGAGATTTACTAAGTAGAATAATTTATGGATCAAGAATTTCGTTATTAGTTGGCTTTGTTGCAACAGGTGTTGCATTAATTATTGGGGTCTCATGGGGTATTATCGCAGGATATTATGGTGGAAGAATTGACTCAGTTATGATGAGAATAGTTGATATTTTATACGGATTGCCCTTTATAATTTTTATTATATTGTTGATGGTAATCTTTGGAAGAAATATATGGTTACTTTTTGGAGCAATTGGAGCAGTAGAATGGCTGACAATGTCAAGAATTGTTAGAGCTCAAGTAATTGGTTTGAAAAATCAAGAATTCGTTCTTGCAGCACAAGCTATGGGAGTGAGTAACCTTATGATGTTTAAAAGACACTTATTGCCAAATATATTAGGACCAATTGCAATATATGCAACTTTAACCATCCCCCAAGTGATGCTTTTAGAAAGTTTTTTAAGCTTTCTTGGTCTTGGAATTCAGCCACCAATGAGTAGTTGGGGTACATTAATTAAGGATGGTGTGGAATCTATGGAAGAATATAGATGGCTTCTAATTTATCCAGGAATAACTTTTACAATAACTTTATTTGCTTTGAATTTTTTTGGTGATGGTCTCAGAGATGCTTTAGATCCGAAAACATCGGATAATTAAAAAGCCCTGATAGAAATCTTTATTATTTGACCTGGCATCAAGGTAGCATCTTTGAGTATATTTATATCTGTAATACTTTTAATTGAAACATCAAATAATTGAGAAATTTTATATAAGTTATCACCTTGCTTAACTGAATATAATATTGTTCTTTTTTTTGATTCTATATTTCTATGAATATTTTTATTACCTATTGATAGCTGCTGCCCTAATTGAAGGTATGAATCATTTTGAATATCATTTATTTTGATTATATCTTTTACCTCTAAGTTGTATCTCTTAGCAATATTCCACAGGGTATCCCCCTCAGATACAATATGCATTTCATAGGGTATAAAGTTATTTGATTTTGTTTTACCCAATGGAATCAATAAATTGTCATCAATGGATAAAAGACTTGATTTAATGTTATTAACTTCAAGAATTATTTTTACTTCAGTGTCATACTTAATGGCTAGATCCCATAAATTATCTCCTTTTTGAATTGTATGAGAAATCCAATTTATCTGATTTGAATTTATAAAAGGACTAATTTTATCTTTAAATAAATGATACTTATTAATTGGTATATAAAAAACACTCTCATCCTTTGGCGCAGACGCCCATTTTGTATATCCAGCATTAAGTTTATATAGTAGTTCTGGTTTGATTTCTAAATATTCACTTAATGTGATTATCTCCACCTGCCCAGGAATAGTTATTTTCTCTACAACTGGTAAAAAAGGTATATCAGGAAGAATAACATCATATTTTTCAGCATTGAAAATTAATTCTTTTAAGGCTAAATATTTTGGAACATAGTCTTCAGTTTGTTTTGGAAGTTCAAGTGACCAATAATCAAATTGAAGACCTTTTCGTTTATTTTGTTTTATTTTTTTTTCTATATAGGAGGGTCCTGCGTTATATGCTGCAAGTGTAATATTAATATTTTTATCAAATCTATTATATAAGTATCCTAAATACTCTACTGCAGCTTCAGAAGATCTAAATGGGTCATGTCTGTCTTCGTTCCACCAGCTTTTATTTAGCTCATAATATCTTCCTGTTTTTGGCATAAATTGCCACATCCCTACTGCACCAGATGGTGAAATTGAAAAAGGATCATAATTACTTTCAATGAAAGGAATTAATGAAAGCTCAATTGGTAGTTCTGCTTTATTAAGCTCCTCAATGACGAAAAATATAAAGTAATAAGAGTCGTTTAAATATTTTGTAAATGAATCAATATCCTTCAGATGCATATTCATATAAAAAAGAGTTTGTTTATTAAGATTTACATTATTTGTATTTGCATTATTTTGCTTTAAGTATTCCCAAACATTCTTATATTCGTATTTGGATTCATTTAAAGAAATGATTTCTTGATTATTAATTTTTTTATTTAAATCATAATAATTCTCTTCTACTTCGGTCATTTGTTGACAGCTATAACTAAGTAAGGCAATTAATATAATATGTAAATTTTTATGCATTATTTAAGTCAAGCTAAGCTAATATTATTTTTAAAAGGATGTTATAAAATGATATATGTCTTTTGAAGGATTTTCAAAAGTCACTTCATTGATTTGATTAATAGAAATATAATAAATGTAATATGATTTTATTATTTCAGCTCTGTTCATGAATAGGATTTTAATTTAATGAAAACGGTAAATATATATACAGATGGTGCATGTAGAGGTAATCCAGGATCTGGGGGATGGGGCGTTTTAGTAGAATATGAAAACATTACGAAAGAATACTTTGGTGGTGAGATTGATACAACAAATAATAAAATGGAACTTAGAGCTGCTATTGAGGGCCTCAAAGTTTTAAAAGAGCCTTGTAAAGTAAATTTAGTAACAGATTCAAAGTATGTAATGGATGGCATAACAGAATGGATAAAAAATTGGAAAAAAAATAATTGGAAAAATGCTGCAAAAAAAGATGTTAAAAATAAAGATTTATGGATCGAATTGGATAATCTAGTTGTTAAACATGAAATTAAATGGAATTGGGTAAAAGGGCATTCAGGCCATGAAAAAAATGAAATAGCTGATGCACTTGCCAATAAAGGCATTGAGAGCATTTAATATATGTCAAAAAAATACATAGTTTTAGATACTGAAACCACTGGCTTAGAAGTTAAGCAGGGCCATCGAGTTATTGAAATTGGCGCTGTGCTATTGAATGATAGAAAAAAATCAGATGAACACTTCCATAGTTATTTAAATCCATCTAGATTAATTGATCAAGAAGCATCAGAGGTGCATGGAATAATGAATGAAGATTTAGAGGATAAACCAGCTTTTGACGAGATTGCAGAAGAATTCCTTAATTTCATTGATGGCTCAACTTTGGTAATTCATAACGCGCCATTTGATTTAGGTTTTTTAAATAATGAACTTAAATTAGCCTCAACAAATTATCCACAAATAGAAGAAATTTGCGAAGTGCAAGATACATTAATAATGGCCAGAGAAAAGTTTCCAGGCCAAAGAAATTCCCTCGATGCTCTTGCTTCAAGGTTTGATATATCAGGATATGATAGAAGCTTTCATGGAGCCTTACTCGATGCTAACATTCTCTCAGATGTCTTCATGGAGCTTACAGGTGGCCAGAGTAAATTTGAATTTTTATCAAAAAACAATCCAAAATCTGCACAAAATAGGAAAAATGAAAGCAATATGATTATTGCAGAAATTATTAAAGATTTACCGGTCATTAAATTAACCGCATCAGAAAAAAAAGCACATGAAAAAAGAGTTGAAGAAATTGAAAAAAAATATTCAGTGAATTCAATTTGGAAAAAGTTTACATGAAAAAAGTTGTTACTAGATTTGCTCCCAGTCCAACTGGAGCATTACATATTGGCGGGGTAAGAACCGCACTTTTTAACTACGTTTATTCCAAACAAAATGATGGTCTCTTTTTAATAAGAATTGAAGATACTGACAGAGAACGTTCTTCAAAAGAATATGAAAAGAATATTTTAGATAATTTAATTTCAATTGGAATTATTCCGGATGAAACACCAATAAACCAATCTGAAAGAAATGAAATATATGTTAAGGCTGCTGAAAAAATAATTGAGTCTGGAAATGCCTATTGGTGTGATTGTTCTCAAGAAACTTTAGATGAAATGAGAAAAGAACAAACAGCTTTAGGAATAAAGCCTATGTATGATGGAAGAAGTAGAAATCTTGGATTAGAACGCTCTGAAAAAACTGTACTTCGACTTGCAACACCAGAAAGCGGAGAGATTATTATAAAAGATTTAATAAGAGGCGATATTGTATTTGATAACAAAGAACTTGATGATCTTATTTTACTTAGAAGTGATGGTACTCCGACATATCACTTATGCAATGTTGTCGATGATTATGAGCAAAATGTAACAACTGTAATAAGAGGAGAGGATCATATAAGCAATACTCCTAGGCAAATTCATATTCAAAATGCACTTGGATATCCTGAGTTAGAATATGCTCATTTACCATTAGTGTTAGGCCCTGACAAAAAGAGATTATCTAAAAGACATGCAGCAACAAGCCTAGAAGAATATAAAAAAAATGGATATTTAGATTCAGCAATAATTAATACTCTAGCAAGACTCGGTTGGTCAAAAGGTAATGAAGAAGTTTTTTATATGAAAGATTTAATTAAAAATTTTAACATCAGAGAAGTACAAAAAGCAGGTGCAATCTTTGATATCTCAAAGCTCAATTGGATAAATAAACAACATATAGCAAATCTTGGTATTGAAGACTTTAAAAAACACTTAGATCCATTTTTAAAAGAAAATGAAATTAATTTAGATAATCACGAAAACTCAGACCTATTAATTAATTCGATGCGTTCTTCAGAAAATACTCTGAATTTAATAGCTAAATCTATAGTTCCATATTTTAAAAAAATAGACAAATATGATGAAAAAGCTATTACAAATTTTTGTAATAACAAAGATATTCTGAGCAATTTAAAAAATATTTTGATGGATATTAACAATTGGAATGAAAATTCTATTGATTTAGCGATCAAAAGCTATCAAGTTGACAATAGCTACTCGACCCCCGAGGTAAACCAACCTTTAAGAATTGCATTGACTGGTTCAACAAAATCACCATCATTAGGTTTAACTTTATTTATTTTTGGAAAAAAAGAGTCCATTGAAAGAATAAATGCTCTTTTGGATTACTTAAATTATATTTAAAAAGTATATACATATATTTGCCCTAATGTATATATAGTGCATATAATGTAAACATCAAAATACATATCTTTGGGGGATATCTATGAAAACTTTTAATAAATACCTATTAACAACTTTAATGCTAATGCCATTTGCATTAATTGCTCAAGATTCTGAAGATTCAGAAGTCGAAGAGATAGTTGTTGTCGGTTCGCAAATCAAAGGAGCTTCTATAACAGATGCTTTACCAGTTACAGTTCTTTCAGCTGATGATATTGAAGCATTAGGTGTAAGCGATGGTGATGAGTTAGTTGAAAATTTAGTCGAGCAAGGTCTAAATTTTTTTAATGAGCAAGAACAAGCTTCTGGTGGTGTTAATGCTAGTAGGGGAGACTCTGGTGCTTATAACCTAAGAAATATGGGTGTAGGTAACACTCTTACACTACTTAATGGAAGAAGGATGGTTAACAATGCTGGCTATCAAACTGAGTTCATTGGTGGAGACTTTGTTCCAACTGTAACAGTAAACACTAATCTAATCCCAACAAATGGTTTAGACAGACTAGAAATTTTAAGAGATGGTGCTTCAGCTATCTATGGTGCTGATGCTGTTGCTGGTGTTGTAAATAATGTCTTAAAGACTGATTACGAAGGATCAAGTCTATCTGTGAGGGTAACAGGTTATGAACATTTTGATGCAACAAATACTGACTTAAGTTATAAATTTGGTACTGAATTCAATGATGGAGCGACAAATATATCTATATTTGCAAGATATAGAGATAGAGGTCGAATTAGCGCAAGTGAAGATGAGCGTTGGTATAGTCAGGATTATCGAAGATATCTTCCTGATGGATCTCCTTTCAATGTTTCTGCAATGAACAATACAAGTTCTTATGGTTGGTTCCAACTTGACTTACATAGTTCATACAACGGTGACTTCTCATGGGTTGCAGCTGGTGATGGTGAGACTGAGCTAGCAGATGCAACTGATCCTAGAGGAGGATCAGCGTTATGTGCTCTTGAAGGAGCAGTGCTAACTGGTTTCGGTACATGTATGTTTAACACTGACCTTGGAGATAACAGATCAAATCAAAGAGGTATGGGAGACTATCGTGGTGAGTTAGCAAGATCTCAAGTTTTTATGTTTGTAAATCATGAATTTGATAGTGGCGTAGAATTGTTTAGTGAAGTTGGATATTATCAATCTGATTCATCTAGAAGTATTTCTGCAGGTAGCTGGAAATCTGGTATGTTTTCAATACCTGGTAGTTATTATTGGTTCTCCCAACTACCAGAAGAAATTGGTTTTCCAACAAATAGATCGGTAGCAATCGATGGTTGGAGACCCTTTAATCTAAATAGACAAATAAGTGTTGATAAGACAAGCACGAGATTTGTTTTAGGCTTAAGAGGCACGACTGACAGTGGCTGGGATTGGGAAACAGCTGTAGTAAATGCAGATGCTAAAAGTGTCGATGCTGCCGGTAATAGAATCACTTATGAAGATCTATATGAACAATTCTATGGAGCAGTATCAACTACAGCAGATGCTTTTAATATTTTTGATACCAACTGGGATACCAACAACGGCGATAATATTTTAAAAACTATCTATAGACGAGATAAATCTACTTTAGATATGTTTGATTTTAAAATTAGTAATGATGAAGTATTTGATTTGCCTGCTGGTCCAGTGAGTATTTTATTTGGTTATGAACAGAGAAAAGAAACATATACCGACAATAGAGATCCGTATTTGGATGGAACTGTCACAAATGAAGATTGTTGTGGTGTTACCTCAACAACTAGAAATCATCCATTTACCTCAGGTGTGCTTGGTTCAAGTCCAACAGTTGATGTTTATGGAGTAAAAAGAGTAACTTCAGCATATATGGAGATGATTATTCCAGTGACAGAAAAAATTGATGCTCAAGTTGCTGTAAGAAGTGAAGATTTTTCTGATACTGAATCAACGACTGTTGGTAGATTTGCATTAGGCTATAATGTAAATAACTTTTTGAAGTTGAGAGCATCATTTTCAACAGCATTTAGATCACCTAATATTCTTCAGTTAAATCAACCATATGTTACAAGAACTGGTACAAGAACAGATGCTGTTCAGGAATATAGAATATATAAAAATAATGGTGATACAAGACCTCCATCTGGAAGCGGATTCGCTAATGACTATACTATTTCAAACACACTTCACTTCAGATTAGGTAATCCTGATTTGTTACCAGAAGAATCTGATAATGCAACTTTTGGTGTAGTAATTTCACCAATAGACTCTTTAACAGTGACTATTGATAAGTGGAGTATAGAAAAAGATAACACTATTGGTCTCTTTGGAAGAAATAATTCAAGTGTTTATGATCTTCTACTAAGAATTCAACAAGGCATTGGTGGAGCTCAATCTATTGAACAGATGCTACTTTTTTGTGAAGGTGTAAATGTACTAAATTCCGACTTCGGAAAATATGCGATTGATGGTTCGAGCGTTTTAAGAGACTCTGATCCTTCATCTTCTTATGATGATGACTTTTTCAATGCTGGTATTTGTCCTGCAGGTCAACAAGATACTATATACGAGCCTTATCAAAACTTAGCATTAAGAACAGTTGAGGGTACTGATATCGCAGTATATTATGACTTTCAAACATCTATCGGTGATTTTAGCATTACCTTACAAAGTTCAATTACTGACAAGTTTGATCAAGAGCCAAGTGCTGCATATCAAGCTGTTGCAGCAGCAGTTGCTGATGGCACACTACCTGCATATACAGTATTAGAGGGTTATGGTGATCTTAAAAATAATGAGAACATCGGTACAGACCAAAAGAACACCCTAAAAGTAAATTATCGAAACGGAGATTGGGGTGCATCACTTTCAGCCTTAAAGTTTGGAGAACTTTTGGATAATGGTGTTAAAAGCGATGATGGTCAGGTATATGTGATTCCGTCAATGACAACAGCTAATTTAAGTGTTTATAAAAAATTTACACTAAAGGGCAATGATGCAAGATTAAGATTAATGATCAGAAATATTGCTGACGAGAGAGCTCCATTAGCTGATGGGTGGTTTGGTTTCTACTCTGATATCCACAGAGACGAAGGTAGACATTACTACTTAGATCTAAGAATGGATTTTTAAGATCTACAAAACATAAAAGGGAGTTGTATAACTCCCTTTTTTTTACTCTATAATTAACCAATGGCTGCCTATAAAAAAAAGGGATTTTCAATAGGAATAATTATATTCCTCATCATGCAATTTTCCTCAGCACCATCAGGTCTCAGTGATGAGGGTTGGGATGTAGCTTCTGTAGCTGTCTTAATGGCAATTTGGTGGGCGACTGAAACTGTTCCAGTAGCTATTACGGCATTATTACCTCTAGCATTATTTCCATTATTAGGAGTAACAACCTTTGATAATGCTGCATTACCTTACGCTAATAAAAACATATATTTGTTTTTAGGTGGATTTATGTTGGCACTTGGTATTGAAAGTTCCGGATTGCATAAAAGAATTGCACTAAAAATGATTATCTCGGTTGGTTCAAGTGGCAAAAAATTAGTTGGAGGTTTTATGCTTGTAGCAGCTCTCATAAGTATGTGGGTAATGAATACTTCAACCACTCTGATGCTGCTCCCAATTGGTCTAGCCGTTTGCGGAGTAATGTCTGAAACAATACCAGGTTTATCTGAAAAAGATAAATCAAACTTTGATACAGCATTACTTTTAGGTATAGCATACGCAGCAACAATTGGTGGAATGTCCACATTAATTGGAACAGCTCCAAACATAGTATTTAGTGCTTTTATGCAAGATACATATGGTGTTGAAATATCAATGTTTGATTGGATGATTCTAGGTGTTCCTCTTGCAAGTATAATGTTATATGGAGCATGGATTTTGTTAACAAAATACGTGTTTCCAATAAATTTTATTGCCTCATCAGAGGCAAGAAATGAACTCAAAACAATGCTTTTAGACATGGGTGATTTTACAAAGGACGAAAAAAGAATCTCTGTAATTTTTAGCATTGCAGTTTTTGCTTGGGTTTTTAGAACATTGCTAAATAAGATTGATTTTTTATCAGGCCTAACTGATGCTGGAATAGCAATAATTGCAGCAATATTAATATTTATGACTCCATCAGCATCTAAAAAAGGTGATCTTTTGAATTGGGAAAAATCAAAAGAATTACCATGGGGTCTTTTAATTTTATTTGGTGGGGGATTATCGCTAGCTGCACAAATAAGCTCAAGTGGTCTAGGCATCTGGATTGGTAACAGTTTATTGATATTAAGTTCGGTTCCAGCAATTATATTAATATTGGCTGTCGCTACTTTAATTATTTTTTTAACTGAAATTACAAGCAATGTGACAACTACAACTACATTTTTACCTGTTTTTGGTGCATTAGCTATTGCTATTGGAATACTTCCAGTATCTTTAACTGTTCCAGTATGTCTCGCAGCAAGTTGTGCTTTTATGCTTCCTGTTGCAACTCCACCGAATGCTATTGTTTATGGGTCTAATAAGTTTACTATTGCAACAATGATGAGAGCAGGATTCGCTTTAAATATAATTGGTATATTTGTTGTTACAATATTTGCATTCTTTTTAGCTCCACTTGTTTTTTAATTATGTATATCAGTAAGAACATATTTTGAAGAATTTATTACTACTTATACTATTACTATTTTTTGCTTATCTTGAAAGTGGCCAAGACTATATTGATTATTCACATCCTTTTCATCCAACTGAAAGTAAGAACGGAATGATTGTTAGTCAAAATGCATTATCTTCCGAAATTGGTATAAAAATTTTAGACATGGGTGGAAATGCGGTTGATGCAGCAGTTGCGGTAGGATTTTCTTTATCAATAACACTTCCAAGAGCCGGCAATATTGGTGGTGGAGGCTTTATGTTAATTTATCTAAAAGAAAAGAATGAATTATTTTACATAGATTATAGAAGTAAATCGCCGGCAAATTCATCTATAGAAAAACTACTTGGAACAAAGAAAATACCAGATAGAGATTCAAAGCGCTGGGAAAGAGTTGACTACACATATTTAGCGTCTGGAGTTCCTGGAACTGTTTATGGCCTATTAGAAGCACACAAGAACTTCGGTCAGTTAAGTTTAAAAGAAATAATGCAACCTGTAATTGAACAAGCTGAAAATGGAATTATTGTTTCTAGTGATTTGAATTACGCAATTGAAGTAACTCCTCAACTAAGAAATGATAAAGAATCATCTTTGATTTATTTTAATAATGGGAAGGCTATAAAAGAGTTTTCAACTATGAAAAGACCTGATTTAGCTAATACATTTAAAACAATTGCTGAAAAAGGTGCAAAGGGTTTTTATGAGGGCGACATTGCTAACAAAATTGTGAGCGCCATGGAGCAAAATGGAGGATTAATAACGTTAGATGATCTCAAAAATTATAAGTCATTTTTTAGAATGCCAATAATGATAAATTATAAAGGCTATAAAGTCTTCACTGCTGCTCCTCCATCTGGTGGTGGTATCACTCTCTTAACATCATTAGGAATTTTAAATAATATTGATATTAATAAATATAAAAGTGACTCGACAAAAACTTACCATTTCTTAGCTGAAGCTCTAAGGCGAGGCCATAATAACAGATCACATTTTGTGGGCGATCCTGAATATTTTAATGTTCCAATTGGTGAACTTCTTTCTATTAAAAGGTTAAATGAGCTTAGAAGCTCAATTGATTCTAATAAAGCTAGCACTGTTAATCAGGTATATCCTTATTTACCAAGAAAAGAGAGCAAAGATACAACGCATTATTCAATCATTGATAAAGACGGTAATGCTGTTTCAAATACTTATACATTAGGACTTTCTTTTGGATCTGGTGTGACGATACCTGACACTGGCATATTAATGAATAGTCAAATGAATAATTTTGCTTATAGATATGGTGATAAAAAAGAAATAGGTAGAGGAGCAAGTCCTGGAAATAGATTTGAGCCAGGAAAAAAACCGATGAGCACAATGGCTCCTACAATAATTTTTGATAAAAAAGATGATCTATTTTTAATAACTGGATCTCCTGGAGGATCTGATATACCTGCGGCAATATTAAGAGTTATTACAGCCGTAATTGATTTTAATTTAGATATTGGTGAAGCAACAATGCTTCCAAGGATTCATAAGGATTGGCCTTATAAAGGTTTAGAGCATGAGAGGGCAGTAAGCAGAGATATTGTTAGAAGACTTAAAAGTATGGGGCATTCCACTGAGTATGAAATGACGATAGGAAGCACTCAAAGTATTATGGTTAAAGATGGTATAAATTACGGATATGCAGATCTAAGAAGGCCTGGTGCTGCAGTAGCTGTGCAAGAAAAATAATCTATTTTGTTGCTGAACCCCAATAATTGTAGCCAATAAATTTTGGCGTACCTGGCAAATACATTTTTTCGAGGGATTTTATTGTAAATCCAGATTCAGTTATCAATTTTGGTATATCTCTATTTAGATTACATCCACCAAAAAATATTCCCCATATTGAATTCAGTCTATTTTGTAATGCAACTGTTTTAGAATTATCAGCAATACCATGTTCACAAAATAACATTTCGCCATCATTTTTTAATACTCTTTTCATTTCAATATTTGCAGACATTACATCCGGTACTGTGCACATTGTATAAGTAACTAAAACAGTATCAACAGATTTATCTGGAAGTGGAATAAATTCTGCAGAACTTTCTATGAATTCAACATCTATGTCGTTTTTATTTGCTATTTTTTTTGCCATAGCATTTAACTCCTTTGATGGATCTATTCCAATAACTTTAGTAACTTTATTTTTATCATAAAATGGAATATTTGAACCTGATCCAATTCCAACTTCAAGAACTAAACCTTTTGCATTAGGAACTATTTTTTTTCTTTGATAATTAACTGGCTTAGTATTCATAAAACAGTTACATACTTTCGGTAATACATATTTGTCATATAAGCCAAACATTTTTTTATTCTGTTAGAGGCATTGCAGATATGTTGAATCCAGCATCAACATATGTTATTTCTCCAGTTATCCCGCTTGCGAAATCAGAACACAAAAATGCAGCAACATTTCCTACCTCTTCTGCTGTAACAGTTCTGCCCAGAGGAGCTTGTTTAGAATGCTCGCCTAACATACTTCTAAAATTTTTGACTCCCGATGCAGCTAAGGTTTTTATCGGACCAGCAGAAATAGCATTTACGCGTATATTATCTTTACCCATTGATGCTGCAAGAAATCTGGTATTTGCTTCCAAACTTGCTTTTGCAAGACCCATCACATTGTAATTAGGTATTGTTTGTATTGCGCCAAGATAAGTTAATGTAAGAAGGGCAGAGCCATTGTTGAGCAATGGTTTAGATACTTTAGCTAGTGCTGTGAAGCTATATGAACTAATATCATGTGCAATTTGAAATCCTTCTCGAGTTGTAACATCTACAAAATTTCCTTCTAACTGATCAGAGGGTGCAAAACCTATTGAGTGAACAAAACCATCAAATGTATTCCATTTATTTGACAGCTCTTTGAATGCTTTTTCAATCGATTCATCGCTAGCAACATCACATTCAATAAGAATGTCTGAGCCATTTTCTTTAGCAAGAGGTTTAAGATTTTTTAAAAGCCTCTCGTTTTGGTACGTAAAAGCTAATTCAGCTCCTTCTCTATACATAGATGAAGCTATTCCTGATGCAATTGAATACTTGTTTGCAAGCCCAGTTATCAAGATTTTTTTATTTTTTAGCAACATATTACAATCTAAAATTTAGTGATTGATAGCATTATATATGATAATAAAAATATAGAATTATTGTTTATAATTAATTGCAAATTATTTTTATAAAAAAATTTTTTCACATTTATTGCTTTTTTGCATATTTTCATGCTTAATTAGTCAGTTATGCGCATTCATATGCGTAATTGATATATAAATTTAGTATAGTTAAGCTGTTTTATGCTTAACAATATAAAGGGGATATTATGTTAAAGTTTAAAAAAATCTTTTTAGCTGCGACAATATTTGTTTTCACATCTGTATCATATGCAGAATCAACAACCTCAGGTAGCTTAGTTGTTAGTGTAAGTGATGGTGAAAATAGTGTTGCATCAGCTACAGTATCTGTTGAAAATTCAGGTACTGGTTTATCAAGATCCGCAACATCTAACAATAATGGAGATGCCAGGATCGGATCTTTGCCGCCAGGTAATTATGTTGTAACAGTTACTGCATCAGGTTTTTCAGTTAATACTGCTGAAGTATCAATAGGAACAGGCGTTAATTCATATGCTGCTGTGATGGCTTCATCTGCAGTTGCAATTGAAGATCTTGTTACAACAGCAAGCTTTTTAAAAGCAAATGCTTATGAGGTTAACGAAACTGGTCTTAATCTAAATGTTACTGAGTTAGCTGCTCAAATTCCTGTTAGTCAGGACTTGACAAGTCTAACTCTTCTAGCACCTGGTTCTGTTGAAGGTGATGCAGCTTTTGGATTTTTGCCTTCATTTGGCGGAAGTTCAGTAGGTGAAAACCAGTATTTAGTTAATGGTTTAAACACAACAAATTTTAGAAATTTCAT
>MDTC01195235.1_pt1 | contig 24181 bp, 27 predicted proteins | sample 811181 | NCBI WGS metagenome assembly MDTC01 (sample SAMN05326644, study PRJNA326480) | marine metagenome | isolation source: seawater | place: Pacific Ocean: North | collected 2011 | reverse complement strand
CTGCTTTCTACTCGCTCTGAAGAATGTCCCTCGGTCAAAAGCAGTCTCTCTCCAATCACGGGCATGGAGGTGGCGTGGTTTCCTTACAGGGTCTCGCGGACTTCGCGGTCCTCGTACTGCTTCCGCACGTTGAATGATCCACGTAATGGAATATTTGCCCCCCCCCCCCCTCGCGCGCGCTTGGTGGCCTGCCCGGCGCCCGCTCTCTTGCTGCTGCCCCATCCCCCGCGCGCGCGAGGCGGCCCCGGCGATTTGTCGCCAGCCGTTGGCAGCCTCGTGCGTTGAAAGATGGCAGGCACGTGCGCGTGTGGGTTGTTTGTTGGCTGTATGCCCGTGCCGTGATTGGAATCGTCACGTGAATCGTTTTTTCTGTCAACATTTTCTCCCTCCTCGCATCAGCCTCACCGTGATTTTGCCGTGCATAGAATCGAACGACTTGACAGAAGCGATACTCTTCACGAAGCCGATCGGTGGAGTTCGCTGGGCAAGGTATGGATACGTTCTCCGCGAAGCACTCTTTGACGACCGAAGACGCGTCGACAAGAAACAGTACACGATGTATCGCACAAACAGTGCGACTGATTCGAGTGACGTGAGTCGCCCTATGTTTCTCATTCGTTTGCTGTGTGCTGCTGTGTTGCTACTGTCCATTGCCCTTTCACTTCTCATTCGCAAATGACTATTGATCGGCTGCTGCTGCTGCTTGTAGTCGTTAAAGCACGAGCAGCCATTTCACCTCTTCCACAGCATTTCGAGTTTGGCCTCGCCTTTACACACTTCTTTCATTAAAGAAGTGAAGGCCGCCAACTCAAACTGGAAGGGTCTCTGGGAAAAAGACGAAAGCGACTGGGTAAAGGTATGTGTGCGGCTTTTCCCTTTGTTCAGCTCCTTTCGATTTCCATTGGCACTGATGTTCGTGTGTGTGTGTGTGTTTGCGTTCCGCTCCTCAGGTGCCGCACAACTTCGTGGACTACATTCCCATCAGGACTGTCATCAAGAAAGGCACGACATTGGCAAAGGTCGGAGAAGTCATACCATTCAGGTACTTTTACTGCCTCACCGCCTTAACCCTAACCCTAACCCTAACCCCCATTCAGGTACTTCTACTGGCGTGAGGAAACAAAGATCGACATGGTGAGCACTATGAGAGTCAAAGAGGTGCCTCCACTTCCCTTGAAAGTCATAATCGAAGACACAGTGACACACGAGCTCCACAAGTTCACGCACAGCACGATCAACCTCGTGTTGGAGGAAAGAGAAAAGGTGATAGAGCAGGCAAAAAATGACCCTGAAAATCATCTGGAAGAAGAATATCGCATGGACTTTGAGAAGTACTTTGGTACTTTCGAACTTCACACATCGAGGGTAGTTAAGAAGAAGAAGCGGGCCTAGACCGGTGCCTGCCAGTAGTAGTAATGGGAGGCAGTGTAAGTGGCGGCGACAGCGGCGGCGATGATGATGGTAAGCAGCCGGCTAGTAGCAGCGGCCTGGCTGCCGAGGCGGTGGCCATGGCGGCAGCTGCAACAGCCGATGATAGCAAAAACAGCAGCAAAGAAGCAAAAGCCACGCCACCACCACCGCCATCATCAACCAGGCGGCCGGTGATCCGAATCCCAAAGGCCGGCTGGGTGCGTGCGGCGCCTGGGGTTTGCCTGATGGGCAAAGGCGATAGCATAGCGCAGCAGCGCCATCACCATGACGGTGATAATGGCAAAGAGGCAGACGATTCATTATAAGATGTAGGCTTTTATCCCTTTCTAAACAACATGCCAAGGCTAACAACAGCCTCATCCTCGGTGCTTCCAGTGGCCATGGCCACGATGGTAGCACTGCTGATGCCTGGCTGCTGCAACGGCCACATGCCCAGGTTTGTTAACGGTGGCAAGGATTGCTCGCACCAAGACACTTGGCACCTCCAAAGCACGGCCACGTACATCAAGCTGGCACCTAACGCGACGGTGACCTGCACCTTTGCTGCTACCACGCCCTCTGGTGGCGAAGGTTCGCAGCAACTAGAGCTTTCGCTGAGCGTGCCCTTGCCCCGGTACTCACGCAAGGCCGTGGATCATCTCGCCGTAGAGATATCCAAGGTGAACGACGCTGACTGGCGACCGCAGTGCCTTGCAGGGTGGACGGGGTGGGACAAACACGGGGGCAACGCCTCGGCACCTCGCCTGTCGGTCGCAGAGTCCCGCATCGCGCCGCATGAAAGGCGATCCATTGTGCATTTTGAGCCGTACGGCATTGGTGCGTACGTGCCCGTGATGGGCTGCTCCACGCCCGTTAGCCTTGGCAGAAATGTATACACACTCAGAGTCTACAACGGCAACCTTGGTGATGAGGTGCGCATCAGCGTGGGTGCCGGAATGAAAGAAGGAGATCTCTGCTTTTCTTGCTTTGGTACATGGCTCAAGATCAAGTGGACGCTGCTTCTTTGGCGAACGTGGGAATGGGGACTGACACGACCACACTTCATCGTGTTGATGCTTGTGACAGCAAGTGTGAACGTGATGTGGTTGATGGCCATGGTATACGACCTCGTTGCTGTGCGAAAGTGCGCTGAAACTGATGCTGCCATTGAGAAGAAGCGCAGAGCATACTTGGTTCTCGTGGCGTCAGAGTACGCTCTATGGGGCTGGGTCAGCAACGTCATTGTGCCCTGCTTGGTAATTTTCTTTCTGCATCGGTCCGATGGCGATGTCGAGCGTGAGGGTGTGTCTCCTTCTCCCCCTAGGCTTGTTGATTGGCACGCGGCCTACCGGGGCACTCGCTATCACGTGCTGCCGGTGCTTGCGCTGCTGCTGTTGAGCTGGGCCACGTTGAGGTTTGGAGTTGCAGCGCGCCTGGACAACCTGGAGTCCCTCAAATCGAATTGGATACGCAGACTTCTGCTCTGTTTGGACCTCACGATAGCTTTGGCCATAGATATTGTCTGGCTTCAGTTCAGCTACCTTTCGTGGGCTGTGTGGATACCGTGTCTACTCTTTGCGATGCTTCCAAGCTGCACCAACTGGGAGGGAGACGTTTTTGAACCATCATCCGATGTTTGCGAAGAACAAAATGAAGACAGCAATGCAACAACCATTAGTAAAGCGCATAGAAGCGCACCCTGGCGCCGGGCTTGGCGTGGTAGAACATGGCACTTATAACCTGGCTGGTTGGCTGGCTGGCATGGGCGCGGGCATGGGCGCGCTTCCCGAATTCTGATCTCTACCAAGGGTCATCGTCGTCCTTGTCGCCCCAAACGGACTCCGACCCCACAACGTCCCAGTTGCTTGCGTCTTCGTCTTCGTCGCCCCATACCGACGATGGCGATGGTACTTGACAGCAGCACAGACAGTTTACCACCGCGCGGCATCTGCGCTGTCCGCACGTGGAGATCGCCACCGCGATAATGTCCATCGCTGTGCCGAGTGTAGCCATGGCGGACGCCGGTGCAGTCGCTGCCCCTGCGCGCCAAAGCGTCAAGGGCAGCGCCAAGGCAATGAACACCAAGACTGCAATCCAAAACGCGCACCACGCCTGTAGTGTTTCCCCGTGTCCCACGCCAAGGGTCAGAACCATGACCAACGGCAGAAGCCAGAGAACGGTGAATCTGCTTGAGTCGTACTGACCCTGAAGCGCAATGGCCGTGATCGGGATGCCCATTGCTGCCGCGGACAACACAATGAGCAGGTGCACCACCCACAGGCCCCTTGCTCGCGTAGAGTACTTTGCCAGCGTGAGAGGAAACACACAGAAGAACAGCGGCACCGCGCCGACCGTCACCCAAAAAGGCGAGTGTGGATCATGGCCCTCGCAGGCAAGCTGCTGTGCCTCGCTCTTGTGGTTGATCCACACGGAAGCAACGTGCAGGTTACCACCGAGTGCAACCAGTGCTGCCACCAGAATGCGCAAGATTGTATCACCGGGAATCATGCTTGGCCTGGCCGATCGACTGCTGCGCGACCCTTCTCCTCTCCCATTGTGGTTTTCTTATTATTATAAAGCCAACCAAGGGAATTAACTGAAAGGCAGTCATCACTGCGACTAGAAGAGACCACTGTTGTCTTTTTCCAAAGGTTGAGGCTGGATCTTCTCCTTTACAAGGATGGTGTTGACGCTGGTGACGAACACTGTGTGTGGCACATACACCAGCTCGAATCGTTTCTCATTCGCGTCTGTTTTTGCGTTACCCGTAGGATTCGCTTCCCGGGACAGTGTGATGCCTAGGGCGCCCACTTGCACCACCTTCCATTCTTCTCCGCCGCCTTGCATCATCCTGACGGTCTGGCCACGAGAGATCTGCAGCGCCACTTGCGACACCAAACCATTGATGGCGTTGTTGATGGTCTCGTTGAATGCAAAGCCGATACCCACTGAAAGCGTGTTGGCAAAGTTAAAGAACGAAGACACGTTCACCCCAAAGAGCTCCTTGGTCACCCGAAGCAGGATGAGCACAGAGATTACCACAAACGCAACGTTTGCAAAGAAGCCATAAGCAATATGATGATTGTTTTGATTTTGCTCTTCCTCTGTCTTTTCTTCACTTTTACTGTCTGACTCAGCATTGTGCAGCACCTGCAGATCTCTGCTTCCACCACCCTTGCCCTGTGCCTCCTCGGCCTTGAAGAGGCCATGCATGGCATGGATCAGCAGAGGCACCACGCAGTACGTGCACAGCAGCACGAAGAAAGTTTGGTCAGCAATGACCACCAGCGCTTCAGCAAAGATGGACAACTTGTTGCGCACCATCGGTGTCAGGCAAAGCACCCACACAGCGGCCACGACAGCCACCAGTACCGTGGTCCATCGAGCCTGTCCAATGCTTGATACCATGCACTGTCGAGTACTTGCCCGTCGCCACAGCGCGTATATATAGCAGCCATGGCAGTGGGACTCCTTCGTTTGAAAGATAGAGAGAGAAAAGAAAGAGGACAAATCTACAACATGGATGCACCAACTTCGTCTCATCACCTGGAGTTCACGGCTATGGTCTACCCTCCCGAGAAGTACGTGGAGCACAACGAGGACTTTAGCAGCAGCTGCCGCGAGTTCCACCGTACCGAGCTTCCGGATCTGGTCAAGCAGCTAAACGACCCCAACAACCCCTTGCCCATCCTGTGCGAGCACGAGCCCAACACCCGCGCAGGGTACGTCGCGGCTGCCAAGCTCACGCCAGGCAACGGTGTGCTGGTGACGATGCGGCTGGACACATCCACAGAGCACGGCCGTCGCGCCGCTAAAAAGGTGTCCTCCGGCGAGTGGGCCTACGTCAGCCTTGGCCACGAGTTCCTTGCGACCAAGAATGGAGGCGGTAATGGTCAAAACGCGCCTTTCTCTACCAATGCCGCCGCCATGCAGGGTTACGACGTGTCCAAGACCGCAAAGGAGGTGAGCTGCTGCGCGCTTGGAGCCCGCAACCAGACAGCCGTCATCGAGCGCCTTAACGAGGCCAAATGGAACGAAGCGTTCCCTTCAACGACGACAACAACAACAACAGCCTCTGGACGCGTCAACTCCTCGGCAAAGCAGCGGCAGCAGCGGCAAGGTGATGGTGACGCGCCATTGCCTATAGGTATTGGCGAGGAGGAGGAGGCAAAGCGAGGCGCTGCTGCTACTAGCTTCAAAGGCGTATTAATAGGCCAAGTGCTCGCCTCTTCCGTGTCAGCACTGCCACTACGGTCTCCACAACAACAACCCATAGGAGAAATGGACGATGTCGTCACTACTGAACAACCTGCGGCAGCAAGCGAGGAAGTCGCCCTGAAGCAGCCAGAAGTGGTGAACAACAACAATCAAGAGAGCAACAACACTGCTGTTGCTGAAGCTGCCGCCGTTACAAACAACAACAATAACAACAACAACTCATCGGCTCCGCAAGAACCCGAGGAAATTGAAACCAAAGCGACAACTGCTGCTGCTGCTGCTGCTGCCAACGGCGAGGAAAAGGCACCGGAAACTACTACAGACAATGGCCCATCCATTGATGAAGCAATGGGGTGCGTTGACGAGGCTCAAAACAGGATCGCTGAACTGCAGAAGCAACTGGTGCGCCAATCAAAGGAGAATGAAGAAGCTATTGCGAAAATGAAGAAGGAGGAAGAGGAACGGCAAAAAGGCTTTGAGCGCAAACAACAACAAAACGAGCTTCAGCAGAAGGTGGAAAAGCTGAGAAAAATGATGTCGACTCAAATGACTGGCAGTTCTCCCATCAGCGTCAAGGCGTCCGCCGCGATCGTGGAGGGCAAGATGGACATTGACACTTCAAGCGAGATTGTCTCTGCGTTAGAGAAAGTGAGCGAAGGGTATATAGCAGCAAGCGAGTCCAAAAAACAACTGACGCAACAACTCAAGGACATGTCGTCTGCAATGGGTGTCACCGCAGTTGGAGGAGAAGAAGTAGACGGTCAAGCGTCACGATCCGTGCTGAAGCGCAAGCAGCAGGACGACGACGGTAATGTTGACAACAGCATGCAAGCAACAGGCACGGTCAACGCCTCGGCAGATGCGGTGGCTTCTCCGTCGCTGCCACAGCACACCGTGGACTTCCTAGCCGGCAAGATCTCGTACGATGATCTCAACGAGCAATGCGAGCGCCAGCGCGTCGCGGAGGCACGTGTCGGCGTGCAGCAGCTCCGCGGCAGCGTCATGGCTTCCTCGGTGGCAGGAGGAGGAGGTTCCATGTCGGCGACCGTGCCCTCGCACGCCATGGCCTACTCGCAGTACTGTGCCGGGAAGAGCCTCCTGCCTCCCGTAGACCAGCTGCGACAGGACTGCAGAGGAGCCGGGCTAAAGCAGGTGTTCCCAGGCGTTTGGAACGACTTCTTGAGCATTGCCAATTCGTTTGACAAGACAGGCGTGCCACCTTACGTGAAGCAGAACATTCTGCGAGGCCTCAACACTTATGAACACAAACGACGCAACGGCGAGTCGCGCCTGGAGCTCAACGACACGATGCCTCCTCCACCAGGAGGCATCGTTAAGGACCGCGCGGCCCGCGAGCTGGTGGCTTAGACCCACACCTACACCCTGGTGGTGGCGCGGGCCTTTTCGCTTTTTAATGTATAAACAAAAGGGCCGGCGGTGCAGTGGGCGCCGTTACTTGGCTATTCGGCCAATAAGCGATCGATGGCATCCACGTCCACGTCCATTTCGTGGCATCGACCGCACCGAAGGGACTTTGGCACCATCCCACTCCCGATCTTCCACCTCGCGGTCACGCCTTCCCTTTGACAGCCTCTCGCTTGGCAGAGGTACCGCTTTTCACCTCGTCCCTTCTTCGCCGTTGGATCCTCGCTCTGCCTCATGCATGTGCCACAGCACTTACCCAGCACCACCAGTGAAGTGTGCTGCTCTCCCTCATCCTCCTTCTCCTCGTCGTCGATCACAAGCAACATGTTCTTCTGACCACTCCTTCCCCTCGTTTGTTGGCCCTTTCCCACCACAACGCATCCGTTCATGCACTCTCCGTTTTTGCTTTTTCCATTGACCCCAACAACGCTGGTGATGGCCCTCTCTTCCTCTCTTGTGATTCCCCATCGCCTACACTCTTCCGATAAGAGCCGCGCTCTCTTCACGGTGGGATCGCCTCTCTGCTCTTCGGTGAACGTGCCATTGGCGGTGAACACGACGTCGCACTTAATGTTGATTAGATCGTAATCGTTCAACGTGCCTCTCCTTGATCTCCTCTTTGCATGCTTCCGTACAAAGTGGTGAGTGCTGGGAGAACATGACTCCGTCATGATGTATATAGAACCCCACGAAGTGGAAAGTCGATCAATTAATACCACCCCACTCTCAACGGCACGCGCACACACAATGGCCGTTGAAAATGCATAAAAGCCGTTTGCCACTTATGTCTATATATGTCTATAAATCTTGCGACTTTGGCGCCCGTTGATAAGAAAGATGGACCCAGCGCACCTGCCGATGTACACCTCAGCCTCGGTCTCTCCGCCACCACCAAGAACAACAACGTCGCAGATACAGGTTGCGTACGTGATGCTGCCGTTGCATCCTGCGACCACCTTGTCACCAAAGGCTCGTTTGGCCGGGCTCTGTCACGCCATGGGATACCCCAGACCGCCTGTCTACGAGGTGATGTCTGGCGATCAAGGCGTTGGCTTCCGTTGCAACGTGGTGATCTACCCACCGCCCGATCCTCACGCGGAGATGAGGCTGCAGTGCGTGGAGCTGTGCAACAGCAAGCGCGACGCCGAGTTGGCCGCGGCCGAACAGGCGTTAAAGGTGCTGCTGAGATTAACCGAGATGCCGAGGCCTTAAAATGGCCTCGGCCAAATCCGCTGCAACGGTTCATGGGCCGTTGCAACGGCTCATGAACATTAATATAAAAGGACGCGTTGGCTAGGTGACCGCCGTTCGACACAGCGATGGGCCTGCGGGTCCAAATCAAGAAGAAAAAGAAGAAGAAGGGAAAGTGGACCCTTCTCAATCCACGTGCATCTGAACGCTTCATTGCGAAGTGGGAGAAAGAGAGCAAGAACAAAGGAAAACTCCCTAAGACCGTTGCAATTGGCAACTTTCGTGTACTTTTTACACCCAAGTTCGAAGCCATAAGAAAAATAGATGGTGGCAAGAAAACTGAAACGTATGAGTTTCGGTTCATAGCGCTCGAGGATAATCAGACGCCTGGCGCTTGCATTACTACTACATAACATGCATGGCCACCGCCACCGCCTCGGCCGTTTTCGCGAGGGGGGTGTGCCAAAAATGCGTTGCAACGGCTCGGCAACAGTATAAAGCAGGACGAGTTGCCTGGGTTACTATCGTTGGAGGACGGAGCCGCTGATGGACGCTGCTCCAACAACCAAATACATTCATCCGGATCATTTCGCAATGCTTTCACCAGAAGACCAAGCTTTGGCAGACAAGCTATCGCTACTGGTAAGACATTGGCGTATTACACCGCATACAACTCTGGAATTGCGTAAGTTCGATGGGGCACAAAACTGCTACTTGCTTCAACACCAACGAGATTCCTATGGCGGAAAAGCTTCAGAAATGGAACTTCAAGAAGTCGCCGTGGTTGGGTTTTTTGAAAACCCCGTTTATAACGGCAATCATCTCGAGGAAGCGAAGCATGCGTGGATTTATGGCCGTGAGCACAACAAGATTGGAGATCTTCCCCTGGAGGAATTATGCACTCGTGCGAAAAAGAAACACAGGGCTGACTACTCTCAGCCGTCCGATGTGAAATCGTTCGGTACCGATGAGTCTGTGAAGTTCGGGGTACACACCTTGCTAGCGGCGGTTTGCGCTCGTGAATATGCGGATTTGACGAACGAAGAAAGGCAAGCGTTGTGGGAGGAGCGATTTAAACGTCTTCTTACTACCGTCAAGGCATTTGAGAAGATAATTTCATCTGAATCCGAAGAGTTTTGCGCGGACGCAAAGTGTTTGCGATTGCCTTGCAAAAAGGAACCGTTGTCCATTTGCTTTGCGTGTGAATATAAGAAGGTAGTTGCCTATTTGCAAGATGAGTGCGACCGCATCTTTAGGCCTGGTATTAACCCCGATCGAGTGTTTTTTAGCAATGCCAACCTCTTGCCAACTACTGAAAAAAAACGCAAGGAATGTCCTTCGGACTTTCCATATTATAATTAAGAAAACAAGCAGATGGCCACCGCCTCGGCCAGCTCGGGCCGGGTCCTGTTCGCCGCGGCCGTGCGGGTCTTGCCTTTTTCGTGCTCGCGCTCCTGTCCGGAGCCTTTGCGCGGCAGGCCGCTCTGAGGGTGCTTGCGCCTCGGCCGCACGTCGCAGTACGGACACCGCGGCGTGCGCTCGGGATCGTTGTACCGCTCCAAAAATGCCACCTCCGTCTCTTTGCTGAGCCACAGCCGGTGGGTCTTCCCTGACTGCTTGCCAAACCTGCAGGCTTTGACCACGATGCCACGGCCGAACCTGCGCTCGATCTCCTCGTCCATCTTCGCCGACTCAACGTTCTCGATGCAGTACCGGCGTTTGGCCTTGTCCTCGGACCACCAGTCCCACACCGAGTCGAACACGGCGCGCGTGGCCTCCGCCTCCTCCTCGCACATGGGCCGACCCGCAAACCGGCCTTGTGCTCTGTGGCTCGTGGTGGCGTTGGTTCTGAGCATGCCTTGCCGCCTTGAGTGTCCCGTGCAGCTCGGAGAGGCCCACACCGCGCGCAGCTCGTCTTTGGCCAGGCCTGCCTTTGTACGAACCCAGTGCACCAGGTTTGCACACGGCTGCCTGAAGTCGCCTAGCACCGAAGGGTGGCTGTACCGGGCTTTACCGTCTACTGAGCAACGGCTGCTCGAGATCATCTGCTGCCGCTTGTCGAGGGTGACCACCTGTCCAAAGACGCGCGCGAGGCCTTCGGTGGCTCCTTCCCAGCCACACCCGAGCTCCACGATGGCATTGTTGTTGCTGGTGGTGATATTCTTCGCCGCGAGGCGAACAAGCTTGTCCACTTTGCCAGCATTGATCCACGAAGCGGTCTCCGCGGCCCACTGCAGCGCCTTTGCCACCCAATCAGACGACGACGACGACGGTTCCCTTTGACCCTTGGCCTTTTCCCTGTCGTGCTTGATGCAGACGATGCCGCGAGCAGCGAGCAGCGCCACCACCGCCTGAACGGCAACGGCCTTTGTCGCCGCCGAAAGGTTGTGCTTCATGTCGTTCATGTGCGACGTCTCTACTTCCCATCGTTCGTCGCCGTCGCCACCATCTTCTTTGCCTTTCCTGCACCTGCGCCTCACCCACCGCAGCACCGCCGCCTGCACTCGTTGAAACTCCCGCGCCGCGGGCGACGCCATTGACGCGACGAGTGCCTCGGTCTCCACGGCAACGTCCACACGAGGAAGCCGACGGCTGCTGCCTGCAGGCAGGTACTTCACCTCGACGCCTCGTTCCGAAACCCACTTGGCCAAGTGAGCGTCGAACTCGCCGGTGGTCCAGCCTCGTCGGCGGGAGAGCCTCCTCCTCACCTGCTTGAGCTTCCCTTCGGTGATGATCACCACCTTTGTCGTCGTTCCTCCTCCGCTCCTTTTGCCTTTGCAACAGTGCTTTGCAATCTCCGTCCGTACAACCAAACGGCGGCGGTGCTGTTGATCAGCAGTGGGCGACAGGCGGAACTTTGGCATAGAGAGAGAGAGAGAGAGAGCGCGCGCGTGTGCCCAGGCAGAGTTTAAAGAGTTGTTGTTTGGCCTCTTTAATAATACGCACGCGCTTTAATAACAACTAAACAAAACAGGCCCTAGCATCATCATGGCATCGTCACCAACCGTCATCAGTACGCGGTGTAGTGGGTTTTCGCTGATGCGTTCCTCCTTCTGCTGATAGTAGAACTCCTCGTTGGCAAACGCGGTCCACTCTCCGCATGGGCTGACGTGCCTTCGCTCGCGGTAGGGCGCTCCGTCGGTGCAGGTGAGCATGCACCTCGTCGAGGTCTCCTGGTCCATCATGATGTACTTGATTGGCATCAGGCGGTTGCCGATGTCGCTACCACCGCTGCCACCACCAGCAGCAAACGCGAACCGATCCGGCGTGGCCACCCAAGCGTCGTGCTCGCCTTCGTAGTTGGCGAGCCACCTCAGCACGTCGTCGCGCGCCGCTGCAAACTCGTCAGCGTTGGATTCTTCCAGCGCCAGCATTGCCTCCACGTCGACGCGGTACACGGCCGTCGGCATCCCGATCCACTTGCTGGCGTCGGAGGCGGCGTCAAACTCCACGAAGCGAGGTGGCATGATGATGATCGAGCGCGCGCCGGTGGTGATGTGCTTTATATAAGCACACAAAAACCTTGCATCGACAACTTCGCGCGAGAGGGCTCTCTCATGAAAACATCGACTATCACAGACTACTTCCATCTAATTTGCGAAAGACCATCCAGTCCTTTACGCCACAAGAGACGAAGCCGCTTTCACGATGAAGACACAGAGATAGAGAGAAGGAAGAAGCAAATGCTAACAGGACAGGGTGCAGACAAGAAATCTGGAAAAGATGACATCAGGCAATACTTCCCGGGTCTACCTAGGCGCATCACCGTAAATCAGATCCTAGAGGATTCAGACATGCTGTCAATAGAAGGAGATCACATAGACGCCTTGCATTATTCTCATGTCGTTGACTACGACTGTGACGCCTTTACTGACAGTGGTAATCTCCTCTTTAAGTTCCGCAAGGGCGCAATAAGCCAGCGTGCAATGCTCAAGGCCACCGCGGCCTTAGTTAGGGTGGCAAAGCCATCTCGAAATAAGAACCGCGGGGCAGCAAGTGGCCCCTTGGACAGAGATCTCATGCCCGATTACGTGGGCGAGTTTGTTCGACCACAGAAGTTCCGAACAAAGTACACAAGCACAGTGAGCGGGGTAGATTCCAAGCAATGGATAAGCAACGCAGTGTCTTCGAACATAATGGGCTTCTACGACAAGCCTGATCGAAACAGAATGCAGGGAAAACCGGACAGCGCCGTTCCTCTCTCCACCACGGCGTTAAAATGCAGGAAAACGGCTTTCACCAGAGACCACTCGGGGCTTTGGAACACTACCCTGCCTCTCTTAACCGAGATTGACAACAAGTTCAAGGAGCTGATGTCCGACAGGCACTCTGTGCAGAGGGCTCGCTGCCAAGCAACCCCCGAGTTTGCCATTGGAGACACCGCGTTCTCCACATGCACCGTGAACTATAGCTTCAGGACGGCTACTCACAAGGACTCCGGAGACTTCGAAGACGGCTTTGGTACCCTCGTGGTCGTCGAGGACAAGAGAAATCCCAATGCATACGACGGGTGCTTCACCGGCTTTCCCCAGTATGGCGTTGCCGTCGACGTCAGACATGGTGACTTTTTGGCAATGGACGTGCATCAGTACCACTGTAACACAGAGTTTTCTGCCGTCGCCGTGGGCGCCTCAGCAACAGAAACAAGTGACAAAAACGCAAGCGCCAAAGCCGGCGGTGCCGCGCGCAGATTTAACCGCATGGCCATCGTGGCCTACTTGCGCTCCGATATGCTTAAGTGTGCCAAGAGCAGTGTAACCTTTCATCCGCAGTGTACCGCGCGCACAAAAGTTAAACCAACACCTCCGCACCTCCGCACCTCCGCACCTCCGCGGCGTTCAATCACTACATAAAAGGCAACAAATCGACTGGTCCACCACCATCTACTATCCACCGTCATGGACAACTGGATAGAAGCCTTTTTGGAGAACTTGTACGGTCACCAAAGAGACAGAGGGAGCGGAAGATACGAACCGAACCTGCGACTTAGACACATTTGCCTCAACTTGCACCGAGACGCGTTCCCTCTTCACATTTTTGCAAACCAAGCAACGTCGTTGTTGCAACCATCGCAACAACAAAGAGAAGTAGAAGAAGAAGCAGCAGCAGCTGAAGAAACCTCACTGCGCCACCGGCGGCAGCGGCGGAACACTACAACGGTAACAAAGCCCTGTCCGGAGTGCAGGAAACGCGTAGGTCCGCCTTCCAGGTGCTGGGCCGTTCCGGAGGGCACCAAGGTCAAGTGCTCCGTGTGCTGGAAGATGCTTGACTGCTACAAGGAGGAAGTGACGCTGCCGTGCATGCACGCGGTGTGCGCTTTGTGCTTTTATTCGATTCGAGCGGACTTCCTTATAAGGAAGTCTTCGATTTTGCGCGCCAAAATTGTCGATTTGAATTTTTTGGTCGTTAATAGTGACAGGTCAAGGAGGAATAAATAATTCAGGCGCACTATTGCAACCCCCTTACCGTAGCTAAGGCCTGTTTTCTAAAAATAGATTAACAGGGGTGCCTTAAAAAACTTCCCGGTAATGTCTGTTGTCCGTTACTAACGGCCCGACCGGTGGGAATAAAATTTAAAATTCGATTTTTTGTGAATTTAAAGGGCTCTTTGACACCGACGTCGTAAAACACAAACAATGGAAAGGGGTACATTCACTGCAGACCTGCCCACTGTGCTCGCAGACGAAATTCTTAAAATGATCACAAAGCACATCATGAGGCAGGAGCTACTGTGCAAAACCTTTGTGATCCAAATGGCATGTCGGGCATGGAGAAAATGGGCCTTGCGCGAATACGCCGAAGAGGCAAGGGCGCTGCTTCACAGAATGGCAGCAGGAAACGACCCAAAAAGAAGCATGTATGTGCCAGAACGCCATGGTTTGCTTTATCGCCTCATCGACAACCTGCAGCACAATCCGAGGGCGCCAGGAGAGCATCGATTCATTGTAATGGGACATCCCTCTGCGGGAAAGGGTAACTTTTTGATTTCCATATTTGACATTATGGAGATATTTGGTCGCGTCAAAGGAAAACATGCGGATACGCTTAGTTTGTACTCAAGCGCAGCCGATTTCAGACGGATGATGCATCGCAACGGATCGTCGTGCTACATTTCAATCACAGGCGCATTTAAAGGCACAATCCCCAAGGCATGTCTGCATGCAATGAAGCGGGATTGGCTCGGGATGCAAAACATGGTCTGGTTCATAGAAGTTTGGCAAAAACCATGGCACGAGGGTTGTCTCCTTAGCAGGTACAGCGATTTGGCTCCAGCTGTTCAAAACGCACCAATCACACAAAAAGAGCAACAATACTGGAGCACGTGCACACGAACACCTTTTGGCACCCTGCAGCTCCCAAAGATGAGTATGTCTACTTTCACAAAGATGGTCATATTTAAGATTGAGAATCACGTAGAAAGAGGTTCAAAGAGATTCAAATCAATGTTTTCTTCAAAGCAAGAAGTTTCTGCTGCAATTCATGATGTCATGGCACAGAAGGGCGTCGTAGATGAGAAAAACGTCGCCTGGCTTGGTGGATGGTTGGCAGAGCACATTGTGAGGGGGCTTATGTACAAGTATGATAATGAAAAGGGCAGTTTTGTTGATGCATTCAAGGAGTGCCACGACGAAGTGGAACGTACAATGGGATATTGTGAGTCTTTTGGTCGAATTAAGGCATGCCTCCGAAAATCAACCTCCTCAGACGCGGAGCGCCTTGGGTTTTTGTGAAGTTAACACGATTTTTAAAAAATTTTGTGACCCATTTAATTCCACTGGTTGTGCCGTTGTAACGGACACGCGAGACATTACCGGGAAGTTTTTTAAGGTACCCCTATTAATCTATTTTTGGAAATCGGGCCTTAGCTACGGTAAGGGGGTTGCAATAGTGCACATGAATTGTTTATTCCATTTTTTGTTTAAATATGCCTATGGTGTACCCGCGCGCACAAAATCATCAAACCGCACCTCCGCGACCTCCGCGCCTCCGCACCTCCGACCTCCGCGCCTCCGCACCTCCGACCTCCGCGGCGGTCGATCACTACATACAAGGCAACAAATCGACCATGTTACAAGCACACAGCCACCACCACCACCATCATGGACAACTGGATGGACGCCTTTCTGGAGAACTTGTACGATTACCAAAGAGACGAAGGAGGCGACGGTGGCAGAAACGAACCGAACGTGCGGCTAAGACACGTTTGTCTCAACTTGCACGGAGACACGTTCCCTCTTCACATTTTTGCAAACGCATCATTACCGTCGTTGCTGCAACCATCGCAACAACAAAGAGAAGAAGCAGCAGCAACAGCACCAGAAGAAACCTCACTGCGCCACCGCCGGCGGCGGAATACAACAACAACGGTAACAAAGCTCTGTCCGGAGTGCAGGGAACGCGTAGGGCCGCCTTCCAGGTGCTGGGCCGTTCCGGAAGGCACCGAGGTCAAGTGCTCCGTGTGCTTAGAGATGTTTGACGGCAACAAGGATGAAGTGACGCTGCCGCTGTGCATGCACGCGGTGTGCGCTTCGTGCTTTTATTTGATTCGCGACTAAGCGGCCGCGGCGCGCGCAGCAGCAGCAGCCTGTGGCGGCTGCTGGCCAGTGCTAATGCTCAAGCGCGTAAACTAGAAACCCTCCGCCCGCAGTGGCCAAGGTGGCAAGCGTCACCAATGTGATGACGGCCCATCGCCTGCGCAGCATCTGCTGCTTAAGCTTCTGTGCTGCAATTTCCTTAGGCGGCATGTCTACCAGCCATTCGTCGCCGCCTTGCACTTGCTCTTGCTCCTCTTTCGTTGTCATCATCATCCGCCACCGCAGGGTTAGACCTCGTCGCCGAAAGGGCCCACATTATAGAACCCACCGCCTGACGAGCCGTACACCCTGTACTGCTGGTCCATTCCCATGGCCTGGTCGAGCTCGTCGACGGCGCGGTTGAACCTGTCCACCGGACCGCTCACCGCCTCGAACACGTCGTCGTCGTCGTTGGTTGTGGAGGCAGTTGAACCACTACCCGGCTGTGGCTTCTCACGCAGCGCCCTGACACCCTGCAGCGCCTTGTACAGCGCGATGACGGCCTCGAGCTTTCGGAGACAGCAGCACCCAAGCGCCACCGCGAGGACTCCACCGGCAGCAGCAAACGAAGGCGAAAGGGCACCGAGGACGTACTCGTCGCACTGCCGCTGCCGGTTGCACATGACGCAGCGGCGTTGTTTCTTCTTCTTCGTCTTCTTCCTCTTGCACCGCGGCAGGCCTTTTGCGGTCGACGCCGTGCAGATCCTTAGCAGCTGCTCTGCGAACTGTCGGTTCGGCATGTGGTGAAAAGCGTGGCGCCAACGGTCACTCGCGATCTGGTAAGCGTTGCCGCCGACGTCGCCGATGAACGGGTCGCGCCACCGCACGTCGTGCTCGTACGTCCAGTACCGAAAGGCGTCCTCGTACTTGAGCACGCCACTCGAGTCCGGGAAGCGCAGAGGAGGAGGAGAAGAACAAGCAGGAGGGGAAGAAGGAGAAGCAGGAGGGGATGATAAGGCAGACAACGGTGGTTCTTCTTCATCCTCCTCTTCTTCTTCTTCTTCTTCCTCTTCTCCGCTACTGCTACTGCCACTGCTGCTTTCGGCGAGCACCACCTTGGCACGCTTTGCGCTGCGCCTTGCCGACCGCACCAGCGCCTTGTGGTCTTGTTCCGCTTTGGCCTGTTGCTCCTGCAGCCATTCCGACGACTTGGCGGACACTGACCACATCCACTCCGACAGCCTGAACCGCATGTCCTTCTCGCCGTCGCTGTACACGATGCTCAGCGTGCCAGGAGCGTCGCCTTGTCCAACCACCTCGGCCTCGTACCAACCAGGAAGGCCGCTGTCCCAGTACACGTCGATGAACACCTGCACCCGCGTGAAGCACGCCCTTCCTGGACACAGGCCGAGATGACCTCTTCCTCCTTCTCTTTCTTCATCATCATCATCATCCTCGAAGACGCCGTTGCGCTGCACCCACCTGACGCTCTCCTTGACGCGCCGCACCGCGTCCTGAAACGTCTCACCGCCAAGGACGGGTGTGAACCACTTTGCCGAGTCGTACTCTTCATCGTCAACATCATCATCATCATCATCACGCGGCGGCGAAAGGCGGTGGCGCATGCGACCGCGTTGTCGCCTCATGGCAAAACCCCTTTGGCCTTTTTGCAGGTGTCAGAGATTCTTTAAATATAAGGCCTGGCTCTAACGGCCAGGCGTGCCGTTTAGACTCAACACTCCGGTCCTGACCCCTCATCCGACTCCTTGTCTGGCTGGTCTGACTCGTCTCCTGACTCGTCTGACTTCTCAACAGACTCCTCGCCTGACTCAGTTTCAGTATCTGATGTCTCCTTTGTATTGTAGATGTCAAACATCTTATCCCAGATGTCTTCCTCCGTGACTCCCTTCTTTGTTTTCAATTTGACGAGTTCTTCACCAAACCTTTCAACTTCAGACTTGCTAAAATCAGGCATGACTTGCGAAAAGACCTCTCCGAGGTCAGATTTCTTAGTCCAGTACAACGCCTCATTCAATGGGAGTTTGGTCGTGGCGTCCTGTTTTGCGAGAACTGACTCGACAAGACTCTTAAGTTTCACATCGATTTTGAGGCGACAGTCTTCATCATCTTCGTCGTCATCGTCATCGTCATCTTCGACATCTTGTTTTTTCTCGTTCCTCAGCCGCGATTCCAACGTCTTGATGCGTTTTGTGAAGGTGTACGTACGTAAAAGAGACTTTACTTGGAATGCCAGCTGTGTATACTTGCTGCGCAAGCGTCGCCTTGCTTTCTCGGAGTTGCCCGCGATATAGCGGTGCTTGAAAACTTTTACAAGAAAGTCAACCGACGGTGCTTTTCCGAGATGATTCTCGGTGTACAACTGTTTCAAAGCTTCACGCAGGTGTTGCACGTTAACACCAAGGGTCTTCATGTACGACATAATCGCTCCTTGGAGCCTTCGGCGCGCATCGCCAAACATGGGGTTTCCGGGTATGTACCTGTTTGGTCTGCTAAAGTGTCTATATACTAAACCCAAGCCGTTGTTTTCAATTTTCTCTCCTTCCCCTTTCTCTCTCTCTCTCCCTCTCAACTTTCCCTTTTTCTTTCTCTCTCCGCGCAGGGCATAAAAAGGACCAACGGATTCCTCTTCTGCTTGCAAAACAAAAAGAAGGAGAGAGAGAGAAAAGAGAAAGAGAGAGAGAAAGGAAAGCAAAATGCAGCAACAACAACAACATCACTACCACCAGCACCAGCAGAGACCTAGCCGCCATTCTTCTCCTTCTTCTCCATCCTCATCATCACCGTCCCACCTCGCGTCGTCGTCGTGGCACCACCACGCCGGACACTTGGCTCGCCGTGGTTGCCAGTTGCTGCTGGCGCTGTCGCTGGCGGGCTGGTTCGCGGGACACTGCTACTCCTTTTTGGGCACGTGGTCGCGGTACAGGCTGCAGTACGACCGCAAGTACCTGCCGTACATCGAGGCCAACTGCGGCGACTCGCGGTTCCACGAGGTGACGCTAGGGCTCAACCACTGCGACGCCTTCATGGAACAGGTGTCGATTCCTGCCTGGGAGCGCGCGCTGTTCGAAGAAGTGCAGCGGCTTCCCGTCTGCGCCAGCGGCCGCTGCGACGCCGTGGTGGCCGACGTCACCAACAACAAAGGTTGGCTCTGCTTCTACCTCGCACTCTTTGCGTGCTGCGCCGTGGCCATGCTCAGGGTCAAGTGGTACCTCGAGAAGCAGATCCGCTCCAACCTCCCTCTCGACAACCCAACGGCGTACATCGAGACCGTCAGCGCTCCTTCCTACGTGGACCGCGACGGAGCAAGCTGGACGTACCAACTGGGCCTCCGCCGGCGCATCAACAACCATTACGATCATCATCACGAAAAGAACAACAACATGAACATGAACAACGGCGCGGCCATAATAAGAGGAGGAGGGGGGGTTGATCCCGATGACATCTCACTTTAAAAGAGAGAGAGAGAGAGAGAAAACGCCCGCAAGCCCGCCCGCTTTTGCCCGCCTCTCCCGCTTGCCTTTGGCTTTTTTATTTATTATTCAATACATTTGATACGCTACTCCATCCACTACTTCATCGACACCCTCCTCCTTCTCATCCTTCTGTTCCTTCTTCTTCTCGTCCTCTTCGTCCGAGTCCGAGTCCATAACATCTGTGTCAGCTTCCCTGAGCGCTTCCATGGCGTTCTCGCCTTCTGCCTTCGACGTCTTGTCGATCAAATCACAAAGATTGCTAGCTATTGCCATTGAACTGTTTAGCATGGACGTGAACTCCTCCGACAATTCAGGGGCTACTTCGTTCTTCTCCTTACTGTGCATCCGCACGTTCTGTCTTGCAATGAACACCCTGTTCCAACGGACATTCAACTTCCTAATGGCTTTCTGAAACCTGCAAGCTTCCCTTTCCATCCATCTTGGCCCTCTTGCGAGCTCGTCCTTTCTCACACAGTTCTTCATGATGATGATGATGATGGTTCAGTGACAGCGGCCAAGGGTGCTTTTTATACCCAACAATCATATCCAACGGCAAGTTGCCGTTGAGAGACAGTGATACATTTTCCCCCAACGGCCAAAGGAATAAACAATGCATTCCAACGGCAGCGTTTCAAGCCTATATAAGCTCGTCGAAACCCGAGCGATCCAAACAACATCAAGTGCAAATCATGGCCTACCTTGTATGCGGCGAATCACCGTGCAGCGAACTTCGCGTTGACCTCAGGCATTGGACGGAGAACCTGAGTCCTCTTGATGATCCATCTTCTCCTGAGAGCAACGAGAAGCGGAGCGAAGAGAGAAGGAAGAGAGTTCGCGGCTGCACAAACAGGAAGCCATTGGACTTGCAGAGTGCTTCACAACCCATCGAAAAGAGAATGAGATTCACTTTTATGGTGCCTGACAAAACCGAAGAAGACAAGGACGGAGACGCTGCCTGTGTCGACAGGTTGCAATTCGCGAACGAGGAACTCAAGGAGGAGCTCAAGAACGCAAAGGAGCGAGAGAAGGCGTCCAAGGAGAGGATTCTGGCTTTAGAGAGAGAGAATGACAACTTGAAGCGTTGGGCCGCGCATATAGTGCAGGCTGGCGTCTCCATGATGTCTGGCCAATCAGGGCATAAATAAACCCAAAGCCTGCCTTTGCCCGGGGCCACACGCATAAGCGCGATGAGCGGCTCGGCCGGCGACAGGATGAGCCAGAATAAGAAGCAAAAGCAAAACCACCACCACCAGCCGCTGCTGCAGGTGGGCAGCGTGCACGTGAACGCCACCTACGACGAGGAGGGCCTCTTGCGCAGCGAGGCTCGCTGGCGCGAAGATGGCCGCCTGCTCGGAGAACGCGATGTGCTCACCTTCTGGCCGACGACGAGTGGCGAAGCAGGAGGCACGAGGACGGCACTAGGGTGCTCGTCGGACGTGCTTGACCTGCTGCCGATGGAGCCCGTGTTTGCGTTCGAGTGCCCTTCAGAGCGGAGCGGAGAGGAGACGGCAGCGCCTTACCGCCCTCGGCAAGGGTGCTACGTCGCGTCATCGTTGAATCACATGTACCTCACGCGCAAGGAGATGCTGTCATCGTCGAGGTTAGCAGGAGAAGAGCTGCGGTTGCTGAGCGACGAGGCGAAGCGAGCCGCGCTCCAGCGCAAGTACCGACTTCGGCTGATCGGGTTCAGCGTTGGCGACTTCTCCTTGGAGAGCGCGAAAAAGGGCAGGTTTCCGCAGGTGGCGTGCAACTGTGGCGGACTGATGACCGTCAAAGCCGACGAGCCGTGTCAAGTCGGAGACCACATCGTGGTTGACTTCCCGCTCAAGAACCTCAACGCTCCGAGCAAGAGGCGCACCAACGCCTGCTTCCCGCGCAAAGGCGTGCCCGACGACAAGGTCACCATGGTGGTGAGACCGTTGGAGCCCGCCAAGGACTTTGCAGCGTCGGCCTTGCCTGCCTCGTTCCAGCCAGGCAGCGAGTTCGGCGGCGCCAAGTACCCGCCGTGGGTGGTAGGGATCTGCATCCGAGGCTGCGCGCAGGCAGGCGAGACCATCGACCTGCGGTACTCCTCGCAGCTGCGGTACCCGAACGTGCTCACCCCTGTCATCGGCGGACGGCCGCTCACCTTACTGGAGACCGGAGGCACGAGCTACGAGGAAGTCTGCAGAGCGTCGATGCGCCGCGCCCTGTTGACCATGGGGTCGAGGAGCGCCGGCCTGCGCCGCGACGGGGACTACACCGATGACGACGACGATGATGACGGTGGTGGTTCCGCAACGCTGCCGCGGCTGCTGCCTTCGCTAGACTGCGTCGACCTCTTCCGTTACGCTCAGGAGTGCACGGCACGAGAAAAAGACATGGACAATTCAAACCTCAGCGTCGTCGACGGCAGCGCAGACGTGCTCGGCGCGCTGCGCCTCGCGGTGGAGGCATTAGTCCGGAAAGATCCAGAAATGGCCGCGAAAATATTTAAACTTAAGTAACGGCCAAGGCGCGCGCCGCGCGCCGCGCGCCTTTTCCTCTTTTGGTCAATAAATCCGCCAACGGCCAAAAAAAGTCCGGTGTCCCACAATTGAAAAAAGTGATCGGTCGCGTGTGCATATAGTCAACGTGCATTGGGCTAAATGATCAGAGCACCGTACAGCAAAACAACAACAAATCAAACCCACTTATTATCGGAAATCTTGAACAACCATACGGTGCTCGTTTTGTTTGGCTGTTTTTTAGGGAGGGGGTGCGCGGGACTTTACAGCTGGACCCGGGTTAAGCAGCAACCGCGGGCCCAAACAGACATTTTATTATCATGATTACCGCAGCCCCCGCCACTCGGCCACCCTGGCACAGGCCGCGCGCACTTCCTCGTACTCGGGAGCATCGAGAGCCTTGCGCGTGGTCTCCTCAGGGGTAGACTGCTTGTCGTCTGCCACGTCTTCGCCGTCCAAGAAGAGCTTCAGCTGCAGAGCAGAGAAGCCAGACACCAAGTCCACGCCTGGCGTGTCGGCCTTTACCATGGCATGGGTAGGCGTGTCGCCGCGCAGGTTCCAGTAGATGATCCGCGGCAGAGGGTAAGGCTCATAGAACTTGGAGCACTCCCCTGCCTCCTTGAACATGCGCACGAGCTCTTCGTGCTGCGTCTCCCATGCTTTAACAACGGGCTCCCTGCTCTTCCTGTTGTAGGCGTTCATGTAGTACGGCGAGGACGACTGAGCGTTGTTCTTCATCGCCGCGTCGAACTGCATGTCGGAGAAGACCACCAGCTTGAGGCTTGCCACCTCGGAGGGTGGCACGTCTCCATCCACGCAGGCTCTGAGCACCAGCTTGAGCGCCTTGGTGAAGTCGGTGGTCATACCCCAGTCTGCCCCCCGAGCGCTCCTCACCTTGTCCTTGAACGACATGTCCTCCTTGAAGCAGTGCCACTTTGGCTCCTCGGAAAAGGTGAGGACGCGGCCTCGGAACGCAGGAGCGGTCACTTCGCTCACCAAGGTGCCTAGTCCAATGGCCGCTTCCATCGGCGTGCCCGTCATCGAGCCAGACACGTCGACCATGGCCACCATGTTTCCAAGCGAAGAAGAAGAAGAAGCAGCTAATTCCAGCGACTGGAGCAAGCCCTCCTTGAGGTTCATGTACTGAGCCTCGATGATCCGCGACCGGCCGGAAGAAGGTGGCTCCCTTGCGAGGTGCTCTGCAACCATCTTGTCAATCGACAGAGTCTTGCCGTGCATCTTCTTGTCCTTGTTACCCGCACAGGCCTGCTCTGCATGTTCCTTGAAGTTTTCGGCGCACTGCACGCGATCCTCCTTTTCGCTACGCACCACCTCTACAGGTACACCCTCCTCCTTCGCCTTTTGCTGCTGCTTCTTGGTCGCCTCGTTCAGAAGTGCCTTGGCGTGCTTGTTCAGGCACCCTGCAGGCACCTTGCCTGGATCGATCTCTTTCCACCTTCCCTCTTGGGCGCACATCAGCGTCTCGGTGACCTCGCCGTGCTTTGCCGTCAGCGCCACAGTGGCCTTGCGGTACTTGGCGTCAGCGCGTGGGTCGCCGGGAAACAGCTGACGTGCGTACGCCTTGGCCGTTGCGACGTGCACCTTCGAGCCCGTGATCCTCGGTGCCCACTTGCCGGCAAGTGGATCCTCGCCGCATCGGATGGCCTCCACGTGGAGGTTGCGCAAAGCGCGTCGCATCGCCTCCGGAAGCTGGTCGCACTCGGAGTACTCCACCACGTCGAGCCACCTTCCAAACTTTGGTATCATTGGGAGAACCTCCATGGTCGTCAAAGGGAAGAGCTTCGCGAGCTCGACGAACCACAGCATCGAGGCGCTGCGTTCACCTTTGCCGTTCCTCGGATCGCGCGTCAGGAAGAAGAGCACAAAGGCGTCGGTCAAGGCCTGCTCCTTCATCGTTGTCGTCGCCTCCTCCATCTCCTTCTCCAAAGCCTTGGAGAAGCCCCTCACCTTCTCCACCGAAGCTCCCCTCAGCAACCCGTTGAACACGTCGACCGCCACGTTGCCAGAGGTCGTGAGCTCCAAGCGTCCGTTCTCTCCCAACCTCTTGTCCATCGCATTCAAGAAGCATGCCATGATTGCCGTGTGAGTTGGTGATGTGTCTTTGAGAAGTGGAGAGTGGTGGTGGTTGTGTGCCTTTTAAGGCGCCGTTTCAACGGCCGTGGGATTGTTAAAAGACAACGGCCGTTGGGAGCATTGTGACTCATTAAACAGCCCCGGACAGAATGGAGGGATTGCGAGATCTGATAGGGAAGCGTTGCGAGCATGTTGACGAGCACTTCAATAAAAAGCCTATTGGCTTTTTTGATCGTATGGAATTGAGGAATGCAACGAGTCGAAAGTTCATGTAAAAAATCGCGGCGCGGGCACCACCGCCATTGCTTTAGGCCAAGTCGCCATGGCCTCGCCCGGGTTTATTTTTTAG
>MDTC01183394.1_pt1 | contig 24194 bp, 23 predicted proteins | sample 811181 | NCBI WGS metagenome assembly MDTC01 (sample SAMN05326644, study PRJNA326480) | marine metagenome | isolation source: seawater | place: Pacific Ocean: North | collected 2011 | reverse complement strand
TTACATCTTCTTCATCTATTTGTGAATGCATAAGTTGTGAAACTTTAGCACTTTCTTGGTTGTATTGGTAATACTGTTGTAGTATTTCTTCGTATTGCCAGTCTGTAAGCACGGATTCAATAAAGGTTTCAGCTAGAGTTTGTGTGTCATCTAGTATGAGATCGTCTTCGATTCCGTTTTTTTTATCCGAATACGATGGAGTGTAAGGGTCGTTGTAGTCCCAACCTAGTGTTCGTTGATTGCCAACGTATGATGTAGTTGCAACTGAGTAGCTCTTTTTAGTCACATTTTGCAGTTCTGAATCAAAGTTATATTTTGTTATGTCAGGCAGAGTGCACACATCCATTTTGTGTAGCTGATTACGAGCCTGGTCTTGTATGCTTTGAGGCACACGACAGGTTTTCTTGAACGGAGACTCATCCATTTCAATGTAAGTATGAGCATCTAGTTCAGCGTGCGCGCCACCCAGTGTGATGCGGAAGTGAACGTCAACTGTTTCTGTATTGTTAAGCTTTCCAACAGTGAAGTGCATACCCTCGCGGTTTACTTCGTCTGCTTCATCTGTGCCAGATTGGAAGGCAGAAGTAGAACAGTGATGGTGCACTGTGCCGAACATAATATCTGGATACAGCGCACGTTGTGCAATGTAATCAGGATGTTCAGGAGACGATTTGACAGTCATGCCAGCTGTTTCTTGGGGCGGAACCCAGTATAACCAGGGCTGTGGTGCAGCTTCGTCGTAGAAAAGATATACCAATGTTTCAGAGGTAAGCTCGTCATATGATTTTTTCATAAATGCAAGTATCTCTTTCCACATGTGAAGTGGTATCTTTTTACCGTTCCACACTGGTGTAAGGTTATCTACTTCGTTGATTTCGTTGAGTTTACGAAAGGTTGTAAACAACGGAGTTACAACTGGTTCGTATACAGCACCGTCGTGGTAGATGTTAGCTGGCTTTTTTGCTGAGTTCTTTGATGTCATCAATAGTTGTGGTTTGCATTCTAGAGAATGTTGATTGAAATTCTACGGGCATGTATTTAACCATGTCGTCGGCTGGTCGTTTCATACCAAACCAACACCAGACTAAATAGTTGCCAAAAGATGCAGCAACTTGATTAGCGATTGCAAGCTGTGGTTCTGATTCAAGTGCAATGCCTTGACAGCTCATTGGACTGCCTGATTCATCAGTGCCAATTTCTGGGAATCTAGCAATGGGATCGAACATTGGTAGTTCAAATTCATTTGCAAGATACGGATCGTAATAAAACGCCTGGCTTGTGTGATACTCATTAGCACACACAACGATTGGTGTGTTGAGCATTTTAGCTGCGTCGATTGCTGCTTTGCGAGCAGGGTGATTGTCAACAGCACAAATGATAACGTCTGCTTGTGAGAACCAATACTTGTATTCTGTGTCTAGCATAGCCAGGTCAAAGTATGACCTGATTGCCTGACCTTCAGCTTTTCTAAAGCTGTATTGTTTCATAAGAGCGACACATTTGTGTTGTCCTATCATGTTGTTACGGAATAGTTGACGGTCGAGATTCTTTTTCTCAAGTATATCTCCGTCAACGATGGTTGCATGTAGGTCAAAGCTGTTACGCAAAGCTGGTAACATGTAACTTGTGACACCACCTGCACCAATGATTACTGCATTTAGTTTAGGTTTCATAGTTTAATAATTGTTTGTAAAGCCGATCACCGATTTGGTCTGGTTTGAGTTCACGGTAAGCTTTGATGTAACGAAGGATTGCACCACGCTTACGACCACAATCTGCATACTGCTTGTGTAATATTTTGAACAGTATGCGTGTATCTTCTGCATTAAGTGGATTATCTACAGTGTATGTATCGAACTCTTGTTGAGTTTGTGATTCTAAGTTTTGCTTGTAGCCACGAAAATATGTAGGAGCTATATGATTGGGTGTAGAATCTTGAAGCCAAGTATGACTACTATCAGCAACAACACGTTGAGTTGATATTGATTTGTATATGTTAGACATTTTTAAGGAAGTCTATGACTCTTGAGTTTGTGCAGTTCATATAGAATGAACTATCGTCATTGTTAATAATACCAGGATCATGCAATACTGGTTTTGTTCTACCAGTGCTGGTAAACTTTACATAACGTCTTTCTAGTTCACGATGGCGTAGATCATTGTTGCACGGAGTTCTGTAGAAGTTGTTAATGTTAGCTTGATGCATATTTAAGACTTCTGATTTGTTATCAAATCCAGTGAAATAATCAGGACCAGTGCAGATGCGACCGTCATCGAAAACATTGGGAATGTTTGGAACATACGGCATGTTTGTATCGTCAGTGACAAACAAATATGGAGTGCCAATGCTGTTATTTCTAAAGTCAAATGTTGTGCTAACATACAATTTTAGATGATCTACAGTTGGATTCCAAACAAGATCAGTAGCTTCACCAAGTCTTTCTCGACCAACCTCTTGACGGTTGCCAATACCTAAATAGTAACAGTCATCACCATCGTCAGGTTCATTAGAAGTTATCAAGAACGAATTAGGAAACGGAAACTCGTTTAGTCTTGTGAATGTGTGCAGCACATGTGGTGCGTTACTGTATACCATTGTTTGCATTGGAAACTGCCTGTCTCCAGATGGTATAGATACAACGTGTTCGAAAGGATATGGCACTGGTATACCATTGTCCTTGACAGCGGATAGCACTTGGTCTGCATCATGCACGGGTGACATGACTGTAGTGCGTTTGTAGAACTTACCGTCGCTGCGAAGGATAAATTCTTGATCTAGTAGTTTATCTGACATAATAAAAGGTAAGCAGTTTCATCTCGTGCTCAGGAGGGACTGGTGTTAAGCCTTGCTTGAAGCTTGCTGCTCCAAGGTAATACTTGTAAACGAGGTTGTATACTCGTGTCCTTCTAGTGTGCGACCACCAGACACGGCACGGACATTCTCGGGTGCAGACAGAGCTGCGCGGATACCATTATCACTGACTACGTCAGAAATAGTGGATTCGTTGTCAAAGTCACGGGTGACTGCATTAGTCATACCGTAACGGATTGTTACACTTGCCATAATATATATAGGTTTATGTTGTTATTGTTCTTTGTTACTTTTTGGCTACTCACCAAAAATAGAGAAAGTTGATTTTTGTTTGACATAGGTAATACAAACTGCACTATTCAACTCACAAACGGGTTACTTGCTTGTTTTGTTATTGTTATTGTATATATAGTGGGTAGCCACTGCCCGTTCTGGACAGTGGCTACTTTTCTACTACTACTATGCTAATGCTAACGTCGTTTCCGATTGTCACATTCTCTTAAGAACCGATACGCGTGTTTGGTCATGACCGACTTAACCACGGTAAGGGCGAGAGGAACGATTACCTTTAGCATCATTACGCCTATCTTCTTGGTTACCATAAGAAGAAAAGGTCTTTGGTATAACTAGTGCCATTAGTATGGTTTTTATGGTGAACCATAGTCCTGTGAAGAAGGCTGTGATCATACCTGAGAACGTGCCAATGAATAACGCTGGCAAACCGAATGTCACTATTACATCTAGTTTCTTTCGGTGTTTGATTACTCGGTTAACTCCAAGTGTGCGTGTGCACACAAGGAGAATACCAAGTGAAGAGAAAAATGATAAGATTATAATTTCCATATTAGTTAGTTGCGTACATGTGCATGTATGAGTTTCTGATTGGTTGTTTGAAACCACGCATGTTGCACGCGGATTCAACATCATACTTAGTTCCAGACTCTAACAGGGTCTTGAATAGTCTGCGTTTTGCTTCTTTGGTGCGATACGCTGGTTCGGGTAGCGATTGCTGATACAAACCATTGAGTAAGCCAATGTTGCCACGAGGTTTTCCATTGTTCATGCGAGTTGTGTCGCCTACATAATGTGAATCATCTGGATCACATTCTGGATCTTGTACGAATGCATTTTGATAGTCGAGCTTGCGCACATGTTGCTCAGTCTCATCAAAGAAGTCTTGATCTTCTGGTGTGAACACGGGCTCTTTGGTTGTTGGTTCATCCAGGTGTGTATACTGGATAGATGAGAGCTGTGATTCTTTCTCTTGATCATACAGCTTGCGTATGCGTTTCATAGCAGCTGTGTCTTTGCGACGACATGCACTAGTGAATGCTCTGCGTATGTCTAACAGATATGCCTCTTGTTGCTTGGCAAGTGCTTGCATGCATGACATGTCATCACATAGCTGATCGTCACTGGGGTGTGAATGTGTTTGATAACTCTCAGTTGATTCTGCTAGCCATTGGTCAACAATGATTTGAACCATGACATCGTCATCGTCACGAGGGACAATGCCGTTGCGTATGGACTCACGTCTGATTGCTTTAGCTGTGAACTTAGCTTCTTTGAATAACTCACGCCACCAGAATTTGTATTCACTGAATAGCTGACCGTCTTCTTCACGAACGTCGTAACGTTCGGCATTTGATATACCTTGTAGGATTTCTTGTATTGTGTATTGCATAGTAATAGTAGTTTTGATTTTAGTTTGGATGTGGGCTGTGCGTTCACAAAACGCACGCACAGCTCACTTCCAAACTAAGATTCGAATAGATCGACTTTTTTCTCAAGAGCTTTGAGGTTACGTCTGATCTTATATTCTGATTTAATAGTAGATAACACATTACAAACTCTATTACCAAACCCTGAAACCTTTGATATAGATTTCTTTATTTTGGTTTTTGTGTCTGTGTCGTGTGAAGCATATGGAATCTTCTTACCATTGTTGATAGAGTAGCCCCATACTTTGGCTACCTTACCTTTTTGGTATTTGCGGATTTCATAGTGATCTTTGACTTTATCAGTCTTGATTGCTACATCAGAGAGTAGCGGGCTCTTGGTTACTTCTTTGCCATCAATGACAAGAGTATACATTGTTTTGTTTTTCATAATAGTATATATTTATTTTGTTTGCGATAACTGCTTAACTAACTCACTCACACTGTTGTAGATAGTGGAGATAACTTTTGGCTTCTGTTTTTGTTTTGAAGTAATCACTTACTCTTGAGTTTGGAAACCATCCATTCATCTCACTATCAAAGTATAGTGTTCCTACATAGTAACCAGCATTGCTTTGTAGCACCTGGTGATCGGAGATTGCATCTCTGTTGTCTGTGTCTATATCCATATCAATAACTAACTCTCTAGTATATATTTATTTCTTTTTTTCTTTTTTCACGAATATGGGATGCCGAGCCGAAGCCCGACATCCCAAGTGACGCTTTAGCGTTCCTCGCGTTCAGCCTTCTTGAACTCGGTGACCACTATGAACTCCGACTTGCCGTCGTCCACCACATCGAGTGTAACCTCAGCTCCTTTGGGGATGGAGCAGTCGTGGTAGACTCGGACGTATTCGCGAACCCCATCGGCTGCGATGAGTATGGTAGCTCCGTAGTCTCCTGACTCCAGAGGCTCCGCGAAAGAACGGACGCATTTGCCGATCTTTTCGGTTATTGTTTGGGCGGTTGCTTTTGCTTGTTTAGGCATTGTTTTATCTTTCGTTAGGTTATTTTTTTAGCCAGATTGGCACTCTCTGATGCAATCTGGATAAAAAAATGTTCTAACGTAAGATCAAACTTCATCCTGCCTAAATGAGCAAAAGTGATCGCCCAAACATTTATCCCTAACCGAAAACGTCGGCAAATGCGTTCGTTCTTTTGTGGACTGGAGTTAGGTTTCCAGACTGCGGGGCTACCATACTCGTTGCAGGCGATGTGGCTTGCTTCGCGAATTCGTCCGTGGATGACGCGACTGATTCAGCACCAAAGGTTTCACTGGGTTCTCGATGTGGTGGGCGACGGCAAGCCTGATGCTCCAGGTCACCGAGGGCAAGATGGTTGAACGCGAGGAAGTTGGAACAACGCTTGGGCTGTTGGGCTTCGGCTCGGTATTCCATATGGTCGTTCTTTTCTTTATCTTGCTTGTGTGCAACATGTTGTGAAGTAGATTCTTTTGATAGGGTGCTTCTTTGAAGCACGACTCTTTTATCCTTTTGCTCATGCATCATAACCAATTACAACTCAGTGCCTTGCGTCATGTGAGTCATGGCTGGTGAGATCGTGGAGTCCGTTGGTGCATGTGCAATAGGATGTATGGGTCTTCGACGGCAATTTGTCCGAAGATTCACGGACAGAGAAGCGTGAATCCTGGAACAAGACCCCCGATGGGGGAAACTGCGAGTCGACGACACATAGAGTCCCTACCAGCATGTATAATTTTGAGTTTTCCAGAGGAAGAGTGTACAAACGTTTAGTAATATCAAGAATAATGTACCATTTGCTCACACTGCTCACAGTCAGCTCACGCTTTTTTGTCCAATGAGAATGTTATAAGTCGTTACTATTATCAACGACTTATGTATTTGCTCACACTTTTCACAGTTTTTTAGCCTATAGAAAAAATAAAATAGTTTTCTCAGAAAAAAGTGTGAATTGTGTGAGCAGATTCGTAAACCCTTGATACTCTTATAATTTAATTAGCTCACACCCCCCTATATATAGTGTGAGCTAGGTGTGAATAGTGTGAGCAACCTTGACAAAGGAGCATGAATCATCAATACAGATACTAGTGCCAGATGGTAGAACATATGCTTCAGGGAAGAAGCCTAAACAAGTTGTCATTCAACAAGCTGCTAAAAGAAGCAGGTGTCATCGTAAACGTATGAAAGCTGAGAAGGATATGAAAGAAGCTCAAGGTAAGCTTCGCAAAGTAGAAAAGGAGTTGGATGTAAAGCAACAGTTCTTGGAAATGATGAACTCTGCGCCTACGCCAGCCCAACAGCGCAAGGCATTACTAGCATTGTTCTATGAGAAAGGAATCAACCCTATCGAAGAGCTACTTGGTTTTGCGGCAGATCCTAGTGTGGATAAGAGAGATAAGATAGCGATATGGAAGGAGATCTGCAGCTACACGCAGCCGAAGCTCAAGAGTGTTGATGTCCAGGGTACTCTCAATGGCGAGATGAAAGTAATGACTGTAGATTATTCAAAAGTTGCGAAGTCTACTCTTGCTAATCCCATAGAAGCTGAGATAGTCGGAGAGGACTATGACGAATTTATGAGCGAGGAAGACAAACATGAGTAAGGAGGCACTAGACAAAGTAACTGGTATTTTGGGTGAGCACTTCCGAAACTATGTTGTCATAGCCTCGGACGACGAATCCCCGCTTGCTTACGACGTAAGGTTCAGTGATCCGTATGCAGCCAAGGGGCTGCTAGAGAGCGCGACTGAATACCATGAAAGTTTTATCACAGGCGGTACGCCTGACGACCTTGACGGAATCGAATGGATAACCATTGAAGAAGATGAAGACGAGGACGACGAAACAGAATACTACGAATGAATGTACAAGTTCCTGCACAGGGGTGGGAGCCTAGGGCTTACCAACTCCCTCTGCTTAAGTATATGTCCCAGAAGAAGCGCAACCTGCGTGCGGTTGTTGCGTGGCATCGTCGTGCTGGGAAAGATTTAACTTGCGTTAACGTACTGGCTATCAAAGCTTTACAGCGCGTAGGCACATATTGGTATGTCTTGCCATACGCCAACCAAGCTAGACGTATCATCTGGAATGGTATGACAGGCGAGGGTAAGAAGTTTATTGACTACTTCCCTAGGGAGATTGTCGAGAAGAAGAGCGAGCAGGAGATGCGGGTGCACCTGAAGAACGGAAGCGTTATTCAGCTTATGGGCTCTGATGACCCCGACAAGATGGTGGGCGCGAACCCTGTTGGCTGTGTGTTTTCCGAGTATAGTATTTCTGACCCGTCTGCGTGGCAGTTGATTAATCCCATCCTGGCAGAGAATGGGGGCTGGGCACTCTTCAACGGAACGCCCCGTGGCGAGAATCATTTCTACAAGATGCTGTTGAAAGCACAGTCGGACGGTAAGTGGTATAACAGTCACCTGTCAGTTAAGGACACGAAGGCGATACCACCCGATGAGTTGCGTCGTGCCCGTGACGAGTTGAATAACGAAGCGAGATTCCAATCGGAATACATGTGCTCGTTCAAGACTCCAGTTGAGGGTAGCTACTACGGACCGTATATATCTCGCGCCTACCGCGACAAGCGTATACTTGATGAGTTGTCTCCTGATCCGATACTACCTGTGCACACTGCGTGGGACTTGGGTATGGATGACGCGACTACTATTTGGTTTTTTCAGATGTACAAGAACGAGATCCGAGTGGTAGCCTACTACGAGAACAGCGGAGAGGGGTTACCACACTACGCCAGAGAACTTAATCGCTATGCGGTTCAGAATGACATTGTCTACGGCAAGCACTATGCCCCGCATGACATCAAAGTTCGCGAGCTCGGAACAGGTAAGAGTAGGTTGGAGATAGCAAGAAGTATGGGGCTGAAGTTTACTACTGTGAAGAAGTTACCAATTATTGACGGCATTGACGCTGTCCGTGCAATGTTACCGAGGTGCTGGTTTAACAAAGTAAAGTGTGCTCGTGGACTTGAGGCACTTAAGGGTTACCACAAGGAGTTTGATTCTAGCCGACAAGTTTTTCGAAAGAACCCAGTTCATGATTCTAATTCTCATGGCGCAGATGCTTTTAGGACTATGGCAGTTGGTCTTAAGACTCCGAAGTTAAACAACAAGAAACCAAAAGCACAGTATGATGTTGCCGCAATTAGTTGGTGAGGACTACAAGCTCTCACTGATAGATGAGGCTACTGTTCTCTACCATACACAGGGCGAGGACTTTATTAAGTTACTGGATTACTATATTAACTGTCAGGAGGGAGAAGAGAAATATTTTTTTTCGTCTCCAACCTATCTCCTTATGGGCGAGGTTAAAGAAGATGAGGGCGGAAGGTACTGGCATTTAGCATATGCGGCTAGTCGAGACAACTTATCACTAAGCATCTTTTTTAAACTTGCGCCCTTTCCACTTGACAGGATTGAATTTTGCAGGTATCAAAAAATGCATGAGGACAACTCTCATAAGTTTTACAAATGGAAAACTCTTAAAAGACTAGTTAATTATGGGCTCTAAACCTACACCGCCACCTCCTCCACCTCCACCTCCCGCGCCACCTCCACCTGCTGCACCTCCTGCTGCTAGACCTATGCAGCGAGCAACTGCTCCGACTCGCAGAGTTTCGGGGGCTTCTGCTATGGGCAGTATGGCAAAGTTAGCTCGCGTTAAGCAGAAAGCACCCAGAAACAGAATTACGGGTCGTTCTCCTTTAGGCGGTGGTTCTGGAATGTACGGTGGTTAAATTACAGCAACGCTACGCAGAACTAAAGCTGTTGAGGTCACACCTCGACAGCATGTTTCTTGATGCCCAGAAGTATGTCCGTCCAAACTCTAACAAGTTTGATCACGGACATAGTCCACATCAGGATGATGGCTCTCGTGAGATGTTTGATGACACAGCGGTTTGGTGTAATCAGATGTTTGCTAACGGGCTTAGTGCTAATTTAGTTCCTAAGTCTGATCGTTGGTTCTATTTAAAAATAGTTGGCAAAGACACTGGACAGTATACTCCTCAAGAAAGATCTTATCTTCAAGCGGTAGCAGACAGAATTCTACATGAGTTCTCGCTACCTAAGTCACAATTCTATACTTCAAGCCATGAATGTTTTCTCGATATTGGTGCTTATGGTACTTCTCCTGTTCAAATTTCTGAAGTGGACGGTGTTATTAACTTTCGCTCTCGTCCTCTTGCTGACGTTTTCTTTGATACAGATCAGTACGGCACGGTAGACACAGTATACTACCGTTGCTATAAAACTGCTCGCCAGTTAATGCAGATGTTCCCAGGCGTTGAAGACATGGATGGCTTTAACAAGGACAACTCTGTACATAACAAGTATGAGCTAGTATATACTATAGAACCTAACACAGATAAAGCTGCTAAGAAAGGCGGTCGTGTTGGTAAGGGCAGACCATACAAGGTAACTTATTGGTCACCTGCTCTTAAAGAGCCACTGCAAGAAAGTGGTGCAAGTTATTTTAGTTTCTTAGTTCCTCGTTGGTCTAAGCTAGCAGATGAAGTGTACGGTCGTGGTCCTGCTTTTTCTTGCTTGTCTCAGATACGAGCACTGAACAAGATGGTTAAAGAAGTTCTTATATCTTCCGAATACCTTAACTTCCCAACATTAACCGCAGAAGAAGACAGCATTATGCTTCCAATGAAGTATGGCTCTCGTCAGATTATGTTCCATGAGGCGGGTAGTGAAAAGCCACAGCCAATCATGGCAGGTAATCAGCCACAGCATGTTCTTGAAATGATACGCATGTATCGTGACTCAGTTAACAGATCATTCTTTGTTGATCAGATTATTCGACAAGAGAAGAAGGAGCGTCAAAGCGTGACAGAGATTCAAGATGTACGAGGACAGATGCTCAATCAGCTTGCTCCTCTTCTCAACCGAATGGAGTCAGAGTACTTAGGACCAGCTATTGAAGCTACGTTTGAACTACTAGATCGCAATGGACAGCTACCTGAAACTCCCGAGAGCATTGGAGAGTTGGAGGTTAGTTTTTCGAGCCCAGCTTCTCAAGCTCAGTTTGCTACTAGACTTAGTGATATCAGTGCGTTTATGCGAGATCTTGCACCATTAGCTCAAGCAAAGCCTGAGTTAGTTCAGGCTATTGATGAGCAGAAACTTCTTGAAAGTTATGCTAAGTATCGTAATATAAGTCCTGATGTCGTTAAGACAGCAGAGCAACTACAAGAAATGAAAGCAAAGATGGCAGAGCAACAACAAATGGCTCAGGCTGCTCAAATGGCTCCTCAGATTGGTGGGGCAATGAAGGATGTTGCTCAGGCTAAGCAACTAGACCCCGAAGGCGTGGGTCAATTACTAAATATTTAATATGTCAGTACTGTCTACTCTTGAGAGGCTTCGTGAGAAATCGAAGCTGAAAGAAGATCTTATCAATATTTTAGAGACTCCACATGGGCAAAGATTTTTTAAAGTCTTACTTAGGGAGTGTCATGTAACTAAACCTGTGTTTCACTCAGACGATGTAAAGATGCGTGAGTGCGAGGGGCGCAGACGTTTAGCTATGAGCTTTCTCACTCTATTGGGTCAAGACGATCCACAAGAACTTATTAACAAAATAGAGATGGAGAATAAAAACATATGAGTGAAGAAGAAAACACAGGAGGTCTAGGCGGGGGTGTCCCCGAAGAGGTAGCCTCTGAAACCACACCTGATTCTAACTCTTTTGATTTTACATCAGAAGAGACTTACGGTCAGTTTTTACAATCACTGCCTGAAGAGTTACAGGCAAACGATACACTAAAGAACACCAAGTCAGTCCATGCTCTAGCAGACCAGCTTGTAAACGCGCAAAGTGCTTTGGGCACAAAACGACTAGCAGTCCCCCAAGAAGACTGGGGAACAGAAGAGTGGGAAGATTTCTACTCTAATGTTAGACCTGCTGATGCTGAATACACTATTCCCGACGAAATAACTGTTGGGGATGAGAGTGTGCCAGTTGAGCTGCCTGATGAAACTCTCCAAGAGTTTGTTGATTTTACAGCAGAGCTTGGATTGTCACAGAACCAGTTTGATCAGCTGTATGAAGCTTATGTTGGAATGGGCATTGAACAAAATGCAGCATCTGAGGAGTCTATTGCAAAAACAGTAGAAGACGCTAGAACATCAGTTCGTATGGACTGGGGTGATAACTACGAAGTAAATCTTGCTCAGGCTAATCAAGCGTATGAGGCGATGGCTTCTGAGATTCCTGAAATTAAGGAGCTAGTGGAGTCTGACCCCGTAGTTGCAAACCACCCTGCTGTTCTTAAGTTGTTTCACAGGCTGGCAGAAGTGTCGGGCGATGCTTTACCCGCAGTTGGTAATAATCCAGCTAGTGGCTTTGCAAACCAAAACGTTCACGGAGTAAAGACTGCAATCGCTGAACTTGATGCAGATAATGCGTCACTTATTATGAGTGACCCATCTTCTTTGAATTTGGCTGACAGAGCTAAACGACAAGAGATACTCAATAAACGAGCGAACCTATACTCTAATTTGTACGGAGAAGGGTAAAACGACTTGACATTATAAAAAAACAAGGCTATCCAAATAACATTGAGGTAGCCTTTTTTTGGTCTTGATATCAGCTTTAGATAGCCGTTGGTTCCGTTATAACTAGAAGAGTCCGAAAGGATAGCTCATCGAAAAACAAACTTCTAATTAAAACTTAACTTAAATTATTTAAAATTATGGCATATTCAGATCCTACCTATATGGGACAAACTGGTACTCCTGCAGGGGGTATCACTATCAACGATGCTTATGTTCAAGCCTACAAAGCTGGTTTCGAACAAGCATATCAACAAAGTGAGTCTAAACTACAGCCTTACTTCGAACAAGAAACACAAAACGAAGAGTTTCAATACTTTGATCGCATTGGCACAGCTGAGGCGATGAGCGAAGATGCTACTCGTTATGGTGACAACCCTAACAGTGAAATCGCACACGATCGTCGTCGGATTGGTCTTAAGGACTATGAACTCGGCAAGTATGTTGATGAAAAAGATCTAAAGCGCGTACTTACAGACCCAATGAATGCTTACACACAAGCACTTCTTGCATCTGGTAAGCGTAAGATCGACGACATCATCATCGGCAAGTTTTTCGGTGAGGCTTACGTTGGTAAGTCTGGCGGAACTGTTCGCACTTTCGTGACTGCTGCTGGTACTGAAAACAGCTCCAAGATTGTTGTTGGTTCTCAGTCTGCTGGTGACATTACTACTGCTGGTGATTATACACTAGACAGTGGCGCACAAACTGAAGGGTTCACTGTTGGTGGCGACTTCGGTACTGCGAGCTCTGGTCTTACTCTTGCTAAACTTCGCGCAGCTCGTCGCACTATGCTAAAGCTGCACGCTATTGATCAAGATCAAACCGTTGATTGCTTTGTTTCTGCAAAGCAGCTTGATGACCTACTCGGCATCACTGAGGTTGTTAGCTCTGACTTCGCAGTTCGCAAGTCACTTGCTGAAGGTAGTGTTACTACATTCATGGGCTTCCGCTTCATTCACACCGAGCGTCTTCCACTATCTTCTGGTAGTGATGGAGATGAGCGTCGCGTTATCATCTCGACTCCAAAAGCTCTTAAGCTATCTACAAGCACAGCTCTTAAGGGAGATGTGTGGCGTGTTCCCGCTAAGAAGAACATCCCTTACGTTTACTTCAAGCTCGCTGCTGAAGCATCTCGTATGTGGGGTGAAGTTTCGGGCGAAATCCGCTGTAACGAAAGCTAATTACATTCGTAGTCTCCCCTGTATACTCAGGGGAGACTACTTTTCTTTATGTCCACTGAAGCAACAAAGCTTGATATACTGAACTCTGCCCTCAGAATGGTGGGCAGCTATCACTTGGAGTCTACGGATACTACAAGTACTACATACGAAATCGCCAACAGTGCGTACTCTCAGGCAGTGACGGAACTGTTTGGAGATAATATTTTTAATTATAATACTAAGCGAGTTAAGCTTAGAGCCGTACAGGGCATAGAAACATCTTTTACTGACGAAGAAGGTTATACTAGTACAGGTAATGCTGCCGATAACTCAGACTGGGAGGGTAACACTACACTTCCAGAGCAGTGGACTGTTTCACCCACTACAGATACAATAACAACTACTGGTAATTTTAAAAACCTTCGAAACACTAGCACCGTCATAGGATACCCAGGACAGGTAATTAAGTTCGAGCATGTGTTTGATTTTGGTCCAGGTACAAGAATTGCCTCAACAGGGGGTGCTCGTGCATATATGTTTTCGATTACAGAAATGGATCAGTACCCAGATACAGATCCAGATGAGAATGTTCTAAGCAATCCAAATATCACAATGATGATAAAACTGGTAAGCTCAAACAGCAAGTTGCAGCTTATTAATAAGCAAACAGGTTTTCTATTAGGTGATATGCCTTTTTCTGTTGCTGACAATAGTGGGTTGATGACAGGTACTATTGAGGTGACTATTGGGGACACCGCTGCTTCCACATCATATACAGCATCTTTAGTTTCAGGATCTAATAGTATAACTGCAACTTTCATTGGTGTCCCTGATAATCTGTACAATGCAATGATTCGGAATATAGGTGTAAAAGCTAATGTCCAGTCAGGTGCAGCCAATGGCGTTACCGCTATGAGTGTGCACTCTGTTTACTTTAAAAACGTAACAACAGCTGCTGCTATATCTACTGAGTTTAAAGAATACCCTTATCAGTTTACACTTCCTGGCGATTATAATATTTTTATAAAAGCCGAAGATGAGGATGATCAACCAGCTACTAACTATGTATTTAGTAATGGATTTTTATATTGTTCGTCACCTGTTTTAAATATTAGCTATACAGTAGTGCCAGTCATTGAAACAAGCGCAACAACACTTCCTGCATTTCTTTCTAGGCTTTTAACATTACATATGGCACAAAATATGGCTATTGAGTTGTCTGGGTCTGAAAATAGACATGAAATACTTCATAAGCAGTATGTATTAGCACTTCGCAGGGCTAGAACTTTAGAGGGTAGGCAGGGACCAGCCCAACAGTACATAGACAGTAGTAATTCAAGTTTTATTTTAGCGCACCAGAACTATGGCACGGTATAGTAATGTTCAAACTGACTTTTCTGGGGGTTTAATAAGTGATCACATTTTAGGGCGCACGGATATTAAACGTGTTGGCAACTCAGGTAGAGTATTTAAAAACTTTTTTCCCACACTTCAGGGACCTGCTGTTTTTAGGTCAGGATTTAAGCACTATAATAACTTAACTGCTGCAGACGACAAAATCACTACTGTTGATGTTGTGTTGGCAACATCAGAGCCATATCGAATTGTATTTTCTGCTGGTTCGATAAAAATATACAACAGTGCTGGTGTATTGAAGGATACGGTAACTAGTCCCTACAGCTCAACAGAAATTGAAGAACTTAGATTTAGCCCTGAAACTGGTGAGTTACACATAACTCACGGAAGACATAGACCTAAAGTTCTTACTGCCGACCTTACCTTTTTATCTGTTACCTTGCTTGCTTCGGGGGGTGAAACACTTAAAGCTTCAGGGGGTCAAATATTAAAATCAAACGCAGAAATCCAAGGCGACGATCAATGGACTTTGTCAGATATGGTTTTTGACGTTGAGCCATTTTTAGATAACCAGCCATCTTCTAATAAATTTTCTTTAGTTCAAAACGAGCGATTTATAAAACTTACAAGTTTAGCCGAGACTTTTAAACCTATTAGAGATGACTTTGCGTCAGGTGGCTTGAGTAAAACATGGTATGTTGAATATAATATAGGCGATGTAAAATTTTTAGGAAAAGTTGTTACATCAACTAATGCTAGCGGAGGTGCAACGTCGGCTAACTACACTATTGAAGACCCATCTGCTGATAATAAAACAGTTTACATTGAGCCTGTTGTGTCTGTGTTGGATATTGAAGACAATGCAGCTCAGTTATATCTTTTAGATGCTGAGGAAACATTAGACTCTGACGAACTTACAGCACTTAAGTTAGATGGTGTCCCTAACAATAAGATACATTTACGCTCAGACACCACTATATTTAATGCAGGTCAGGTAAATTCGTGGGTTCGTGTTGGAGATGACAGACGAAACAATAATGTAGTTGTTGGTGATCTTAGAAATAAAGTTCGCTGGGTAAAAGTGAAAGAGCACAGAGGCACAGAAGATCATCCTGTGGAGTTCTTTAGAGGTACTTATGATGAGTCCGATTATAAGGCTGGGTCAGTTTATCGTATATATGGATCAATGCCTACTACTCTTAAAATGTTTGGTCCTGATTCAACTGGAGCTATCGTGACACTAAGAGCTGTGCTTTCTAGTACTGGGAATAGAACGTATAGTTTTGTTAACGATCTTAAAAACGGTAATAATGCGTACGCTACCACTGAGAACCTTATTGGAAATCTTTCAACCCAAAAACAATTTGATGTTATTGAGTGTTATAATCAGACAACTGATTCTGTAGGTGCAGTCGAAGAATTTAATGGAACCACTGGCAATTTAATAGTACCTCCAGAGAGTGCGACAGTCACTGTAGATGTAATTGCTAATGATGCTTTGTTAAACTCAACAGAAGATACATTTTTAACTGAAGACCAAGGAAGACACATTATGGGTATTATGGAATCTGGTAATGTATACATGAAGGTTTCTCGCACTGTTTCTAGCCGTCAGGTAGCAGTTACTCTGTTAAATTCAGTTCCTAGAAATAAACGAACACTTACCTTTGAAAATGCAGGGAACTTTGAAGATGTTAGGTTGGGTGCTTGGTTTGAGAATAATTTTCCTTTTACTGTTGCTAAGTTTGAGCAGCGTAGAATATATGGAGGCACGTTTAATAATCCAAACTTTATCTATTTTAGTCGAGTAGACAACGAAGCTAGTTTTCAGCCCACTCAGGATGATGCCGAAGTCTTAGATACCGATGCAATAACGTATGCTCTGGCAAATCGTAATGCTGGTATACGTTGGATGAACGCAGCCAAAGATTTAGTTGTTGGTACGAGTGGAGGTATATATAGAATTGTTCCTAACCAGTACCAGTACGGTATTAGTCCTAAAACTATTCGAATGGAGTTGACCGAAGAAGAACCTTGCGACCAACAGGCAGAGACGGTTGGCAGTTCTATTTTCTATCCTGATCAATCAGGCACACGTTTGATGGAGTATAAATATGATCAGTCTTTAAATTCTTCGTCTTCTAATGATGTGTCTAAACTTATATATGGAATATTTATAAAAGATCCTATTGCTCAGATTGCATATCAACATGCTCCTCAGCCTAGAATATGGACTAGGACTGTTGGCGGCAAGTTGTATTGTTTATCTTACCACAGACAGGAAGAGTTTTACGCCTGGTCTGAACATGAACTGGGTGATAACCCTACGGTTTTAGATATATCTGTTTTACATAGAGGATCTGCAACAAACTTAGACCAAGTGTGGGTTATTGTTAAAAGAGGTAACAGCCTAAGAACAGAGGCTTTATCGGAGCCTGATATTGCTTTAACTGCTAACTATCCAATGGTTGATGCCTATCTAGAGTATAATACCTCTGTTGATTCTCCTACCTCTACAGAGATATTTAATGTTTTAGGTAATGACAAAATATCTCTTATTGATAACGGTGAGTATAAGGGGTTAAAAACCCACACTGAAGCCAGCTCTTACATAGCCTCTGCTGCTAATGGCAGAACAATAATTTTAGGGCATCCCTATACAGGAGAGTTGCAGATGATGTTTCCAACCTGGGACGCACAAAACAAACCTGCATACGGAGCAGATACAGCTCGTATAATATCATTTAAAGCATTTCTTATTAAATCGTTTAGTTTTATGTTAGGCATAAAGGACAAGTTTGATACAATTAGACTATCTACAACTTATGGAGCTAGTGGCGGATTTACAGGGTTTGACAAAGAAAGACCCGTTGCGGGCTCGACTTTTGGCGTGGATAATGTACCAACTATTAAACATGAAGAACCATACCCTTTAACTATCGCATCAATTATAACCAAGACTGATTTGAACTAACATGGGAGCAGCAGCAGGACCACTTATGGCGGTAGGAGCCGTAGTTTCCTACATGGGAGCACAGCGAGAAGCTGAGGCTCAGCGTATGGCTGCAGAATCTGCTATAGCTATGGGCAAGTACAATGCCCAAATTGATGTTAATAACATGGTCGGGGAGCAGAATGATATTCGTTATAGAGAATCCGCCCTTGCTCTTAAGAAGAATCAGACACTCCAAGCAAATGAGTATAAGCGAGAAGACTTAGAAAAAAAGAATCGACGTGAGTTAGCAACATCTAGAGCATTTACTCAAAACTTTGGAGGCTCGGCTAGTGACTTATTTAGAGCACAAGAGCTTGAAAGCTATGACAGACTAGCTCGGTTTGATTTTGAAAGTTCTCAATCAACTGCAGGACTGTCTAGTCAAATAGCAGATTCAGGTCGTCAGCTAGGTTATGCATACCAGCGTGGTATGGACGCAAGAAATTTAACATTTCGCAGTGCTCAAAATACTGCTACTCAATTTAGAAACCAAGCAAGCCAAACAAAGCTTGCAGGAACTGCTCAGCTTTTTGCTGGGCTTGGTAACGCAGCTGCAACACAGAACTAATGATAACACCTACACCAAAACAACAGAAAGCTCAATTTTCAGCCTTTGACACTACTTCTAACTTTAGAAGCGGATTGCGTGACGTTGGTCAAGCACTTACAAGTCTTGGTCGGTCTGCTCAAACCTATGGTGATGTTGTTAAAAGGAGAAAAGAGAAGGCTCAAACTATCGTTGCAGATAAAGCATATCAGGCTTGGACAGATAAAATTAATGGAGTTTTTGCAGAGCATCAAAGTGCATTGAACTCTGGTAATAATGATTTAATTAATTCTTCGTTGGCGGCAGTTCAAGATCTGCAAAAAAGCAGCATTGTGTCGCACATCCCCCAGAACACAATGGGAGAATTAGATAACGAAGAGATTATATCTAATTATAATAATCGTCTAAGGTTATCAATGTCTCGTCGTTTAGCTGATGCTGTTGCTAGGCGAGATGAAGTAGTTGTTTTAAACAACGCTAGTGATCAGCAGGATGCATTTGATGCAGACGTGGCTAGTTTTAATTTGGAAAACGCTGGAGTTGCAGCTTCGCCTGAGCAAATGCAAGAGCTTTCTAGCCATCCGCATATTGCAGGTTCTGAAAATTTTGGATTAGAAAATGAAGAAGTTTTAGACACAGCTTACACTGGAATTAGAGATCAACTTGTAAAAACTTTTGTAGCAAATATTGGACTTACTGTAAGCGAAGAAGATCGAAAAGAACAGCTAGAGGTTTATAAAGAGCTTGTTAGATCAAGCCCACATTTAAAGTGGACTAGCGAAAATAGTTTAGATGTTCAAGATGTTTTTTTAAAAGCTCGTTCAGATAAACAAGCGACGATAGATATTTCAGAAAAAACAGTAAATGATTGGTACGACAAATCAAATTTGTTAATAGGGGCTTCGTTTCCAAACCCTGGTTTAGTTGAAGAAGCTTATGTTAAGGGTGTAAAACATGTTACTGACTTAGCTGCTTTTGTGAAACCTGACAACGCTACTTTAGAGCAAGGTATAGCTACTCTTAACGCTCTTAGCTTGTTTATTCCAAATGAAGATGGCAGAACATCAATGCAGTATATGAAATCACTTATGATTTCAGACGACGTTATAAATTCAGATCAAGCCATTGTTGAGTATTTAACATTAGCAGAAAAACCAAGTCAGAAGAGTAAAGATCTTGGTGAGGGCAAAACAGAGATTTACTTAAATCCGTCTACTTTGAGTAAAATTAGAAATCATCTGGATTTTACTAAAACTGAAATAGAGCGTTCGGTTGATGCGGGTTCATCAGATTTTCTTAGACTTGTTGTTCCTGGCTTTAGACAACAACTTGCAAATTCTGTAGACGCTGAAGGCAGAATGATTCCAGACAAACGTGTAGCTTTGGAGCAGTCGTATTATAATTGGCGACGGGAGAATCCAACAGTTTACGGCAAACCTTCGCCATCGGTGTTTTATATACCACCTGTTACAAAGTTTCCAGCTACTTTAACCGCTGCTTCATTAAAAACTAGATTTTCAGATGAAATAAAAAATAACAGTGTTGCCGCTATTAATTATGCAGCTAGTTCTGCGCTGATAAATGCAGATGTTACAGTAAATGAGGCTGCATATGCTTTCCTCATTAACGGAGTTACATCTAATATAGTAGGCAGTGATATGACCAATGAGCAGGTACAGGGTTATGTAGCAGGACATGATTTATTTGACATTCTAAACAGGTCGGAAATGGCAACTGCCGCTCAAATAGAAATAACTGATGAGCTTATTCAGGAAGGTGATTTTCATATGGCTGCAGGTTATAAAGCTATGGCTGCAGGAGGTATTAAAAACGTTGCTGAGGGTTACAAGAAGTTTATACTGGGCTTAGTAGTTCACTCAGAAGAAACCGATCCAGCCGAAGTTAAAAAGCACATACAAAACCTAGAAAGAGAGGAGCTTGCTCAAGCTTTTGGCTATGTAGGTGTTACTGATAGCTCTGGAACTGTTGCTGTGCCTTCAGCTCTACTTGATCAAGTAGACTTTACTATGTTAGGTATGGGTAGCGAAGGATTGTATGGATTTATGAGAATAGTTCCTGATAGTCTAAAAGGACAATTTAATAAGAAAGTACATCCTCAGGTTATGACAGATGTGTACGCTGCGGTTGTCGGAGTTACTGCTGCATTGAAATATAAAGGAGAACTAGATACCGTAAGTCAGCTTAACGAAGTAATAAAAGAATACGGACCTCCTGGTGATGCCCAAACATCAGGATTTGGATTTAACGATGGACCGTATGGTTTTGGGTATTTAGTCGAAGAAGCTGAAAAGGAGAAACCTGCTCCGCTTACGGCAGAACAGTTGTTTCGTAAAGCAGATGTGCCTTTTGCTAAAGCATTATCAAAAGGTATATTAAATAACTCTACTGAGGTTGGTGTAAGACAAGTTCCTAGATTTAGTATTCAACTACCTAGTCTTGAAAGGCACAATGGAGAGCTTGAGCGTCGAATTTATTTAACTCCAAATAATAAGTATGGCGGTTTTTCAAAACTGGCTGTAGGCAAGAATAATAATAAGTTAGTTCATGTTGATGCTACTCGTGTAATACAGCTTGTTCAAGAAGTGATAAAAAGAGATACTAAGGATATTACACAATCTAGTCCAGGTATGTCGCTTCCTGGTCTTATTCCTACAAATCAGAATAGATATATAAATACAGTACTTAGTATTATTTCTGAAGAATTAGGCTATGGACCATATATGCAAATGCAGTCTCTTAGTGAAATAACTGATGAGCTTATTCAGGAAGGTGTTGAATGATTGTAGCTCCATCCAATATTAATCAGTTTCAGAATGTTAAAACTTTATCTGAAGCTAATAGCTTTGGAAGCCTTACAGACTATGGGGCTTTGAAATCAATGTCTGCTAGTCTGGGCGCAGGTTACGAGACTAATGTCATTAACATGTTAAGCTCAGCTTGGAAGCGAAGATCGTTAGCGGATGAAGACGAGCCTCCTGTTACAGAAGAACACTTCTATCAAAGTCCTGCTGCTAGATTGGGACTAGAATATGACCCCACAGAGAATCAAGGTCAACTTGACTATAGAATATTTAAAGCAGCAAGGATGGCGCGTAATTTAGAATACTCTTCAGGAGTTAACAGAACTATTAGAAACTTTGCTTCTAGTTTTGCTGGAGCGATGGTAGATCCACTAGTATTTGCGCCTATATCTATACCTACTAGAGCTGCTAAACTTGGAAGACTTCATACGCTTGCAGGGAACAGAGCAGCAGCAGCTTTTCATACAGGTAAGGGCACATTTAAAAATGTGTTAGCTGTAAATGCTGCGTATGAAGTTCCATATGCTTATGCAATGAATGATCTAAATGTTCAGAAGTATACTTTTGATCATTTTGCACTGTCTTCAGTTATGAATCTTGGGTTTGCTGGGTTATTTGGAGGCGTTCATGGGTATGTTGCTAATCGTCATGCACTGAGAAATAAACATATTCTACAACAAGACCGAGAGCTAACAAAGGCGTTTGAAAGTCAAAACTTTGAAGAACAGTTAAGACAAACTTACGACACTGATAATTACATAATTAACGAAGTTATTAATCAGTATCCTAATTTAAAGAATTGGGCTGAAGGTCGTACAGATGCTCCTTTAACACCAGAAGAATCAAATGCTGCTATTGAAGCAATTATGAAGCAGCGTTTAAATTTAAGACTTCAAGCAGCATCTATATTGTCTGCTAAGAGATTAGCAGATCGAGCTAATAAAGATAGCGTAAATAGGCTGTTGGCTGTGCATAAGAGGCAAGTGCAGCGGGTGCTTGATTTGTTCTTGCATGGCAAGCGATCTAATAATCTCACTCCTGGTGATCGCGCAATTTTAAAAGAACTATCTGATCAAGGTATTAGAATTGATCAAGAAGCTCAAGTGCATCCTACAGAAGAGTCTATTGTGCCCAATGTTGGGTATGTTTCAGAGGCTGCTAAAATCTACGGAGACAGAGTACAAGTTCTTGTAGATAAGGCTGATAAAACTGCTATAGAGATTGCTAAAGTACGAAAGCAAATAAGAGAAATAGATCAGGATCTTCAGCGTAGGGGAGCGGAGTCTGAATTATTGTTAGAGCGACAGGCGTTAAATCGGGACCTAGATGCGCTTAATAGACAGTTTAGGAGTCAAGTTGATAGTGTTACAGAGATAGTAGGCACTAATTATTCAAGAATGCTACTTGAGGCACAGGATGTTGTAGACCAAATTATATTTGGTGAGTCAGACGTTGTTATTGTAAAAAGAGATCCAGACAAATACGTTAGAGTAAGAGAGGGCAAAGGGAAATATCAAGGCAAGCCCACTAAAACTCTAGGGGCTGTTCGACATGCAGAAAGCCTTGTAACATATGTAAACGAACCATACTTTTTTATTACTCGCACTGCAAAAGAGCTAAAGAAAGCTGAAGCCAATGCAGTAAAAAAGAAAAAGATTTTACAGATTACAGATTTTAGAGTAAAAGAAGGTTTTACCACTACTGATTCTGCTGCGTTTTTAAGTGTGTTTAGAACACTTATGCATGAGTCTGTGCACCACATAGAGCAGATAGATCCTAAGTCGTATGAGCTGTTGCACAACATAGCTAAAGATACTGCAACTTTGCCTGGTGCTCCTGGTTTAGAAAAACTCATAAGAGATAGAGTTATAGAAGTTGGCTATAGCGTAGATAAATCTCGTAATGAGGTTGCTCCTAAATTAATAGAGTTTGCTATAGGTCAGCCTTTTTTCTGGGAAACGCTTAAACAGCAAAATCCAGAACTTTATTTTAAAATGTCTAGAATAATAGATTATCTTGCTGATAATCTAAATAAGACTGTAAACAAGTATGACAGCGTCCCTTTAAATGTTGATATAAAGAATATATCAGACCCATTTAAGCTAGCTACTAGAATAGCAACCACTCTTACAGAGATAAAAAATAAAGCTTCATTTAAAGCTAAGCTAAAAGAAGCGATGAATAAAAGAGATGAGCAACAAGCAGATCTTGAAACTAATCCTGCTCGTTTTGATGATGCTGATCTTTCAATAGAAGCTTTTGAATCTAGTGCTAAAGACCAGGCTAAGTTTGCAGCCGATCCTATATCTTTTATAGATGACTCTATAGCTAAGTTATTGGGCGGAGATGAAACAGTGTTGCCCTCTTTGATGGCACTTACAAAGTTATCTTCTGAAAAACTACCTCCTGCTCTTAACACTTTTGTTAATGATATGGAAAACAGAGGCTATAGCTGGATTACTAGAGATGTAGCAGAATCTATGATAAGTAAGGTTCAAGCAGCTCGTAAAAGAAACAAACAAGTAGCTAAGCTTGTGCTACAAAATAAAGATTTTGATTCTGTTATGGGCGGTCTTATTAAGCTTACAGATGAAGGCTTGCCTTTAGAAGTTGCTCAAAGAGTTGGGTATATTTTGTTAGATGAAAAAGGTGGTTCAGCTAAGCAGATTGGAAGAGTTAATAGTTTTCTTGAAACTGAAGCTCACGCTGCACTACTTAGAACTATGCACGATGAAGTTACTATAGACGGTCTTAGATCTCTTGTTAATAGTCATCGGTCTGCTGCAAAAAGAGTAGATCAGCTATCAACCCTCATGGATGGTAGTCGTAGAAAAAATGTTACTTTGGGGACTTCGTTAGGAACACAAAAGATTATTCAAAAACAACTAGATCAAAATCCTTTGCTAGATTACTTAGTCAAAAATGATTTACTAGAGATATTTTTAGGCGAAGACCCAACTAAGTATATGTCTTCTTATATTAACAGGGCAACAGGTAGTAAAGAACTAACAAGATTATATGGATCAAACTTAAAAGAAGCATCTAGGTTAATGCATAGAGACATAATGGCTGCAATGGCTAGTGGTAAAATACCTAAGAAGTGGAAAGGTGTAGAGGTTTGGGAAGGGCTTGTAGATATTATTCAAAAGACTAATCGGAATCAATTAGCGCAGATGAATGCTTTAGGGATTACTATTCAAGATCGTAAAGGATTTATGGGGTA
>MDTC01017604.1_pt1 | contig 24212 bp, 6 predicted proteins | sample 811181 | NCBI WGS metagenome assembly MDTC01 (sample SAMN05326644, study PRJNA326480) | marine metagenome | isolation source: seawater | place: Pacific Ocean: North | collected 2011 | reverse complement strand
TTGTTCATGCTCTACAAATTTTATCTCAAATACTCTCTGACCTAATGGAAAAAATATTAAATCTCCTTCGCAAGGTCTTGTTGCAATTTCTCTTTCACTCTCCGGCATATCTGCCAAGAATGAACTTATAAAATCTTCAAATCTTTCTTTTGATATTGTTACTGTTAATTCATCTTTTAAACTCATGCCAAATTTGGTCATAATATCGCCAGCACCACTATATCCCTCATACGTATTAATATATGCCTCTATTGCAAAATTATCATTAAAGGTTGATGATTGTACCTCTGTTAATATTTCATCCTTTGATAAAATTGATCTTGGTAAGTATATAACATCAACACCATAAATTTGCAACTGTTCATTGATTAAACTCTGAATCAGTCGTTGCTCACTTTGTGATCCTTGTAGAAAAAAGGGATTTAATGCCATGTGTCATTAACCAATAAAATCAAGAGGAGGTGTCTCATATTCAAGTTGCATTCTTTGACGCACATTATCTAAATCTCTTTCACCATCTTCATATATTTCTCTCCCATTTAATTCAATACCACCCGCTAATTTAACTCCTCTAAATTTCATTAAATTTTGTCCCCACTGTCTTTTGATAAGTGCTGTTAGATATAATTTTAAGAAACTATCATTATACACGCTAGTAAAGGTATTTGGATCTAAAATTCTTTGACAATCAATCACAATAAAATCATCAACTGCGATTGCAGTGTAATCCATATCTAAGTATAAACGATTTTGTCTTTTATTAAATCTGACTTGCTTCTCTGGTGTTAATAAGAAATCAATGTCTTCAAGATATGTTTTTGTCATAGAGTATTGTAGTAGATCAAGAGAATTAAACCTATACAAATCATTTAAAAACAATTGATACTTTATACTAAACATGCCACCAGATATTGTGCTACTATCAAATTTAAATATTTTTTCAATTCCTATAACTGAATCTGGAACTTGTATAAAGTTTGAATTTTCATAAAAATTATTTGTCATGTTAGCCATGCCACTAACAGTTGTTGATATTCCCGAAGTGGTTACAATCCCCACACCTGATGTTCCGTTTGCTTTTCCTCTATCAATATCATCCTGTGTAAATTTATATTTTAAATACATTCTCTCAACACCATCAAAATGACGCTCATTGAAGATTTGAAGAGCATCATCAACTAAGTCATCTATTTGATCATCATCAACATTTATTTCTAATACAGGAGCACCTAATCTCCTTAAAGAATAATTTATTAATTCTTGTCTACTACTTGGTTTTGCCATCAGAACGAGCCTCCATCGATCAATCCTGCAGTTAATGTTCCAGTGATGTCTGCAGTGCCACCTACAGTAAAGTTATTGGTAACATTGGATGTTGCTGCGGTTAATATACCAGTAATGTTTCCATTTCTAGCATTGAATTCGTCAAATCTTAAATCATCTCCAACATATAAATCGCCACCAACAAACAAATCATTGAATGTTGTAACAATACCTGTGAATGATGAAACACCCGCAATATTTAGTTGTTTAGAGAAAAACGTTTGACCACTAACTGTGGTAATCCCAGTAAATGTAGATACACCTGCAACAGTTAAACCTTTTTGAAACTCAGATACACCAAAGAATGTAGAGACACCAGTCATTCCGGCAGCTTCACCAACTGAAAGTTGTGAAACCGAGGCGATACCACCAATTACATTAGTCGCATTTTCAGCAGATATCGCACCACCAGAAGCAGCGGCAATGACTTTAACAGCATTAGATTGTCCTACACGAACTTTGATGTTTGCCATTAGCGAGTAACTCCCTCCCTGACTAATACATTCCCCTCAACCACTGTTTTTTTAGTTGATCCAGCACTTATAACTATGTCATAAACATAACGACCTGATTTAAGTGTCGCTGTTGTTGACGCATCCATTGATAAGATTATTTGTCCATCAGTTACAGGAGAAGTAATTTCAACGGTAAAATCAGTTTTAGTTGATGCACCAGAATGTTTCCGCATTTGTGCAGCACCGCTATATCCAGTTAAATCAAACGCTGCGTTAGTGCTGGCAGATTCCAATGTAAATGTTTCTGAAAAAGTTGTGCCTGAATTAATTACAATATTCGATACATATACTGCCATCTATTTAACAATACTATATTATTTACTATTTATGACTAAGTTAATCCCCTCCTTCAAATCTTTCAGTGCATCTTTGATATCTTGAATATCACTTTTCATCTGATCAATCTCATTTTTCTTTTTTTCTGATGTTTTTAAACTACGTACATAGTTATCATAAGCAACATCATCACAGTTTACAATTGCACCTGAATTCTCATCACGAAAAAGATTTTTATGTCCTTCAACTTTTATCATCTTACAGCAATTGTTCTGAGATCTTTAATTTTTGGAGGTCGTGCCTGATTTGTACCAGACATCACTATCTTTATAATATAACCAGTAAATTCTGGTAAATTTTCAGCAGTGAACTGATATTCTAAAAATTCACCATCTAAACTAGCAGGAACAAGTACATCTGGTCTACCATCATTTTTTGTCGAGTCAATAACTAAATTACCATTACCATCTTCAGTGGTGTCAATTAGATTTTTATAACCAGGAAATAGTTCAAATCTTATTTCACCACCATCATCTGGTTTATTTAAAGCATACAATACTCTAATATCAGCAGTTTCATCTCTGTACGCAGAGAATAATACTTTAAGTGATGTGGCAGGTTTTACTAAGTCAACTAAGGTTGACATGTATGTTGCTGCATGAGGATCATTCGCAATGTTATCAACTCTACCATCAACTGCATAATTACCTACTCCAATTGGATTGTTGAGACGATGATTTATTAACTCAGCAAATGCAGTATCTGTTCTTAGAATCGGTGATAACGATGAGGAAGTAGTTTTACTCAATGTAAGATTAACTGTCAATGATTTATTTCTTGGTAAGTTTGTTAGATATTGATCTTCATTACCTTTTGAAGCAACAATACGAGGTGTTGTCAATTCATTATATTCGTTGATTTGAACTTGCTCAAATCCTTGATCAATAAACGATTCTTCAGATCCTCCAACACTTGTACCAGAAACTGTTCTAATTCTTGCACTAGTTGATGTATTAGATCCAGGATTTAACAAGTTAAATGTTGGAACTACTGCACCAAACATTATATTTGTGGATGCATGAACATTATCACCACCTACAAATTTTTCCTCACTGAATTGCAATTGAGGCATACTTCCTATACCTGATATTCCTTCAAAATCAACATCTCTTAGTGTTCCATTAGAAGAACTTCTATCAAAACTAAAATGATATGAATCTAAATCGATTGGTCCATGTATCTTATTAATACCTTTCTGTACCCCATTTATTCTTCTTAGAGAAACTCCACTAATCTCATATTTTTGCAATTCAACTGTATTTACCTGACCATGAGGTTGTGCAACTGAACTATCAACTCCCCTTGTAAGAGATTCTAGAGTCTGAGCACCAACAGTTTCATATCCAATAATTTCATTTCCTAACTTAAGATATCCAGTATTTGCAGCACCAACTGGCACTCCTTCAAAGAAAGCAAATTTGGATGTTTGTGCAGTACCAACTTCTAATTGTGTATCAGTTGCAGAGATACTTGCACTTAAATTAACAAGCGGAGTATCTGGTTCAATTCCTTTGATGGTTACTTTATTGCCATCTGAATACATTCCATGTTCAAAATCTTGAACTTTAAAAGTTTTACCATTAAATGGTGCACCATTAGATGTGTAACCATTTGCTTGTACAATATGTGTTCCTACACCTAAGGAACCTGAGGTAACAGATCCATCAAGATATCGCAACTGTTGTCCTTCAGAAGCTTCCCAAGAAGCATTTGCTCCTTGTATGTTTGTCAAGTAAAGTGTATCAGTTCCTAAAGTTTCTATGATTCTTATTTCTGCACCTCTTCCTCTTTCATTGTTTGCTTGTGCAGTAACAATACCAACGACATCACCAACTTTGTAACCTTGTCCCATACTGTTTACTGCTAAAGCACTAACTGCACCATCTACTTCAACTGAAGTGACTTTTACTTTTAGTCCAGATCCTTCACCGATAATATTATATGTACCCATTTGAGTGCCAGCACCTGATGCATTTGTATAGTTCTTTCCACCTGTGGTAACACCAACAAATCCAACTCTACCTCCAAGACCTTCAATAACTGCAGTATCGTCTTTTTTACCAAATGCATGTATTTTTCTACCCACAGATAATATTGAAGTTGTGCCAGAATCAGAAGCATTGAATGTGGAAATTGCAACTTTTCCTTTTCTAGGCAATGTGATTATTGGGTTATCTAATAATCTAGGAACCTCTACACTATTTTCATCAGGTGTTGGATCATCAGGAGTAACAATGTCTGGATTATAGAATACAGCAGTTCCTGAATCTGCTGTGAAGTCTGCTTTATACAATTTAAACTTCATATCCTGATACTGATTCTCAGTCCAAAGTGAACCATTTTGTGATTTAAATAAAGCACCCATCGCATACTGTGTTGAGTATGTGGTCTGTTCAGCAGTTGGTAAGTTTTGAGTATTGACTGTTGGTTCATTCATTATTGCAGTCCACACTTCATAATCCATACTCTTATCAGAAACTAATACTAAAGCATACTCAGTACCGGGTGGTAACCAAATAGGTTCGGAGAAAGTCACCTTAGTTCCAACTGATGCATCTGATGATGTATTATTTTTAAGTAAAATATCATTTCCGTCTGCATCTGTTCCTACTACAGAGTCAGGGAAAAGAACAACAGGTGTACCAATAATCCTTCGAGTTGGTATACCTAATTCAGTAGTTCTCATTTGGAATGTAATTGGTGCTGATTTTTGATCACATTTTGCAAAGAATACTTCAATAGAAGTTAAGAATGCACCATCAATATCATCATTTGTATCAATATCAGAAGGTGCCTCTATGTTTCCACCAACAACAAATGTTTGAGCAAGAGGATCATAAAATTCTGTAGTTATGGTATCAACATTAATTGTTTGAACGTCAAATCCAATATTTGTGCTTAGATTTATAGTATTAACAGTATTTGCTGTAGTAACTTCATTTTGCCATTTTTCAACAGTTCCATTTGATACATAATTAATTTCAGCAAATGAAACATCATTACTACCGGGTAAACCAGGATCATTATTCTTATCTGATGATAATTTAAATGTCTTAGTTCCAGTCTCTATTTTTACAGTTGGTCCTGGTGGTTTTGCATTTGGATCTTTTAAGAAAAATGTCCCAAGAACATCACCCTGTGAGTCTGATATTAGTCTTACATCTTTTATATAAGCAACTGCACCACTTGTTTTTCCAACAAGTTTCATATCTTTCTTAACAAATCCAAAGTAACTTCCCTGTGCCTCCTCTGCCATCGCCTCAGTGTCCACGTTTAGCACAGATGATGTCTGACTATAGATAAGTGGTAGTACCTCTGCTGTGCCTCCTGCAGGTGTCTTTGAGTACGGATTTGATTTATAAGTAGTTCTAGGATCGTCAAACTTACCTCTCTTATGATTTGGTTGAGCAAGTCTAAATCTAACTCTTGTTTTATTTCCAATTGAACCAACTACGGTCTCTCCAATTTGGAATATACCATCTGATCCATCAGCACCACTTGAATTTTTAATTTCAATTAATTTGGGAACCAAGTCAACACCTTTTTTATTATCTAAGAAATGATAATAACGTGTCTTAGGTTTAAGATTCGCTGCAACAAATTCTGTGTTTCTTGATCTCATAAATGAGTCAGTATCAGATGAAATCAAAACATTTCGGATTGAAACATCTGTTGTAGTAAATGATGATCTACTTGTTTCATTTACATCAATTTGTCTATTTCTACCTTCATTAATTCTTGTTGATGTTGATGTTGTTCCTCTTCTAGAACTATCTGCAACTCTTCTATTTTTGTTATTGAAATTAACATCTGTAAAGTTGAAACGACTTAGATCAATATTTTGGTCTAAATCAACCTCATTATTACGAGTTGTTGTTATATTCTTATCTTCTAATTGAACTGTTCTTGTCCAAACATCATTTGTTGGATCTAAAACAAGATTACCAGTATAAACTACAACATGGAATGGGTTTACATTCTCTACAGTCGTTGCAAATGTTTGTTCTAACCAACCAACTTCATCATATTTCAAAGTTACTGCTCTTCCTGTTTTCTGTAAATTTGAATCAATTAATGGGAAGTTACCAGAATTATTATTTAAATCTTGTGGTGCTAAATCAAGTTTGATTGCATTTCTTGATCTAACTGGAACTAATTCATTATTATTTGGATTTATCTCTGCAGAGGTAAATGCTTTATTCATAAAATTAGTTGTAGAAAAATCATCTACGAAGAAACCAGACTTAAACCTATTTCTACCCTCTGCATCTTGTATCTGAAGTGTTTTTGTATCTAATTCAAGTAGTGTTAAAGATGTTGTAGTTTCTAAGGTTTTAACTCTATTTTCAATATTACCAATATCTCTCATCGTATATCTACGATTATCAATCAATTTAAATTTTACATCCTGTGGATTATAAAGATATGCTGGATATGATATCTGAGCAATCTCTAATAAACCTTCACTTTTTTGTGGTGGTTTTGGATATCTTGCAGAAACACCTTTTTCAACTATAAATTCTTCCTTTGTGTTTAAATATAGTTTATCAATTCTAGGAAGATAGTATTCATAATCTAAAGTTGAACCTTCATCAACTTTTAGAAAAGTATTTGTTGTATTATCAAATGATCTTGATTGAAAGTCAAATGGAGATTTGTCAGTGCTTGTAAAATCTGCAACTCTTGGTCTAAAATCTAAAGTATCTGATGCTCTAAATGTATTATCAATACTTGGTATATCTATTGCATATCTTTCATCATCATAACTTAATACAGTAAATAAGTCTCCAGAATCATCAGCAGGAACTGTGTACTTATCGAATATAACAAGAAGAGGTTTAGTAGGTTCTGGAACTCCTTGATTTCTAACAATATTCGAGTAATCATAAAATTCTTTATTTTGTCCTTTATCAAGTTTATATGAAGTTGTTAAATCTTTTTTAACTCCTAGTGTTATAGTTTCTATTGCAGTTTCAATATTTGACTCATCAAATGTAACTAATTCTCCCTTGGTAAATATCGAATCATTTAAGTAAATAACTTCTAAACTATTAGGATCTCCATCTGCATTTGTAGAAACAACTCTTGCAACTGCTTCAGAATCAGAACCTATTATATTTTCACCGACTACACAATTCAGTGAAATTCCTACTGAAGCACTAAACTTTAATTTATCTAATGTAGGAGTTGCTCCATCTACTGATTCAAATACTGCAATTAACTTAGCAACATCTGGAACATTTAAAGATATTCTCTCATCTTGAACTCTTAAACCAAAGAATTTGTTGAATAGTAATCCATCAGCAACTTCTGCTGTTCCATCTCCAAGTGCTGTTGTAACTCCTGAAGTTGTATTTTTTGATTTATTAACAATTAATTTTTGACTACGATTATATGTTTTTAATTTACTCTGAATAAAGTTTTTCTGAACAGATGTGTTCACAACAATGCCAGTACCATGATTGGATAATCCTGAAATTGTAATTTGATTTCCTGCTAATGTGAATGTATCATTATCAATTTTTCCAATAGATAAATTACCAGCACCTTTAGCAAAAGCATCGGGGTAGTGAATTGAATATCTTTCTTCATCAAATGGTGCCCATGCTGCACTTGTAATGCCTGACAATTGAGATGTGTTTATGACTAAATCATTACCGGTAACTGCTTCACCAGTAAGTTGTTCGTTAATTAATATATTGGATCTATCTAAACTTAATGAAGAAATATTTTGATCTGGAAGTGGTGCAAGAAGACCAGTATCATTTGTGCGAATTGCTGGTATTCCTAAAAATGCCTTAAATATTCTTCTAGGAGTTCCTGTTGGCAATTGACCAGTAAATACATTAGTAACTCCAGTTCCAACTGCAGTTGCTGCTACAGTGGCATTTTTACCTGTATCAGAAACAGAATCTATTCTGTTGTATACCTGCTCATCATATTCAGGATTATCATATATGATTATATCATGACTTTTCAAACCAAGAAAACCACCATTCACAGAGTTTGTAGCGGTTGCAATACCTGAATTACTCAAAATTATTTCAGTAACACCATTTGGTAAAGGTGCCTTTTGAAGAACAGTTCTACCAAAAAAAGTTGGAAAGTCAGTCACACCTGCCTGTCTAACAGATTTAATGTCGTTTATACCAAATGTGATAACAGTTCCAATACCTATCGGAAAATCAACACCATTAACTTCTAATTGTTCACCTCTTATAAATTTACCTGATGTTTGAGTTAGTTTTAATGTACTAAAGGAAGTGGTTGCTTCTGCACAAAATCCAATAGCACCACTACTTTTACCAACAACTATTGATGATACTGGAATATCAGTGGGTGTAATATTTCTATTTAAAATTAAATCTGTTCTTGTTTGGATATCATATAAATGCAAATCCCATTTAGTTGTATCATTTTCATATGCAGCATCTTTCAAATTAAATCCATATGCTCTTGCACTACCAATATTTTCATTGGCCGATTGAGTTGTGTTTCCTTTATAGAGTTCTACGATCTCACCATTTTTTGGAACTCCAATTACATCAAAAACTGTTAATGTATTCGGTGCTTTGAATGGCACAGTAACATTTTTTATTTCCTCAGTGTCTCTTGGTTTTTCAACATCAACTATCGATGTATGAGGTTTATCTACCTGATATCCTCTGACATATGCTCTACCTGATGATAATTTAATTACTGCTAGATCATCTGATGGAGTATTTCCTTGATCTGTTTTTTGATCATCAAAGAAGATACCATTACTACCTAATTTATCATTTAATGAATTATGTAATGATGGAATAAATGCTTTTGTGGTATAATTTCCTGACTCATCATATGTTCTTTCTGCAATGTAGTCTTTTATTAAATTATATCTTGTTTTTGTTTGTATTTTCTTTAATTTACCACCGTCAACACGAAGTAATTCTACAAAATCAGTATCATCAACATCTGTAATTAATTTTTTAGTTAAAGATAATGTTATTTTTAACCTATCTGCACCTGGCGCAGCAAAATTGGTAAATCCCTTTGCATTATCATATAATGATGAATCATCTTTTGCGCCAATGAAAGACTCAGTTATCTTTAATCCAACTCTATAGGTTGGAGTGTTAGTGTAGTAATCTAATATTAATGTTTGTTGTGATACATTTACAAAATAACCTCTGATAAAATAAACACCTTTACCGATTGAAGCAGCAGATCCAATAGATGTTGCATTCTCATTTATTAATCCTGCAAAATCAGTGTTTGCTTGAATTGTAGTATTACCATAAATTATATTTTCATCACATGAAAGTGCCTCTCCATCTATAAATGAACTTGTTTCAAAATTATCATCACCATCAATATACTTAACAAAAATAGTAATATCATCTATTGGATCAGTTGAAGGAAGTGCTACTTTTTCAACTGTTGCACTCACATTGGATATTTTCCCTGTTATCGTCTTTCCTATTAGATTATTAATATAAATTGAAATATCTATTCCAAAATTTGTTGGATTTAACTTAACTGCATGATATCTACTATCATAAACTAAATTACCTGGTATAACTACTGATCCATTTTTAAATAAATGACTACCAAAATCTTCAAGTTGATTTTGTAATATTGATTGAGAAGTTGTTAATTCTCTTGCCTGAACCGGAAATCCTGGATTAAATAATACCTTATAAAAATTATTATCTGAATCGAAGTCATCGAAGTATGGACTTACATTTAAGTTTGATTTTTGTGCCATTTGTTTTAGAATTCCAGAATGATTTTAACGTCTTCTTTTTGCCTTGCGTCCCTTGTTACTAAGGCACGATTATCAATATAAATTATATCACCCGTCTGTTTATTTATCTCAGGATTTGCAAGTCCATCTGTAAAGGTAACACCTAAACCTACGACTTTATTATTTAACGTGACAGTGCTTCCACTAAATGTTGATACTGCGATTCCAAGTGGGTCAATATTTCCACCACCTTGAGTGAAGTTAGATATAAGACTAGCGGAACTTACACCAACATAATCTTGCTGATCATTCTTATTACCAAAGTATAGGGATCTATCTCTAGAATATTTAAGAACTTGTGTGGACGTATTATATGATGTGACATATCCTTTTGCATTTCCCTGAGTAATTATATCACCTACAGAGGGTGAACTCGTAGGATTAGATATTAACTTAAGACTAAACGCTGATGAAAAATTAATCCCAGTAAACGTTGAAGTATTTGAGAATTGTTCAGGATTTTTTAAAATACCAACTTGAGAAAATTTAGTCGTTGTTGGAAAATCTGGTGATGAATCATCAAATCTTGTATATATTAATATCTTATCAGTCCCCAATTCACTATACAAATCAAAACCATGACCTCTGGATGGAGGAATTATAGGAATTAGTTTTACTCTATCAACTTCAGCGATATTTGTTTTGGTTTGAATAGGACCCAGATCGACTATTCCATAAGTATAACCTTGACCTCCTCTAGTAACTGTTGTTTTAGTAATTTTTCCGTTTGAATCTACAGTAACTGAAACCTCTCCTCCAGTTCCATCACCTAATATATCAAGAGTTCTTTCACCCTCTTGATATGAACTACTAACTGAACTACCACTATTTTCTATGTAAACCTTCTTTATTTGATTATTATTGATTCTTGAATCACCTGCTTCTCTAATCGTTTGTATTTGACTATCTGTAGAAGTTGGCCAGTCATTTGGTAGTGATATAAACTCTGTTGAATCAAATTTAATAATATCACTAGGAGAAATAGTGTAAAGGTATTTCCATACATATCCATCTCCACTAGTTCCTGCTGCTGATGGTTCGGTATCAGTAAAGGTAGGTTCATCTAATGAATTGCTTCCTTTTGCTGTATCACTACCAGGAATCCCTGTTGCACCATTATCAATACAAATATAAACTCTCAAATCACTATTTACAACATAATAATTAGAATTATATAAAGATGTGCTTTGAGAGTTTGGAGATTGATTTAATACACTATAATCATGCCTATACATGTCATATCTTGTATTTGATACCCACGTATTTTTTTTAACAACTCTTCTAACGTTTGCACTTGATATTTTTTTACCAAATAATGTAGTATCACGATAATGTGATCTGTATTGAAAATTATCAAGTGGATTAAGTGGCCAATTGGCGGTTGTTGTTCTACCAAAACCTGGCGCAACATCAGTTGGATTTGATAATCCTAAGAACACATAATAAGAGTTTGATGAGTCTAATAATGAATCAACAAAATTATTTGCATTGAATATTCTAAATTGATCTGTAACTACGGCTGGCATATTTATAGTTTTTTATATATTTATAACAGTTTATGGAGTTTTAGGTAAAGCACCAGTTTTTCTGAGAGTATAATCTCCACCCGACCTTTGTATTGATGGGAAAGTTGATAAACCTGAATCTACAGTTAATCCTGTAACACCTATTGCGATAGGTGTAGAGCTTCTATTTATTGATGATATTTTTCCGAATGAAAATTCACCAAGAACATCACCAGTAACTCCTATACCAGGTATCACACTATTAGATTCAATATTACATATAATTGAACCTGCTGCACCTGCATTGCTTATATCGCTGACAACATATATGTTGTCTAAGAACTGTGATCCAATGGCATAAGTGTGAATTCCACTTTCATTCATAGATGTAACTCCGGTACCAATTGTAGTGTCCTTTATTAATATTGGTGTGTTTGAAATCAATCCATTATAATTTGCAAATCCACCAGGTGTAGGTCTATCTAAATTAAATTCTAACGCTAATGAATTTGAAGCACTGTTAATAACAGTACCTATGCCAGTTACAATTCCTGAAAAACCTGTCACAACACCAACTAAACCAGTTTGTTCAGTAATTGTTGTAGGAGGTTGAACAAGAATATTTGGAGCAACCGTGTATCCCAAACCAGGATTTGTAATTGCAAATCCGTCTACGACTCCATTTGTTATAGAAACTGTAGCAGTCGCAGTTGTAGCAACACCTACTGATCCATCTGATTTAATAAATGTTCCTATTCCAACTGATGGTGATGAGATTGATATTGAAGGTGCGGATGTATATCCACTTCCTCCACCTACTATTGTCAATCCAGATACTGTGCCACCAGCAGAGATAGTAGATGTTATTGTTGTAATACCTATTAGTGGTAAAGGAGTATTAGAAATAATTCTAATATTGAATTCAGGAGAAGTTTCTGCCTCATAATTGAAGAAATCGGCATCATCTACAAAAATATTTGTTGATGATGAAGTTATGTCAGATATAACTTTAGCAGTTGGATATATTTGTGGTTCAATAGAATCTCTTGTTTTTGGAATTACTCTAGACCCAATAATTTTATCAACTTTTTGTTTGTATAGGTGCATGGGTCTAAAGTTATCTGCATCAATACCCTCACCTGTGTAGAGGTTTGTTTCAAACCTATCTTTTAATGTTAACTCAATCGCAGTTCTCTCATCTTGTTGAACAGATGTGCTTATTCCATTAATTTTCATCAATTGAACATTATCACCCTCTTCAAGAGTTTTATTAATGTCAGTGTTTATTATAGAGTCATCACCATTAGTTCCCTTATAGATGTATATCGCAACTTCATCATTTTGTGTTGGAGCAGTAGTGAATGTAAAAGTTGTTCCTCCATCAAATTGGTAATTTACACCTGGTTTTTGGTTGACACCGTTTACAAATATTAAAAGTAAATTTTGTGCAATAATGTCTGATGTAGGATCTATTTGTACACTTAATAACTCTCCATTGTAAAATATGGGGAATTTGGTTCTTGATCCATCCTGTAAATTCTTTATTGAATCGACATAATCAAGTTCGCCAAATTGCCAAGAGGCAAAATTATCTTCATACACCTCTGCAACTTCAAGTATGAAATCTGAAATTGGTTTAGGTAAGTTTTTCTCAGTAACTAAACCAACTGGTGTAAATTTGTCACCCTTCCTAAATGAATAACCATTTCTTGATAATCTAAAATTCTTTACACCGAATAAAGTTGATCCAATTCCTACATCAACTCCTGAAATATTGACATCAGCACTAATTAAAGCACCTATTCCAGTTTCAGTTGTTTGTCCTGTTGCTAATCTTGAAACTCCTACAACTGGCATATTATCATATGATGGACTTGGTGTGAATATTTCTGGTTCTTTATAGTTTGATCCTCCATTTACTATATTAAATATCACAGTACCACCTGCTCCAACTGATCCGATGACAGTTGCTCCGGAACCAACATTTGCACCTACGTTTACTGTTATTGAGTTTGTATTGAAAGATGTAATGTTTAGAGTTGCTCCTGCAGCAGGGTCAGTTGCTCTTGGGTATGCGTGATTTGTTGAGAAATTATCTTTTGAACATGTAAATGAAATTGAACCTGTTGCTATGGTAACTGTATTACTTCCTGTTAAACCATGACCATTAATGAATAAAACAAGATCTCCAGTCACTGGATCATATGATGCATCTGATGGAGTAAATGGACCACTAGCACCACCAGTAACAGAGACTGCATTTGTTACTGCACTTGCAAATACATGTTTATAACCAGGATCAAACACTGTTAATGCAATACCTGCAATTCCGAATACTGTCTTACCTGTATCTAAAGTTCCAAGTGTGTAACCTGATCCAAATGTTAAATCACCAAACCAATTTCTAACAATTCCACCAGTATGATAAGTATGAGGAATCGTGCTGGTTCCAACTTGAGTTGTAAACATTTTATCTGATGTTATACCAACTACGGAGAACTTATCACCTATTGATCCATCAGGGAAGAAAGTGGTTGTTATACCTGCGTGAGGAGCAGCACATTTAAATTCCAATCTAGACAATAATACTTCATCAGTATAACCAATCCTTAGATCATGTTTATTCACTGTTGTAATATCCAAGAGACCTGTTGTATTGTCATAGGATGCAGTTACAATACCATTTTGAACACCACTGTAGGCAACACCCACAATCGTACTTATTGTACCTGCTAAAGTAGTCTGAGGTTTTACGTTAGTACCAACTAAAGGAGCATAACCCAATCCACCCGTAGATCCAAGTGAAACTATCACCCCTCCTCTTGGTAGTTCATTTTGATTTACATCTGTTTCATCAATAATAATACTTCCATCGGCAATTGTTGTGATTCCTGAGAATCTTACAGTGGTAGCAGTTCCAGTATCAGATATAGTGAAATTTCCATTGGAATTATTAGTGGTAGTAGGTCTTTGGAATATGTTATTAACAAATAGAATGCCATTTCCACCAGTTGATCCTATGCCAGATGTGGCGATACCACCTGTAGTTAAACTGAATGTCTGTCCAATTCCTGTAAATTGATTTGAAATATTATCATATAAAATATTGGTATCATAATTGTTTCTTAAATATACTCTTCCCTCAAAATCTGACCTTGCAGGAGGTAAATTAGATTCATCAAGATCTATCGAACTATTACCTCTAGGTGCTTCAGTGAAGTATATCTCTTTACCAGAGATATTATAAGATCCTTTAAATATACTTGCATTAGTTAAATCACTATGATTTGTAGCAGAACTTCCTACATATCCTCTTTGACCTTGAATTAAAGGTATAGTTCCTGTCCCACCCACTGGACCCACATTTGTAGTTCCAAAACCAACATTAGTTATTCTAATAAATTCATCATCTATTTTTAATATATTTTCTATGTTAATAGTTGATATTCCACTCATGCTGAATATTGTAGAGGCAGTTCCGATTGATCCTCCATTACCAGACACTTGATACACCAACTCCGTTTGTGCGATTGGGTGTTGAACTAATCCATCAATTGTGATAAGTGCTTTTGTAAGACCTTTTGCCATTTCAAACTGATGATTGTTACCTTCTCCAACATCCATAAATGTAACTGCAGTTCCAGTTCTAGTTGTGGATATTGAAAATACATTATCATTTTCTCTTATCGCAAATACTGTTGTTGGTAATGTATCAATATTTCCTGAAGATGGTTTGTACATCATAGGTGTTGAACCCACCCCTACAAACGATGCTTGTGGTGTATAAATTAATTCTTCTTGAGTTCTGAAGAAATGATCATCTATGGAGAACTTACCTGTTCCTAAATTAACAATTGATGTGTTTGATGGATCAAATGTTTTTGCAAAAATAGGAATATTATTACTTGTTAATTCAAAATTTCTTCTATTAATTCTATCACCATTTAACGAATTATAAAACTTGATGTTTGATGTTTGAGTTAACTTTCCAAACACTTTTGGTACTGGATTATTAACTGATCCAAATTGTGATTTCTCATCACTATCAGCGTAGAATACTTCATTTAAAGATCTAACAGTAGTAATACCTGACGTATTATCAGGAATAAATTCTAAAACAAAATCATCACTTACAAATCTAGCATTAAATGTTCCAATACCTATAGTGCTACCTATAGATAAAAATTCACTTTGATTTGTAAATATCTCCGTATCTTTATGAATTACATATACTTGATGCAACGCCTCGGATGTGGCAGTTCCAACGTGCACAGTCGCTTTTAAACCAGAGAATAAACTCTTATTAAGAGTTGCTATCGTACTAGTTCCTGATTGTTCATCAAATTTACTTTCAACAAGTTGTGTCCTTTCACTGCCATCTTCTTGACCAGGTGCCACAAATCTGTAAGTACCAATTCCAGCTGGTGTAGATCCAAATCCAACAATGCTTGATCTAACTCGTATTGGGTTTGGTTCTTTATTAGTAATCTCAAAAGATAAAATACCGCTTGAAAGTGAGGCACCAAATGAACCAATGAAGTTCGAACTTTGTGTTCCTTGATTAGTATCAAAAAATGCTTGTGACATAAACGTATCTCTTCCGTCATGACCAAGTAATGTCTCAACATAATTCATTTCGTTTGTCACAAGGTCTGTAACTTGCGAGTTAATATAAAGACTATCAGTAACAGATGATATGGATACAATTGATGAAGTAATTCCTGAGACATCAGTGGTGCTTCCCAAACCAACTACTGATCCAGTTACACTTGCAAATCCAAATGTGCTTGATCCAGTGCCAGTAAGTGTAGAATTAAATTTAGATTCAATTGTCTTTATATCATAGTCAACATCAAATTTAAATGAATCTGTCGGAGTAAATCTTAAAAAATCTTTTCCAGACTCGTTTACTAGTTCAAATTTAGTAAAGTCTGCGTTTTCAGTATCTAATTTATTTTTCTCTAAAAGATATGATCCACTATCATTGTTTACAAGTATTAATTCTACTATTTGTTTTTGAGTATTTTTTAAATCTTTGATTTGTAATAAAATTCTATTTAAACCATCAACTGATTGTGTTTGTAAGATATCTAAAAATAAATTAGGGTCACTTTCTAAATTAGAATATCTAGAACTAATATCATCTACATTTAATACATTATTTGTTTTTGCTTGAATAAAGTCGGTTAAACTTACATTTTGAAGTTGAATAAATTTTGAAGTTGAACGATTTATATCTAAATCAGTGGCACCTGTACCAACAAAAATATCTCTTGCAGTATCAAAATTATATAATGTATCAACTCTTGTTTTTTCAACAAATGATGGTAAAATATCCAAGAATAGTGATATGTTTGCACTTCCTGTGACTGGAAACGCATTTGATGTTGATGTGATTCCTGTGTCTGAGAAGTTTTTAAATCCTGCAGTATGAACTAAATTATTTACTGGACTCTTTAAATCATTCCATGTTATTGGACTTTGTATAGTATATGATAGGTTTTGATAGTAATCATTATTTGGTAGAACTTGAATATCGTCATTTAATTTTCCAGTATTTGTTTCCCAACCTAAATCTTTAATTAAAGAATAATTTACACTAAATTGTCCTTCATTTTTAAATATATTCTCAACTTTCCCCTCATTTCTTGAAATGATTCCAGTGATAAGATCATCTTGTTTTAATTCATACAATCCTATTAATTTGACAAAATTTTCTCCTGCATCAACAACCGTCAAATCTCTTTCAATATCATTTATACTGATTTTTTCACCGATAGTGAAACCTTCTTCTACTAAATTTAATTTAAATGAAGGGTATACATTTGAATTAATAATACTTCCAAAAGAAGATACGGATGTAACTGCAACTCCAGTATTTGTAGTGTACTGTGACACATCAATTGTTACCTTATCAAAGGTGCCACTATTATCATAATTTGAGACTCGTAAAAGTTTATATCCATAATCAGATGAATTAAATCCAGATCCAGCGGTTCCTACTTTCTGCAATCCCTCTATGAAAACCGAATCACCTATAACAAAAGGTTTTGGATTATATCCTAATGCTGGTGTGGTTATAAAAATATCAAAATTAGATGTTCCTGCGGTAGAACCAACTTTTTGTATACTAACTCCATTGGTATTGTTTGTTGCAATAAGTGCAACATTTCCTACAGTTATACCTGTAGGAGACTGATCTATTTCAATTTCACCTACTGATGATCCTGATAAAATTGCATTCAAAGCACTATTAGAAAAAGTAGTTCCTGCATCGGTATCAACAACAACTAAATTAGGTGCAGTTAGATAATTACCACCACCACTAATAATTTCGACAGTTGAAATCCTCTTAGATCCTCTAAGTTGAACAAACGAAGGAATTAATGCCTCTGGTTGTAGTGTAGGATCAGAAGAATATTCAAATCCCTCATTAATAATTCTAGTTTTTTTAATATTACCTATGCTATTTGATTTAGTGAGGATATTTACATCATTTACAGTTGTTGATCCAACACTCACAAAAGATGGTAGTTTTCTATAGTTTGATCCACCACTTACAATATTAATTGATTTAATTGCACCAGTGACAATACCAGAGGTTGTGCTATAAGATAATTCATCACAATCCAATGAAGTGTACAATGATCGTTGTGGTTCTTTTACACTGTCAAATGTAAAGGTGCTTACACCAACATTAGAAATTGTAAATTTACCACTTAAATTGTTATCTACAAATTCTATTTCAGAATAATTTTTAACCGTATTATCAGCAGTTATTGCAATACCTAATCTTTCAAGATTGTAATATAATTTATCAGGTACACTATTACCAAATCCTATCACATATCTTGATCCTGTTAAACCTTCAGTTATAATGCCTACAGGTATATTAAAACCTGTGCTTGATCCAGTTGAGACAAATTCATTTTTAAATTCTGTATCATAATACAATTTAAATTTAAATCCTGTTAATGATGTATCTGATGTATCAAATACCAAATTATTATTTTTCTCAATCACTATTGGTGGATTAATTTTAGTAAATGTATGTGTAGCATTGGTTGTGCTTACTGATACAATTCCCACTGCTACTGGAGGATTTACCGTTGCATTTTCAAGTGATTCGCAAAGTTTGAATTTATTATCATCAATTACACTAACAAAATAATTACTATTACCTATACCGATGTGTGAAGTTGTCGCAAAATGTTTAACTTTTTGACCTGTTGATAAGTTATGATTTTCTAGTGTAATGGTGTTTGCACCTGTTTGAACACCAACTGTTGTTATACCTGATGTTTGACATTGAACTGGATCAACATTTATGTAACCCTCAGATGAATCTCTCCTAACACGTACAATAGATGAAGTTCCAATACCTACAGAGTGGTTAGATTTAATTATTAAAGAAATTTCATCATTATCTCTTAGTTGATGGAAACTCGAACCTAAAGATACTGTATTTTTTACATTCTTTACATTAACCTTTTGCTGTACAAAACCAGATTCAAAGAAATATCTATCATCATCTCCTCCTCCACCTATGATACTTCTAAAGAATATCTCAGAATATTCTTTATTATCTGTGAGGGTGGGATCTGTGCCAATACCAGTTTTTATTCCTATTAAATTTCTATTTTTTCTAACTGCAAAAACAGTTGATGGCATAGCAGTTATTGTGCTACCAGCAAGAGTTGATATTCCTATTGAGTTTGCACCAGTAGCATTAGTTAATTTTAATTTTTGATTAGTTACAAAAGGATGATTTTCTAGGTATATCGCTTGATTAGGTATAACACGAGTCGTTCTAGTATTTCCAAATGAGAATGACTTTGTAATAGATCCACCAGCAGTATCTCCAAATCCTACTGATTTGGTTGGATTGAAAAATACCTTCTGATTTATTCTTGAATTAATACTATCTACAGATTTTTGTATTGTAAAGGAATCTGGGATTACATATAACGGTGTAGACACTGAATGAGATAATCCAACTAGTCCTCTTTCAACAGTTAATATATTAGGTTCATCATATAAATTTAATATTGTCATAGTCTCCGTGCCTATGCCTATTTTATTTCCAACCTTTAGACTAGAGGGAATATTTGAGACATAAATTTCAGTTGTCGCAGAACCCGCTGTAATAGTTGAAATGTTGGAGGAAGTTAAAGATGAAACACCTACAATATAAGATCCATTAATGTTCGAGAATGATGATGAGAGACCCGATATAGTAACTAAGTCATTATTTCTTAAATTGTGATTATTAACTGGAGTAATTTTTAAAATATCATTACTTTCTTTATTAATAACCGCATCACTATATTTTAAAGTATCAGATTTTATACTTGAAATAAATTCACCTTTAATTGATGAAACTTTTGCGATAAGACCATCACCACCAGTGCCAGTATTATTGAAGTTTAGGACATCACCTATCCTCTGATTGCTTCCACTTTGAAGAATTTGTAATTCATTTATTGAACCAGACTCTACTGTTTCAATTTCTATTTTTTGAGTTTGTATCTCATTTGCTTCAGTTATAAAATCATTTCCAGCGGTGCTATCAGATACGTTATAAGGTAGTGTATTTCTTCTTAGTGAAGAATTAAAGAAATCAAATGATTGATCTAGTTTAAAATTATCATTAATTACTTTTGATCTAAATTTATCTCCTATAAAATAAGGAAATGTTGGTATATTGGAAGAATTAATAGTTGCATGATACACATACGCTCCATTTGGATAATCATTATTAATTTCAAATCTACCATTAAATTCATCTAAATCGCCATTATTTTTAAACACATGATCTTCTATGAAAAATCCGTGAGAAAAATTAGAGGGTCTATCAATAACAGAACTGATATCTACTTCATATCCACTCACTAATAATTTTGAATCTGTTGTTTTTTTCTCAGGATCTGCAAATCCATAAGGTCCATAAATTGGATTACCATCATATGCCCATCCAATTATATTTGATACAGTTCCACTATCATTAAAAGGTATCGTTGAATATCCACATACAACATTTTGTAGTATTTCACCATTTTCCTCTAATCTACTAAATGAGTCACTATATTTTAAATTATTATTTACATTTAAAATTCTAACATTAGCACTTATGACTCCACCAACACCTGCGGGTGTTATACGTATTGATGTTGTTGATTCAGAATATCCAATTCCTGCAGATACAATCTCTACTGATTTAATAGATCCAGTTAAATCACCTTCATTATTTTTATTCATTATCACTCGAAGTTTTGCACCATTACCAATACCCAAACTATCAACTATCCCAACATTAGGTGTTGAAAAGTACCCAGATCCCGTGTTACCAATCGATATTGTTGATATTCCACCTGTATTAGAGTTTACCACTGCCTTCAATTCTGGAACGACTCCTGTAGAACCATTTTTTATAGTAATTACTGGATTATTCTCAAAATTTAATATTGTAGAACCATATCCTGTTCCTTTTTCATGTAGATATACACCACTAATTTCTCCCCTAACCACTGGAGTAATTACTGCACTAACTTTATCACCTGATGTTAAATTAGTAGCAGTTTTTAATCCAACATAATCTATTGTTGCCACTATATCTGGATATTTGAATGTTTGTGTTCCAATACCTGTGGTTTCTAAATTAACAAATTTATTTTGATTAAAGTTAGATAGTGATGTTCCACCTATACCAGCATCAGATAATTTAAATGAATTATCATCAATTTTTGAAACAATATATTGTTGATTTGAAACTGTTGATAATCCTACTATCGTAGACGCAGTGCCAACTGGATGTTCATATACAACTTTATCACCGTCTTTAAAATTATGATTTTCAAATGTGATAATATCAAATATTGTTGATATACCTACTGGTTGTACAAATAACTTCTTATTCTCATATCCCTGACCGCCTGAGAGGACGCTAACACCTAGAATAGTATTATTTACTTCACCTACTATAATCCTTTGCTGACCTCCAGCAGTGTGTATTAGACCAACTGCATTCGCAGCACTTACAGAACTAAATGCTTGATTTTGAGATTGGAAGAAACGAATACTCTTATCATTTACCACGCTTACAAAATATTCTTGATTTGATACTAAAGTACCGCTGATTTGTCCTATGGATGTTTGATTGTTAGAATTATAAATTACTCTATCACCTACATTTAAATTATGACGATTTTTAAATGTAAGAATAGTTAAATCACCATCAGCATTTCCAACACCCGTCTGTTTTGCAGATGTAAATGGTGTTGCATCAAATGTTATCTCTCTTGATCTTTTACCTATTATTGGTTCTAAAACAGCTCCTGTTCCATTTCCACCAGTAACACCAATAGAAATAACTCTATCAATATCAAAATCTTGCGGATCAATAAAAGCATCAACTATTTTACCCTTTACTGATGCCTGAATCAATGCCTGTGTTCCCAAACCTGATGATACCTCAATCTTAGGTGGGTTAATTACATCATACCCATCACCACCTGATAATAAATTTACTCGACTTATAGGACCAAAATAAATTTTATCATTAGTTTTGTAGTTATAAATTTCAACACCATTTATTAGTTTACCTATTGTTCCTGGTATAGTCTTATCATTTGAACCATTTTTTAAATTTGTATTCAATACAAATTTCTTTAATGATTTTTTTGGTTGTATTGTTTTTGATCTCTGTGAATATAATGTAAATGTATGAGTTGTAGGTATTGCATTACCATCAGCATCTTTTGGATAATCTAATTCCAAAGATGTTCCACTTTGAATAAATGATCTTGCAGAATATAATTTTATTAATTGGTCTGCCTTACTCACCACTTCAATAAAGTATGATCCCGTATCAATTCCTGCGTTTACTGCATCTTTATTAAAAGTATCACCACTTGATTCATAAAAAATTCTATCACCTGTAAGTAGTTTTATATCAGTAGCAGATTGTGATACTTTTAAAGTTTTGTATTTACCAGTTGTATTGTTTAAATCTTGCAACCCATTTGTTGCTAAAGTAACTTGATTTAACTCAAAATCTATATTCTCTGTAAATGGAGCAAGAGGTAAATTTACGTTTATTCCAGATGGTAATGAATTTGATGCAACATACCCATTATCTTGATCAAAATATACATTTGATACATCTGAAGTTAAATCATATGATAACGGTACGTTTATACTTCTTGCTTTATTTAATTTTCTTCTTAAATTGTACTTAACATTGGAATTATACCAACTACTTGTATCTAAATTATCAACAGTAACTGATAAATCACTGTTTATTAATGAAACATAAGGTTGAGAATCTGTTGGAGTGGGGTATATTACAACACTAGGATTATTTCTATCTACAATTTCAATAAAATCCCCAACTTTTAAAGATGATCTATCAATTGCACTATTAAACGTAATAATAGATGAATTAACATTATTGATTTCATAGAATGAAGATGTATTGTAAATCCATGAGTTAGCAAAAACTTGTTTCCTATTTTTATCAACAGGATTTTTTACCTTAATTCCCAAGTTTTTAACACTCATCACATCTCCTTCAGAGACGATCACATTATCAGATGTTTGTTTAAATTTAGATATGATTCCAGTAATTCTAAATTCAACTTTTTTTGTCAAATCTCCATCTTCATAACCAAAGTAAATTTCATCAGAATGAACACTACTTGCCGGTAAAATTGATGATGTTATGCCAGTGCATCCTAAAAATTGATTTATAGTTTTATCACTGTAAGAAACTGTGTTAATACCTGATAAAACATTTCCACTAGTATTAAATCCAACTGTAGAATCAACTGTAATTATCGATGATCCAATAGATATTTTTTCTACAGATTTACTACTTGGTGTAATTTTAAAATTACCTTCAATTAGTGATGCATCTGAATAACCAATGAATAGTGAAAATTTAAAATATTGTTTCCCTTGTCTTGTAAATGGTTCAACTTCAGAAACTGATGCCTGTGTTTGAGGATCATTTAATTTTTCAATTTTTTTAATTGTTTGACCAACTAAACCGATTGGATTTCCTGATAATATTTCTACTATTACAGTTTCTCTTCTTAAATATTCTGCTGCAGATGGTTTTAATAATAAATCTTCTAAATTAATTATTTTAGGATCAACACCATAAAGCACACGAAATAATATTTTTATCGCATCATTTGTTCCTTTTGTTTCATAGAACGACTTAATTTCTTTTAAAAAGTTTCCAACATTTAAATTTTTATCAAAGTTTAAATTTTCAAAACCTGGTGCAAAGGTATACTTAAATTTATTATAAAATTCTTTTAAAAATAATGAACTTAAATTTTGAATAGAAGATCCAGCAGTATGTACACCAGTATTTGATGTTGAAAATATTAATTCTTCTTCGTTTAATTCTGCATGATAACTTGTTATACCACTAAATCCACGGGTAAGTCCAGTAAAAGTATTGGTTGTTAATCCAGTATATGTAATAATCTCATCATCAATTTTAAAAAGACCATATTGATTTGGAAATCCCTTAGTGCTTGAAACTATAACAGTATCAACTTCTTGTGTGCTAATACCAACTGATAATGTAGAATTGTTAGTTAATATTTCAGGTGTTAAATTATCAAGATCCAAGTATTGATCTAAGTTTTCAGCAACATCTACTACTCCACTTTGAAATTCTTGTGAAATATAATATTGTTTTAAAAAATCAGCAGTTTTCGGACTCTCATCCAAAAT
>MDTC01135127.1_pt1 | contig 24216 bp, 19 predicted proteins | sample 811181 | NCBI WGS metagenome assembly MDTC01 (sample SAMN05326644, study PRJNA326480) | marine metagenome | isolation source: seawater | place: Pacific Ocean: North | collected 2011 | reverse complement strand
TCCCACTCGATCCGCCTTCGGCGTTTCTCATGGCGGTGTCATTCGCGCGGCTTGCCTTGCTACGGCCCCTTCGGTCGCCCCGCTACGCGGGACGATCTCGGCGTTCTAGCAGACCTCCGGTCTCGCTGCGCGGCCCAAAGGTCTCCTAGTTTGTCTTCATCAGGAAGACGGTCGACAGGTACGGCAGGGCGCCGGTGACCTCGGTGCCGCTGACCGTGGTCGAGCCCGCGGAGACCCACTGGCTGGTCGCCTGGTCGTTCTCGGTGAAGGCCTTGTAGCTGTGCACGTAGATGTCGACGGTGTCGCCGTCGGCCAGGCCCAGACCCGACACGTCGGCGATGCGGAACGGCAGGTCGTTGCCCGTGGGCGTGGCGTCGTAGGCCTCCAGGTACCAGATGCCGGCGACGGTGCCGGTGGGCGGCATCTCGTCGATGGGCATGCGATCGCCCGGAGCCACGAAGGTTCCGCCGACAACCTCGTCCTGAGACGTCGCGGGGATCGAGATCGCCGAGGCGGACAGGGTCACGTAGAAGCCGTCCGCCAGCTCGTACTCGCCGGCGGAGGTCGGCACCGGCATCGACTTCTGGTAGTCCGGAAGCACGATGTCGAGGGTCCGGGTCTCCTGGCCCTCGGTCGCGGCGAGCGCGGTGGTCGCGGTCGGAAGGTCGTCCGCGTGCACCTTCAGGGCGTAGGAGCCGGTGCGCGCCTGGATGTAGCTGTAGGCGCCGTTGGCGTCGGTGCCCTGCTGGTAGCAGATCTCGTAGTTGCAGAAGAACAGCGACACGCCCTCGACCGGGTTGCCGTCGGCGTCCTTCACGGTGCCTTCGAGGACCGGGACCAGCGGGACGGTGTCCGAGTCGGTGTCGGTATCGGTGTCGGGGTCGGTGTCGGTCTCGTCGGTGGTGCCGCCGTCACAGGCGGACAGGACGAGCATCGCGGAGAGCACGAGGGTCAAGGTGCGCATGGTCTACCTCCGAGCACACAGGGTAGCGCGCGCTCGGAGGAGCGTCAGTGAGTACACACCCCGTTCACAACGAGACACGCCACTTCGGCGGGGGCAGATCGAGGTCGACCGCACCCGCGCCGCGCACCTCCAGCGACAGCGGTCCGGTCGAGAAGAGACCGGCAAATGCCGGCTGCACCGAGATCGGCAGCTCGAGGATCTCCGCCGCCCCCAGCGCGTTGAGCTGCAGCTCCAGGGTGTCCTCGCGCTGCTCCGCCGACGCGATCGCCGGGTGGGTCCGCAGGGCGTCCAGATCGACCCAGGTGCCAGCAGGCAGGCCGACCTTGGCCTTCACCCGACTGCCTCCCGGTGCCGCCAGGGTCAGGGTCGCCTTGGAGACTCGACCAGCGCGCAGGGTGCCCGGAGCAAAGCTGGCCTCGACCCCTGTGTTCCGCGGGGACTCCCAGGGCGTGTAGGAGCGCAGGCGGGCCGTCCACGCGAGGCCGGGGGCGGAGCCATCGATCTTCAGGGTGTAGCTGGGATCTTCCCCGCCAGGAACGGCGGCGAGGCTCACCGGATCCCGGGGCTGGGACGGATCGAGGGTGGCGCGCGCGACCTCCTCGTCGTCCTTCAGCAGCACCACGTCCACCGGGCTCGTCACCTGGGGCAGGGCGTCGGCGACGGCAACCAGGGCGACCAGATCCGCCCGTCCAGCCCCGAACCCGCGGGCGCCGTAGCCGGCCATCAGCTCGGCCACGAGGTCGTCGCGCCAGGGCAGGTCATCCCGAGACGCGAGGGCCAGGCGGGTCCAGGCCAGGGTCTCGGCGTGGCTCGCCATGCCGCCGAACCCGCTGTGCACGCTCCCCGCGCCGCGGACCGTGCGGCTGCCGTCCGAGCGCTCGCGCACGCCCTCCAGCACCTCGGCGACCAGGGTGCGCTCGAGCTCGCCGTCCACGAGGCCCGACGCCACCACGACCGCCGCGGTGTACGGATCGTCGACCTGGCGCGCCAGGCGCTCGATGGCGCTGGCAGCCTTGGCGCGGGCGGTGTCGTACGCCTCGTCCTCCGGGAGCACCCAGGCCGCGGTCGCGGTCTGCACGATCAGCGCCTGCAGGGTACCGCTGTCCCCGGGCGCCCAGGTGCCGTCCGCACGCTGCGCCTCGACCAGGCGCCGGGCCCACAGATCGCGACGCTCGACGGCCAGTTCGTGGCCTTCGACCTCGCGCAGGGCGCCGACCAGCCACACCAGACGGTCGGGCTGGGGATCGAGTCCTGCCGAGCGAATGAGGCGCTGCCAGGACTGCTGGCGCACCCGCCGCACCGCCTCGTCATCGACCTCGACGCCCGCCGCAGCCGACAGGTCGCCGAGCACGCTGGTGACGGCAAACCCGTATGCCGGATCGGCGACCGAGCCCCCGCCGCCCACCCGGTCGAGCTCGGCCTGGAGCACCGCGAGGCCCCCCGGGTAGACCTGCACCACCAGCTCCTGGGTGGCGGGATCTGCGCCCTTCGGACCGGGCAGGCTGAAGCTGCGCACGTCGGTCACGCTGCCGCCGGCCACGGCCAGGTGGGGCTTGCCGACCGGCCGCACCGAGACCTGACGCACGACCGAGTCCAGGGTGCCCAGGCGGGCCTGGACCATGCCCTGCCCGGCGTAGGGCGCATCGATGGACACGGTCCGGAGGACAGTGCCGCCAGGAAGGAGCTTCAACGCCCCACCTCCGCCACCTGACAGCGAGGCCGAGCCCTCCACCGAGAGCACCGCGTCCCGGGCCGTGCGCGAGGTGTTCACCGACTGCACCGGCAGGGCGATCCGATCGCCCACGTAGAGGTGTCCGGGCACGACGGGATCGACGTAGACGTCCTGCACGCTGGCGAAGGTGTGGACCGAGCCCGCCTGGCCGTGCTCCGAGTGGGCCAGCCCGAGGACCCGCCACGACGTGAGGCGGTCGGGCACCCGAACCGGAATCTCGGCGACCCCGTCAGGACCGGTCTCGACCAGGGGCTCCCACAGGAAGGTCTCGGGGAACCAGGCGCGGGTGCGGCCGGGCTCGGTGGAGTCGTCGTCAGGCTGGGGCTTCTCGGCGTCCTGGTCGCTGCGGGCATTCTTCGCGCCGCCCAGCTCGGCAGCCGAGCTGAAGATGCCGTCTCCACCGCCCGCATCGTCCAGGGCGTCCACGGGCTCGGCGGAGGGCGCACTGCTGGCCCGCGCCTCCTGCTTCATCGGGGCCGGCTCCTCCTCGCTGTACGCATAGTCAGCGTTCTCGAGCTCCATCGGGGCTTCCGCGCTCAGCGAGCATGCAGCGAGGACGGTCAGGATCGGGGTCAGGCGCCGCATCAGCGCACCTCCTTGTCGACCCAGGCGGGCCAGCTGGTGACGTCTTCGGGAAGCCGCGTCGCATCGGCGGCGATCTCGCGGGGGTCCAGGCGTGGAATCAAGGTCGAAGGCAGGTTGTCGAGGGTGAGGGGCCGGTCGAAGGCGTCGTGGGCCGGGGTCCCGGCAGCCTCGAGGTCGCGCAGCGTCTCGTTCCAGAGCTCGCGCAGGCGCTCGTTCGTGAGCAGCTCGCCGGCGGGAGCGCTGGCCTCCCACGCGCGCACCTTGTCGACCAGGGCGGCCCGGGCGCGCCAGAAGCGGCGGCCCAGCACCTCGAGGTCGTCGACCGTGGCCTGGCTGCTGGCACGCACAGGCTCGTCGCCAGCCGCGTCCATCGGGATCGTGGTGAGGGTCATGACGGCCGCGGTGGCCGCGTGCTCGCCCCGGATGCGGCCGAGCGCGAGGGCGCGGGGATCGAACGCGCCGAATGCCGGGCGATCAGCCGTCGCGCGCACGGTGACCCGACCCATGTCGTCCGGTCCCAGCAGGGTCGCGAGCTGACCGAGGGTCTCGTCGACGCCGGACAGTCCGACCGCTGCGGGCACGGGCTTGCCGCCCTCGGTGGTGCGCACGGTCAGGCTCGCCTGCTCGCCGGGCGCGTAGCTGTCCTTGTCCGTCGTCAGCGACAAAGCGAGCGGGTTGGGGTCCTGCACGAAGACGATGCCGCGGGCGCCGTTCACCTCGACATGGAAGTAGCCGCGTCCATCCTCGGGGATCTCGAAGGTCACCTGCCGCTTGCCCTCCTCGGGGAGCTCCGCCTCGGCGACCCTCAGCGAGCCCTGGCGGAGCTGGACCTTGCGCGGCAGCTCGCCGTAGAAGTCGGGTCCGCGGAGGAAGTCGACGGTGACGGTCTCTCCGGGCCTGGGCAGGCTCGGCGTCATGCGCACGCGCAGGGGCGGCACCGACCCCACGCCGACGACCGCCAGGGTCTGGCCCTTCTTCTCGCTGCCGGCCATGGCCACGACGCCGACCGGGTAGCCGGTGATGAACGTGGCCTGGGGCTTGCGGGTCGAGGACTCCCCCTGGCGGTACAGGCTCACGGACAGGCCGCCGAGTGCGTCTTCATCGGCCTCATCGGGGAGCACCACCCCACGTAGCGTCCGCTCGACGCAGGCGAGATCTGCAGGCGCCAGACCGGTCGCCCCGCCACGATCCAGGTCAAACGCCAGGTTCGAGCGGCCCTCACGCTGCGTCCACGTCCCGGAGAACACCTCGGCGCCACTCCGACCGCGATCGGCGGACAGGCAGCTGCGCGCCTCCACCAACCCCTGGCTGATGGCGGTCTGGGCGCCGGTCTGGGTGCCGAACACGCCGGTGACGCTGCTGTTGAGGGTGGGCTTGAGGCTGTCGGGCACGGACCAGTCGAGCTGCAGCGCCCGGGGTCCGTCGGCGGGGAAGCGAGCGCCACGGACCACGTCGCCGACGCAGCGGTCGACCGCACGGCCGCCGATCCCGAGCCCGCTGACCCGGCCGGTGCGGTCGACGGTGCCCCCCATCGCCACCTGCGCCCCGCCGGGAGCGTAGTCGCCGCAGCGGGCGATCCCGGCGTGCAGGCTGTCGAGCACCCGGCGCTCCTGCAGGGTCGGCGACGCGTTGGTCGGCCGCACGACCGCGGTGTTCAGGCGCACCGGCTCGGGGCGGCGGGGACGGATGCGCACCGGGACGGCCGGCACGGGCACGCTGATGGGATCACCCGGATCGAGCTGGAGCATCGCGACGCCGTCCGCGTCGGTCTTCGCTTCGTGGCCCTTGGCGCCCTCGTCGAAGGGGTTGCCCACCATGAGGTCGGTGTCGGTCACCGGCACGCCGTCGGGGGTGGTGACCCGGATCCAGGCGCGGTTGTTGAAGCCGCCGACCAGGCCACCGTCGAGCTCGGTGAGGACCTCGGCGCGCACGTCGTCCGCGGAGATCACGAGCCGGGCCCGCCCTCCCTGGGTCTCGCCGGTCTCGTCGGTGACCTGCACCATGGCGGTCAAGGCGGACAGCTCGCGCTCGAGGAGCTCCTCCTCGGGGATCTCGCCGATCTCGACCTCGTAGCGGCCCTGAGCATCGGTTCGCACGGTGCGCGGCTCTTCCCAGGAGACCGGCAGCGGCCAGCGCCCCTCGGCCACGGCGAGGCGCACCTGCACGTTCGCGTCGGCGACCGGAGCCCCCGATGTGTACGTGACCCGGCCGGAGAGCTTCAGCGGATCCCCGGGGTGGAACCACTTCTTCTCGGCCTCGGCCTCGACCGTGAACCGGGGGAGGGAGAACGGCCGCACGTCGAAGCTGACGGCGTCGGAGGCATCTCCGCTGCGCCAGGTGGCGGTCCATGCGCCGACGGTGGCGTCGCTCGCCAGGTAGAAGGTCGTGTCGGCGACGCCCCAGCCCGCGGCGCGATCCTTCTCGGCGTGCACCAGCTGTCCCTGGGGATCGCGGATCTCCCAGCGACCGGGGCGGCCGGGCAGCGGGGACTGGTCGGTGCGCCGCAGCAGCACGGAGCGCATGCGCACCGCGTTGCCGGGCTCGTAGAGCGGGCGGTCGAGGGCGACGTGGGCGAGGGCCGGGGCGTACAGGGCGACCGGCGTGTCGACGACCAGCTCCTCGCCCGCGATGCCGACGGTCGTGCGCAGGGTGTAGTCCCCGTCGCCGAGGTCGGCCGGGAGGGTCACGGCGAAGGTGCGGGTGGCGTCGCGGCCCCACCACGGCGTCTCGTCGCTCGCCGCGAAGCCCTCCACCGGATGGCCCTCGTCGTCGAGCAAGGCCAGGTAGGCCGACGCTCCGCGCCAGGCGGTGCGGGCACGGGGATGGTCGTCGCCCCGGGCCATCCAGCGGGCCTGCACGTTCACCAGCACGACGCCGTCGTCGGAGCCGCGAAGGAGTCGGTACGCCTGCACGTCGGCCCCGGCGCGCACCGAGCCTACCGGACACTCCCCGTACTGGAAGATGCCGTACTGCCACCACAGCCCGCCGCACGGTCCCCCGGCGAGGCACCCGAGCGAGCAGACCGCCATGAACGCCACCGGCACCGCAGCCGGGATCATCCATGGACGGAACCAAGACGACTGGGACATCGGACCTCCGACCGCCGAACGGGTCTGTGGGCCGCATCTTACGGTCCGGGCGAAGATCGGGTTTGACGGTGTCAGTCCCCAGGGGTCAGGCTGACGACAGCCGCTGCCGATCCACGGACCGATGCAGTCCCATACTCTGGGACCCTCCTCCGCTTGTGGAGAGCTTGTGCTCCATCGTTCCCCCTCCCTCGCGAGCCTGGGAGTCGCCGTGTTGTCGGTGACCCTCGCTGGCGCCTGCGTCCGTCCCACCACGGCTGCGCCCAAGAGCGCGGGTGCGTCCGCGACGAACGCGACCCTGTCCACCCAGCTCGACACGGGCGCGCTGGAGACGGTACCCCTGGGCGGGCTGAACACGCCATACAGCGAGGATGAACCGCCACTCTCGGGCGACGCGACCGCGCTGGATCTCAAGAGCCTGGTGCGCTCCAAGCTCGACTACGACATCAGCATGGACACGTCCGCGCTCGCCAGCCTCGACGACGGCGGCGCCCAGGCCCTGCTGCTGCACCTCGCCGCCGATCCCCGCTGGCGCGTGTTCGAGGACCACGACGTGGTCATGGCCGCGCGGCGGGTCAAGCAGGACGACGGGTGGACCGTGCCCGCCTCCGGCTACCACCCCGGACCCGACGGCCCCTGGCGCGTAGTGCTGCGCTTCGGCGACCTCGCCCCCGACCACCCCTGGCGCAAGTCCCCCTTCGTGGCCGAGATCCCCGCAAACGCGGGCCAGGCCAAGGTGCACGGCTTCGTGCCCGAGGCCAGCGTCTACGAGGGTCGGATCATCACCGCCATGCGCATCGAGGGGGAGAAGGTCTCGCTCGACATCTACGAGACGGGCAAGGAGGACGGACGCCCCCGCACCGGCGACGCCCTCGGCGAGGTCCCGCCCACCGTCGCCAACGCCGCCATGCTCGCCGATCGCATCCGCGCCAACGGCTACGAGTCCCTGCTCCTGCCCCCCGGTGAGCCCGGCAGCGCCAGCTCGGACATCCAGCTCGACACCCCACGCAAGGGCGAGTTGTCCTGGTCTGCCCGGATCAATCCGCAGGAGCCCGGCTGGATCTGGCTGCGGCTGCTGCGCTCCGGGAAGTCGTGGGAGGACGTGACCGTCGCCGGCGCCACCCGGGAGCGTGTCGGCTACAGCAAGGACCCCGCGCGTACCTTCCTGGCGCAGGGCCGGTTCGCCGTGCCGTCCGGAGAGGCCTTCGATGGGGTCGCCGAGGTCTGGTTCCTGCCCGACACCGGGGACGCACGCCGCCTGCACCGCGCCGACGTCGCAGTACCCGCGCGGTAGCTCTGCTAGGCTGGCGCTCCGCTTGGGGGTGCCGTGCCGAGCCTCGACTTCTACGACGGTGATCGCCTGGTCTTCCAGCACCGCCTCGGACCGGGGCGGGTGGTGGTCGGTCGCTCCGACGGATGCGACCTGTGGCTCGACGGCGAGGGGATCAGCCGCCGCCACGCCGTGCTCGAGCCCCGCGCCGAGGGCTGGGTCATCGTGGACCGGAGCCGTCACGGAACGCTGGTCAACGGACAGCGCGTCGAGCGAGCGGCCCTGGCCGACGGCGACCTGATCCAGATCGGCCCTCGCCAGGCCCGCTTCTCGGCGTACACCGGCGACTCTCCCGGCTCGACCACCGGCATGGTCCGCAGCCTGGTGCACGAGGAACCGGTCGCGGTCAGCGAGGATGGCGTCACCGTCGCCCGCGCCGCGGTGGAGGTGACCCTCGGTCCCCGCCGTGGCTTCACCCTCACCCTCGACCAGGCGCGCACGCGGGTCGGCGGCAGCGACGAGGACGACCTGGTGCTGCCCGGCCTGCCCCCTCGGGCCATCGAGCTGCACGCCGCCCGCGGTCGCGTGATGATCGCGCCGCGTGCCTTCCCGGTGCGGGTCGAGGGCCACCGCGTCCCGACCATGATGCCCCTGTACGAAGGCGAGACCGTCGAGCTCGGCGACCACGCGTTCACCGTGACCACCTCCTTCGCAGACGTCACCGAGGATCGCACCGCATTCGGCGAGCTGGTCGGCGAGGCGCCCTGCATGCGGGCGATGTTCAGCGCCCTCGCCCGCATCGCCGTCCACGACCACCCGGTGCTGCTGATCGGGGAGTCCGGCACCGGCAAGGAGCTCGCCGCCCACGCGCTCCACGTCGAGGGCGGTCGCTCCGACGGCCCCTTCGTGCCCATCAACTGCGCCGCCCTGCCCGAGACGCTCGTCGAGTCCGAGCTGTTCGGTCACGAGAAGGGCGCGTTCACCGGCGCGACCCGGCGCCAGGACGGGGCGTTCCAGCGCGCAGACGGTGGCACCCTGTTCCTCGACGAGATCGGCGAGCTCAAGCTCGACGCCCAGGCCAAGCTGCTCCGCGCCCTCGAGAGCCGCGAGGTCCGCCGGGTCGGCGCCGCCCAGGCCGAGCATCCCGACGTGCGGGTCGTGGCCGCGACCAACCGGGACCTGACGGCTATGGTCGACGCCGGATCCTTCCGGGGAGACCTGTTCTTCCGCCTGTCCGTGCTCACGGTGCGCCTGCCGCCCGTCCGCGAGCGCCTCGAGGACCTGCCCCGCCTGGCCCGCACGCTCGTCACCCGTCACCTGCCCGGCGCGACCCTGTCCGACGCCGCCATGGACCGCCTGGCGCAGCACGACTGGCCCGGGAACGTCCGCGAGCTGCGCAACGTGCTCACCCGCGCGTACGTGCTGGGCGGTCCGGTCATCCAGCCGAGCGCGCTCGCCTTCTCCGCGACGACGTCCGCGGTCGAGATCGTCATGGACGTGGAGAACGATGAGCGCAGTCGCATTGTGACAGCGCTCGAGCGCGCAGGCGGGAACAAGGCCAAGGCCGCGCGGGAGCTGGGCATCCCTCGCAGCTCACTGCTCTACCGACTGAAGAAGCTCGGTCTGAACTGATTTATTCACAGTTCGACGGTCGGGTGCGAGGGGTGTGCTGGGGCTCGCCCCTCAAGTCGTGGCAACAGCGACCGACCACTTGTGTGTCGGGAATGTGACACAAGGCGTCCTCCCGCGTTACACAGCCGCGTTGGAGGAATCATCCGCACCATCGTGCCACTCGCCGTCCTGCTCACGAGCCTCGCCGCAACGCCGGCGCTGGCGGGCCCAGGTGTGCAGTGGAGCGCGTGGTCGGTGGACTCCTGTGACGCCGATCCCGCCGCGGCTCCCCGCGACGCACGCCCCCAGCAGGCGGACACCGACGGCCTGGTTGCCCTCGGGTTGCTGCGCACCTCCGCCGGGCTCGACTCCGACGGCGACGTCGCCTGCCAGAACGCCGCACTCGAGGTCTACAGCCACGAGCCCGTGCGCCTGGCGGTCCAGTGTGACGAAGGCGTGGACGTGATCGTGTCCTACACGCTCAGCCCGTGGTCCACCCTGATGACCACGCCCGTCCTCTTCGACGACGGCGCCCTGCTCGAGCTGCCCTACCGCGGCGACGGCCCCTACCACGCAGCCCGCCTCACGGTCAGCCGCACCGACGGCCACCTGGGCACCGCCAGCTGCGAGGTCTTCCTGGCATCGCAGGACGCGATGCTGGAGTAGACGAGGGCCTCGAGCCCGAGATCGACCCGTCACCTCCTCTGTAGTCGATGAAGCATGGCCCCGATCCGGCGCAGCTCCTGTTGCCGGTCTGCCGCGTCCTGGAAGTCGACCAGATCCAGGACCGCCAGGCATTCCCCAGCGGAGCCAGCAGCAATGCGGAGGTGGTTCCGCCCGGCCTGACCGCTTCGTGACCAGCCTTCCGCGATGTTGAGGACCGTGGACTCCGCCGCACGCACGCCCTGGTCACGCAGCGTCCGCTGATCGGGACGCCAGGGCGCCTGGCGCATCCATCGGGCGATGCCCACCGCGAGTCGGTAGACGTCGGTGCGCTCGAACGTGAACTCGTAGGTCATCTCGTCCTCCACGGGGCCGGAGGCGGGTGAGAGCGGCCCCTCACCCGAAGGGCGCGAAGCGGGGCCGCTCAAACCCGCCGGAGGCACCGGGGAGGACGAGACGAACTCGAGGTCGATCTCGATCTCGCCGTCGATCTCGATCTCGCCGTCGATCTCGATCTCGCCGTCGATCTCGATCTCGCCGTCGACCTCGCCGTCGATCTCGCTGTCGACTTCGAGACCGAGCCCGAGATCGAGACCGAGACCGAGACCGAGCCCGAGACCGAGACCGAGCCCGAGATCGAGCCCGAGACCGAACCCGAGATCGAGACCGAGCCCGAGATCGAGATCGAGACCGAGACCGAGCCCGAGAACGAGCCCTACTCCGGGTTCTCCCGCATCCACGACTCCAGGATCACCACCGCCGCCGCCTGGTCGATGACCTGCTTGCGGCGCTGCCGGCTGTAGTCGTGGGCCAGCAGGATCCGCTCCGCCTCCACCGAGGAGAACCGCTCGTCGTGGTAGGCGACTGGGCGGCTGGTCGCGTCAGCGACGGCATCACCGACCTGACGGGCCAGACGGGCGGACCGCTCCTCACTGCCGTCGAGCTCCAGGGGGAGCCCAACGACGATCACGTCCGGGTCGTATTCATCGACGTAGCGCTCCAGGGCGGCCACGTCCTTCTTCACCCCGCGACGCGCAAGGGTGACGACCGGCTGTCCGAACATGCGCAGGGGATCGGTCACCGCGATGCCGATCGTCTTCGTGCCCACGTCCAGCGCCATCACCCTGCCCACGGATCCTCCCCGATGAGTACGTTGCCAAGCCGATCCGTCAGAATCTGACCGCAGGTTTGACCCGACGCTGGACGCTTGCCGCGAGCATCGGTTACCTGTACAACTGTTCAGGTCATGAACCGACCTGTTCACCTACCCCACCTGGAGCCCCGATGCCCACCGTGGAGATCCTCAGCCAGGGAGATGAGGTGGTCACCGGCCAGACGGTGGACACCAACGCCGCCTGGCTGTCGGACCGTCTCACCGCGCTGGGACTGACCGTCGTCCGCCACACGGCGGTCGGGGATCGCATGGGTGACATCCAGGACGTGGTCGCTGCCGCTCGCACCCGGGTGGACGTGGTCGTCTCCACTGGCGGCCTCGGCCCCACGGAGGATGACCTCACCACCGCCGCGGTCGCCAGCGTGTACGGGGTGGAGCCGGTCTTCGACCCGGTGGCCATGGCCCACATCGAGGCGCTGTACGCCCGGTACGGCCGGCCCATGCCCGAGGTCAACCGCAAGCAGGCAGTCCTGCCCGACGGCTGCATCCGGCTCGACAACCACTGGGGCACGGCCCCGGCCTTCGCCATGGAGGACGCTCACTGCGTCGCGTTCTTCCTGCCCGGCGTGCCCCGGGAGATGCGGTCCCTGTTCGACGCCCACGTCCTGCCGCGCATCTCGGAGCGCTTCGACCTCGTGCCCGGACGCCTCGTCACCCTGCGCACCACCGGCATCGGCGAGTCCAACCTGCAGGAGCGCATCGGCACCTATCAGGTGCCCGGCGTCACCCTCTCCTACCGGACCCGACTGCCGGAGAACCACATCAAGCTCCGCTTCGATCCTGACGTCTCCGACACCCACGTCGTGGAGGAGGCCACCCGGGTCGCGGGCCTGATCGGCAACTCGGTCTTCTGCATCGAGGGCCTGCTCCCCGCCCAGCACCCCCTCGCCAGCCCCACCGGGGAGCTGGAGGAGGTCGTGGTCCAGCTGCTCGTCGCCGGGGGACACACGGTCGCCACCGCCGAGTCCTGCACCGGCGGTCGGGTCGCCGCCAAGCTCACCGCCGTCCCGGGCAGCTCCGCTGCATTCCTCGAGGCGGCCGTCACCTACTCCAACGCCGCGAAGGTCCGCCTGGTCGGCGTGGAGCAGTCAGCCCTGGACGCGCACGGCGCGGTCTCGGAGCCCGTCGCCATCCAGATGGCGGCCGGGGTGCGGGAGCGCGCGGGCACCGCGTTCGGGCTGTCCACCACCGGCATTGCCGGGCCCGGAGGGGGCTCGGAGGACAAGCCGGTGGGCACGGTTCACATCGCACTCGCCACGCCTGACCGCGTGCACCACCGCAAGCTGCGTCTCGGCGGGAACCGGAGTCGCATCCAGTCCCTCGCCACCGCAGCCGTGCTCGATCTGCTCCGCCGCCACCTCCAGGGTGTGCTTCCCTCATCCCCTTGACGCACGGTCCGCCCGTCCGTCCAACCCGGAATCGACATGCTCCAGGAGTCCTCCATGGCCCGCCGGTCCAAGAACCCCACCAACACCGCTCCGGTCGCCATCGAAGAGCGTGAGCGCGCGATCGACGCCGCGGTGTCGTCGATCGAGCGCATGTTCGGCAAGGGCGCCATCATGCGGTTCGGCGACGAAGAGGTGCCCAAGGTCAGCACCATCCCCACCGGCTCGATCAACCTCGACCTGGGTCTGGGCGTCGGCGGTGTGCCTCGCGGTCGCGTGATCGAGATCTTCGGCAAGGAGAGCTCGGGCAAGACCACCCTGGCCCTGCACATCATCGCAGAGTCGCAGAAGCTGGGTGGTGTCGCCGCGTTCATCGACGCGGAGCACGCGCTCGACCCCAACTACGCCCGCAACCTGGGCGTCAAGGTGAACGAGCTGCTGATCTCGCAGCCCGACTTCGGAGAGCAGGCCCTCGAGATCGCCGAGACCCTGGTCCGGTCCGGCGCTGTCTCCGTGGTCGTCGTCGACTCGGTCGCCGCGCTGGTGCCCAAGGCGGAGCTGGAGGGGGAGATGGGCGACAGCCTGCCCGGTCTCCAGGCCCGCCTCATGAGCCAGGCCCTGCGCAAGCTCACCGGCGCCATCCACAAGTCGGAGTGCGTGGTCATCTTCATCAACCAGATCCGCGAAAAGATCGGGGTGATGTTCGGCTCTCCCAAGACCACCTCCGGCGGCAACGCCCTGAAGTTCTACTCCTCGATACGGCTCGAGGTCACCCGGATCGGCCAGATCAAGAAGGGTGAGGACGTCATGGGCAACCGCACGCGGGTCAAGGTGGTGAAGAACAAGGTCGCCCCGCCGTTCAAGCAGGTCGAGTTCGACATCTACTACGGCCAGGGCATCTCCAAGGCCGCCGAGCTGCTGGACCTGGGCCTGGAGATGGGCGCTGTCCGCAAGTCCGGATCCTGGTACAGCGTCTACGACGAGCGGATCGGCCAGGGCCGGGAGAACGCCCGCGACTACCTGGTCGAGCACCCCGAGATCGCCGAGAAGATCGAGCAGGAGATCCTGGCCAAGCACGGCCTGGTCGAGGCCGACGGCGACGCGGTCGAGGTCGCCGAGGCCAAGTAGGCTCGGAGAGCGGGCAGCCGACAGGCCAGTCCCGCGCCGTCCGCGGAACTGCCGCCGTCAGCCCAGGTGTGGGCTGTCGGTGCCGCAGCTCCAGCAGGACCCGAAGGTGGGAGCGTTCTCCTCCCCGCACTTCGGACACTGCCAGGCCGGGTGCACCAGCGACGGGCCGTGGAACTCGGTGATGAGCGCCTCGGCGCGGTCGCGGTCCGCGGGGGGCACCCACACGGTGGGCCAGGCCTCCATGATCGGCACGTCCCCGCGCAGGCTCATCAGGCTCTCGCCGCGGACCGTCGCCCGGACCCCGTTCCGCTCCAGCCAGTCCCGCAGCAGGTAGGCGTCCGTCGGTCCGGAGCCTCGAAAGACCTGAACCCACTCTGCGGACTTGCGATCTCGGACCGGCATGGGCCTCCCGAGCAGAACGTAGCAGGCCACCGGGGGCGGATCCGTCGCGGACTGTCCCAGGTGGCCCATCCCACGCGTACGGTGAGCTCCTGGGGGCCGCGTGACACGTCGAACAGCCACTCTCACTCTACTCGTGCTTGCCGGTTGCACGCCGACGATCGCCGAGATCACGACCACCGGCGACGACGGCGGCGCTCCGCCGCAGGACAGCGGCATCCCCCGCTCGGACAACCTCCCGCCGGTCGCAGACGCCGGCGACAACATGCGGGTGCTGGTCGGCACCCCGGTGACGGTGGATCCCTCCAACAGCTACGATCCCGACGGCTCCGCGGTCGACCTCGCCTGGGAGCTGGTCGAGGCCCCGCCAGGGAGCCGCGCCCGGGTTCGCGTCCGGGCCGACGGCACCGCCGCCATCGACCCCGACGTCGTCGGAGGCTTCCACCTGCGCCTGACGGTCATGGACGAGCAGGGCGCGTCAGGCATCGACGACGTGTGGGTCGACGGGGAGGACCCCTTCCGCGAGCGCGGCATCTTCGCGCCCGGCGTCGTCTACCAGCACGGCGAGATCGGCGGCACCTGCGAGCGCGGGATCGGCTCGCTGGTGCACGGCGAGCGCACGCTGGTCGGGCTCGACTGCACGCCGGAGGTCGGCTCGCTGCACGTGCGCATGGACGGACGTGCTGGCTACGCCGCCGACGGGCGCGGGTTCGCCATGGAGTGCGACGGCGACTGCCGGATCTCCAGGTGGGAGGACTACCCGCCGGGCGATCCCCTGCAGAACGACGAGGCGCTCGAGCTCGCCTGCCCCGTCCCCGACGAGATCATCCCCGGCCCGTCCGAGTCGATCGTGCGCTGTGGGGGCGTCTGGCACGTGGGGCCGCACCAGTGGCAGGCGGACACTGCCCAGCCCGTAGCACTCGCCCACGACGGGGTGACCGTCCTGATGCGCATCGACGACCAGCTCGCCATCCGACGCGCCGACGAGGGCGCCACCATCCTGACCATCCCCGGGATCGACTGGGACCGGGTCTGGGCCTGGCGCGCCCACGAGGACGGCTTCCGGGTGGCATCGCGGGATGCGCGCAGTCGCCTCCTCCTCGTGCAGATCTCGGCGGATGGCAGCGCCGAGACCGCCGCCCGGTACGCAGATCCGGGTTGGTCCCGGAGAACCCTCACCGACCTCGCGCTCGACGCGGCGGGGAACCTGTGGGCCATCTCGACGATGAACCGAGCCCCGGAGATCGTCCGCTACACACCCGACGGCCCGTACGAGGTCGTGATCTTCGGCAACAACGGCGATCGCAGGGTCCTGCTCGACGGGGGGCTGGTCACCGGTCCGTAGCCGCCCTCGGCCCGGGGACCGACCGGCGAACGCACCCGCGGCGTGGATCGCGTGCTGACCTTGCCCGACACCGGGGCGCGCGTAAGACCGTGGGTCCCCCTTGCGCATCGAGGCTGACATGAAGGTCGACGAGATCCGGAGCCGCTTCCTCGGCTACTTCGGCGAGCGCGGACACGACGTGGTGCCGTCGGCGTCCCTGATCCCCCACGACGACCCGACGCTCTACTTCGTCAACGCCGGAATGGTGCCTTTCAAGGACGTCTTCACCGGCCAGGCCTCCCGTGACGTGCCCCGCGCCACGTCGGTCCAGCGCTGCCTGCGCGTGTCCGGCAAGCACAACGATCTCGAGAACGTGGGCCGCACCCCGCGCCACCACACCTTCTTCGAGATGCTCGGGAACTTCAGCTTCGGTGACTACTTCAAGCAGGAGGCCATCGACCTCGCGTGGAGCCTGCTCACGAAGGAGCTGGGCGTCGACAGCCGCCGCCTGTGGGTCACCGTCTTCGAGGACGACGACGAGGCGTATGATCTCTGGCGCGCCATGGACGTGCCCGCCGCCCGCATCCAGCGCCTCGGCGCCAAGGACAACTTCTGGGCCATGGGCGACACCGGCCCCTGCGGTCCGTGCTCCGAGATCCACTACGACCACGGCCCGCAGATCTCGTCCGAGGAGGGCGGTCCCGCCACCGAGGATCCCCGCTATGTCGAGATCTGGAACCTCGTCTTCATGCAGTACGAGCAGCGCTCCAAGACGGAGCGCCTCGATCTGCCCCGCCCGTCCATCGACACCGGCATGGGCCTCGAGCGCATCGCCGCCGTGATGCAGGGCGTGTACAGCAACTACGACACCGACGCGTTCACCGGCCTCATCCGCCGCGCGGCGGAGGTGGCGGGCAAGCCCTACGGTCAGGGTGGAGAGGATGACGTCGCCATGCGCGTCATCGCCGACCACGCCCGGGCCACGGCCATGCTGGTCGCCGACGGCGTCATGCCCTCGAACGACCACCGCGGCTACGTGCTGCGCCGCATCATGCGCCGCGCCATCCGCTTCGGCGTCAAGCTCGGCATCGAGCGCCCATTCCTGCACGAGGTGACCGAGCAGGTCGTGTCCGACTTCCAGGGCGCCTACCCGGAGCTCGGCGAGCGCGCGGCCTTCGTCTCCGAGATCGTCCAGGCGGAGGAGGACCGCTTCCGCACCACGCTGGATCGCGGCTTGAAGCTCCTGGATCGCGAGATGGAGAAGGTCGGCGAGCGCGGCGTGCTGCCCGGCGACGTCGCCTTCACCCTGTCCGACACCTACGGCTTCCCGCTGGACCTGACCCAGCTCATCGCGGAGGAGCGCGGCGTCGACGTCGACGAAGACGGCTTCAAGAGCGCCCTGGCCGAGCAGAAGGCCCGCGGTCGGGCGGCGTGGAAGGGCAGCGGCGAGTCCGGCGTGCAGACCCTGTGGGTCGAGGTCGCCGAGGCCAGCGGCCCCACCACCTTCGACGGCTACCCCGGCCCCGAGGGTGACGGCACCGTCGGCAGCGGCACGGTCATCGCCATGGCGCGCAAGGATGAGCAGGGGGTCGTGTCCACCAAGCGCCTCGAGGCCGGCGAAACCGGCATGGTCGTGCTCGACCGCACCCCGTTCTACGGCGAGTCCGGCGGCCAGGTGGGCGACACCGGCCGGCTCACCGCGGACGGCCTGGTCGCGCGGGTGACCGACACCTCCAAGGCCGCCGGCCTGCACGTGCACCACGTGATTGTCGAGAAGGGCGCCCTGCTCGAGGGGGAGACCGTGACCGCCACGGTAGACCGCAGCCTGCGCAGCGCCACCCGCCGCAACCACACCGCGACCCACCTGCTCCACGCCGCCCTGCGCGAGCTCCTCGGCGAGCACGTCACCCAGAAGGGCTCGCTGGTCGGTCCGGATCGCCTGCGGTTCGACTTCAGCCACCACAAGCCGGTCAGCGCAGACGAGCTTCGGACCATCGAGGACCGCGTCAACGAGCAGATCGTAGAGAACACCGCTCTCACCGAGCAGGTGATGGGCCTGGAGGAGGCCAAGGCGGCCGGCGCGATGGCCCTGTTCGGCGAGAAATACGCCGACGACGTCCGCGTCATCACCGTGCCCGGCTTCTCGGTCGAGCTGTGCGGCGGCACCCACGTCGACCGCACCGGGGACATCGGTCCCTTCCTGATCACCAGCGAGTCTGGCGTCGCCGCGGGGGTGCGCCGCATCGAGGCCCAGACCGGCGCGGGTGCCCTGGCCGTGGCGCGTGGGTGGTCGGACACGGTCGACCAGGCGGCGAGCGTCCTCAAGGCGAACCGGGACCAGGTGGTCGACGCCATCCAGCGCCTGCAGGACGAGCGTCGCAAGGCGGAGAAGGCGCTCGAGGCGCTCCAGACCGAGCTCGCCCGCGCGGCGGCCGGCGACCTGGTGTCCGACGCGAAGGCGTACGGCGACATCCAGGTGCTCGCCGCCCGCTACGACGGCGACCTCAAGGAGCAGGCCGACCGCCTCCGCGATCAGCTCGGGAGCAGCGTCATCGTGCTGGCCCAGGAGAAGGGTGGCAAGGCGATCATCCTGGTCGCCACCACGCCCGATCTGGCCGGCAAGCGCGTGCACGCGGGCAAGCTGGTCAAGGAGCTGGCGGCGCGGATCGGCGGTGGCGGCGGCGGGCGTCCGGACATGGCGCAGGCCGGCGGCAAGGACCCGTCCGGCATCGACGATGCGCTGGCTGCCGCGCACGCGTGGGCCCAGGCGAACCTGACCTGATCCACGCAGCGTCGCACTCCCAGGGCGTTAGCCGGATCGGCCAACGCAGCCTGGAGTCGACCATGAAGCTCACCGAACTGAACGTCCTCGTCACCGGCGGCGCCTCCGGCATGGGCAAGGCCTTCGTGATGGCCTTCGCCCGTGACGGCGCCAACGTGGCCTTCTGCGATGTGAACGAGGAAGGCGTCCGCGCCGTCGAGAGCGAGGCCGCCGAGCTGCCCGGCAAGGTGGTCGGCTTCGTCACCGACGTCAGCGACGAGGAGCAGGTCACCGCCCTCGTCAAGGACGCCCGCGCCGCCCTGGGCAACCTCAACGGCCTCGTCAACAACGCCGGCATCTTCCGCGACGGCCTGCTGGTCAAGAAGGACCGGGAGACGGGCGAGGTCCGCAAGATGGCGCTGAAGAAGTGGAACCAGGTCATCGCCGTCGACCTGACCGGCCCCTTCCTGTGCGCCCGCGAGTTCGCCGCCTCGGTCATCGAGAACGACGACGGTCCCGCGGTCATCGTCAACATCAGCTCGATCGCGCGCCGCGGCAACCCGGGCCAGACCAACTACAGCGCCGCCAAGGCCGGCCTCGTCGCCGACACCAAGCTGTGGGCCCAGGAGCTGTCCCGCTACAAGATCCGCACCGGCGCGGTCGCCCCCGGCTTCGTCCGCACCCCCATCCTCGACGGCATGCGCCCCGAGGTCCTGGACTCCATGCTCAAGATGGTCCCCCTGCGCCGCGCCGCGGAGCCGGAGGAGATCTACCTGGCGGTGAAGTTCATCGTGGAGTGCGACTTCTTCACGGGCCGCTGCATCGACGTCGACGGCGGCATGACCGTCTGAGGGGTGGAGAGAACGTCGCGTGGCTTCCATCGGGGGAGTGGACGGGCGGTCTCTGGTCTCTGGTCTCTGGGGCCCACTCCGATCGGGGCGGTGAAGGCGCAAGTCTCGGCCGTTCGCTCACCGTGACCCGGGCGCGTCGCCGCTGGCGGCCGGACCTTTCCCAACCCGACCGCAGCGGCCCTGGCGAGCGCGCGCGCCCAAGCTCCACGCGCACCAGTTCCGTGCTGGGCCCAGGGACCAGAGACCAGGGACCAGAGACCGCCCCGCCACTCCCCTGGTCGAAGTCACGCGACGTCAGCAAGACCGCCCCGCCACTCCCCCGCAGGGAAGCCACGCGACTTCCGCGAGACGAATCAGCTCGCCTTGGCGACCTTGCCCTGGAGATCACCGAGCAGCGTGTCCAGCAGCTGCTGCTCCTCTTCGTCCAGGTTGCCCGCCGTCTTTTCCTTGAGGACCGCCATCAGGTCGACCGTCTGCTTTGCGACCGGCAGGTTCACTTCCTTCTTGCCGGTCGACGGATCGGCGGTCTCGCCGAGGTGGAGCATCGCGGACGCGGCGAGCGAGACGACGAAGCTCGAGAAGCTGACGGGAAGCTCGCGGGCGTCGGACACAGGGGGCTCCACGGACGGGGGGTGACGCTTTCAGACGGGCATGGCCCGTCATCACGCGCCATCGTAAGGACCGCACCCGCCGCGGCAAGGGCCCCTGCGGTTCGCAGCCCGCGAGCCGTGACGTTACGCCCCGCCGACCCCGGAGGCCGTTCCATGCGCGCTCGCGCGACCCTCGCCGCACTGCTGTTCGTCGCCGCCGCCGCGCTCTTCGGTGCAGACGCCGCCCACGCCCAGGGCACCGCAGACGGCGTCACCGCATCCCAGCGCTACGACCTCTGCCTCAAGTTCTACAAGCGCCGGCTCTACACGAAGGCCCTCGAGACCTGCAATCGCGTCCGCAACTTCCACCGGGACGATCCGGTGAGCGTGCTCGCCGAGCTCGCCATCGCCGACATCTACTACCAGCGCGGAGATCGCGAGCAGGCCCGCCTCGCCTACGAGGACTTCGTCCGCCTGCACCCGCGCCACAAGCAGGTCAACTACGCCATCTGGCGGATCGGCCTGTGCTGGTGGAAGACCTCGCCGCGCTGGGCCGGTCGCGACCAGACCCCCACCCGTCAGGCGGTGAACGTCTGGACCGGCTACGACGCACGCTTTCCCGACTCCGAGTACAACGACGACGTCGCCGACCTGCTGCTCAGGGCCCGGGACCGGCTCGCCCGCAAGGAGCTCGTGATCGCCCGCTTCTACAAGGGCAAGGACTCCCGCGGCGGCGTGCGCTCCTGGGGCGCGGTGGAAGGCCGCGCCGAGACCGTCATCGAGCGCTACGACGACACCCCGCAGCTCCCCCACGCCCTCTTCCTGGCCGCCCGCGCGGAGCACGCCTGGGGAGACGTCAGCAGCGCCCGTCTGCACCGCGACCAGCTCGCCGACGTCGCGCCGGACAGCACCTGGCTCGCCCGGATCGACCGCGCGCTCGCGAAGCCCCCGGGTGAGCGGCCCGCGGACGAGGTCTTCCTGCGCCCGTACAAGATCCCCTCCGTAGGCTCGAACATGGGCATGGGCGCTGGTGCTGGCGCTGCGATGCCGGGGATGGGCGGACCGGGCATGTAGGCCCCGAAAATGCGCTCCAGAGCGCCAGTGTCACTCCATTGACACCTGGGTCCTCCGTAGGCTACAAGGCGCCTCGCTCGTATCTTGCGAGCAGATGGAGGATCTCATGACGCGCGTTCTCGGCTCTGCCCTGGCCCTCTTGGTCCTCGTCCCCGCCTGTGATGGTGCGGTGACGGACGACACCGATGCCCAAGAGTGCCTGATCACCTACAAGATGTTCCCCGAGGACGAGGCGTCTCGCGCCTACTACCGCACCACGGTGGACGCCTCCTTCTCCGAGGTCGTCGACGGCGCCGCCCTGGTGCTCCACGAGGGCTCCGACACCAGCGGCGCCGCGGTCGACGGCTCCACTGCCTGGGACAGCACCCGCCTGGTCTTCACCCCGACCACCGCGCTGACCCCCGGCGCCACCTACACCGCCATGGTCTCCTTCCCCTGTGAGGGCCAGGACGTCACGGGCGACGTGACCTGGACCGTCAGCGAGGTCGGCGCCCCCACCGACGCCGGCGGCCTGGTCGGCAACGACTACTCCCTGGACCTGGGCAGCGCGCGCTTCCTCCGCCCGGACTCCGTCGGCGACGTCATCGGTGAGTTCCTCGACACCGAGATCCTCATGTCGGTCAAGTCGGTCGAGGGCAGCACCCTGACCGTCTACGGTGCCCTCGGCGACACCGAGAACCCGGGCAACCAGGAGCAGTGCTCCCCGACCATCGACTTCCCGTCGGCCAACTTCAGCGAGAACCCCTACTTCGAGCTGGGGCCCCAGAAGTTCGAGATCACCGTGTCCGATGTGACCGTCACCATCGAGGACCTCTTCCTCGCGGGCTCCTTCTCGCCCGACGGCTCCTACATCGACGGCGCGACGCTCTCCGGCGTGGTCGACACCCGTCCCTTCGCGCCCCTGCTCGAGGACGACCCCGACGCTCCGCCCGAGGCCGTCTGCGAGTTCACCGGTCGCCTGAACATCCCCTGCATCCCCTGCCCCGACGGCAGCGGTGACTTCTGCCTCGAGATCCTGGCCGACAGCATCGCCGCGACCTCCGAGGGCGTCGCCGACGTCGTCGAGATCCCAGACATCTGCGCCATCGAGGCCTGCCAGTCCGAGCCGGAGTGCCAGCAGGGCGGCTGATCGCCTGCCGACCCGGCGCTCCGGGTCCGCGCTCTCGATGCCCGCGCCGGTGCCCCGGTCGCGGGCATCGCTGTCTCAGCTCGCGGCGGCCCGCTGACAGCACTTGACACGGTTCTCGCAGCGGGTCTTGTCTGGATGGTTCAGCTTGCTGTAGGATCGGAGATTGCCGTGAACCTGGTGCGCAACAGCATGCTCTTCGTGCTCGTCGTCGCGTGTGCGCCCCCCATGGACGAGGAGGCGGAGCAACAGGGCGAGAAGTCGCTCCAGCTCGCCGACGCCTACTGCCACGTCGAGGTCGCCCGCATCCGGGGCACCGACAACAGCCACCCCGTCGCCCCCGACGCCGACGTCCTGGTCGAGCTGACCGAGCCGGCCGAGGGCTGGGACGCCTGGATCGAGGGCGTGCCCAGCGTGTCGGTGCATGCCGCCTCCGGCGACGCCGTGGTGGTGCGGCCCGATCAGGCCCTGCAGCCTGGGCACGAGTACACCCTGTGGGTGAAGGACTGCTCCGGCAATGTGACCGACCACCCGCTGCCCGTCGCCCAGCGATGAGCGCGGAACCCTGATTTCTTGGCGGACTCCGGCAAACCGGATACCCCGCGCCGGATCTGGCGCCCTCGCTGTCGAGCGGTGCCGCGGAGGAGGTCTGTGATGCGTACGATGTTCCTGCTGCTGCCCCTGGCCCTGCTGGTCGCCTGCGAAGGCACCATCTCTGATGACACCGACATCGTCGATACCGACACGGACACCGACTCCGACACCGACTCCGACACGGACACGGACACCGATACGGACACCGACACCGACACCGACACCGACACCGACACCGACACCGACACCGATACGGACACCGACTCCGACACGAACGGCGGTGACAAGGTCGAGGACGTCGATGGGCTCGCGGGCAAGGGCTACGCCGTCCAGTACGAGGACATGGAGTGGAAGAAGCCCAACGAGACCGTCATCGGCCTCATCGAGGACAACGGCGGGCAGATCCCCATCGAGTGGTTCGCGCTCGAGGTGTTCGGCGCTGACGGCGCCAAGTCCGAGCTGGACATGGTCGCTGCCATCTCCGAGCTGGACGCTGGCGTCATCCGTCAGGCCGCCTGCTACCCCCTCGCCGACTCCGGCGCGCCCATCTCCTTCGACTCCAACCCCGACTTCGTGACCCCGGGCATCGACATCCCCTACGAGGTCGTCGACCTGGGCGTCACCCTGAAGATCGAGGACTTCCAGTTCTCCGGCACCTTCGCCAAGGACGGCAGCAAGCTGCTGGACGTCAGCGCCACCGGCATCATCGACACCACGGCCATCTCCAAGGCCGCCGGCGCCGACATCTGCCTCCTGGCCGGCCTCGCGGGCAACCCCTGCGTCGCCTGCCCCACCGGCGGCACCACCTGCCTCGACGTCGAGCTCTACGCCGCGGAGGTCCTCGAGGACTCACGCGTCGCCATCGACCGCGACTACGACTGGACCATGGACCCCGACTGCCCCTCCGGCGGTACCTGAGCGGTCAGGACGGCCTCGCCTCGGCGGGGAGCGCGTCCAACAGCTCGAGAATGCCCAGGATCTCCGCCATGTCCGGCGGGACCTGGGCATTCCAGCTCAGGCGCTCGCCGGTGCTCGGGTGGTCGAGTGCCAGCGACCACGCGTGCAGCAGGGGCCGGGCGTCCAGCGCGTCGACCTGGTCGCGGATGCTGGCCGGCGGACGGCGATTGCCGCGGGTGTAGACCGGGTCCCCGATCAGCGGGTGGCCCAGCTCGGTCAGGTGCACCCGGATCTGGTGGGTGCGACCCGTCTCCAGGCGACACCCGACCAGCGACACCGTGCCGCGCACCCCCAGGCGCTCCCAGTGGGTGATCGCGACCTTGCCCTGCTCGGCGTCGTCCGTGGACGCCCAGCGCAGGCGGTCCTTGGGGTGCCGCGCCAGGTGGGACGTGATCGTGCCGCGGGTGGCCTGAACCGCGCCGAGCACGACCGCCACGTAGCGCCGCTGGGCGGTGTGCTCCGCAAACTGGGCGGCGAGGTGCTGATGGGCGCGGTCGTGCTTGGCGACGACCATCAGGCCGGACGTGCCCCGATCCAGCCGGTGCACGATCCCCGGACGCTGCACACCGCCGATCCCGGACAGGTCGCGCACGTGGTGCAGCAGGGCGTTCACCAGGGTGCCGTCCGGGTGGCCCGGCCCCGGGTGCACGACCATGCCGGCCGCCTTGTTGACCACGACCAGATCGGCATCCTCGTACACGATGCTCACCGGGAGGTCCTGGGCGACCGCCTCCATGGGCTCGGGCGGGGGCACGTGCACCACCACCTCCTGGCCGACCGCGACCTTGGTCGACGCCTTGCGCACGACCTCCCCGTCGACCGTGACCGCGCCCTCCTTCACCAGCGACGCGATCCGGGAGCGCGACAGATCCGCCAGCTGGCCGGCGAGCACCGCGTCCAGCCGACCCGCCGCATCGATGTCCACGACGACGGCTCCCTCGG
>MDTC01049204.1_pt1 | contig 24233 bp, 21 predicted proteins | sample 811181 | NCBI WGS metagenome assembly MDTC01 (sample SAMN05326644, study PRJNA326480) | marine metagenome | isolation source: seawater | place: Pacific Ocean: North | collected 2011 | reverse complement strand
TATGCAAGATCGGGTTTATACAATGAAATCATTAAAAGAATTATATGATTTTCCGATGTATGCTCAACCTTTTATAATGACAGAAGAACATTATAAATCCATGAATAGGAGATTAGATGAGAATACAAATGATGTCACTGCAACAAAACTAGATGATTCTTTTTCTAGTAAATTTATCAATAAACTAGTGAAAATTAACGAATCAATAACAGAAGATCAACTAAAATAAATATAATCTAAATTATTATTATATGAAATATAATAATAATTTAAAATATACTTTACAAAAAAAGAAAGATTTATCAAAACTTTTAATTATTTTTGATATTGATGGTGTTTTGTTAAGAAATTATAAAGGATTAGTAGAATACTCGCCAATTATAAATAACTTGTTTTCATTTATAGAAAAAAATAATATTAAATTTGCAATTGCAACGCATGGTGGTAATCATGTTATTTTACAACATCAATCTTCACCTATTCATTCATATATGAATAATTTAGATCCAACATTTATTAAACATATTGCTATGCCTCAATATTCATTCGAACAATTTAAAGAACAAATGATCACTGATATTATTAATGAAACATTAGATGAGCATGATATTACTGATGTTATGTTTTTCGACGACGATCATAATAATATAAATAAATTTAATGAATTACAACAAACATTCTCTAAATTAAGATTTACTTCGATCCCAATTAATTTAAATACTGAAGACAAAAATAAAGGACTAAATTATCCACTATTAAGATATGAATCATTTTCAGTTAAATCAACCGATTTAAATATAATATTTAATAATTTATTACAATAAATTTCTTATAACAATTTATATATGTTATCAACTGCAACTATTAATCAATTTAATATTGAATTCCAATATAAAAAAATAACAAATAAACTAAGAACTAAATATATAATTGTTGATCCATTTGAGTTTAAACCACTTGAGTATGAAAAAACTGTTAAATCAAAATTAGAAAATGCTATTAAAAATTACATAAACGAAAATATTGATAAACTTCCATTTGACACAGATAAATTAACTAATCTAATCGGATTTGATTATGAAAGTATTCCTGATAGATTAAATTCAATTAAAGAGATTACAAATATTGAAATAAACAGTATGAGTATGATTTCTAAAGATGATAATTATTTTTTAGATATAGATTTAGATGTGTCATATTTAAATGAATATGGTAATGTAAATTTATTACTCCCAAGTAAAAATAATACATATATTGAACTCACAATATAAATTAACATCAATCAATATTTTATATATAAATAAATAGGAATATTTAGTTTATTGAGCTGATATTCTTGCAATAATTTAAAATATTTTTTGTTTAATTTTGCTATATTAGGTAAAATATTTATTTTTGAATATAAGTCAGAATTTTGTAAAATTTTTAATAAAGGTAACATTTTCCAATCATATTCATTTGCAAAATAAGTATATCCACGCTGTTCATTTCTTGGAGTATGCCATGCGTAAAAAGAATGAAATCGTATCATATATAATCCTTCATTAGGTATTTCATGTTCACTCTCTTTTAATATTTGATATAAATAATAATCATGGCTAAATGTCATATATAAATTCTCTAAACCGCAATTTTTTTGATATATTCCAAGTTTATCATACTTGGAATAATCATTATTATTCATATGATATTTTTCATTGTATAATATATTTGATTCTGAAAACTCACATCCAACAGGATAAATATCACCAACAGCAGACCACTGTGGAAAATTGCCAAATTCTGATAATACTAATATTTTACCAATATCATGAATAAATCCAATTATTTGTAACCATTTCCAATCTTTAATATGTGAAAATAAATTGTTAATTGTATTTGATTCTGAATATAGTTTAATTATACTATCTGGTAATTGATTCCATTCTGTAGTTGTAAATAAATCTTTAATATAAATAATTTTTAAATCATCGTCATTAAAATATCTCATATTAATTGATTCAGCCGTTTGATATGCATGAATAATTTGAGATTGTTCTGTATCAGGATCACTTTCATCATAAATTTCATTTTGTTTATCTATTATATATTTGATTTCATAAGTTTTAATATTACAATTATTATTTACTAAAGTCTTTACGTAATCAAGTGTTTGATTTTCAAACATATTTTTATAATTTTGTTTTACATAGTTAGAACAATCAACATAATTTCGATAATCCATATTATTAGTATACAAATATATTTAATAATATAAAATGCTAAAAGTATAAATTATAAATTGAAACTAGTATTTAACAATTAGATCAATCTTATTATGTATAAATATGATACAAACTAATACATCAATTAAATTATTTGTAAATAATATAATTAATGAAGGTATTTCAAATATTCAAAAATCCTGTACTAGTGCACATAATGCATTTATACGTTGTACATTCATTACTATGAATAAATGTTATGTATGTGATCAATATAATACAGAAACTCGCCAACTTAATATTGATTCTTATATAGGACGCATGCTTTTATATGGATGGATTTATTGTCCTAAATGTAAACCATTTGTTTTAATTGATAAAGATTATCGAGAGAGAAATCTTGATGTTTTACCATTTTCAACATACCAGCATTTAGGAGATATAGATTTAAAATTCTGGAGAAAATCAAAAACTACAAATATAAAATCTTATTTAGTAGAAAACGCCAAACTCAATATCTATAATGCTGATGCAATTTTGTTTAAATCAAGATATAATAGACTTGCAGGAGCGATCTATTGGGTAGATAATAAAGAATTAGAAAAAGCAATACCCTTTGCAAATCTAATATTTTATAATAGAAATATATTTGGATATAATACTAATTATTTATTAAAAAATGTAATAAATACACAAAATCTTATAAATGATAAAAAATGGAAAGATAAGTGGAATGCTTATTTTGATATAGAGTATAGACATGCTAATGGCTGGCTTGAATTTTACAAAATAGCGATACGAAAGAAAATACCTCGTGAAATAATTCTAAAAATCTTAGATATATGGGGTAATTTTTTTCTGTAAAGTTATCAATCAATTTAAATATTTATCCTTTTATTATCATAATAATTTAATCTAATAGGAACCCTTTTATATAATTTAGCAATATTATCTAAATGATTTCGTGAATAATCTGTTAATTTTAGTAATTCATTAATTGTATTTTTTTTATTTTTATGCTGTAAAACCTCTAATAGTAACTCATTAATTGTATTTGCATACATTGACAATATTTGTCTTATTTCTGTAATATATTCTCTATTTTTTAATTCTTTTCTTATTATATTAAACCACTCATTTTCATCTAATTCATTTAGTAAATAACGAATTCGTAATTGTTTATCATAATCTAGATTTATTGTATAATATCTTTCTAATAAATAATTAGTATGATTTCTAATTCGTGTAAAAGAAGTTAGCAATCCAAAATCATCATCTTTGTAATAGCCTACATTTAACATTTTAAATGCATGTCTTAATCTATATGCGTCAACAACTCCCGCACACGGATCAAAATTATTAGGTACATCTAAAGGATTTCTGGGAACGTTCCCATTATTTGTATTGCGCATCCATTGATAATAATGTGGATTATGAATAATTCCTTTTTCTATTTGACCAGTTTTCCAAGAAAATGCGGTTTTACAATCAACACACCACATTTGATCACATCCATCTATTTTAAATATACCTGTGCCACATGATGGGCATGGTCTTGTATCTTTTGCTAATAATTCAATTGTTTTCTTTGTATCTTCATCACATACATGATCCTCTTTTTTTTCTTCATGGCAATATTTACAAAATGTTGTTGAACAAATACCACATTTCCAGCCTGTTGATAAAAATCCCTTACAATTTTCTTTTGGACATGCTTTAATAAATTTTCGTTTTCTGTTAATTGGTTGACCAAATAAATTATTTCTTTCGTTATGTTTAATTACAATTTGATTTCTAAGCATTTCATTTTCTTTTTTTAATTCATTTATAATGACATTAAATGTTTTTATTTCATTCGTATAATTTTTAATATGATCAAGATATTGTTTTTCTAGATTATCTTTTTTAAATTGTTCAGGAGTTATTAATGGTTTACCATGGCATGTAGTTTCTTTATTTCCAAAATAATTAAAACACGTATTTAATTTACATACTGAATAATTTCTATTAGATGACTTTATTTTATCTCGTAAACAACTTCTAGAACTAATAAGTTTTTTCCTATCTTTTACAGTTGATTGTATTTTAATTTTAATGTCATATGATTTTTTATATAGTTCATTAATTTCTTTAGAAATTTTTCTAATTTGTAATTCTTTTTCCACATCTGGTTGTGTTTCTGGTAATTTTAATTTTTCTTTTTCCAAAAAATTTTTTGCTAAATGTTCTCTTATTTCTTTATGAAAAAAATTTAATGTGCCAATTTTACTAACAAAATTAGGATTCCATTCGTGTAAACATTGCATACAATGTGGAGATTGATTTGTTTGCAATAAATAACGACAAACACACTGTTTGCAAATTGAAGTATTGCAATAATTACACTTAATCATTCGACGTAATGATTTTGTTTCTTTTTCACAACAAATTGGACAATCTAATAATTCTTGTTTTTTCATTTTTGAAATATTATTTTTTTTCGCACACATATATAGTATATAGTATATTATTATATATACTCTATATAATTTTAAATAAGTTTATTACACAACTAATGGGCATCCACGTACAGTTTTAGTAGTTAAAACTCGATTTATATTTGTTATGTTTTTTTTTAATAAGAATGAATCACATCCAATACCACCAATCATATAATCAGCAATATTATTATTTAATATTTCAGTGCCATATAACCACCAATCTGAATTAATTCGATTTAAATACTCATATTTACTTATATTTAAACGCCTACTTTCAATTTCGGCTAATCTGTTATTAACATTGTCTATCATTTTCAAAAAATTTTTTATATTTTCAAGATTACCATTAACTCCTAAAGACATTTGATGTTGCATTACCTTTGATGTCGGTAAAATTAACCGAATATCACAATGTTGATAAATATGAAAAGCCATGGAATATGCAATATGTGCTATGCATATTAATTTTAATTTTTGTAATTTTTTGTAGTTCATATATTGTATAATATCTTCCCCATAATCAACATATCCTCCATTTGAATTAATGTATATATATACAGAATTACTTTTTATTTTCTCAATATCACTTATAAAATTAACCATTGTATCTTTGTTAATTTCACCTGTTATACTAACATGATTTATTAAATTTAATGTAATCGTATCATTAATAGTATAATTTAATGCAGTAGAAACATATAATAAATTAAAAAAGGATAAAAGTCTCATTTGAATATATATATCTTATATTTTTTAAATTATATTCTAATTAAATGGGCAGTGTTTGCGATGTTTTTTTTCATATTTTTTTTTACATTTTTTTGAACAATAGTATGTTTGATGACATTTACTACATACTAGAAATGGCTTTTTCAAACAATTTATTTTACCACATGAGCATTTTTGTTCCACTACATGTGAAATTTCTCTAAATTTATCAAGTATGATATTATTTTTTAAAGGATGTATCATAATATTATGATAAAAATAAGATTGTTCTTTTTTTATGTTATATAAATTATATATTTTTTGGAATTCATATATTTTATTAATAATTTTAATAAAATATAATTCATCAAAAGTTAATTCTGCAATTTTCAATTGATATAAATAATACAACAAAGATTTTGTATTAACCATCTTACTATATAAATTAGAAGCTGATATTGCACTATTTACATTTTTATTTTCTAAGTGAGCCCATAATGCATATAAATATAATTCTTTTTTAATACTTTGATTACTAGCATAATCAATATGTTTATCTATTAATAAGATGCAACTTACATGATTATTATTTTTATATAATACTGTTATTTTTTTGCATATTAGTCTTTGATACAATTCATTATTAAATAAAATACTGTTATCAGGTATCATTTTTTTTAATATTTCTAAGCATGAATTTATTAATTCATCTGTAATTTCAAATTTATCTTGTCTCAAAAATAAATCAATTATTATTAATGTAACAAATACAAGCTTATAATTTTCTTTATAAACATTATTTATTAATATCATACTTTTCATCGTATAATTAAATAACTCATCATTATTATCTAGAGTAATATATAATCGTGTTAAAAATAAATATATTTGGAATTCATACTGGTACCCTGTATAACTACTAATAATATCTTTTGCTAATGTTTCACATGAATTATATTGATGCTGAAAATATAATATTATCATATTGAGCTTGTCTATAAAATAATTATAATTATTTCCATTTTCCATTTTACTTGTTATTTTTAAAATATCAAATAAATGTACTTGCAATAACTCAATTGAATTGAAATCAATCTTAATAAATTTAACGTAACAATCAATAAAATAACATGTAAATTTTAATTTTAATTCCACTAATTTAATATTAGATTCATCAAATGAATTAAAATATACTTCATTAAATTTATTAAATAATTTACAACCTTCAATACATTGGTTATTATAAATATATTGAATAATTAAAGTTAATGTATCATTATAATTTTCACTAATATCACTACTCCAATCAACAGTTTTACTTTCTAATGTATGTATTGATTCACTAAGATTTTGCGCATCTGTTGGTAAATATTCAATCGAATCAAATACATACATTTTATTATTGTATTTAAAAATACATATAAATTCATATGAAAATAAATCAATTTTTAATTAAATTTAAGAGTTCAATACAATATACATATATAATGAATCCTACATTAAAATTAGTATGTATTGGTAATGTTGACAGCGGTAAATCAACATTAATAAGTGTTTTATCTAAAAATAAACTTGACAATGGTAAAGGTATTGCTCGTAAGGAAATATTTAATCATCCTCATGAAAAAGAAACTGGTCGAACAAGTTCCATTGGCATGGAATTTTGTAAAATTCAAGATAGAAAAATGATATTTATTGATCTATGCGGACATGAACGCTATTTAAAAACAACATTATTTGGACTTAATCTAACTAAACCTGATTATTGTTTACTAATAATTGGAGCAAATATGGGAATGTCAAAAATGACAATTGACCACTTTAATTCAGCTCTTGCACTTGGACTTAAAATAATTATTTGCGTAACAAAAATAGATATCGCACCCAAACATATACTAAAAAAAACAATAAATGATATTAAAACATACTGTTTGCGCTTTAGAAGAAATGTCTTATTATATAATGAAAAGACATATAATAATATTGAAAATAAAGATTGTATTATACCAATGATAAAATTATCAAATGTTACAGGTGAAGGTATTAATCATCTGAAATTTTTATTAACTAAACTTCCTATTAAATCACAATATTCAATTACAAAAGACACCGAATTTATCATCGATAATTATTATAATGTAAAAGGAGTTGGTATAGTGGTATCAGGTACGATTTATAATGGCAAAATAAAAATTGGTGATAAATTATTCGTTAATTTACAAAAGAATAATCAATTTCAAGAAGTTAGTATAAAATCAATTTATGATGATGAATCAACCCCAGTGCAAGAATTATGCGCTGGTCAACATTGCACAGTAAATATTAAAGCAATTGGAAAAATGAATTTAACAAAGAACGATTTGCATAAAGGAATGGTTATGATATCAAAAAATAAATGTAAATTAAGTAATGAATTTTTAGCAGTTGTTTACATATTTCATCATCAAACAACTATTAAAAATCGAACAGAAAAGAAATCGGGATTTCAGCCAGTTATTAATTGTAATGGATCAAGACAATGTGCTGAAATAGTTAAAATATATAATAAAGATGGTATACTACGATCTAATGATAGATGCAAAGTACATTTTAAATTTATGTATCATAATGAATACTTAACTAATGGTAGTAAATTTGTTTTTAGAGAAGGGTTAACTCGCGGAGTTGGACAAATTTTAAAAACAGAATTAGATAATTAGTATTATTTTTTGACTCTTCTTCTCGACTTTTTGTTTGAATTCTTTCTAACTTTTCTAGTTTTTCTTTTAGTTTTTTTACGAGTTCTTCTTCTTCTTGAGCTAACACGTTTGCGTGATAATTTTTTTTTATTTCTTTTTATTGTTTTTTTATCTTTTAATTTTTCAGATTTTAATATTTGATCTATAGATGGTATCAGTGTTAATTTACCAACATCTTCAATATTCATTATATTATTTATAAATATTTTAATAATATATATATATGAAATTAAAATATTTAGGTTTAATTTTATTAACTATAATTTTATTATGTTTAAATATTAAAGAAGGATTATCATACGAAGATAAGCGACAATATTTTTATTGTAAATATAGATTAGATCCAAATTCACCTAAATGTCAACATATATTTCAAAATTTAGATGAAAAAAGACAACCAGAATTAGTTGGAATTATTTATACAAAACGTGAAGATAATGATAAAACATATAATTTATATAAAAGTATAAATGATACAGATTTTGGTTATAATTATTATATTAAAATAAGAAAAAGAGGTGGAGATTACATTCTAAAAAGAATATATAGTTCTAAGAATGAATTATATTCTAATCAGGAAATAAATATTCCAAACCACCATAATAATCCATATGTTGTACAATTATATGAAAATAATAATACAAATTGTAGAGCATGTAAAGTGAATCCAGCCGGTCGTCATTATCTTTGTAAAAATTGTTGGCATTCAGTAGGTACACGATATGATGAAAGTTTAATTCCATGGAAAAATTCGGGTTATATTTACAAAGTTAATGGTAAACGTGATAAATTTTTTAATTTATATGAGAAAGAGTTAGATTCAGCTAGAAATAATTATAGGTATTATATTCATGATACAAAACAAGATGTTAAAATAATGTTAAATGAGAAAGAACAATTACAATCAGATCGATTAATTAATATTGATGGTAAGGGCGGAGAGTATAAAATACACAAATATGATATGGAACATCCATCATATCCTATTTTGTGAATTAATATCTTTATTTATAATAAGTATATGAATGAAAATTCACTTATTCAGAATAAAATATTAGATTTATTAAATAAACCACCTAAAAGTATAGGAGTTATAGATAATAATAGTATTAATTATAAAGATATCTATAATTTATGGTGTTATTATAGATTACATAGTAAAGAATATAAAGATTTATATGGCGAAATAAATGTTGATTGGTCAGATGATCAAGAAAGTTATTATAGTAATTTATTTACAGAATATAAAATATTTAATGAAATATTCAAAAAACATTTAGAATCTGAAGAAAATAATTTATTATTATTTTATAATTTAAATGAAAACTTTTTTTATTGTAAATTCAAATCAATTAATAAAATAAGTCCAGATATATTAGAAAAATATAAAGATAATATGGATAAATTAAATATTCAAGAAGATATATCAATGTTTTGGACAATTGAATTAAAAGTTCCAGATTTACAAAAAGAATTTAATGAAATTTATAAAGCAGCAAATATGGATACAAATAATATATTACTGGTTACATTCTAATAAATAAATTGATTTAAGATTATTTTAATAATTAATTATATCTAGTTATAATTAATTATGGGAATTCCAGCTTTATTTGGATTTTTATCCAAAAAATATAGAAATATTATATTATCTGATATTCCATATGTAGATAATTTATATTTTGATTTGAATTGTTTGATACATCCACAATGTTATTTAGTTATTAAAGAAAATCCAAATTGGAATAATCGAATTCATCTAGAGAAATTAATGATTAAACAGATAAAAAAATATATGCTAGAATTAATTTCTTATATTTCACCCCAAAAATTAATTTACATATCAATTGATGGATCAGCCCCATTAGCTAAAATTAAACAACAACGCGATCGTCGTTTTAAATCAATTAAAGATAAAAAGTTCATTGAAAAAACAAAAAAAGATTTTGACATGGAAACATCTAATATATGGGATTCAAACGTAATTACACCTGGAACTAAATTTATGACTAAATTAAAGAAAGAATTAATTTCTTTTATAAAAAATGAGATAATTTTTAATGGTGAAATTATATTTAGTTCAGCAGATACAGCTGGGGAAGGTGAACATAAAATATTAGAATATATTAAACAAAATAAATCTAAAAATGAAAGTGAGTGTGTATATGGATTGGATGCTGATTTAATTATGCTTTCAATGGCATCTGAAGCTGAAGAAATATATTTACTTCGTGAAACTCGACAACATAGTGCTAATTTACAATCTTTTGATATTGTTAGTATTAAAATACTAAAAGAATCTCTTATTCAAACAATAATGAATAATATAATTGATGATAATTATAATCAAAATAATTTAATAAAAGATTTTATATTTTACTGTTTTCTACTAGGTAATGATTTTTTACCTGCAATTCCATCATTGCGAATACGTGATGGAAGTATTTCTAGACTCATATCAATTTATTCAAGTATTTTGAATGAATTAAATGAGTATTTGATTATTGATAATAAAATTAATGTAAATTTTATTATACAGTTATTTGAAAATTTATCATTGATTGAAACTGAAACATTAAAAACTTATACTTATTATGACTCAAAAAGTGTATGTAAATATTCAGAAAACGACCCATATGAGGAAGTAATTTATAATTATGAAAATAATTTACCAAAATCTGAGGATACAATTCAATTAGGTCATTCTGAATTCAAATATAAATATTATATGAAATATTTTAATTATTGTTATGATTCAGATAAAGATTATATTAATATAATTTGCAAAAATTATATTGAAACATTATTATGGACATTTCACTATTATTATAATACATGTATTGATTGGAGATGGTGTTATAAATATTATGTATCACCATTTATATCAGATTTACTAAATTATATAAAAAATAATAGAGATACTATTAACAATATGGCTATTTTTAGTAAAAACAAACCATTTACACCTACACAACAATTACTTCTTGTATTACCAATAGAAAGCAATCATATTATTGATAAAAAATATAGATATTTACAACAAAAGAATTCTCCAATTTTAGATATATATCCAACTCATTTTGAAGAAATTTCAGATAATAAAAGATTTAGATGGCAAAATATTCCAATGTTACCATATATAGATTATACAAAAGTAACCGATATAGTAAAGGAAGAATATGTAAATGAAAAAAATATAATTATAAATTAATTATTATATAACTATATTTATTTTTTTTAGTCAAATAAATGTTGATGTTTAGTACGCTACTTAATTAAACACTGTTAATTCATCTCTAATAACTGGTGATGGTGCAATGTATTGTAATTTATTAGGTAATTTCCAAGTTAAATTTGGATATAAATCAGTTATTTTTGTAGTTTCTTTGATAGTATTTTCAAATAAATCATATTTATATATATAATCATTACTAAATATATATATTAGATGTTGATTATTCATTGTTTCTGATGTATTATAAAATGATAATATTGTATTAATATCATTTAATTTTAAATTAGTTGAATTATTATCAATAACTATTCTTGACGATAATATTTGTTCATCTTCATCTGGTATTAATTTACCTTGTTCATTAATTTTAATATCTATAAAGCTTTTATTTTTTATTAAAGTAATTTTTATATCGTCTAATCCAATAAGACTTGTTGATTTATTTTGTGTATAAAATCCAGATGTTATATTTGAAGAATATTCTGAAGGTAACCGTGCAATTAAGGTATTTAATCTTTTTTTATTTATATTTATAATGTCGTCTACATAAAAGGGTTTACCATTTTTACCATCTAAACTAACAGCACATACATGGCGACCGGATATAAAGTATACAATGTCATTTTTACCATATATTGTTTCATCAATATGTTCTAAAAATACATTATTTAAATTTCCCCAATATTTTTTACTTACTAATTGCGGGTAACCCTCTACTATTTTATGATCAAGTGTAACTTCACAAAATAAAACGAATTTATTAAAATCAATTCGAATATTTTTAAATATATAATATCGCTTATTTTTTGCGTTATAAAATGATGCATCGATTGAATATTTAAATTCTGTTTGTAATGTTGTTTCACAATCTGTATAAGATTTTGGTTTATTCATATTTTTTAATTCTTCACCAGTATATTCTTGACAATCTTTTGTTAAGAATTTATCAGCAGGTTCAAATTCAGTATGGAAGTGTAGTTTGGGATCACCTTGTATACATTTTAATGTTGATCTATTTTTATTATCTGCATTTGGTACACATCTGCAAAAATCAGAATATCCATCACCAGTTTCATCAAACATATATTGAGTATGTGGAATTCCTAAATTAGTTGCGGATGTTGTTCTAATATTTCGTTCTAATTGATCCTCAACTGGATTTGTACAATTTAGTTCCAAATATTTAGTATTTGGAATTGGTAGAATTCTACAAAATGATTTATGTTCCGTAGAATGTATATGTTGCCAATCACGAAAATGTCCTGCAAGACCTATATTATTTTCTTGGTAAAAATCAGCTGGATATTCACTTCCCGCAGGTAGAGGTGGTAAGGCGTCACTTCTTATTAAGGGTGTATTCGCATGAGTTTGTTTACAATATACAACTATATTATCATTTTTCATTACATTTATCTGTAGAGGAAATAGTTTGTTATTTGAAGATTTTTTTGGAGAATAATCTGTATTATATATAACAATTCGTCGTATATTTACATTAACAGGTAAATTAACTTGAATATATTCAAAGTCCTCCGGATTTGACTTTGTGGTACACGCACTATCTGTATATAAATTATTTTTTTCTTTTTTTCCATATAATTCATTGTCTATACATTTTTCACCAGAAACATTAAACTTAGCACATGTTGCATCTGCGTAAACTGGATATTTATCATTTAAAGATGTATTATTTTTATAATAGGAATCTGCTTTACAAAGATCACCTTGTAAATAAGCACCATTACAAATACTTACTTTTTTACTTAAGTTCATATCATTATTTGTTACTGCATAACAATTACAACCAATTAAATGTTCATCCCATTTACATTTAGTTGTTGCAGTTCCAGATACATCTGACCTACCATCTTTTAAATTACCATCTTGTAATGTACTTCTTATTTTAGAATCTGGTATTTTTGCACAGGTTGCATTAGCAATTACAGATGAAGTTTTATTATCACTGTCTCGATATGCTCTACAATATCTTACATTATCTTCATCCTCAATATTAGATCCTTTGCAATTCTGTACATCATTATCATCCGTTAAACAGTTGCAACTTAACATATTTGGATGATCGTCTGGACATGAAACGCTTGCATAAGGTTCTTTATTTTCTGGTTTTGATTTTACATTATAAATAATATCATTTATTGGATAATTTAATTTTGTACAGATTGCATGAGCCTGTACACCCTCACCACCATCACGATCATATGCAACACAATTTATTTTATTATCTTCATTTTTCATTTCAGAACCATTACATGTACCGCCTTCAGAATAACAATTACAAGATGTCATATTATATAATTCTGGACAAGTTACGGATGAAGTTTGTGATGGTGGTGCAATATCTTTTACAAATTTAATATCCTTTACATGAATTGGTTTATTTTCTAATTCTGCTTTTGATGAAAATTCAATTGTTACAGGACCACAATTTTTATCAGATGGATTAGTACATTCTCTGGCATCAACCCAATTTCTAGGAGCCGCATTCTCTGTTGCATTTTCTTCAATACCCCATATTTGTATATTACTAATTGATAATGGTTTCCCTTTTTGGGTTTTAATTATACGTACTTTATTACCAATCATATTAATTTTATCCCATGTGAATGTATTTTTTTTATTTAGTATCCAATCTATTCCCTGAGAATAAGAATCTTGTATTATCTTTTGAATTGTTTGCTCTCGTTCAGCTAATTTCCTTTTTACAGTAGATACCCTTTTCTGAATTAAACTATCTCTTTTTGATTCTTTCAACTGATTTATATGTTTATTTGCAGAAATATCAGTATTTGGACATGTAAAATTTTCAGATACATTTCTAATTAATTTATGAATTATTAGTAATAACAAAAATGATAATAATAAATTATTATAATTCATAATAAATATATATATATACTAATATAAAAATATTGAAATCATTAAATGAGTAAAATAATTTAAAAATGTATTATATTATAATATATAATGAGTCATTTTAGTCTTTTGAATTCTGAAAATAATTTAATCGAAAATATATATAAAGATATAAAAAATAATGAGATTTTAAAAATTTTATTTAAAAATGATAAAATTGGAATTACTAACTGTATTCGATATTATATTAATAAAAATATAAAATATCAACGAAACAATATTTTACATATAAATTACTCACATGCAAATAATATTAATTACTTAATTGATATTAATGACTTAGAAAATATTAATACATATATTAATTTCTTTAAAAGTAATCCAAATAATGTTATTATTAATTCATTAAGTTCAAATATAGTTGATGAAAATATAAATTATTATAAAATAGAAACAACGTCTAATAATTATATGCTATCTGATTTAGACTTAGAATTTAAAGTTATTAAAAAAGATCAGTTAGATAATAATGAAAAAACAGTTATTCAAAATCTAAAAAATTTTGATAAATATGAAATAACTTTTAACTTAACTGATAAAATATCATTTCAAATATATTCTGACAATTTTTGTGAAATAACTGTTATTATTAATTCATTTAATAAATCAAACTTTATAAACAAATTAACCACAGCAACACTTGATTATAATATACATGTAGAAGTGACTGCAAAAAAAAAACTAAATACTGTAAAATATCATAAAATAATTATGAATGAAATATATACAATTCTTAAAATTTTAAATAGAACTAATATAATCCTACGCAATTCTTATAAAGATAAGGTCCTTCTGAAATATTCACAAGAAATGTTTCAAAAAAATTCAATACAAAAAGTATTTGGTAGTCGCAAGCCAATTTCAGTAGATATTCGAGCAATACTTTATGAAATTCCAAAAATGTATTCAGTTACAGATAAAATTGATGGCGAAAGACATTTACTATTTATAGATGGTAAAAATGTTTTATTAATTTCAAGTAATTTAGATGTTAAACATACTGGAATTAGTTTAAGTAATGATAACTTTAATAAAACAATTATTGATGGAGAACTAATTATTAAGAAGAACAAACATATTTTTATGGCATTTGATATTTTATTTTTGAATAAAATGGATTTACGTAAAAAATATAATTTGAACCAACGGTTGTCATATTTGTATAAATTTATGAAAAATTGTTTAAATATTACAGTAAATAATTCAACAAATTTAACGAATATGAATGATATAAAAAAATTTTATTCAAAAAATATTGATTCATATATATCTGAATTAAATAAAACAATTGAACTATCTGATAATTTTGTTATTTGGTATAAATATTATATTTTCCCAAAAGGAATTGAAGAAAATGAAATTTTTATTTATACAAATTTATTATGGAATAAATTTAATAATAATATAGTAAAATTACCGTATAAATTAGACGGTATAATATATACTCCAATTAATATAGAATATATATATACTCAAAATGGTACAAGTAAGGGAATTAAACAAAATATTCATGAATATAAATTAAAACCTGTTTCTAATATAACTATTGATTTTTATATTGAATTTGAAAAAGATAGTAAGACAGGTAAATTTATTAAAATTTTTGATAAAACAATTAGTAACAATTATTATTATAAATGCAACTTATTTGTTAATGATACTTCTAATCATCAGCATCATATACCAGTACCATTTAGAAAAGACAATAATGATCATTTTACATATATTCCAATTATTAATAATATAATTAAAGATCAAGAAGGTACTATAATTTCAGACAAAAGTATTGTAGAATTTAAATATAAAAATGATAATCCAGAACATTTTAGATGGATCCCGTTAAAGGTGAGATCCGATAAAACTGAAACAATCCATAAATTTAAAAAGAATTATGGTAATAATATGTTAACTGCGTATTATATATGGGAAATAATTCAAAATCCTATTACATTTGAAGATATTGGTATATTAGCAACTGATAAATATAATACATATGTTAATAAATTAAAAAAATCGATAACGTCTGGTATAAATAATCAATATTATGAACATAAAACTGGTCTTGTATTACCAATGAGAGCATTTCATAATTATATTAAAGAGGCAATTATCGCTATATATTGTGCTCCTTATATAACTCCAAATTATTTAAAACGAAAAACTATTCTTGATATTGGAATTGGTCGTGGTGGTGATTTATTAAAATTATATAATGCTGGAATTGATAAAATTGTTGGAATTGATATTGATGATAGTAGCTTTAATATTCCAAATGGAACTTATGATAAGTATAAAAGACTAAAATCAAATTCAAAGAGTATTTTACCGATTTTATCAAAAAAAAATCTAAATAAGAATATTGAAGCAGTTTTTATAAAAGCAGATGCATCTAATGAATTAACTGTCACTACTCAAGAAAAAATATTTAGTTCTATGACAAATAAAAATAAAGAATTAATAAAAAATCATATTGAAAATACCAAATTTGATATTATTAATTGTCAATTTACAATTCATTATATGTTTAAATCTGAAGAAACCGTAAAAAATTTCTTTAATAATGTAAATAAATCATTAAAGACATATGGTTATTTATTAATAACCTGTTTTGATGGTGAAATTTTAGATAAAAAACTAACAGAATCAAAAGGCACTTTTAATATTAGTTATACAAATAATAAAGGTAATCAAGTATCATTATTTAATATTGAAAAAATATATAATAAAAATAAAAATAATTTTGGATTATCAGTAAATGTTATGAATAATTTATATTCATCAACTGGAAAAATTGAGTACTTAGTTATGAAAAATACATTAATAAATTATGCAAAAGAATTTGCAAATTTAGAATTAGTTGAAAGCGATACATTTTATAATTTCTATGAATTAAATAGACAATCTATTAATTATATAAAAAATAATAATGATTATGATGATAAAATTAAAAGCAGAATTGATAATTTATACAAATTCTATAATTTCGAATCTACGTTAGATCAGGATAGTTTAGAATTTAGTAAATTAAATAGATATTATGTTTTTATGAAAAAAAATTAAGTTAATGCTTTTAATAAATCGGGATTTCTATTACCATAGCATGCATTTTGTATTAACCATTGTTTATATGCGTATGGTAATTTTTTTATTTCTTTCTGTTTATATTTACCAAATGGCATTATTTTCATTACATAATTTTCTGACATATTGTATATCTCTTCATCTTCCAAATTTTTAGTTAGCATATTAAATATTATGACTAAATTTTTTACATCATCTATTGCTGAATGAGCCTGACCTATTTCTGTTTTATAATGTTCTTTTAATTTTTCTAATTTATGTGATTCTAATTTTGGTAATAATTCTCTTGCTATTTTTAAAGAATCAATATATTTCCAGTGAGGAATTTGTAAATTTACTCGATTATATTCATCCTTTAAAACTAGTTTATCAAAATTATCATTATTATGTGCAATTAAAATTGGATTTTCTCCACAAAATTCTTCGAATTCTTTCAAAACATATTGGATCGTTTTCTTGTTTTTTACTTGTTCATTTGTTATTTTATGAATCTCAGTTGATTCAGGTGGAATTAAGCATTCGGGATTAACATATTCATGAAAATATGTATCATTATTTCTTTTATATGCGGCAATTTCAACAATCCGAGCACCTGTTAATCCGGTTGTTTCTAAATCATAAAAAATAAAATTCATTGTATGTTTATACTATTAATTTCCTCTTTATTCTTAAAATTTATTATACTTTATACTAAATTTATCTCTATTTAAAAAAGTCTTAGATGCACATTTTTAGGTATTATTACTATATCCTTGCAATAGTTATATTGTTATATAACACGTATGCAATATATTTTTTATATAATAAAATTTAAATTTTAAATTAGATAGATGTTGCCTATATAAAAAAAATTTGTTTGTAGGACAATACAAGGTGATTTGTCTGATTCTACCTACTCAAAACGTAACACATCCAATACATTATGATCTGTTACGTTTTGATTAGGTAGAATAATTAGCAATCTCCACTAACTTTTCAGTTAGAGATTCGACCGAATCAAAACGTAACACATCACAACATAGTGGATGTTTGTATGAAAGTTCATCATCGGTTCCAACCAGTGCTATCTCAAATGTCTTTGGAAGATTATCAGCCGAAACACCGTCCATGTCAACTCGGTTACCCATTGCATCTGATGGAACAGAAATAGACACTTTATCAATTTTGTATTTATCCCGTGCAACTGCACCAGAAGGTAGAACAATCCGAAAGCAAAAATGAGTTGGCTCTTTATCTGGAAAGCCGAAATTAGATAGATTAGGATGCTCCTTCAGGTATTTCCAGAGATTCTTGGCACCAATTGTACATAAATACATATTCATCATAAATGTCTCCATTTTGTTGTAATAAAAGGTGCTTCAGAATGTAGTTGAATGTACTGGAATGTACGCAAATGTTCGTGAATGAACAGAATACGTATTACATCTAAAATGAAACGTATTTTAAAATTCAATTTTATTTTTATAATATCTTATATATCCTAAAACACAAGTAAACAATAAAATTGAATTATAATTTAAACATAAAATAACTTAATATTTATATATCAATTATGGAGCATCCTCATTTATCAGTAAAATTACCATCAGAAACCGATAAAATATTTGATTCTGATGATTATGACCAAATTATAACAAATGAAACAACTATTAACCAACCACAGCTAAATTATGGATTTAATACTTTTATTTACACTATTAAAAATCGATTAGATGAAGGATGGTATAAAAAAAAACTAGAATCATATCGAAAATATAAATATGTAATTAATCCATTTGAACATTCAATTGCATTAAAACAAAATGATTTTCAAGATATACATAATGCAACCATAAAAAAATTAGATATTAAAGAAAAAATCAGTAGTCGTTCCTTTTTCAAAATGTGGGAAATGTTACGTGATTTTGATTTAATTGATTTAAATCATAAAAATTTCAACTCATTTCACATGGCAGAGGCACCAGGTGGTTTTATACAAGCAACTATAAAATATAATGAAAAATTTATGAAAAATCCAAATAAATCTAAATTTTTTGGTATTTCAATTACAAATGAAATTAAATTTAGCACAGAATTACAAAGAATATATGGTAGTGGACCAAACCGAAATTTTTATCAATTTAAAAATGACTCTAAAATGGATGGTGACATAACAAAAATGTCAGTTATTGATATTGTTAAAAAAGGATTTGCAAAAGAAGAACCTGATTTAATTACTGCAGATGGTGGTTTTGATCCAGTAAATGAAAATTATCATGAACAAGAATCATATATGTTAATTTTTGGTGAAATTTTCACTGCGATATCAGTTCAAAAAAAGGGAGGTCATTTCATTTGTAAATTTTTAGATATGTACACCAATTTAACAGTAAAGCTTTTATATATAATTTCTTCATTTTATGAAGAAGTTTCTTTGTATAAACCATACACAAGTCGCCAAAGTAATTCGGAACGATATGTTATTGCCAAAGATTTTAAATATAATAAAAAAGATAAAGAATATATTAGTAAATATGAAAAATTAAAGACAATATTTATAAAATGCAAAGAAGAATTTGATAATAGTAAAAATTTAATTGATATTTTTACTAATTTTCAGATACCAAATATTTATAGATCAATTATAGCAAATTATAATACTAAAATTGGAAATAATCAATATAAGAATATTAATACACGTTTACAGTATTTTAAATCTGCTAGTTTAGATGGTGATCAATTTAAAGCATTTTCAAAAATTCAAGAAGAATCAACTAGTTTTTGGCTGGATAAATATATTAATGAGTAAATAAAAATTGAATTATTTTTTTATTTGTATAATTTTAAATACTAAGTTAAATTAACAAATTCCTCTTACGTGTATAAATGAATAATTCGAATATATACAACCGCAGACCACGAGTATTTAGTCCACATATACTAAGTTTAAATAATCAAGATGATATCTTTAATTATCTATTATTTATTAGTATGGGCGCATATACACGTCATTCTGAAGATCCTACTATTGCTCGATCTCAAATAAATACAAGAGTGCCCCAAGTATCAAATACAGCAACACGAAGGGCAAAACGCAGAGACAAACGTAGAGACAAACGTAAAGCAACACGTCAAAAAGAAATTGAGCAACAAAATCAAAAAAGAACTGAAGAGGAAAATCGTCGAAAAGCAGTGTGCAATTTTCTAACAGACGATGTATTTTGTCATTATCTGAGAGTACAAGATGATTCCATCGATGTTAATAGAGATTTATTATATAGGAAAGTTGCTCATTCTTACAGAGAGCTGCATCCTTACAGGAAGAAAAAAAATCCTAATGCCAAGTGTAAAGGTCAATGTAGTATTTGCCTTGAATCAATACATGGTCGTCTACAGCATTTACCATGTGGACATAAATTTCATAAAGAATGTATCGCCAAAGTACGTTCACGGATATGTCCTTTGTGTAGAGAGACATTTTAAGTTTTTTCTAATTCATTAAAAATTTTAAATATAATGATTTAATATTATCTAACAATACTTATTTTAATAATATTTATATTAGCATATAAAATAATAAGCATTGAAGTTTTACTTACAAATCATATTTATAAATATACATCAATTATTAGCACTAATCCCCTTTATAAAGATTTACTATTAGAATCATAATAATTGGAAGATATTCAGAGATGAATCATTATTTAATTATAATTCCTATAATAGTATTACTGAAGATTATTTTTAAAAAATAATCTTCAGCTAATAATAAATCAGATTGGACAAAACTATATAAAATGGTATTCAGATATTGATCCTATAGCGATACAAAAAATGCCCTAATGATTATAAATTGATAAAGGCTTTATCAGATGTGAAAATCGCAATATTTTCTGTATTAGAAAATAGTGCATATACAAAACATTATCATAGACCATATAACAGTTGTGTCATTTATCATATCGGATTAGCTATATCTAATTCAGATCCATGCTATATTTTTTTTAGATAACATTATATATAGTTAGAGAGGTGGAAAAGGTATCATAATAAACTATATATATACGAATTGGGGGGGTATAAACACTACTAATCAACCATGTATTATTTTATTTTGAGATATAGTTAGACCAATGATATTATTAGGTAAAATCATTAATAATTTTGGTAAATTGACTTGAAGAAATAATTAATATTTAAGTATGAGCACCACTCTGTTTAGAGAGATCCTATATAGTATCAAAAATTATACAATTGTAAATGCTAAAAAAAAAAATTGAAAAATTTGAGGATGTCATTATATAATATTAATATTAACTTAATTTTATATACAATGTATTTAATCAAATATTAAATATTATGTCAGAAATCAGTAACTCCTCTATTATTTATCAGTTGATCATGTGTGATTTAATATCAGTAATTCATGTATCAATTTCACGCTAGTAGAGGCATGGGAGATGACAAGAAGTTTGACTTGAAATAGACAGAAAGCTACATTTAGATATAGCAAAAATATTATTATAGAAACAGTAACATACTATATAGTGTGTCCAAACCCTTATGACAAAACTATAGATATTCTATAATAATATTAAAATTACTATGTATGATTTTTCAAAAATCAATAATTCATAATATAAGTTATGACAAAAAGAATGTTATAAAAAATAAAACAAAGCAATTAACATTCTAGCAAATTATCAATAAAGTTATTAAAAAGTTTATTCAGTAATTTTCAAATACTAGTGTAATGTGATAAGTGTATCACATATTAATATAATAAAAAAAACATATTCTTATTTTTTTAAAATTATATATATAATATAATATATGACCAATTTCATAGAATTTAGAAAAGAATATTTATTAGAAAATCCAGGATCATCAATGACTATAATTAGAAATGCATATTATAAAGAAACAGGTAAAGAAAAACCATTAAAAACATCGAGAAAGAAATCCAGAAAAACATCGAGAAAGAAATCTAGAAAAACATCGAGAAAGAAATCGAGAAAAACATCGCGAAAGAAATTAAGAAAAACATCCAGAAAGAAGTCTAGAAAAACATCAAGAAAAACATCCAGAAAGAAATCTAGAAAAAAAACACAAACTGGTGGTGAAAAGACAACTGATTTAAATTCAGTAACTAAATCATTATCTCAGAATATTCAATTAAAAACAAATGAAATATACGATTTAGATAATTCAAAAAATAGATCTGATATGATAGAAATTGCAAATTTAATTCAAGATCAATCATTTAATATTAACAATATTAATATAATTAAAAATAATACTAATATTGATGAATATGATAAATTAACTTCTAAATTAAATACTTTTTTAAAAAGGAATTATAATAAATTAAATAAATTATCTGATAAAACATTAAAAACAAGTAACACAAACTTAAAATTACTTGAAAAAGTTGATATTAATGATGGTGATATCTCAAAATTAAAAGCAAATATAAAAAATACAACTTCTGTATCAAAAGAATTATCAGAATTAACAGAAAAATTTAGCAGAATTATTAAATTTATAGAAAATGAATTTGATTAACTATACTTCAATTGAAACATATTGATGATGGTCATCTGTTTTTTTTAATACAAAATACATTGTGCTAAATCCATTCCCAATTAGATTAATTATACAAAGAACTAACATATTAATATAATTTTTATTATAGAAATTAAAGATATTATCACTAAAATTGCATAGAATGATACTATATATTACATATATTATTGGTAAACTATATTTTAATTTTTTTTTTAATTCATTATAAATAAATGATAATGGTATGATTAATAGTAGCAGTCCTGTATAAATAGCTAAACAAATATTATAATACCAAAAATTTAAATAAGCAGTTGGTGGAGTCGCTAAAATTATTGTTGACATAACTATATATACTATCAAAATGATACTGTACATACATAATTTTATATTAGAATAACGAGGGCGTCGTTCAATATGGTATGATGGTTCCATAATTACTTATAAATCTATTCTTATTTTTAAATATATATAATTTAAATATATGTCTAAAAAACTAAAATGTACTACAAATAATTTTCATATACAATATGATATTATTTCAATTATAATACCATATCTTCATTACTTAGATCGATTAAATTTAAAAATAACATCCAATTATTATAATTCTTATTATAAAAAATATAAATTTTACAAGAAAGTTAATTTAATTTATGTAATTGATACTACTGCATCAATGATAGATCCTATTGAAAATATAATAGATGATATATTTAATATTAATAAGTATTTTTATAACGTAAATATTAATTATAATTTAATTGAATTTAATGATCATATTATTACAAATAATATAATAGACAATCCAACAATTGTTCATAAAAATATAAAAAACGTAAAAATATTTAATAAAATTTTAAAAAAAATAGATATTGATAATGGTGGTGATCTGCCTGAAGCAATTGCAGATGCACTATATGAAGTAAATAAATTAAATTTAGATAATAAAAATACAAATATAATAATATTTATTAGTGATGCATATCCGCATGGAATAGATAAAACAAATGATAGATATCCAAACGGATGTCCTTGTAGTATTAATTATAAAAATGAATTAAAAAAAATTAACAAAAACAATATTAAATTTATTTTTTACGATCTAAAAAAAGATGATGATATAGATAGTGATAGTGTCGTTGAAAAATATTATAATCAATTTAAAAAAGAAGCATTAAAATTATCGAACGGAATTTTATTATCAGGATTTGATAATATAAAAAAATTTATATTAAGCCATATATAATTTTCATAATATATTATATAGATTATGAAATCTGATATAATCAATTATATACAAAAATTA